>Ga0214473_10007711_pt1 | contig 12744 bp, 11 predicted proteins | sample RVTome_7_FD_203509 | JGI IMG/M metagenome (GOLD analysis project Ga0214473, IMG submission 203509) | Soil microbial communities from uranium-contaminated site in the Upper Colorado River Basin, Wyoming, United States - RVT98D197 | ecosystem: Environmental > Terrestrial > Soil > Contaminated >... | reverse complement strand
CCCTCGAGGGGGGAGGGTAGGGAGGGGGTGATTTCTTTTGGTTGCGGCTTTGTCGCGCTGTGACCTCTGTGGCGAAGCAATTTTAATGATGGACTTTTTGCGAGCCGATCCGCTTTCTCCGGCTCCCAATATCTTCTCATGGATTAATAAATGAAGCAGAGAGAAGAGAGGCGATCGGCGTGAAGGTTTTCGGCTGGGGGAGCAAGAACCCCGGTTAGAATAGGGTGCCTTTGGGAATCACCACGATGCCCGACTCGGTGACGGTGAATTTTTTCGCGTCCTCTTTCAAATCGTACCCGACCGCGTGTCCCTCGGGGATGCGCACCCCCTTATCCACAATCACCCGGTTCAAGCGGGCGTTTCTCCCCACATCCACGTCATCCATCAAGATCGAGTCCCGTACCTCAGAATAGCTGTGGATGCGCACCCGCGGGGATAGAATGGAGCGGAATACTTTTCCCCCGCTGATGATGCAGCCGCTGGAGAGGATGGAATTGTAAGCGACTCCGACACGGCCCCCTTTATGCTCCTCGAAGAACACCGTCTTGGCCGGGGGAACGGCGGGCTGGTACGTGCGGATCGGCCAGTCCTGGTCGTAGAGGTTGAAGAGGGGGTCGATGGCCACCAGGTCCATGCTGGCATCATAGTAGGCATCGATCGTGCCGACATCCCGCCAGTACTTGGCGACCTTTTTGTTCTCGTCCCGGAAGCTGTAGGCATATACGCGGTCATGGCCCACCATGGCGGGAATGACATTCCGGCCGAAATCATGCTGCGAGTTCGGATCTTTGGCGTCTTCAATGACCCGGCGGACCAGGACCTCGGTATTGAAAACGTAAACCCCCATATTGCCCAGGATGAGGTCGGGATACCCGGGTATGGTTTTGGGAACGGCCGGTTTTTCCTCGAACCCGATGATCCGATAGTCTTCATCGACCTGGAGCACCCCCAGCTCCCGGGAAAGATTTTTACTCATCTCGATGACCGCTACGGTGAGGTCGGCCTGGCGGGCCTGGTGGTAGGCGATCATCTCCATGTAGTTCATCTTGTAAATATGGTCTCCGGACAGGACGAGGACCAGGTCGGGGCGGTCCATCTGGAGCACATAAATATTCTGGTAGATGGCATCGGCGGTCCCCAGGTACCAGTCGTGGCTGACCCGCTGCTGGGCGGGAATGAGGTTGATATATTCGTCCAGTTCCGGGTTGAAGATGTTCCAGGCGATCATGATATGCCGGTTGAGGGACAGGGATTTGTACTGGGTGAGAAGGCTCAGCCGCCGGATGCCGGAGTTCAGGCAGTTGCTCAGAGTAAAGTCGATGATCCGGTAGATTCCCCCGAAGGGAACGGCGGGCTTGGCCCGGTCTTGGGTAAGGGGGTATAGCCGTTCCCCCTTCCCGCCGGCCAGAACCATCCCCAGGATTTTGGCGGGCAAAGCAGGCCTCCTTGCCGGTTAGAATTTCTCGGCCTTTTTCCGCCGGTCCAGGACCTCCCGGATCTTTTGCTTCAGCTCCGTGAGGTCGGAAGATTTGATCACGTAGGCCTCGGCACCCCAGGTCATGAAGTTTTCCCGGTACTGGGGATAGGCCGTGTTCAAGATCACCGGGACCTGGCGATCTTTCCCCAGCATGGCCGTCAGCGTCTCGATCCCATCCATCACCGGCATACGGATGTCCATGACCACCACGTCGGGCGATTCCTTCTCAAATTTCTTGAGCGCTTCTTTCCCGTCCTTGGCCAGGACGACTTTATACCCGTCCTCCGTCAGTTCTTCCTGGTAGAGACGAAGAAGGCTGAGGTCATCGTCCACGCAAAGAACCTTCTCCATGGCTGGCTCCTTTCAGAAAAGAGGAAAAAAAACGGCTGATCCACCCATTTTCCCTTGCATTCTAGCACAATTCGGGTTCTTGGGGAGCTACAAATTTGAAGAAATCCCGCCATGGCAAATTCCTTCTTGCCGCAGATGAACGGTTCTCCGGGGGAAGGGAATCTCGATCCCCTCCTTCTTGAATCGTTCGAATAGGCGATGGCGCAGCTCTTGCTGTACATAAACCTCGCGCAAGCCGGAGCGAACCCATGTGCGCCTTAGCTAGCCCCGGCCGTAGATTTCGGTCATCTCCCGGAGTTTTGCCGCCACCTGGGGCGTCAAAAGACCTGACGCAAGGCGCCATTCCCAGTTGCCCTCCCGGGTGGAAGGATGGTTCATCCGGGCTTCCGCTCCGAGTCCCAGAACATCCTGCATGGGGAAGATCACCGTATCGGCCACCGACATCATGAGCAGGCGGATGAGTTCCTGGGGCAGTTCACCCAGGGGGACATCGCGCCCCAGGTAGCGGAAAAGTCCCTTCTGGTCATCGGGGGAAGCCTCTTTTTCGAACCATCCCTTTAACGGGTTATTGTCATGAGTCCCTGTATAGGCTACAAAGTTCCTGGAAAAATTGTGCGGGATGTATGGGCTGGTGGGCAGATCGGGCCCGAAAGCAAAAAGCAAGACCTTCATGCCCGGGAAGTGGAAATGGTCCATGACTTCCCGCACGTCGGGGGTAATAAGGCCGAGATCTTCGGCGATGACCGGCAAGCCCGGAAATTCTTTCTGCAGATGGTTGAAGAAATCGAGGGCCGGAGCTTCGACCCACTTTCCATTGATCGCGGTGGTTTCCGTTGCCGGGACCTCCCAGTAAGCCACCAATCCCCGGAAGTGGTCAATTCTCGCTAGGTCGAAGAGGGCCAGGTTGTGGGCGATGCGCTGCGTCCACCACGGGTATCTTTTCTCCTGCAGGACGTCCCACCGGTAGATGGGGTTGCCCCAGCGCTGGCCGGTTTGGCTGAAATAATCGGGAGGAACGCCGGAGACTACATAGGGCTTCCTGTCCTCGTCCAACTTGAACAGCTCGGGGTGGCCCCACACATCGGCACTGTCATAATCGACGTAAATGGGAATATCCCCGATGATTTGAATTCCTTTCTCATGACAGTATTTCCTGAGGGAGCTCCATTGCCGGGAGAAGACATACTGAAGGAATTTTTCCCTACCGATTCGCGGGGAGAGTTCTTCTTGAGCTTCCTTTAGGGCTGCGGGTTGTCGATCCCGTAATTCCGACGGCCAATCGCCCCATAACTTACCAGAAAATTTCAATTTCAACGCCATGAAGAGGGCGAAATCGTCCACCCAGCCCGATTGCTCGGCGCAGAATTGCTCATATTCTGGAGGCGCGTTTTTCCCCTGGAAGCGCGCGTAGGCACGCTCCCAGAGGCCCTCTTTGTATTGATGTACCGCCCGGTAATCGACTTTGCTCGTGGGGAAAGGCGGCTGGGATTCCAGGTCGGATTTGAGGAGCAGGTCATCCTGGAGCAGGCGTTCAGGACTGATGAGCAATGGATTGCCCGCAAAGGCGGAGCGGCTGGTGTACGGAGAGTTGCCGTGGATCATATCCGTAGGGTTCAAGGGAAGAATTTGCCAGAGAGTCTGCTTGCCCTCGGCCAGGAAATCCACGAATTGGTAGGCCTGGGGTCCCATGTCCCCGATGCCAAACGGGGAAGGAAGGGAAGTCAGGTGGAGAAGAAGACCGCTTCTGCGTCTGGGCATCGTAAACTCCTCGCGCACCAGCCATTGGCCGGAAAAATACCGCCTAAGAATGGCCGGCAAGAAACGTTAAGGCTGTTCTTCTTATAAGATGGAATTCAGCTGCCGCTCGATTTCCCCTTTCGGCTGGGCGCCCACGAGTCGGTTAACCGGTTGCCCCCCTTTGAAGAAGAGCATGGTGGGAACCCCACTCACGCCATACCGCGAAGGGGTGGAGGAGTTCGCGTCGATGTTCAGCTTGGCGACCTTGACGCGTCCGCCATATGCGGCAGCCAGCTGATCCAGCACGGGAGACAACCTCTGGCAGTGCCCGCACCAGGGGGCAAAAAACTCCACCAATACGGGGCCGGGAAAATCCAGAACCTCATTCTGGAAAGTCCAGTCCGAGACTTCCACGGCATGATCCGGAAAGGGGGAGGAAAAGGGCAGGGGAGCCCGGCATTTGCCGCAGACTGCCCGCTCTCCCCGCCGGTCCTTCGGGATGCGATTCTTTGCACCGCATCGGGGACAGAGGACAATCCAGCTTTCCGCGTTCATTTCCTTTTCTCCTTATTTCCACGGTCCGACGCCGATCCATCTTTTTAAGAATATCTATCCCTTGTTGGTCATGTCAACGGGAATATTTCATACATTTATTCACCACAGAGAAAGCCGAGGTTAAAAAAATCCAAATTCCAAGCACGCAATCCCAAACAATTACCAATATTCAAAGACTTATTAACAGTCTCATCATAGTGAAAACATTGCTTTATAAAATCCCTCCTAACCTCCCTTTGCCAAAGGGAGTCCCGCGCTGCGCGGGATTTGAAAAAGAGGGGCGAGGGGAGATTTTCTGAGTAATGTCTATCTAATTATGAGACCCTTAATAATGGTTCAAGCCCGGAAATTTGCAGATTGGGGTTTGAGAATTATTTGCGATTTCGGAATTGGGATTTAAAATTCGATTCTTTCTCTGCGCCCTCAGCGTGCTCTGCGGTGAATGATTTGCGGCGTATGGCGCCTTAATCTTGCGGTTCCAGGATCAGGCAGGAGAGCGGAGGAAGCGTGAGGGAAATGGACTGGGGGTAGGAGTGAAAGGGGATGGGATCGACCTGCACCAGGCCAGTGTTGCCGATATTGCCTCCCCCGTAGAACGCCGAATCGCTGTTGAGGCGTTCCCCGTAGGCCTTCCGGCCCGGAACGCCAATGCGATAACTGCTCCGGACCATGGGCGTCAGGTTGAGAACGCAGACGAGATGCTGGCTTTTCGCCTGCCGCATATAGGAAACGACGCTCTGCAGATAATCCTGGCAATCGATCCAGGAAAACCCCTGGGGGAAATGGTCCCATTCCCAGAGTGCCGGATGCTGCCGGTAAACCCGGGCGAGATCCTCGAGGAACCGCTGAAAACCCTGGCGCATCGGGTCCGCCTGCAAGTTCCAATCCAGGCTTTGGTCGTGATCCCATTCGTAATCCGGGGCCAGCTCGGTACCCATGAAGAGAAGCTTTTTCCCGGGATGGGTGTATAGGTAGGCCAGCAGCAGACGCAGGTTGGCGAATTGCTCCCACCGGTTCCCGGGCATTTTGGACAAAAGAGAGCCCTTTTCGTGAACGACCTCATCGTGGGATAGGGGCATGATGAAGTTCTCGGTGTATTCGTAGAGCATGGAAAAAGTAAGGGTGTTATGATGGAAGCTGCGGTGGATGGGGTTTTTGTTGAAATACAGGAGAGTGTCATGCATCCACCCCATATTCCACTTAAACCCGAAGCCCAGGCCACCGAGATAAGTGGGCAGCGTCACGCCCCCCCAATCGGTGGATTCCTCGGCGATGGTGAAACATCCCGGGTAGAGACCGTAAACGAACTCATTCAGCCGGCGGATAAAATCGACGGCCTCCAGGTTCTCCCGCCCCCCGTATGGATTCGGAATCCACTCCCCGCCGGGTCGGCTGTAATCCAGGTAAAGCATGGAAGCCACGGCATCCACCCGCAGCCCGTCCACATGATACTTGTCCAGCCAGAACAGGGCATTGGCCAGAAGGAAGTTGCGCACTTCGTTGCGCCCATAGTTGAAGATTAAGGTATCCCAATCCCGGTGTTCTCCTTGGCGCGGGTCCTCATGCTCGTAGAGGGCGGTCCCGTCGAACCGACGCAGGCTGTAATCGTCTTTGGGGAAATGAGCAGGCACCCAGTCCAGAATCACCCCGATCCCGTTGCAGTGGCAGGTATCCACGAAGAATCTGAAATCATCCGGCGTGCCAAAACGACGGGTGGGCGCATAGTAGCCGGTGACCTGGTAGCCCCAGGAAGCGTCCAGGGGATGTTCGGCCACGGGCAGTAGCTCGACGTGGGTAAAGCCGAATTTCTTGACGTGCTCGACAAGCAGGGGAGCGGATTCCCGGTAGGTGAGCCACCGGTTTCCTTCTTCGGGGACGCGCCTCCATGATCCGAGGTGGACTTCGTAAATGGTCATGGGTTCGTGGCGAGGATTCCGCGAGGCCCGTGCCCGCATCCACTCCTCATCCCCCCAGGAGTAACGCTCCGTGTTCCAGACGATCGAAGCGGTGTGGGGGCGCAGTTCCGTGGCAAAGGCGTACGGGTCGGATTTTACCCGCAAGCTGCCGTCGGCCCCCCGGATCTCATATTTATACCGGGCTCCCTCCTCGACCCCCGGCAGGAAGATCTCCCAAATCCCGGAAGCCCCCAGGGACCGCATCGGATACAGGCGGCCGTTCCAGAAATTGAAATCTCCGACCACACTCACGCCCCTGGCGTTGGGCGCCCAGACCGCGAAAGATACTCCCAGAATCCGCTCGATTTCTCTGGCATGAGCCCCCAGCCTCTCGTAAATGCGGTGATGCGTTCCTTCCCCGGAAAGATAAAGGTCCATCTCTCCAAGAGTCGGGGGGAACCGGTAGGGGTCAAATTCCTCCCAGGTTGTCTTGTCGGGAAAGCGGAAACGAAGACGGTAGAAGAACGGCCAGCGTTGGCCGGAGACTTGAGCAACAAATATCCCCCGGGGCTGGATCGGTTCCATCGGGAAGACCTGCCCGTTTTCCAGGCAGACCTCCACGCCGACCGCATCGGGATGGAGCGCCCGGATGGTTACGGTCGGGGGGTCCGGTTCATCCTGCGGGTGAGCCCCCAGGAGGTTGTGGGGATCATGGTGTTCCCCCCGGAGCAGGCGCTCCCATTCTTTCCGGGCCGGTTCCTTCAGTTTATCCCGTTTCGGCATGCCGCATTTCCCCGTTTCGCCCTTCCGCCCGGCTAAGGGAGTCCGTCTGGCAGGTTGCGAATAAAAGCCGCCGTCTCCTCGGGGAGGGCGCTGTTGATAAAAATTCCCGTCCCCAGTTCAAAGCCCGCGGGGGTGACCAGGCGGGGCAGGATTTGGAGGTGCCAGTGAAAGTATTCTTCGTGCTCGTCCTTGGTCGGGGCGGTGTGGATGATGTAGTTGTAATCCGGGTTGTTCAGTCCCTTGTACAATTTAAAGAGCGTCGTCTTGAGGACGCCGGCAAATTCTTTCGCATCTCTCATGGATATGGAACCAAACGAAGCCTGGTGCTCTTTCGGGAGGATCCAGGTCTCAAAGGGGGCGCGCGAGGCAAAGGGATGGAAAGTAACGAACCGTTCGGTTTCCTGGAGCATGCGGCTGGGGACGCGCAGGCCTTCCCGAATAATGTCGCAGTAGACACAGGTCCCGTCATCATCAAAATGACTCGCCGCCTTTTCGAAGCGGTGGCGGATGTTGAGGGGAACGATCGGCGTGGCCACGAGCTGAGAATGGGCATGCTCGAGAGAAGTCCCGGCCCCCCGGCCATGATTCTTGAAGATGATGATGAGTTTAAAGCGAGGGTCCTCCCGCAGAGACAGGTACCGTTCCCGGTAGGCGAGCAGAATCTCCTCCACCTGCCTATTTTCCATGAGGGCGATGCATTGGTTATGGAGGGGGGTTTCGATGATCACTTCATGCTGGCCTACGCCGTCCATTTTTCGGAAGAGGCCTTCTTCTTCTCTGCGGGAGATACTTCCGTCCGGAACCAGGGCGGAAAACTTGTTCGGAACAGCCCGCACCCACCAGCCGGGACCGTTGGGGAATCCCCCTTTGCGGTAGGCCATGGTCTCGGGCGGGGTCATGCTTTCGTTGCCCGGGCAGAAGGGGCAGTCCTCCTTATAAGAAGGGAGGGAAGGCGGGGGAACGGGCTTTATGAAATCGTGCGGTCTTTTTGCCCGTTCGCGCGCGATGATTACCCACTGTTTCGTCGCCGGGTCTTGCCGCAATTCGGGCATGGGAAACCTCGCTTCTTTCTCATTGGTATTTTTTCAGGCGATCGACCTCCGCCCTGGCTTTCTCCAGCTCTTCTCGGATGGCGGCCAACTTCTCTTCCTCGGATTTGACTTCGGCCATTGCCCTGGCCAACTCGGCATAGGCCCGGGCCAGGCGGGAGGCCTGGGTGAATTTCACACCGTCTTCAGACCGGCGGGCATTTTCGGCGGTTGCGGAGAGATCTTGTGCCTGCTTGAGGGTCTCGCGGGCGTATTTTTCAGCCCGGGCCTTTCGGGCGGCGTTTATGGCAACCTTGGCATCGGCCAATTCTTGTTCCTGTGCAGGGGTGATTCCTTGGGCACCGGCGGAACCCGAAAAAGAGGGATTGAGCAAAAGGAAGTAAAAGACCCCGACCCACAGAATGAACCTTTTGGCAAACATCATAATTTCCCCAGAAAGTAACGCCGGGTAAGGCAAATTTATCGTTGGACCGATGGGCTGATTATAACGAGGAGCGGCGCAAGAAGTAAAGAAAAAATGGGAGTCTGGTTGTCCCCGGGGACGGGAAAAAAACAACCATGGGGAGATGGGGTGATGGGGAGATAGGGGTATTCTGTTATTTCCCCATCTCCCTATCTCCCCATCTGTTTTCCCCTCTTTCAGGGAATTTTTTGTTTATTCTTTCGGAATGCGCATCCCGTAGAATGACCGGGCGACAAAAATTAAGCTGATGACAAAAAATACGGCCCCGACGTAGTGGGCCACATCTTTCATGCCGGGGGAAATGGCAATTTCCATGGCCAAAAGGCCAAAAAGGGTCGTAAATTTGATGATAGGGTTCATGGCTACGGAGGAAGTGTCTTTGAATGGGTCGCCCACGGTGTCCCCAATCACAGTAGCGGCATGCAAGGGAGTTCCCTTTTCCTTTAGATCTACTTCCACGACTTTCTTGGCATTATCCCAGCATCCGCCGGCATTGGCCATGAAGATGGCCTGGAACAATCCAAAGACCGCAATGGAAATTAAATAACTGATGAAAAAGGTGGCGGGGGCGTTGGAAGCGCCCGGGGCGGAGAAGAAAGCAAACGCCAGGGCAAAACAGAAGATCGCGATGAAAATATTGAACATACCCTTCTGGGCATACTGAGTGCATATTTTCACCACTTCTTTAGAAGTCTCCGTGGAAGCACTCAGGGTCGCGCTGTCATCCAGTTTAATATTGCGCTTGATGTATTGGACCGCACGGTAGGCACCCGTCGTGACCGCCTGAGTGGAGGCTCCCGTGAACCAGTAGATAACGGCCCCTCCGCATAAGAAACCCAGGAGGGTGTAGGGGTTCAGCAAATTCAAGATGGTCTCCGGCTGAATCCCTAACGTCTTGCGCAGTAATAAGATCAGGGAAAAGATCATGGTGGTGGCGCCCACCACGGCGGTACCGATTAAGACCGGTTTAGCGGTGGCTTTAAAAGTATTCCCGCAACTGTCGTTCTCCTCCAGATAATGCTTGGCGTTGTCAAAATTCGGCTTGAATCCGAAATTGCTCTGTATCTCCGCGGCCACGTTGGGAACCGCCTCGATCAAAGACAATTCATAGATCGACTGGGCATTGTCGGTAACGGGTCCGTAGCTGTCCACGGCGATGGTCACCGGCCCCATCCCCAAGAACCCGAAAGCCACCAGACCAAAGGCAAATATGGAAGAGTATTCCATAAACTTATCCAGGCCATATTGACTGGCAAAATTGGCCACAGACATCAATCCGAATATGGCCATCCCCAACCAGAAGGCGCTGAAATTGCCCGCCACAAAACCAGAGAGAATGCCCAGGGATGCGCCGCCTTCCCTGGCTGAGGTTACGACTTCTCGGCAGTGCAACGATTTGGAGCTGGTAAATACTTTTACCAGCTCGGGGATCAAGGCCGCCGCGAGCGTTCCGCAGCTGATGATAATGGACAGCGTGAACCATAGGTTATTCGGTAAATGTCCGATCTGCCAGTAGCTTACGGCAAAGGTAACGATGATGGAAAGAATCGAAGTGAACCAAACCAGCATGGTTAGGGGGAGCTCGAAATCCACCTTTTCTTTGCCCGCCAACATCGAGCTGGTAACGCCCTTGTTGATTAAGTAAGCTACGATGGAAGTGATGATCATCAAAATTCTCATCACAAATATCCAGGTAATCAATTCCGCCTGGTATTGCTGGAAAACACCCAGTACGATGAAGCTGATCAGGGCTACGCCGGTCACCCCGTACGTTTCGAAGCCGTCAGCCGTCGGCCCCACGCTGTCGCCAGCGTTGTCCCCCGTGCAATCCGCGATCACGCCGGGGTTCCGGGGGTCATCTTCCTTGATATTAAAGACGATCTTCATCAAGTCGGAACCGATGTCGGCAATTTTAGTGAAGATCCCGCCGCAGATTCTCAGCGCGCTCGCCCCGAGGGATTCACCGATGGCAAATCCTACGAAGCAGGCTCCCGCAAACTGACGCGGCATAAAAACCAAAATAATGAGCATCATGATGAGCTCGACGCACACCAACAGAACCCCAATGCTCATCCCGGCGCGCAACGGGATATCTGACAATTTATTGGGTTTTCCCTCCAGGGAAGCAAAAGCCATCCGGCTGTTGGCCAGCGTGTTCATGCGGATGCCGAACCAGGCCACGCCGTAAGAACCTAGGATTCCCACCACCGACCAACCCAGAATCATCAAAACCCCATCCAGGGGGGTATGCTGGAGGAAGCCAAAATAATAGGCGATGCAGGTTCCGATGAAAATTTCCAGGATAATCAAGAATTTTCCTTGCTGGATCAGATAGGTCTTGCAGGTTTCAAAAATCACATTGGCCACGTCAAGCATGGATTTGTGGGCAGGAAAACCCTTGACCTTCTTGTATTCGTAAGCTCCAAAAACCATGCCCAGGACACAAATGATCAGGCCCAACATCAATATATTGTTTTGCGCCTGAGTAAGTACGGGTATAGCCAGTTCAGCCTCACTGGCCCAGAGAGGACTAACCAAAAAGAAGAAAAGAAGAGCCAAGATACTTGCGCTTAATGCATGGTTTTGCTTAGAATTTTTTCTTCGCATGTTTCATTTTCCTTTCGATTTTTCGGTTATTTTTCTTACCAGGGGCGTGCCTCTGGGTTGATAATGAATGATTATTCATTCAAGCGTTTTTAGCACAGCCCTTTAAATTTTGTCAAGGTTTTTTTGCGGCGTTTCCGCAAGGAATAGATTTCTGTGAGAAATAAATTGGGGTTTTACAGTGGAAGGAGACAGTGAGAAAAGAAAAAAGGCATAACCCCGCTTCTTCAGGATTATGCCCTTTTTCATGTGATGGAAGGAATTACTTCTTTTCTTCCTTCGGAGCTTTCGGCTTCTTGGCGGCGGCTACGGAGATCGACGTAGCGACCATCTTGTCGCCGTCCTTCTTGTACATTACGGTCACCTTCGCGCCTTGTTTGGGTTCCCCTTTGATCTTGGCATCGGGAGCGATGTCGAATGCCCACTCCTTGTCCTTTGATCCCTTCACCTTAATCATCTTGCCGGCCTCATAAGCTGCCACGGCCCCCGACGCTTTCATAGCCTTCGGAGCCTTGGCCTTTTCCGTCTTCGCCTTCTCAGGCGCTGGAGCGGCCGGAGCAGGGGCCGGAGCTTTCTTTTCCTGAGCCACGACTCCGCCAACAAAGGCCACCATCGCCACTAGAGCAATCGCAATGATCAGAGACTTTTTCATCAACTTTCACCTCCTTTTCACTAGAATATTTAGGGTTATGAATTGTTACCCCTAACTGCTATTTCTTTTCCGGAGCCTTTTCCATGGGCTTGGCCTCTGCCGGTTTTGCTTCCTCGGCTTTCTTCTCAGGCTCAGGAGCCTTGGCGGCTTCCGCGGGCTTGGCCTGTTCGGCTGGTTTGGCGGGCTCTTCCTTCTTCGCACAGCCGGCAGCCACGATCACGGAAGTTGCGAACAACAGAGCCACCAAAAGAGTCATCAGTTTGCGCATTTTGAATTCACCTCCTTATCCTCTAGATTCGATTTCACCCTTCCATAAAGAGAAGGACCGCTCGGTCCCATTACGGGGGGCCGGCGTTAAGATTTTTTACTTTTCTTTCCGCCACCCTGGACCTGTGTTTTGATCACATTGAGGTCTTTCTGCAGGGTTTGGATTTCTTGCTGTAGCACGGAAATCTGCTGGGTCAACTGGCCCAATCGAGCATGCATGTCGGAGTTTTCATTTTTTAGCCCGTTCAAAGCTTTTCTCAATTTATCATTTTCGGCGTTGATGTCTGTTATTTTTTCCTTCAATTTTTGATTCTCAGACTTCAAGCTACTGCAGGCGTAGGTGGCCAGCGAGCAAGATAAAATGAAGACCAAGAAAAAAAAGCCGATGGGCTTATTGCCTAGTTGCATAGCACCATTCGCCTTAATGAAGTGCTTTTCAGGTAGCAAGAAAGATACCAACAAAAATTTAAGTTCTTGAAATTTCAAATGAATGATAAATTTATAATTAATTCATTTAGTTAACGAATAAATTGGGTCGAATGGCAGGGAGAAAATCCAGGGAGCTCGGAAACAATCCAAGACAATTATGCCCCACTTTTAGCTCCTAATAAAAATAGCTTAATTTTATCGATTAGTTATAAAATCGTGACGGGTTTGTTGAGCGAGGCATTTTGTCTCACTCAACGCTTGATGCTCAACCCATAGCGGGCAGCCATGCGGTAAAGTGTGCGGCGGTCAATTCCCAGGATATCAGCGGCTTTCTTTTTGTTTCCCCCGGTCTCCTCTAAGACCTTTTGTATGTAGCGCTTTTCCAGTTCGGAAAGAGGAATCTGAGAAGGGAGCGAACTGGAGATGGCCTTGGGGGGCTGCATCCGGAGGCGGCGCGGGAGGTCTTCCGGGAGTATTACGGA
>Ga0214473_10007710_pt1 | contig 12746 bp, 12 predicted proteins | sample RVTome_7_FD_203509 | JGI IMG/M metagenome (GOLD analysis project Ga0214473, IMG submission 203509) | Soil microbial communities from uranium-contaminated site in the Upper Colorado River Basin, Wyoming, United States - RVT98D197 | ecosystem: Environmental > Terrestrial > Soil > Contaminated >... | reverse complement strand
AAAATCCCTGGAAATGAAGGCCAGGGAGAAGAATATCGGTATCAAGTTCGATTGCCCCGCCGATTTACGGCCCTCGATAAACGCCTCGCTTATCGAGCAGGCTATCACCAATCTGCTCGATAATGCTATCAACTACAGCGATCCCGGAAACGACGTGGAAGTTAAGGCCACCAAAACGGAATCCAATATAATTATCGCGGTTCGAGATCACGGATGCGGTATTGAAAAAAGACATCTGCCGCGCCTTTTCGAACGTTTTTATCGTGTCGATACCGCCCGTAGCCGAAAAATGGGGGGGACCGGCCTGGGGTTGGCCATAGTCAAGCATATTGCGCAGATACATGGCGGGTACGCCACGGTTGAAAGCGAACCCGGCAAAGGAAGCCTCTTTTCTTTGAACCTCCCCTATAGATAACCTTTTGATTCTAATAATCAACTAACATTTCCCTAATTCCTCTCTAACATTATCATGGTTAAATACTTCCGAAATGGAAGCCATCGAACAAAACTCTTCGCTGACAGGATCGAAGGCCTTTTGAGGTAACGATAATGAAAGGAGGAACCGCCGTAGTCTCTAACGATTTTGAAACGCTCTAGTATGGAAACAATGGTGATTGTCATCAGCAACAAAAAGGAGTCAAAATGAAAATTCGAGCAACTGTTTTGCTTGTGCTTGTCGTTCTATCGATCGGGCTTTTTCCCGTGTCGGGGTCATCGGCGGAAACAAGCGTAAGCGGCGAAATATACGGTCAATGGATGATTGACTTAAGCAACGCCGCCGATAACTTCAACGAATTTTCGCTGTCCCGGTCGTATCTGACAGTCAAATCGGCTCTATCGGATTACACGAGCGTCAGGGTAACGTCGGATCTGAGAACTATCGACAATAAATACGATATCATTCTCAAATACGGCTATTTCGACTGGACGCCCGCGTTCGGGAAAAAGTACCTGAGATTGCGGATGGGTCTTCAGCCCACGTTGTATATCGACGAGATGAACAATCTCTGGGGACGTCGATACCTGGAGAAAACTATCGGCGACAGATTGAATTTTTTAACCAGCTCCGACCTTGGCCTATCTGCCACTTTCAATCTTGATCGGGAAGCGAAGCTCGGTTTTGTCAATGTGTCGATATTCAACGGAACCAGCTATTCTAACGTGGCGGAAAAAAACGCTCAAAAAGACATAAATATACTGGCCGAATTAAATCCCCTGTCTTCGAACTCCTTGCTGAAAAAAAGCAAGGTACTGGCCCAGTTTTACTCCGGCACACAAAACGAAGTGGTCGGCGATTCGGTCAAGGCCTCCGATTGGAAAAAGCAGATAGCCTCGATAGGCGGGCTGCTTGTTTACAACGATGCAATCGATCTTGGATTTGATCTTAATTATGGCGCCGACGGCGCAGGTCCCGGAAACAGCGAGATCAAAAAAAGCGGCATCTCCGTTTTTTCCTCGGTCTATCTGGAAAAATTGGCCGGTGGAAATCCATCGCTGAAAACACTTAACCTTTTTGGGCGGGCCGATATTTTCGATCCCGATACCGGCCAAAACGATGACGGCCAGACGCTGATAATAGCGGGAATCGAATGCGCGCCCGCCAAAGGTTTCAAAGCATCGATCGATTACCGGATGACCAGTTTCGAGAACGCCGAGGCTAATGATAACAAATCTATTTACCTTAATACGCTGGCGAAATTCTAGGAGGTGTCAGGCAAAAAAACGGGAAAATTAACCTGGAATAACGGCATGAGGATGCTTTTTAATGTCTTTTTAACAAGACTCTAACAATGCCCTAACAATAAAATTGTATTAGTTAACGTGAAATACTACAATAAAAGCTCAAAAAGAAGGAGTTGGAAATGAAAACGGCCACAAAAACGATCAAGGCATCAATATTGGCGGCTTCGTTTGCTTTTTCCCCGATCTTTATGTCGGGAAAGAACGTCGGGGCCCAGGAAACTCAGTCCATTACCATAAAAGGTTCTGACACCATGGTCCATCTGGTCAGCGCCTGGGCCGAGACTTTCATGACCGCGCATCCGGATATCGAAATATCCGTGACCGGCGGCGGTTCCGGGACGGGGTTCGCGGCGCTTTTAAATAAAACGACCGATATCTGCGCCGCTTCAAGGCAAATCAAGAATCAGGAGTTGAAACTGGCCTCGGAAAAGAACATAAAACCGAAAGAGATAGTGGTCGCTCGGGACGGGATAGCGGTAGTGGTCAATCCGGCCAACCCCCTAAATTCTCTAAGCATAGAGCAAATAGGCAAGATTTATACGGGGGCTTACGCTAACTGGAAGCAACTCGGCGGCCCCGAGGCCGAAATAGTAGTTCTCTCGAGGGAATCGAGTTCCGGCACTTACGTCTTCTTCCAGGAACATGTTCTTAAGATGAACGATTACACTCCGAAAGCTCTCCTCATGCCGGCGACCTCGTCGATCATACAGGCTGTCGAAGCCGATAAATGGGCCATTGGTTATGTCGGATTGGGGTACGCCGTCGAGGCGGGCAATAAGGTCAAGGCGTTATCTGTCAGCGATGGCGGCAAAACGGTGGCGCCGTCGGAGGCAACCGTCAAATCCGGGGAATACTCGATTTCTCGTCCCCTTTACCTTTATACCAACGGTGAGCCGACCGGCGCGACCAAGCAGATTATCGATTTCTGCCTGGGCGCCGAGGGGCAGAAAATCGTACGGGAGACCGGATATATTACTGTTTCCGACTAAATGAGAATCTCCGGGTTGAAAGAAAATGCTGTAAGACTGGCATTCCTGGGCACGGCATCGATCAGCATAATCGTCGTTATGCTGATCTTCGTGTTTTTGGGAAAAGAGGCCTTTCCCTTCATAAAGGATCCGGGCCTGTCGCAAATGCTCGGCTCCAGATGGGCTCCGGTTTCATTCATCAGGGAATTGTACGGCATTTATCCGCTTCTGACCGGCTCTCTTTTGATAACAATTCTGGCAATCTTGATTTCGGTGCCGCTCGGCGTATGCGGGGCTGTGTACATCTCCGAGATCGCGGGAAACGCCGAAAGGGAATTCTTCAAACCGTTTATCGAGATCCTGGCCGGGATACCGTCGGTGGTCCTGGGGTTTTTCGGGCTGGTGACAGTCGCGCCGCTGGTAAAAAAGATATTCAATCTTCCGTCGGGGTTAACCGCCCTGACCGGGGCGTTGCTTCTGGCTTTGATGGCCATTCCCACAATCATTACGATCTCCGAGGACGCTATCAGAAGCGTGCCGCGATCATTCAAGGAAGCCTCCCTGGCGCTGGGAGCCAGCAGGCTTCAGACGACCTGGAGAGTGACGGTTCCGGCCGCTCTTTCGGGGATCATCGCCGCCATTATGCTCGGCATGGGACGGGTAATCGGAGAGACCATGGCGGTTCTGATGGTCACCGGCAACGCGGCTGTAATCACCATGTCGCCGTTCGAATCGGTCAGGACCATGACAGCCACAATCGCGGCGGAGATGGGCGAGGTGCCGTTCGGGAGCGCTCACTACAGCGCGCTTTTCTGGATAGGAATCATCCTCCTCTTCGTCACATTCGCGCTCAATACGGCAGCCATGAGAGCGCTCAAAAGATACAGGATGAACTGATGCGCAGCCGAAAAATAGAACCGGCGATCCACTGGGGCATGAGGCTTATCACCTATTCTATCCTGATAGTCATAGCCTTTATAATAATCGATATCGTTTGGAAAGGGTTGCCGGTGATAAGCTGGGAATTTCTTTTCGGCTTTCCGAAAAAAAGCGGCGCCGAGGGCGGCATTCTTCCGGCTATTGTCGGCACTTTGCTGCTTGTGCTGGGGACGATCACCGTGGCGCTTCCTCTGGGAATGGCCAGCGCCGTCTATCTCTCTGAGTATGCGAAACAAGGTAAATTTACCAATACGATCAGATTGGCTATCATCACCCTGGCCGGCGTCCCCTCTATCGTTTTCGGACTGTTCGGACTGGGTTTATTCGTTTTATTTTTCGGATTCGGGGCGTCGATACTGGCTGGCAGTCTGACTCTGGCCTGCATGATTCTCCCGATTATCATAGTCTCCAGCGAGGAAGCTCTGAAGGCTGTTCCGCAATCGCTGCGCGAGGGAAGCCTGGCTTTGGGCGCGACCAAATGGGAGACGATACGCAGAAACGTTCTCCCCTATTCGACGTCCGGGATGCTGACCGGATCGATCCTGGGTATCGGTCGCGCCGCCGGAGAGACCGCCCCGATACTGCTGACGGTGGCGGCGTTTTACCTGCCCAAATTGCCTAAATCGATATTCGACCAGGTCATGGCGCTGCCGTATCATTTGTATATTCTGGCCACGCAGCTTCCCGACGCCGACGCGGTCAGGCCGATGCAATACGGGACGGCCCTTGTGCTCATCGCGCTTGTACTGGGCGTGAATATGTTTGCCATCATATTTCGTAACAGGATGAGGAAGAAATATCGATGGTAGCCGGAAGCGATATTATCGTAAAAACGAGCGATTTGAATTTCTATTACGGTCCGCTGCGAGCCCTGCACAACATAAGTATGGAAATCCCCGTCAAGCAGGTTACAGCCTTGATCGGGCCGTCCGGATGCGGCAAATCGACATTTCTGCGCACCCTGAACCGGATGAACGATATCATCGACTATACCCGAGTCGAAGGCGAGGTGATTGTTGACGGCCGGGATATTTATGAAAGCGGCGTCGACGTCGTTTCGCTGCGCAAGAAAGTGGGCATGGTTTTCCAGAAATCAAATCCATTTCCCAAGACGGTTTTTGAAAACGTAGCCTATGGTCCCCGCGTTCACGGAGTCAAAGATAAATCCGAACTGATCGGTATCGTGGAAAGAAGCCTGGAACGCGCCGGTCTCTGGAACGAGATAAAAGATCGGCTGGGCGACAGCGCCATGGATCTTTCCGGCGGGCAACAGCAAAGGCTGTGCATCGCCCGGGCCCTGGCGGTGGATCCGAAAATTCTTCTCATGGACGAGCCGGCCTCGGCTCTCGACCCGAAATCCACCGCGCGCATAGAGGACTTGATAGGAGAACTGCGCAACAATTACACGATCATAATTGTAACTCATAATATGCAGCAAGCCGCCCGGGTTTCGGATCTTACCGCGTTCTTCTACGAGGGCAGTCTGGTGGAATTCGGGCCTGCCAAACGGATCTTCACGAAACCGCTGAAGAAACAGACGGAAGACTACATAACCGGGCGATTCGGATAAGGAGGGTTGTTTCTATGCCGGTTCATCTTAAGATAGAGATCGAAAAACTCAAAAAGAAAATTCTTCTGCTTTCGGAAATTGTCGAGAACAGGGTCAAAACCGCTTTGAAAGCGGCTGATGAGAGGGACGAAGCGCGGGCCCGGAAAATCATCAATGAAGACGTCGAAATAGATCGGTTCGAGGTCGAGATAGAGGAAGATTGCCTGAAAATTCTGGCGCTGCATCAGCCGGTGGCCATAGATTTACGTTTTATAATTGCCGTATTAAAAATAAACAATGACCTGGAACGTATCGCGGATCTGGCGGTCAATATCGCCGAAAAGGTGACCATTCTGGCGGGCAAAAGAAGAGTGGATGCAGCCGCCGGGTTCTCGGAAATGGCCGAGAAAACTTACGGCATGCTGCGAAAAAGCCTTCAAGCCCTGATAAACATGGATAGCGCGATTGCCCGTCAGGTCATGGCCACCGACGACGAGATCGATACCATGAATCGCGAAATCTATGACTGGACTAAAGAGCGAATGCGCGAAGACCCCGAAAATATCACCCAGTTATTGACGAATCTGAGCATTTCCAGGCACCTCGAGAGAATAGCCGACTTGGCGACGAATATCTCCGAGGATGTTATCTACATGATCGAGGGGGAAATCGTCAGGCACAAGGGCGAACTTCAATAAACGGTATTTAACGATACCGATATAAAATCGAATAATCCTCCCGTATATCTTTCCCCCGTGATCATAAATCCCTCGTTATGCCCGCCCGTCAACTCCAGAAACCGTTTCGGCTCGTTGGCGGCGGCGAACAGGCGTTGGCCGTTTTCATACGGTATGACCTCGTCGTCGGGAGAGTGGATTATCAGAACCGGGCAATTTATATCCTTAACATAATCGATCGTATTATATTTGAATCGTGTCAGAAGCCTGACCGGCAGGAACGGATATATCTTCGCCGCGACATCGGAGACGGAGGTCATGGCCGATTCCAATATCAACGCTCCGGGATTTTTCTCCCTGGCGATATAGGCGGCAATCGATCCGCCGAGGGAACGACCGAACGCGACTATCCGCGACGGCTCGATCGTTCTGGATTCGGTCAGATACCGCCAGGCCGCCTCGACGTCGAGGTAGGTCCCTTTCTCCGACGGTTCCCCGCCGCTATTGCCGTAACCGCGATAATCGAATATGAATACCGAAAGGCCGAGATCGTGGAAAATTCTTATCGATTCCAGCCGATGCGAGATGTTGCCGGCGTTGCCGTGGCAAAACAGTAATACGCCGATATTATTTTCCGCGGGGATGAACCAGCCGTTTAGTTTGGTACCGTCGGCAGCGGGGAAATCGATATTTTCGAAATCCAGACCGATAGCGGCCGGAGTCATTTCGATTATTCGAGCTGGATAATAAATCAGTCTCGCCTGGAAAAGCGTCAAAAAAATCGCCAGGGCGATATAAACCGCCCCGGCGACAAGGATGACCGCTTTGACCACGCTCCAGATTGAAATCAAATCCATGATTTTCTTACCTTTTGGCATGGCTTCTAAAACTCATATTCCATACCTATGACAGGCAGCAGACCCCACTGATTGATGGAGTCCTGCTTGCGCTCGTTTTCGTTCCAGTAGTAAGCGCCCACGTTGTCCCGATCATAGGCGTTCCAGACGCTGGCGTAGAATATCAAATTGGAGCCTTTGAAATTGAATCGCCTGTCGCAGCGCAGATTCAAAGAATGGTAATCAGAATAGCGGCTCTGGTTGACCCTGGTACTGTCGACCACGCCCCTGTTGATCAATTCCGAGGCCTGCAGGTCGAACGGGGTGTAGGGCACTCCGCCCGCCAAGATCCATCTTAAGCTGAATTCCCATTTGTTATTAGGCTTATAGCCGCCCTCCGCGCTGAAGGTGAAGCGGTTGTCGAAAATTCTGTCCCGCCAGGTCTTATCCCCTCCCTGATAACGCGACCGGAAATAAGAGCCGCTGACCAACCCGTAAATATCCTGCGCCAGCTTCTTCTGAATCGTCAATTCCACCCCGCGGGAGTAAGCCTGGCCGTTATCGGTCAACGGATCATGGGTAAAATAGAACCCGTAGCGATATGCTATTTCATCGATGAGGAATAACGACGGAGTCGAGGGATCGATGGGGAAATTCTCGTATTCTTTATCGTATACCTCAAGAGTCAGCCGCGTGTTTTCGGTCAGCAGGCGGTTGATGCCCAGAACATAATGTATGGCCATCGGATCTTTGAGATCCTTATTCTCCGGCTGCTGGGCCAGGAGCACGAAGGGAAGATTCTGATAATACAATCCCGTCGCGCCGGTCAACGATGTCTTATCGTCGATCGCGAATGAGAACGAGAAGCGGGGCGCGATATTGCCGCTTTCGTTGTAGGCGAAATAGTCGTAACGCAAGCCGGGGCTTAAAGTCAACCTGTCAAACGGTTTCCATGAGAGGCTGGCAAACGCCCCCGCCTTTTGCGACCAGATTTCGTCCTTAACCAGGAATGATGGAGTGGTATTACCGAATGGATCGGTGTATGGCCCGATGTAATTATCGTAATCGGCTCCGACGATTTTCGCGTCGAATCCGAACTCGGTCTGAAACGACGGGTTGAAGCGGTAGAAATTGACGTTGCGCAGCTGAAATGTTTGTTCCAGGCTCTCGTTTTCGGTCAGAATATCGTCGCTTGTGGTTTCGATATAGTTGTTCCTGCCCCATGTGCCGAAGTACGAGACGGCCGTATTGGAATACCCGTTCTTGCTCCAGAGGTAACGCCAGTTTATGCCAGCCGCGCCTTCTTTGGCTTTGGTAGTCCCGTAGGCATTGTTGCCTTGATCTTCCGAATCGCTCTTTTCGAATTTGATATAATCCAGGCCCAGCACACCGAGCACGGTTATCTTATTATTCGGCGACGGATCGTAAACCAGTTTTCCCTGATAGTCGCTGTACTTGGGAGCGACACCGGTTCCGATAGCGTCAACCAAAAGATCCAGGTAACTTCGCCTGGCGGAAAACAGCCATGACCCTTTTCCAGTGGCAATAGGACCCTCTCCGGTAAACCCGACACCGGCGAAGGCCATATCAAGCTGACCGTCAAACTCCTCGCGGTTGCCTTCTCTGAAGGCCAGGCTCATCACCGACGAAAGCCGGTCGCCATAGGCGCTGGAGAACCCCCCCGAGGAGAAATCGACGTCCTCTATGAAATCGACATTGATAAGACCGATTGGTCCGCCGGACGATCCCTGGGTGGGATAATGGTTGATATTCGGTATCTCGATATTATCGACAAAAAAGCCGTTCTCGTTGGGACTGCCGCCCCGGACTATCAGGCTATTATACATATCGTTGACCTTAGCCACGCTGGGCAATGTCATCAGGATGCGGCTGACATCGCCGGCTGAGCCTGGGGCGCGACGGATTTCCTCGGCGGAGAAATTGATCGAGCTGGTCGGCTCCTCGTCCTGCCGGGCGAAATAGCCGCCGGTAACTACCACCTCGTTCATCGGCAGCGGCGAAACATGGAGATCAGCCGGGACAAAAGTTATTCTCTGCGGTCTGACAATAATATCGGTCTTTGAATAAGAGTCGAATCCTATGCAGCTGAATCGCAACGTGTAATTCCCTACCGGGACATTGTTGATCGTGAAATTACCGTCGGAATCGCTGTTGGTCCCCGACTTCGTATCCGTGATTTGAATTGATACGCCGGGAAGCGGGGTTTTGGTCTGGCCGTCTGTCACCTTGCCCTTGATAGTCCCCACCGACGTCTCATCGGCAAAGACCCCGCCGCTGAATATCGGGATCGACACGATCGCCAGGATAACGCTAAAGGCCGTTTTGAATTTCATTTTGCTCCTCCAGTTTAGGAATGTTTTCGCATGAACGTGGCGCCTATTACGGCAGAACCTACATCCCTCAATGTTTCGATTATGTATTCGTCGCTAACGTCCTCGGATAATCCCACGCAGATCATGGTTGCCAGGCCGTGGGTGAAAATCCACATCTTATCGAGAAGGGAATACCTGTCCTGATCGTCGAGCGTCGATAGCCTGACATCTTTGCCCATTTCCTTCCTTAACGATCCCTCCAACTCGTCGAGAATGTCCTTATAATCGTTTTTTTCAAGATATAAGGCCCGGAAAAGGGAGCATTGCTCGCGGGCGAAACAGGCATACCCGACTCCCATATTCAAGAAAACACCCTCGGTATAAGGTCTGGTCATATAATCCAAGAGCAGATCCCTGGCTTTCTTGATCACCTCTCGCTCCAAATGCTTCATGGAATCGAAATTGCTATAGACAGGGGCTGTCGACGATTTCAGCTTGTGAGCCACTTCGCGAGCCGTAAGCGCTTGTATTCCTTGCTTTTGCACAACCTCAAAGGCCGCGGTTATGACATCGTCTTTAGTAAATACCGTTTTCGGCGGCATAAGCTCTCCTTGTCAAACGTCCGTTATCCAACACGCGTTACATTACGGGCGTTACATAGAAAGGTTTCATTCTTTTTGCCAGATTTTTTTGGTTTTTATAAAAATCTTGGTTAAGTTATTAATTTATAATGAGTTGTAGGTCAAATCCCTCTGGGATTTGACGTCTCGGAAGTCAAGACCGCAGGGGTCTTGACCTACCGCTGACTAATTTCGCAAAAAAGGCTCGATTCGTCAACCTCGATAATTTTCACCGTCGCCTCAAGACCGGCGGTCAACGAAAGACTGTAGACCGTAGGTCAAATCCTCTGGGATTTGACATTGGGCTGTTAAGACCGCGGTTGTAGGTCAAATCCCCTGGGATTTGACGTCTCGGAAGTCAAGACCGCAGGGGTCTTGACCTACCGCTGACTAATTTCGCAAAAAAGGCTCGATTCGTCAATCTCGATAATTTTCACCTTGGCGTTAAGACCAGCCGTCAACAGATGAAAATTTTCGGCGGACAAGGTGGTCGCTGTAAACCCGTCCTTACACACGATCAAGCCATCGCCAGTCTTTTGGTAATCGATTTCGCCCAGGAGCTTCTCTTTGGCTTGAAGCTCGAACCATTCCAGCCGGTCCGCCCAAAATTTATCAGAATATGACGAATAAAGGATGATTCCGCCCGGTTTGGCGACCCTAACGCTTTCCGAGATCAAACGTGTTTGATCTACATGGAAGGCGGAAATGCCATTCTGGATACAGATTACGACATCGAAAACGTTTTTCTCGAACCCGAGGGAGGCGGCGTCCATACAAAAAAGATAGTGGTTGGGGATATTAATCAGCGTCTCCCGGCCGAGGCGCAGGCTTTCTATCGAGCTATCGATCCCGATCACCGCTTTGGCCTTTTTCGCCAGGTGTGGGATGATCCGACCGTAGCCGCAGCCGAGATCGAGGACCGTATCGCCGGGCTTGATTTTCCCGACAACGTGCGCTGTTTCAGCATCAAGATATTGCCGCACCCGCCGGCTGGCGATATCATAAACCCGCTTCAAGCGCAGCCCGCAGAGTTTTTCGGCGTAGTAGGGCATAGGAATAATTGCAATCAATTTGTTACATTATTGTGTCGTCAGAACTTGTAGGTCGCGGTTCCGAATCCCGCCAGGCGGGATGAGAAACCCGACACCCAAGCTTAACGTTTTCATCTTTTAATTTGTCGGGTTTTTCACTTCGTCCCGCTATAAGCGGGACTCGTTCAGAACCCGACCTACTACTGCTAACGAGGTGTGTTATCTCAATCCGAGCTTTTCTAATTTGCTTATTATCAAACCATTAATGAAACCCTTGAATTCACTATCATTTACTTCATATTTTAAAATTAACTCTTCAGAGAAATACTCAGCGATAAGTTCGGTATAAGGTTTATCCTGATCATTGAAATTTAGGTTTCTGATTTTATCGAGGAATAAAAATACATTTTCTCTTGAAATATCCGACAGCACATTCTCTTTACTATCTGCTGGGATTAACTGCATTCCGTATTTTTCAAAATTCAGGATCATCCACTCCTGAAGATATTGTGCGGCTCTAACAATCATTATTGCAGTGATTTTTGTATATTCATTTTTATTTGTTTCTTTTGCAGCAATCATGAAAAAATGAGCCATTACAGCAAAGCACTGATTAATAAGGTTCAGATGATCCTCGAAATCTAATTTCTTAAAGAATCTGTGGCTCAATTGCTTTCCAATTTTGATATATAGATCCGCGGAATCTAAATATAATTGCTTTGCCCTTTTATTCGCTTTTATAGTCGCAAACATATTTTTTCAATAAGTTTAGCCCATTAGGTCCGGTTCCGAAACGAAGCGGAGAAACCCGACACCCAAGCTAAAATCCCTCCGGCACCAATCCCAGCTCATTAATACTGGCGTTAACAAATTCCAAGCTTTCATGAATTCGCGAGATTTCCTCGTAATCCCAATATTTTAGTTTATCCCTCAATTCTCGCACATCCGAGGCATGCTTCCTAATTCTTTCGAGTTGGTTCTTATCGGAAACAGCGACTACTCCCTGAACGGCTTGATTATTTAGTGCCTTCAGCAAATTTAATATCAGGCTGTCTATACTGCCTTTTGTTTGAACCTCGAAAACATAAATAACTCTACCCATGTTACCGATCGTAGCTTCCCATATCGTATCTACTTTTGAACCTTCCGATACTTTTCGCTCGATATCGGCCGTAAAACCCAGCCATTGGCCTATATCTCTTAATTTATCGCGAATATCGTCATGAACAAATTCGGTAGTTTCAGGGATTTCTGTTTCACGGATTGCCTTGGACTTGGCTTCCTTAGTATATATTTTACTTAAATTATCCTCTACCTGTAATTCTTCCCAAATAAAATAATCGACTGCCAATAAATTATTGTCTTCAAAACCAGCCTTTTTAAGTTCCCTCGAAATATCCTTACAAACGTCACATAGATATTTATAGACTTCGCCCGTTAATTGATAATCGCGTCTCGGCAGTTTCATTACCTTTAGATAGTTAAGGCCGACATATGCTCGCCTATTCCAGAGCATTAAATCAGCCGGATGCGCCTTACACAGGATTTCGCTGATCATAGCTGGTCCCATGCCTTTAATTTTACCGCGAAAATTATCCCATCTTTTAGCAATATCATCGTGACTCCAAACCAGGTCGGCGAGACTCCCTCTAAAATTCTCTAATCCATTATCCTCGATGATCTTGTTAACGACATAATGCTTATTGCCCCAGATCCGCATCCCCCATAATTTGGATAAGTATTCATAAACATCATCCTCCGTCATCGAAGACATCCGTTCTCTGGTAACGCCTTGATAATATTCTATGAAGTCAGCCCGCTCGTCCATATCCCTTTTGAATTTCTCTGCATCTTTTTTTGAATATGATAGATAATTCGCTATATGCTTGTTGAGCAAATCCTTATCCATTGTATTGCCCTTTCCTTAGCCCCGTAGTTCGGGTTCAGACGCGTACGGTAAGAAACCCGATACCTGGCCATCTTCCCCCAAAATCACTATCAATTTGAGATGTTTCCTTAACTCTCCAATCCGGTTTATAATAACGCTTTT
>Ga0214473_10007709_pt1 | contig 12747 bp, 14 predicted proteins | sample RVTome_7_FD_203509 | JGI IMG/M metagenome (GOLD analysis project Ga0214473, IMG submission 203509) | Soil microbial communities from uranium-contaminated site in the Upper Colorado River Basin, Wyoming, United States - RVT98D197 | ecosystem: Environmental > Terrestrial > Soil > Contaminated >... | reverse complement strand
CGCTGATTTTTATGAAAATATAGTTGACGCCCAGGTTATGCAAATGAGTTCTATCCGCGAAGCAGAGGCGGTGAAAATTGTGGAAAATTCTTTCCGGGATGTGAATATTGCTTTTGTAAATGAACTAGCAAAGTCATTCGACAAAATGGGAATCGACGTTGTTGAGGCCATCAAAGGAGCTGCTACCAAACCGTTTTCCTTTATGGCTCATTGGCCAAGCTGCGGAGTCGGGGGCCACTGCATTCCGGTTGACCCGTATTATCTCATAGAGCGCGCCAGGCTTTCCGGTTTTGACCATGAATTTATGAAAATTGCCAGAAAGGTAAATCTTTCCATGCCGGAATACACCATTGAACTTTTGCAAGACGCCTTAAATGAAGCTAAAATGCCTCTTAACGGAACCACGGTCGGAATTTTAGGATTGTCATACAAGGCTAACGTTTCAGACCTTCGGGAATCGCCGGTAAAAGAACTTGTAAAGCTTCTCAAGGAAAATAAAGCTGACGTTCTGATTTACGATCCGTTTGTTCTGGAAAAATCAACGGCAAAAAGCCTTAATGAGCTTTTTAAAAAATCCGATGCAATTCTTTTAGCGACAGACCACAATGAATTCAAAAAAATAAATCCTGAAGATTTCAAGAAGAATGGAATCAAAGTTATCATTGATGGAAAAAATTGCCTCGACAAAGAAGGAATAAAAAAATTAGGCATTGTTTATAAAGGAATCGGAAGAAGATAATATGTTCAAACTTTTAAAATTTTTCATCTGGCTCGCGGGATTTTTGGTTATCACTTATTTCGTGCTGAATTATTTCGGCTATACTTTTAATTTTGAGTATTTCAAAGAAACTAAGGAGGAATGCCAGAAACGGCTTGAAGCTTGCCCGAAAGAATATGTCGAGCAGGGAACCAAAAACGCCAAATGCGATTTCAATTGCGTCAATCCAAAATTAATCATTAAAAAGAAATAATGAAACTAATCGTCAATATCCCCGCTTTTAACGAGGAAGAAAAAATAGCCGAAACTATCAAAAAAATCCCCCGAAGCATTCCCGGAATCGATGAGGTTTTTATTCAGGTTGTGGATGACGGCTCGAGGGACAAAACCGTCCAAAAAGCCAAGGAAGCCGGAGCTAATTTTGTTTTTTCCCATAACGTCAACCGCGGAATCGGAATTACTTTCCGAACCTCCGTCGGAAAAGCGCTTAGCAATGGAGCGGATATTATGGTCAATATCGATGCCGATGGGCAATTTAATTCCAGCGACATTCCTAAAATCATTGGACCGATTTTGAACGGCGAAGCCGATATGGTAAGCGCTGACCGATTTGGAGAGCATAAAGCCAAAAATATTCCCTGGATAAAAAGTTTTCTTAACCGCGTCGTCGCCTCTGTCATCGGGAACTTTTTGAATTACAAAATTAACGACCTCACCTGCGGGTTCCGGGCTTATAACCGAGAAACGCTATTGCGATTGAATCTTCCGGGAAACTTTACCTACACCCAGGAAACAATCATCGACGCCATCGGGAAAAATCTGAAAGTAGTCTGGATTCCGGTTGAAGTTATCTATTTTCCGGAAAGAAAATCAAAAGTGGTAAAAAGCATTTACAAATATATTAACAACAGCGGGCGAATAATCCTTAAGGCCGTCCGCGATGTCCGTCCCATGAAATTTTTTGGCGGTCCGGGACTGATTCTGATTTCTGTTTCTCTTTTGATATTTTTATTTTTCATCGTAATGTATTTCCAGGAATTTAAAATTACTCCTTTTAGAAACTATCTGTTTCTTGCCATTACCCTTCTGCTTGTCGGAATGCAATTCCTCATCTTCGCCCTCATCGCTGATATGGTCAAATCCAACCGCAAACTCACCGAAGACCAGATGTATTTGATAAGGAAGGAAAAATATAAGAAATAAGAATTGTTTTTTGAAATTAAAAATGAAAAATTAGAATTGGGTTATCCGACAAAGAAGGAGGTGCCGACCATGCCGCGATATAGTGATGAGCAAGGGCACAAAAAACCTTGCGAGGTTGAAGAAGGCAGTGAAGCTTGCGAACACTGCAAAATAAAACCCTGCCTTAATGTTCAATTTTCAAAGGAGGAGGGCTATCGCAGTGAAGACCCTTCCTACCTTGAGGAGTGATGCTTATTAATACAAACAGCGGGAGGCCGCCCAATCCTCCCGCCCAATTCTAATTTTTTATGACAATTCGCATATAACTAATTTGGAAACATCGCTCTTTTAAATAAATATTTTTAGGAAGCTCGAAAATAATAGATCCAAAAGGAGGATGGAATATGTTAAGCAGACCTGGCAAAGAGATGCTTTTCAAGGATCTGAGTAGCGGTGAATTTTTCTCTTTTTACTCTGATTCTGAAGGAACTCTAGAGATTGCTATAAGAATGGCAACAAACACGCATCCCCACAAAGCCCTACTGATTGCTACTGGAACAGAAGTTTGGATTAGAGACGATAAAAAAGTAACAGGAATGAAACATCCATTAGATTTATCTCTGCCATAGCTAAGCTCTTGTTCATGTACAGGAAGGAGAGATATTCTCTTTCCTGTTTCCTAAAAGTATTTATTTAAGATTTTATACTGCCCAATGAAAATTTTATTTATTTCCCGCGCTTATCCGCCGATTGTCGGCGGGATTGAGAACCAGAATTTCGAGTTGGGAAAGTGGCTTGGGAAAATTACTGGCGTTAAAATAATCGCGAACAAAAAAGGCAAAAAATTTCTGCCTTTCTTTTTACCTTATGCGATTGTAAAATCACTCATCATCGCCAGAAAATATGACGTCATCCTACTTGGCGACGGAGTTTTGGGAATTATCGCTTATAAATTAAAATTATTCTTTCCCAAGAAGCCGATAATTTGCGTTATCCATGGATTGGATTTGACTTTCAAATCAGCAATCTATCAAAAGCTTTGGGTGAATAAATTCCTAAGGTATGGCGTTGATAAATTTATCGCCGTTGGAAATGAAACCGCGAGAGTCGCTAAAGAAAAAGGAATTCCGGAAAACAAAGTGATTTTTATTCCTAACGGGATTGATACGGAAAAATTTTTCGAAGTCCATTCGAGAGAAGAACTGGAAAAAATTATTAAAGAATCTGTCCGGGATAAAAAATTCATCCTGACTTCCGGCCGATTAGCCAAAAGAAAAGGCATGGCCTGGTTTATTCGAAATGTTCTGCCAAAACTTCCCGAAAACGTAATTTATATTGTTGCCGGAGACGGACCGGACAAAGAAAATATCCGGAATGCGATTTCTGAAAAAAATTTGGAAAAAAGAACAAAATTACTGGGATATGTTTCGGATGAAGATAGGAATATTTTGTTCAATACTTGCGATTTGTTCGTCCAGCCCAACATTAAAGTCCCCGGAGATATGGAAGGATTCGGGATTTCCGTTATTGAAGCGGCTTCCTGCAAAATTCCGGTGTTAGCTTCAAGGCTGGAAGGGCTTCAGGATGCGATAAAAGACGGACAGGACGGATTTCTGATCGAACCGGAAAATCCGCAAGCCTGGATTTCAAAAATTAATGAATTGCTATCCGACGATAATTTCCGCAAAGAATTCGGAGAAAAATCCCGGCAGTTTGTGGTTGATAATTTCAGATGGGAAGTTATAGCCAAAAAATATTTAGAAGAAATAGAAAAAACGATAAAAAACATCGAATAATAAATTATGTCCAGGCATCATTTACACAAATTAATAGATTTTGTAGTAACCGCTTTTATTGTTTATGACAATAAAATTCTTCTGATTAATCACAAAGAATTAAAAAAATGGCTCCCTATCGGAGGACACATCGAACTCCATGAAGATCCCGACCAAGCTTTAAAACGGGAAATTAAAGAGGAATGCGGACTGAAGGTTGAAATCCTTTCAAAAAAATCATTGCCGGACGAAAAACATATTAAATTTTTGTATTTGCCGTCTTTTTTGGATATTCATAAAATTGATGACAAACATCGCCATGTAGCCTTGAGTTATATAGCCAAATCAAAGACAGCTAAAGTAAAACTGCGAAAAAGCGAACATAATAATATAAGATGGTTTTCAAAAGAAGATTTAAATAATCCTAGATTCAAAATTCGAAAAGAAATAAAATATTATTGTCTCCAGGCTCTAAAAAAAGCTAAATGATTAATTTTATTCAAACTCAAATATTATTTTACATTGCAATCTTCCTGGTTCTTTTTGTCCCCGGTTATTTTTTGTTGCTTGCTATTGAATCAAAAAGGAAATTATTCAGCTCGCTGGAACGGATGATTTTTTCTTTCGGTTTCAGTATCATTGTTGTTGACCTTCTGACGATGCTGATGGGAAGAACGGGAATTCTATTTACCAGAACATCAATTATTCTCGGAATTTTAACATTCTCTATCGCCTGCTTCGCAATTTATAAAATTATAAAATTCTACACAATCTCCCGACCGCAAGATAATGTAGAATCTGAAATATCAAAAAAGACAATAGACAAAGCTTTCGATTTCTCCAAAAATCAAAAAATCCTGATAATAATTCTGCTATTTTTGACAATTTTTATTAAGACCGCTTATCTTAAAAATTCCATCTTCCCCACTTCCACCGACCTGGGACATCATATGTATTGGTCGAAAACAATTTCGGAAACAGGAAAACTTCCGGTTTATCAGGAAAGCGACATTGTCCAAATTGATGGAAAATACCAGGTGAGCCAGCCGCAGCAAATCGCCGATTTTATCATCGGAGAACATTTAATTTTCTCCGTCATAAATTTAATTTCCGGAATTAATTTCATTTCCTATTTTCCCGCTTTGATATTATTTCTAATCCACATTGCCGGAATCCTGGCGATTTTTATCCTGACCTTAAGACTATTCAGAAGCTATACTTTTGGAAAAAACGCCGCTATTTTATCACTGTTCCTTATGGGACCGCTCTATGCCATTTCCTCATCGCAAGCTAAATTTGTCAGCGGGGGAGTAATCGGAAATACGATAGGGAATTTGCTAATCCCCTTCGCGGTATACTTTCTTTTCCGCGCCCTCAAAGAAAAAAGCTCTGCTCTTCTGTCTTTATCGCTGCTTTCCGTTCTCGGAATGGTTTATACGCATCATTTGACGGCATTGATTTTCATTTTTATCTTTATTTTCACCGCAATCATTTTCTCAATTTTAAACTACAATAAATTATTTCTCTATTTTAAAGAATGGCTGAAAATAATATTCAGGCCTCAGATAATCGCGCTCATTATCATCTCAATTCTATTTGTTTCCGCAGTTTATACGCCAACTTATCTCAACACTAAGGCAATTGGAACCGCAGTTGGCGGACCATCCAAGGAAACCCGGGCTGGACTTACTTTCAATCAGCTTAAAACAACTGCCGGAGAAGCCAGAATGGTTTTCGGGCTTATTGGAATAATCATTCTTCTGGCGATCAAAAAGAGAAAAGAATATGAAAATGTTTTCATTCTCGGTTGGTGCATTTCAATTTTGATTATGTCATTGAAGCCTCAATGGCTCCTCCTTGATCTGCCCTCAGCTCGAATCGCCAATTATATTTCTTTTCCGCTTGCAATTTCCAGCGCCTTCGCCTTGGCTTATCTTTTTGAGAAAATTAAGTCTTCGGATAACAAATATTTTTTAAGTTCAAAAACTATTGTTTCTTGTTTTTTGTTGCTTGTTTCTTTCGCTTTAGCCAATGGTTTTTATGATAATTCCCAATCAATAAAAGCCCAGAGCAGCTATCAAAAAGCGATGCAGACAATAAATGCATCGGATTATGCTGCTAAAAATTCGAGCGAAAAAGAGCTGGTTGTTAAAGACCACAATTACATTACGGCGGATTCCTGGATAAAATTATCTTTTATGGAGGGTTACAATTATCCGTTTTCCAGAGGATATTTTAAGCGTTATGAAGATACAACTAATCCGCGCGAGATGTGCACCCTTTGGATGATATCCGAACCGAATACCGCTAACGGGCAAAAATGCTTCAATGATTTGGGAGTTAATTTCGCGATGGCGAATCCGGCATTCGACAGCGCGCAGTTCCAAAAATCAGAAGGATTCTGGCAAGTTTATTCAGGAAAGGAAATAAATATTTATTACAGAAATAAATGAAAAAAATTATAAGCTCGCTAATAATACTTCTGGTTCTGAGCTTCTTGTTTTTAGCTTATACTGAAACCAGACAGCAATCTCCGGATTCCCAAAACTGGTGGGTGGTTTATTTTTCCAATCCCAAAGATGAAAGCCTGAATTTTGTGATTGAAAATAACAGCGACAAGAATAACTTTCACTACGCCATTTCATTAGACAAAGATTTAATAAAAGAAGCTGACATTGAAATAAACAAGGGAATAAGAAAGGAAATTCCAGTAACTATTGAAAATTCTGAAGGCAAGAAGATTACTATTCGAGCAAGTGTTGGCGCTGATATTGAAGAGATTTACAAAAATTTTGGGAAATAAAAAAGCCACTGACGTTGCGAATGGCTAAGGAATCGGGTGGCAAGGGCAGGTCGCTTTTTTGCATTGCCTCTTTGTGAAAGCAACGCTCTGAAGCGGGGTTGCCCTTGCCACCCTGAGACTGAGTGATATGACATTAACATACCCTTTTTCTATAAAACCTGTCAAGTATAACTTTCTAGTAACATAATAAATTTCTTAAACGAGCAAAAAAATATGCATCTGCCGAACAACGAAACTATGTCTGCCAGAAACGGAAAAAAAATACTTTTCGTCACTCGCCCGATTTGTCCGCCTTGGGATGAAGCTTCCAAGAATTTTGCCTATTATTTAGCTAAAAATACCAAAGGATTCGAAATCCATCTCCTCACTAATGGAATTCTGCCAAATATTCCGAAAAATATTATCCAGGAAAATATTTACAACTCAAGTGATTTCGGATTATCACAAAAAATAAAACTTTTAAAATTCTTGCGAAAAAACAGGAACAATTTCCATATCATCCATTATCTTTTCACGCCAACTAAGCAAACTTCCCTTTTGATAAAAAATTTCGCGAAAGGCAATTCCAAAAAAATACAAACCATTGCTACTCTTCGAGAAGACCTATATTCCAACGGCGATTTAAAAAAAATACTTTTCGCCGATCTGATAATCGCCTATTCGGATTATTCAAAAAATAAATTGGAAAATATTGGTTTTAAAAATATTGAAAGGATTTACCCCGGAATAGATTTAGACTTGTATTCCCCTGCTTCGAAAGATCCTGAAATGGTGCAAAGCTTCGGTATAAAGCCTAGCGATTTCGTCGTTACCTATCACGGAGAGCTCACTCGGCTGGGAGGAATAGACAATTTGGTAAATATGCTGGTTTTAAAATCAGAAATAATAAAACAAAAAAATATAAAAATAATCTTGGCTTGCCGGGTGAAGAATGAGGTAGACCGCAAGAAAAAGGAAGAAATTTCTGAAATCTTCAGAAAAAATAATTTGGAAAATTATCTGGAGCTTTATGTAAAGCTTCCGGAAACATTCACTACATTGGAGAAAATTTACAATCTGGCCGACGTTGTTTTATTTCCGGTTGAAAATATGAACGGCAAATTTGATGTTCCCCTGGTCGTTGTTGAAGCGATGGCTTGCGAAAAACCGGTGATCATTTCCGATTTGCCGATTTTTAAAGAGTTCGCAAATGAGCAAAACTCTGTTAAAATAGAGGCAGGAAATATGGAAAAACTTTTCCAGGTTATTTTGGATATTAAGGAAAATCCGGAACGCTACGCTGAAATTGGAAAAAATGCCAGAAAGTTTGTGGAAGAAAATTTCGACATCAGAAAAATTGCGGAAAAATATCAAAAAATATATGGGGAATTATAAGATAACAGCTATCTCTCCGCATAAAAAAGAATTCCAAACTCCCGAAATGAAAATTCCGGTTCTTTTTCACGCTTCGGAAAATCTGCTTCCCGATGAGGAAACTTTTGAAAAACTGGAAAAATTAGCCCAGGACCCAAGAATGTTCCACCATATTGCCGCTATGAGCGATATTCATTCCAAAAAAGGAAGAAAGATTCCGACCGGAACAGTAGCGGCCAGCAAAAATTTTCTTTTTCCCCAAATCAATGACACCGCTCCTAATTGCGGAATGAGATTCCTGAAAACCGAGCTTAATGAACAAAACATCACTCCCGAAAAAATAGACGAGCTTTTTAAGGAATTGGTAAAATCCGTTCCAACCAAAAAATATTTCGGAGAAAAAATTCCTTCCTCCTTGGCTCTGGAAATCTGCAAAAATGGAATTGCTCCAGTAGCGGAATATTTCAAAACCAAGACTAAAAATGAAATTGAAAATACCTACAAAAAAGGAAGCTCTTTTGGTGATGAACATCCGACCAACCGGGAAATTTTCGATGTGATTCCGAAATTATTTCTGAAAATCGGTTCGAAAAGGCTGGGAATTTTGGGCGCGGCCGGCAATCACTTTTTGGATTTAATGAAAATCACTGAGATAAGAGACTCCGCTGTCGCGCAAAAGTTCAGCCTTTATCCGGGACGATATATTTTTCTCATCCATACCGGATCGGGACTCATAGGTCAATACGTTTCCTATATGTTCACTCCGAAAATAAAGGAGCATAAAAGCCAGAAGCTGATGCTGGACCTTGGAAAAATTACTTTTGACAGCCAGCTTAAAAAAGTTTACTGCCATCTTTTCCAAAAAATAAAAAGTTATCAGAATAGGGAAGATTTTTTTGGATATGACGATCAAAGCCTGGAAGGAAGAATGTTTTGGAGAGCTTACCGAGCTGCTGCTAACTTCGGATTTGCCAATCGGACAATCATTACCCATAATATTCAAAAATCAATGGAAAAAATTATAGGACATGAAGTTGGAATGGACCTTCTCTATGATACTCCGCATATTTCCATTGAAAGAGAAAACCATTTCAGTGAAGATGTTTGGATTCATCGAAATGGATCCGTGAGAGCCAACGGAACAGAAAAAATGAAAGATCATTCAGTTTTTGGAGTCACCGGAGAACCGGTTTTTATTCCGTCTTCAATGACCACTCCCGCTTACATCGGCGTCGGAACCAACGAAAATGAATCAACATTTTTCTCCGCTCCGCACGGAACCGGAAGGAGAAAAGAATCGGAAGCCGACACTCCGAAAAACAAAAAGGAACTCATCAGAAAAGTGGAGTCCAAAAATGTGAAATTATACAATGCCGCTTCCAAAGGAGTCATCTTGCAGGACAGCGCGTATTACAAGGATGTGGAAGAAGTAATTGGCGGAATGGTGGAAAATAAAACCATTGGAGTTGTGGCAAAAATGCAGCCGGTAGCGGTGCTAATGTATTAAAAAAATGAAAATTATTTCAATTTCCGGCTTGGACGGCAGCGGAAAATCTACTCAAATCCAGCTGCTCAAAAATTATTTGGAATCGCAGGGAAAGCGGGTCTTTTGTTTTCACGCTATTCAATTTGGAATCGCCAATAAAATATCGGGATTATTCTCAAAAAAATCGAGTTTTGAAAAAAATAAAAGCATTGCTGCGGCAAATTTTTTTCAAATTTGGCTTCGAAAAATATTTCTCAAAATAGACATCTTCCGATTTGAAAAACTGGTTAAAAAACTAGAAAAAGAAGGCTACGATTACTTGCTCACTGACAGATATTTTTATGACAGCATTATTAATATTGAATATCTCTCCGAAAACAGCAACCTATCCGCCGCAAAAATAACTAAGCCGAGTATTGCAATATACCTACAAACTGATCCGAAAATGATAATGCAACGCGAAAAAAAGCCTGATCAAGGGATTGAATATTTGAAAAAGAAAAAGGAAATTTACGATAGATATGCAAAAATTTGGAATTTGAAAATCATTGACGGAAACAGGAGCAAGGAAGAAATTTTTGAAGAAATAAAAAAAGAGGGTCATTTTTAGAAAATAACCCTCTCTAACTCTCTGATTTAAAAAATTCATTTTTATCTTACGATGATCTCCCGTTTCCTCCTGTTGTTGTATTCGATAAAAATACTATTTCCATCATTTTTTAGCGTTCCGATCATGTGCCCATTTCTCCACACCTCTGCTGATCGGACAGTTCGCATAAATGGATGGCCGGCACTTTCAAGTTTCCTTTCGTCAACGAACAATTTTATTTCCATAACTTCACTCTCCTTATTTTATTTATTGAAAATATTTTCAATCTATAACAATAGCATTAATTATATTAAATGTCAAGTCAATCGCAAAAAATAGCTAAATCCGCCTTGTGGGTCACGTTTTCGGAGATTTTGTTCAATCTCTCCGGTTTTATTATTCATAGCGTTTTAGGACGATTTTTGGGACCGGCGGATTACGGAAGATACGGGATTATTATCACGCTCACGACAATGGTGATTATCCTCATTGGAAACGGAATTCCGACTGCTATGGCAAAATATATCAGTGAATATTTTGAAGCTAATGCCCGCATGGTAAAAACAATCAAGCGCCAAGCTATTATTTTGCAAACTATCATAATTGGAGGGATAACTATTTTATTTTTCTTTTCTATTCCCCTGATCTGCAAAGCGCTTGGCGACCCGACGCTTATTCCCCTTTTCCGGATTTCAACTCTCATTATTCCGGCTTTTGCCGCCGCTTCTTTTTATTTTTCCTATTACACGGGGCTTCATAGATTCAATTTGCAAGCTACGCTTAAAACCCTCCGTTCAATTTTCCGAATCGCTTTTGTAATTGGATTAGCCTATCTTTGGAGAGTTGAAGGTTCAATTATCGGATACATCATTGCTCCCGGAGGCGTTTTTCTGGTGGCATTTCTGATCGATAAATTTTATATAAGTCCGCGATTAAAAAAACAAGAGGAATCGCAAGAAACACTAAAACAGGACGTAAGTTTCGATTGGCATAAGCTTACTAATTATGCTTGGCAAATTGTTATATTTTTTCTGGCTTACGAACTTCTCATCAGCATTGATTTGTATATGGTGAAAGGAATTCTCCGAAATGACAACCTTACCGGAATTTACAACGCTGCTCTCACGGTCGGACGCATTCCCTACTATATTTTCTACGCCATGACCATTTTTCTGCTTCCCATGATTTCTAAATCCACTTCGCAAAATAACCACGAGGAAACTAGGAGAATTCTCGGCCAATCGCTAAGAATTATGCTGCTGCTTCTCGTTCCGATGATCGTCCTTATGTCAATTTATGCCAAACCGATTCTCATTGATTTCTACGGAGCGCGGTATTCACCTGGAGCGCTCGCGATGTCAATTTTGGAATACGGGGTTGGATTTCTGACTATTTTCTATGTAATGAGTTTCGCGCTTAATGGCGCCGGAAAAACAAAAATTGTAATGTGGATTTCTATTTTCGGGTTCGCTGTAAATGCAATTCTGAATTACATTTTAATTAAAAAATATTCAATTACCGGATCGGCCATTGCCACTACCGTTACTTCTTTTGTTATTATGGCCTGGATGCTATATTATCTGTGGAAGGATTTTGGCGTTCTGATCAAAATCAAAAGCCTGCTGAAAACAGTTTTCGCCGCAACTCTCATGTATGTTGCATCCCTATTTTTCTCCAAGGGAGACGTGGCTTTCATTTTCTGGTCGATAATTTTATTCGCGTTGTATCTGTTTATTTTATACTTAGTTAAAGAAATTAAAAAAGAGGATTTGGCAATCCTTAAAGAAATTATTTCCAGAAAAAAGAAAGAGGAGGTTCAAGAGGAATTATCGGGTACGGAGCCTGAAGCGTAAAAAACTATTCCAGAATTTGCGCATTTGGCTATGACAATTTGATTTTCGGAGGCGCGATTCTAATCCGCCAGCTGGCGGAGTCCGTCATCGCACCGGAGCAATCAAGTTGGAAGGGGCAAATGCGCAAGTAACAAATTATTTTTGTAGATTCGCACCGGCTATATGATTAAAGAAAAACTTTCCGTGATTATTCCCTGTTTCAACGAAGAAGGGACAATCTATCAAAATATCAAGAAAATTTTCCAGTATCTCGAATCGAGCTTCGAGAGTTTTGAAATTGTTGCCGTAAATGACGGAAGCACCGACAAAACGGTAGCTGAATTAAAAAAAGTTCAGGACGAATTGTTTCTGACTATTATTGATAATTATGCTAACGAAGGAAAAGGGAAAGCGGTTCGGGATGGAATGCTCAAAAGCAACGGGGAAATCGTGATGTTTTTGGATGCTGATCTGGCCATTCCCATTGAAGAACTGGAAAAATTCATAGTTGAAATAAGAAATGGATATGACATTGCCATTGCTTCCCGATTTGTTCCCGGAGGAAGAATAATAAAAAAAGTTCTTTGGTACCGGGTAATAATGGAAAAGGTTTTCAGAATAATCAGAATGATTATCCTGAACAATTACAAAATAAAAGACACTCAATGCGGATTTAAGGTTTTCAAGCGCGAGGCAGCCATGAAAATTTTTCCCTTAATGACCATTAAAAGATTTGCCTTTGACGCGGAAATAGTTTTTATCGCCAGTAAGTTCAAATATAAAATAAAAGAGCTTCCGATAGCTCTTCAAAATCCGGCAAGAAGCCACATCCGAATCGTGAGAGACTCCTTGAATATGTTTTTCGACCTGCTTCGGATTCGGATAAGGGATCTGAGGAAAGGATACGAAATAGAAAGATAAGCGACCTATCTTCCCCAGCGATAAACCATTACGTCTCCCCTCACTTGCGGATTGCTGACTTTTTGGAAATTTTTAACGATGTAGTCAA
>Ga0214473_10007708_pt1 | contig 12750 bp, 9 predicted proteins | sample RVTome_7_FD_203509 | JGI IMG/M metagenome (GOLD analysis project Ga0214473, IMG submission 203509) | Soil microbial communities from uranium-contaminated site in the Upper Colorado River Basin, Wyoming, United States - RVT98D197 | ecosystem: Environmental > Terrestrial > Soil > Contaminated >... | reverse complement strand
CATCGACAACTCGATGAAGGAGATGGTCAAGGTGACGGTCATCGCCACCGGGTTCGAGACAAGCAAGGAGAAAGAGGCCGCGGCGGACGTCGAGCTGCCCCGGCCGTTGCGGCAGACACCCCCTCCCATACAGGTCGATGCGGATACGCCCACTTACCTGTTCGAGCCGAAGGGCGGAAAAACACCGCTCTGGGAGCCGCCGGCCTGGGAAAAGCAATACGAGCCCTATGAAACCCCGACTTTCATCCGACGGAGCAAACACTCCACACTGAGAAAAAACCCCAATGATCTCCGCTGATCTCGTCGTCCAGAGCTGCCGCCGGCTCGTCACCTGCCGGGGTCCGATCCCGAAGAGGAAGAGCTCTCTCCAGGATGTCGGGCCGGCGGATAAGGTCTGGATTGCCTCCTCCGGGGGCGAGATCGTTTTTATCGGGAAGGAAAAGGATTTTCGGAAATCGGTCCGGTTGGAGCGATCGGCAAAGCGCATCGACGCCGGCGCGCTGGTCGGACTGCCAGGCTTCGTGGACTCCCATACCCACCTTCCCTTCGCCGGGAACCGGGTCGAGGAATTCCGGCAGCGGCTGCAGGGATACAGCTACCAGCAGCTGGCGGCGAAGGGAATGGGAATCCAAACCACGGTCAAGGCGACACGCCGCGCGACGGAACGGGAGCTTCTCGGTCTCGTTCTCGAGCGGCTCGACCGGATGCTCCTCAATGGCACTACGACGGTCGAGGCCAAGAGCGGCTACGGGCTGAACCTTTGGGATGAGGTCAAACAGCTTAAGGTGCTGAGAGAGGCCGCCCGACGTCATCCGGTGGACATCGTTCCCACTTTCATGGGCGCTCACGACATCCCGAAGGAGTACAAAACCCGGAAGAGCGCCTATATCAACCTCCTCATCAACAAAATCATTCCGGAAGTGAGCCGGCGAAAGCTGGCCGAATTCTTCGACATCTTCTGCGAAGAGGGGGTGTATTCGGTGGAAGAAACCCGGCGCTTGACCGAGGCGGCCAAGCGCGCCGGTTTCAAGATCAGGATTCACGCCGACGAATTCTCTGCCCTGGGCGGGGCAGAACTGGCGGCCGAGGTCGGGGCAGCCTCGGCCGACCATTTGATCAGCATCACGGAAGAGGGAATCCGGGCCCTTTCCCGGAGCGAAACAGCGGCCACCCTCCTGCCGTCTGTATCCTTTTTCCTGATGCTCGAGAAAAGGGCGCCGGCACGAAGGCTTATCGATGCCGGCGCCGCCCTTAACCTGGCCTCAGATTTCAATCCCGGAAGCTCGATGGTCGGGTCAATGCTCTTCGTCCTGCAGCTCGGCGTTTATCTTTTGAAGATGAGCATCGAGGAAGCGATCAACGCGGTAACCGCCAACGCCGCCTATGCGCTGAGACGACACGAAAGCATCGGCAGCCTCGAGGTCGGGAAAAGAATGGACATGCTGTTGTGCGACGTTCCCGACTATGCGTTTCTCGTCTACGAGCTCGGCTTCAACCCCATCCGCCATGTCATCAAGAACGGCCGGGTCGTCGTCCGTGACCGCCGCCGCGTCTAGATTTTGGAGACATAGAAAAATGGGGACATGACCCGATTTTCTGAAATCGGGATCGTGTCCCCAAAATTCCGCTATCAACTCAAATGAAAGGCTGGGCTTAATTACGACTGACTTTAAAGAGCTGAGCGAGAGCATAGGCGGCGGTGTTCTTCTCCGTATGTTCGGTAAAAAAAAGCCGGAGCTTCAGCTCACTACAAATATCGCAACTAAAGATGAAATTAGTGTACTTACCATCTTGCCAAAAGGTCGGGTTCGCCATGACAAAAAGGGATCATATTATGATGAAATCCAGTTTGGTGATTCTTTAGTTGCTTTTGTTGAAGGAATGGGGCAAGAAATTAAGAGCCAAGCAGAAAGTAAGAAGTAACGGTCGATATATTTTTTCGGCCAGACCTAAATCCCAGACTCCATAAGTGGCGGGGTTGAAATCACCGATGAGGGAAAATAAATCTGTTTTAGGTCTTTATTACCAAAAAATAACCTTGCGGCCGCTTTCCCATCCAACCATCAAGAGAGAATACGACCCCCAACTCAAGAAGATGTCAAACAGGTGAGCAGAGAGTAGAGAAGGTTCGGAGGCATTTCTTGGGGCAAAAAGTACCAAAAATCCGATATACCTCTCCTTCCGGGCAATCGGAAGGGAAGGTCAAGACCAGAAAACAAAATTGGCCGATGAGCAGGAGAAGGCGATCATCCGATAAAGTCCCTCTCGCTTATTTATGTTCTCTCCACCCTGACCCTGTTTCCCGCCGTTTCCGTTTCCTGGTGACCGAGGGCGGGATGGACGCAGCAGGTGTCTTCCATAAAATCACCCGGATCGACGACACGCGACCGGCCTCACACTTTGGCCGCGAGGTCCTGGCCGATTGAAGTTAACCTTCGTTGCGGAGAGGCCTTTTCCGTCCCTCTACGCCCACCGACTGCAAAGCTTCTATTCGACGTTGACATTTGATCAGATCGCAATTTATTATCGCTGACGATGGGATGAGGCAAAATTGGCGGATGAAAGTTCGTTCACCCCACGTGACGGACAATGTAATCCTAATATAATATGAATCCTAAAGGAGGTTTTTCATGGACAAAAAGGTTTTGCTTCCTGCGGGCGGGATTATTATTCTTATTTGTTTCTTTTTGCCTTGGGTCAGAGCTTGCGATATCGACATATCGGGACTTCAATTGGCTGCAGATGAAGACATGGGCGATCCAATCCTGTGGCTGATTCCAATCGCTGGCATCGCTGTGCTGGGGTCTTATTTCCTGCTTAGGCATAAAGCGGCTATAATCGGCATTATTGCCTCTGTTGCCGGCCTTCTGATTTTGCTCTGGAAGATCCTCGTCCCGGTATCAAGAGGGGAATTGCAGGAGCTAGGGGCCAGAATTCAAATTGGTGGCATCGGTACAATCCTCGGATTTATCCTTTCATTGATCGGTGGGACCGGCAAGAACAAAACGAAGGAACATTAATTCCCATGGCTCTGAACAGTCTTGCTCTAATAAGCATTACTTATGTGCTGTCTTATAACTTGTCTGCTTCATGGCCTGGCCGTTTGCACTTCATTAGTCGAGCTGGCGAACAGCCCCGTTACCTCCTTCCGCTGTCTCAGAGTCTACCTCGCATGACTACATACTGCCCAATATCTCCGCAAGCCAAGTGATTATCAAAATTGAAACATGGTTTCTCCTTCAGGCAACTCAGCTGCAAGAATGAATGCTTGTCATTTGCAGCCCCCCCGGGGCCTGCAATCTTACTGGCGTTTTGAGATCAATGTCTATCAACTAACCCAGACTGCCTTATATTAGGGGTGTGATTCAAACTGCTGCGGACTGACGGCCTTATTTGAGATGAAGCATGAAGAGTCAAGGTTTTGACTTTTATTTATCCCTGGGTAAAATTATAACGATTGGGAGGATTTAAGTCGTGACGTGCAGTCTGCAATCGCGGCGAATACCCAAATTCTACTAAAGGAGGGAATCCTATGCGCAAACGTACGATCATTGGGTTGCTATTTCTATTCGGATGGATTATGGCGTTCTTGCTGGAAGCCAATGGCGCAGAAAACAAGAAGGCTAGAGAACTTGGAGAGGCAGAACTAGGTAAGTACTTAATAAAGTGTGGACAAAGTTGGTTTGTGAAACGCAGATCAACATCTGGTTTTGACCAATGGTCAGTGTTCTTATATGAGCTGAAGGAAAAAGTAAACATCAGTCTGAGGGAGTTGCCTCTATCTGAAATAGACAAGCTTAATGGTTATGAATATAAGGGAACCTTTTCAGCCTCTTATCGTGGCCCTCAGCGTGCATATGGGAAAAACGATATATGGGGAGAATGGTTCCTGGGGAGCTTACAATTCGAAATCCCTATCTCAAAAAAGAACGACAATTGGTCGGCAATATATGATCCTGATCCATATCAGCAGATTAACTGCGATGATGTACCCTCAGAACTAAACGTCAGAAAATTGTTAGAACGAGTGCTAAATTCCATTTCTAAACTAAAGCGGGCGAAGGGGATGGCGATTTATAATGTATCCAGTTTGGCGGATGGTGCCAAATTAATTTTGCGGAGCGCTCGGAATATGGCGACGACTATTAACTTGGGCGATCAATCTCTGTTTCTTTCGATATCGGTAGCAGATGAAGCTCTAGACATGGTTAGAAGGGATTATTCCGTCGGAGAAACTGAGCTGGGAGCTTTGGACAGGGCAGAAAGAGCGTTATATGAATATTTACAGAAGAATAAAGATGCACGTATCAGTGTCCCCGGAATGAAAACTGACATAGAAGCTAGTGGAAAACTAGTAGCTAATGCTAAGCAAGTGTCTTTCAGCCCTTTAATGGAATTTACACCTGATGGAAAGATATTTCTTGATTCCCGCCGAATTACACTGGAGAATCTTCAATCGGAACTAGAAATCAAAGCTAAAACGGGGGCGAATAGACTATATATTAAAGCAGATCCAAACATAACCTATGGAAATATTGTGAACGCAATTAACATAGTTAAGCACGCTACTATCACGGAGTTAGGGATCATTGATGATAAAGATACGGGAAAGACAATTTTGATAAAAATCCCAAAATTTCCTATCGTTGAAGTACCAGAAGGTATCCAGGGAGATATTGTCTTAACCATAAGAAGGGACAGGGGAACATTGATAAACCAAGATAAAATAATGCCTGATGACCTTGGTGAACTATTAAAATCGCTTTACGAAATACGAAAAGATAAGCACGTTTTTATCAGAGCGGATGCGGGATTATCTTTGGGAAATATTATTGGGTTGATTCCGAATATTAATAGTGCTGGTGTTGATACAATTAGCATCATTCCTGAGTATTTTACAGAAGCATTATCGGCTTCAGAATCAGCGGAAGACGTGTCAAAGAATGACAAAGAGAAAACGAAGGACATGTTTGTTAGCCCAAATTTCATAGGCAAAATAGGCCAAGAGATCCAATTAGAAGAAATCGAGGTCGTTCCTTGGAAGATAAGAATAATAGGGCCACCCAATATCGTTGCTTCTCATTACAAGGCAACAACCAGTCCAGTAGATCTTAAATTATTAGCGAGTCAAAAAAAGGTTGATGTAGATATTATACTTCCGTCACCTAAATTAAGATTTGCCACGTCACAGACAAAAGCACAAATTAGAATAAATAGTGCGAAAGCCAACGCTAGAAATAAGGAGCCTAATCTTGACAGCGATTCTCCAGTAAGAGCTGTTGGGAATATAAGGCCCCCCAGATTGATTCGGAAGGTCGATCCCATTTATCCAAAAAACGCAGGAAATTCAGGAGTTAATGGAGTTGTTATTCTAGAAGCTACGACTGATATCAGAGGAAAAGTACAAGATATTAGAGTCCTTAGATCTATCCCCCTTCTTGATCAAGCAGCCATTGATGCAGTAAGACAATGGGAATACGAGCCTATGATCATCGACGGGAAACCAAGGGGAGTAATATTTACAGTTACTGTGCGAATCCAGCAGAAATAGTGGAGTAGCTACCTTTAACGCCGAGTGAAGAAGGACGAGATATTCAGCCTTCGCCGCAAGGAATACAAGCTGTGGCAGTGCGCAGGGCACTTATCACCTTCACTCTGATCTCTCGCCATAAGATCCCTGCGGCTTGTACGGAAAGAGGGTCCGCTGCAAAATCACTGCACAGTTGAACCTGAAACCTGCGTGAAAATCTCATAATTTGAGCTTGTCGATCTGCTTAAGGGCATACTCGATCACGTCCCTATGCCAGTAATTCGCCGGGAACTTGATTGTCGGTTTGTTTCCCGTCCGGATCAGTTCGCCGGGCACGAGAAGGATTTGCGCCCGTAAGCTTCTCAGCGTCATTTTCTGATACTCTTTCGGTAGACAGAATCGTTTGAACCAGTTGACCAGATTGTAGGCGAACAGCTGCAGATGAAAATACGCTTCGTTGGCCGCAAAATGCTTCGTCGGAATTTTGGCCAGCGGGTAATCCCCCTTCAGCTCTTTGATGATCAACTCGATCCCCGCCCGAGCGTTGTAAAACTTCCAGACGTTGAGCGGATTGATCCAAAGATTCGTGACGATCACCTGATAGCTGTATTTCCCCAAAGAAAACAGCGTCAACTGGTCCGACGGCTCCTCGGGAACCGGCCGTCGGATCACGATAAAACGATAGGCCTTCTTCCATTTGGTGGGTTGATAGATAAATTCCGAGGTCTCGGTGCCGGAAGTGTAGGCCTTGTAGGTCAGGGCCGGAAACTTCCTTTTGACCGGCTTGGTCAGGCCAGCGACGATGGCAAAAAACGCTTTTTTCGATTCCAGATATTCGACCGTCTTGTGGTCGTAAAAACCCTTGTCTCCCCTTATAATTTTGACTTTGACGGAAGAGGGAAGCTTTCCAAATGCCGCCTGGAGAAGCTCGACCGCTCCGGCGGCCGTGTGCGCGTCGCCGGGACGCAGTTCTCCATGCCAGTAATCGCGCGTAAGGCCATTGAAACACAGCAAGGGATGATACGACGGCCGTCCTTTCTTGGCCGGGTTGTATCCGATGACCGCCGATTCCTGCTTTCCGTAAAGGGGCAGAACCGTCGAGTCGAGATCGAAGATGATTTTCCGAGGAGCGCTGGGCTTGGAGATCATCGTCAACAACATTCGGTCGTGCAGTCTTCTCAATCGGCTCAGCGCCAGCGGGGCCAGGCGCAAAAGGAATCGTCGCAGCGTGGTCGGATTGGAGTAAGCCGGTAGTCCCGTCATATATTGGAAGACGCCGTTGTGCTTGAGGAGATTGAACGTTTCGATTCGCCCCAGCCCGAGGATAATGGGATAGAGAAGAGCGAGAACTTCTTCGGCCGCACAGTAGCGATTGTTCCTTTGGGAGAAGGAGAGATGACGGTTCAGAAGGTAACGGAGATTGAGCTTCTGAAAATATTTCTGCAAAAGAGACAGGCCGCCAAAGTGGGTCAGACTCCTCCCGGAAAATTCGATTTTTAAGCCTTTTGGACTGCGTTTCACGGTTGATTCTTAACCTAACTAAAAGGTAGGTTATTAATCGCTCCGAAAGATATGTCTTATTATAGTATAATTCGTTTGAAAATAGGATGTTGCAAGCGTTTTGTGCTATCATTTATTCATGGATTCACGCAGGTTTCAGGATTAATTCTTGAGTTTTTGCAGCAATTCGGCGATGTCCCGAAAGATGTGGAAGGGGAATTCCGAGGTCGAAGAGCTTATCTCTTTGCACAGCAGCTTGACCTATCCATCTGTTGCAGATAAGTTCGAAAAGTCGATTACGCCACTGTAATTGGAGCCAAAATGCGAGATATGTAGAATCAAGCACCCTTTGCAAAGGACGTAGTCGAGTAAGATGATTGCTATAAACAAAAACACCTTTTGCTAAATCAAATAGGGCAGTTTTGCCCACTAGCTCTGCACTATTTGTGTTGTTGAAAATAACATCCCCAGGCAAAAGTTTATATTTTTCTATTTGTTCTTGTGATGCGGGAACTTTGAGAACTGATGATAAATCTATTTTGCCCTTAGTTGTGATATTGTTCATCCTTAGCTGAATCGTGCCTTCCGTACCTGATCTTTTTCCACATGCGAAACCCGGCAATGCTTCTTGTATTATTTCTCCCAATTTCACCCAACGCCAGCCCTCAGGGAGAGGATATTTACTCATGCGGCGAAGAGTCTCCTTTTTGTTTCGATGACAATATCTTTTGGCTCGCCCAAGATCTTTAGCGCTGCGAGGCCGCCAGCTTTTTTGACGGCGGGAGCGTCTAAGATATGAGGATTTTCGAGCTCGTCTGTTCCTCCCTTTTCGCACTGTTTGGCAAGAGCAAGGAGAGTTAATTTTGTTCTCTCTGGAAGATTTTTAAACCAATCGCCGTGTTTATAGCTCAAAGTCAAAACACGCTCTTTTCGATTCTTGGGAGCTAGCCCGTATCCAATTTCAGCAAGGACATCATAAAGGTCATAATCTTGCTGATTCAGCAATTCCCGCAACAGGCGCAGCCCTTTTCCGTCTTCAGGAAGGACGTCGATGAGCTCCTTTCGTCTTTTAGGGTCTATCCAGCATTCTCGCAGGGCTTCAACGGTCCTGGCTTCCCTGGTCAACTGAGAGGCGATCATCTGGCTGTATTCTTCAATCGAAACCATGGCCAGCTTCCCTGCTTTTTGAATCACGATATATTTGCCGGCAGGATTGACCCGGACTTCAAAACCCTCGACCCGGATTATTCTTTCTTTTCGTTCTTCGTCAGGTTCTGTCGGCTCTCGAGTTGGCGAGGGACGGACCTTAAATCCTTTTCCCAGAAGGCGGGTAGCATTTGTATAGTCATAGACGCGGAACATAAGTTTGTTGGTCGGCAGGTCAATTCTTGATCCTCTCCCCATCATCTGCTGAAAGGAGATTGCCGAGCACACATATTTGAAAAAGACGACGTTCCGCAGCACGGGCACATCAACTCCTGTCGTAATTAGATCAACCGTTGCTGCTATAATATGGCTTCGCCCCGAGCCGCGCAGGTCGGCGATGTATTGGCTTCCGCCTACGGAGGCCGTGCATTTGAAAGCATAAGGTTCGAGCCGTTTTTGGCTGTTTTCAGTACACCAATCGGCATAGAGATTGTTAAGTTCAGCCGCCACGGCATCGGCATGGGTATCGCGGACGCAGAAGATCACGGTTTTCTGGATGGGCCCGCCTGTTTCAAGGAGAAGATCAAAGAAATCTTTACACCATGCTTTCACCTGGTCAGGAAGCTGGATGAGGTCTTCAAAGGAGGGGGCTGCGTAATGGCCTCTGGTGTGAGTTATCGGGATTGGCTCTCCTGTAAGCACGTCTCTAACACCCGTGCCTTTTAAATCCTCCGGTATGATGCCTCTCTCATCCAGGTCTGTCTTGCGCCTGATAATTTCACAGGCGGGAAGATAGCCGTCTTCGATTCCCTGCGCCATATCATATTCATAAACCAGGTCGCCGAAGTAGGTTAGGTTATTAGCCGTAATCTTCTCATCTTCGCGGCGTTCTGTCTCGCTTCCGCCTTCGAAGGATCGGGGCGTTGCTGTGAGGCCAACCTGGATAGCATCCGGATTCCGACGGAGAACGATACTCCACTTTCCCCAGGCGCTGCGATGACATTCGTCGATGATGATGTGGCTGAAATAGTTTTCGGGGTAATTTTCGAGGAAAAACTTTCCTTCTTCCTCTTCGCCGGCAACATTAAGAGTCTGATAAGTGGCGATTAGGACGCGGGCATTTTTTTGAGGATTTGAGGAGGTGACCTCGGCGGCATCGGCACCGAAAACATTTTGGAATGCGCCAAGTCCTTGGGATCGCAACTCATCACGGTCACAGACGAAGAGGGCCCGCCGGAGCTGACCGGCATCTGCGATTTTCTTGAGGAGATGGACGGCAATAAAGGTTTTTCCTGAGCCCGTGGCCAAAAAGAGAAGAGCTTTTTTCTTGCCCCGGGCGATATTCTCTAAAACTGCCCGGATGGCGGCATCCTGGTAATAGCGGCGGCTTGCTTCGCCGCCAGGATAGGCCATGAGAAAAGCCAAGGCTTTTTCACTCTCAAGAGAAACGCCCAGAAAAGACTCGTAGCGACGGCGGAGGTCGGCAGGCGTTGGAAATTCGCTTATGGGGCGCGGGCTTGAAGTCTTGCCGGTTAGGTGATCGTACTTAACAAAGAGATGTCCATTAGATGAATAAACGAAGGAAACATGGTTCAGCCGTCCATACGCCTTAGCTTGTTCCAAGCCTTTTTCGGGAGGTTCTTTTTCCTTTTTGGCTTCAATGAGGGCGATGGCAACAGGCTGCGAATCTAAATTTACTCTGATCCGCAAGAGATAATCAATTCTTCCCCGCTCGCGGCGGCGGGGTTTTCCTTCAATGACATCGATCCCCCAGTCTGTCTCCTCGCGCTGGATCAAGTCTTCTGTCCAGCCGCACGAGTGGAGGGCCGGATCAATGAGCTTGGCTCGGGTATCAGACTCACCTAAAGACATCTTTCATCGCGCCTCTTTTTGCCCCTTGTTCCCAGATATATAGATATTATCAAGCTATGCATTGCGTGTTAAAACCGGTGAGCTTAAAAAAGCGGAGGCCGAGCCAGGAAGCTGAGGACAAATTCAGATCGTGCTCATGGAGCGAGCGGGGCTACCAGACCTTCAGGCTTAAAAAACCCATCCCGGGATTCTCAAACGGACCCGGCGTCGGGTTCAGTTCGTTTCTATCCCTGCCAAAGTAATCGGTGTTGACGCGGATCGGGGCGCCGTCGGCTCGCTCGTACGGGAGATTCGGGATCGCCGCTCTGCCGAGTCGTTCAGTGGTCACGAGGTTGCACGTCCGTTCCGCCCGAGCTTTGTCGAAGGCGAGCTCGAGGTAGTACCCGTCGGGTTTCTCGAGAAGTCTAAGCGCCGGGTCAAACCCCGGTTTGACGAGCGGCTTTTTTTCCTGCTTGGAGGGCCTGGCGCCATTGAGGAACACGTTTCCATCCATCCACACGGGCAATGGTGCCTGATCGTATTGGCTCAAGTCGGCGCGCTGCACAAAGACGTTATTGTAGTAGCGGTCATCGCCAAACGGGTTGTCGTGCATCCCGGCCACCTCTGTGGAATGCGCCTTGTGGAAGGGCGTCTGCCGGGCGTCGTACGGATTGGTGCGGAGCGCTCCCGCCATGAGGTTGTGGACATAGGCCCCGCCTTGTGAAAGGCTGAGCAGTGTCGTCGGCGAAAGGAAAATGTTGTTATCCACCAGGAACGGTCCGTGATCCACTTCCACAAACAGGTCCTCGCTCTGGTTCTCGTGGAAGAGGTTCGCGGTCACGCGCGTGCCCTGGGCCATCCAATCGAGCCAGAGCCCGCGGGTCGTCCGGTAGATGTGGTTGCGGCTGATCTCGACATCGATGGCGGCGTGAAATTTTATGCCCGCCATCTCCGCGCCGGTGAACAATTGCCGGACGTGGATGTCGTGGATGATGTTGCCGGTGACGGTGCTGAATACTGCGCCGAGGCTGCCGACGATGCCGGCTTGTTCGCAGTGCGAGATGGTGTTGTTGCGGACGATGTGATGGCCGGTGGTTTCTTTGTTCCAACCGTTCTTGAGGGCGCGCTCGATCGTCTTGACATAGCCCTCGGCGGTGTCGCGTGACGTGTTGTCGAACTCGTCGCCATATTTTCCAAGGGCGATACCCGAACAGATGGAGTGGCTGATGACATTGCCCTCGATGATCCAGCCTTTGCTCCAGTGCGTACCGACGAGTCCTACCTGTTCGGCTGTTGGCGGCGCCCATGGAGTGGCCGCCTGCCGCATGATGAAGCCGCGCACCGTGAGGAAATTGATGCCTGTCTTCACAGGATAGAACACTGTCCGGCGCACATTGATCTCCACGTGTTGCTCGTTGGGATTGACGCCTTTGAATTGCGCCCAGATCGTCGTGCTGTCCCTGTTTACCCGCCCGAACCACAGCGGCGTTGCGCCGACGGGCTTGAGCACTTCGTCCAGCTTCGCCGCCTCGGCCAGCCACTCGCCCTTGAGATAAACGGCGCCGGTGTGATGCTCGCGGCCCTTGGGTTCGAACCAATCGCCGTGAATGAGGTCGCTGTAAGGATTAAAGCCGCCGAAGAACGAATTGGCGATCGTCACTTTCCAGACATCGCCTTGAACTTTCACCCAGTTCTTGATGATTTCCGACCCCTTGATCTCGACCTTCTCGCCCGGTGCAGCCTGATAGATGATCCGCTTCCCATCGGACTCACCGCCGCGCGGAGGACTGATGCGTTCCCGATAAACGCCTTCATGCACCGTGACGACATCGCCCGGCTTCGCGAGATCGGCGGCGCGCTGGATCGTGCGGAGCGGCGCGGCCGGCGTTCCGGAGTTGGTGTCGTTGCCATTGGCGGCCACATGGATTTCAGTGGCGCAAGTGGAGATCGTAAACGCGACTAGGCCTGCGAACGTGAGGAATGCCTTTCCCATCTACTTTCCGATCTCTTTCCGGATCGCCTCCAGCTTGTCTCTGAGGACCGGGGCGAACGCGAAGAAACCTTTCAACGTCTCACAGCCGTAGTCCCGGCAATGGGCGCAGGTCGTGACCCCGCGTGCGGACGCACAGAGTCTTATAGCGCAGTTCACGGCATGGGCAGTGCTCGTCCTCTTTCCCGATGAGCAGCCGTCGCAGATGCACATCTCCGCGCTGATAGTCTGGGCGCCGAACTGCTCAGCCCATTTTCTCGCGGCCGCTTCAAGTCCGCCCCTGTCATTCTTCTGAGTGGCGATATAAGCTTCACAGTCTCCGCAATCAAGGCCGCAATAGGCTTGGATCTTGGCCATGTTTCTACCCTCCCGGGAGCAAAGTATCGGGGCGATCTTATTACGGGACCCGAATCCACGTCAAGGCGCATATAATTTCTATACCTGCGCCGGGTGACGCGTTTAATCGGCAAAGTCGGCCAGCTTGATCTTCATCCTGGCAAAATCTTTACAAAGGGGCTTTATTGGGCGTAATATTCAGGCGCCGCTGGAATAAAGAGACCTTTGGCGTGTTATTAAGATAAGAGATGGCCAAGCTAAAGAGAGTCGTTGAGGTCGGTTTCCTCGCGGTCGCCTCCCTCGCCCTCATCGCCCAGGCGACGAGCATCTATCTCGGCTGGAGGCACGGGAAGGTTGTCGACAAAGAAATCCTAAAAAACTCCAAGGTCGAGGTTGT
>Ga0214473_10007707_pt1 | contig 12752 bp, 16 predicted proteins | sample RVTome_7_FD_203509 | JGI IMG/M metagenome (GOLD analysis project Ga0214473, IMG submission 203509) | Soil microbial communities from uranium-contaminated site in the Upper Colorado River Basin, Wyoming, United States - RVT98D197 | ecosystem: Environmental > Terrestrial > Soil > Contaminated >... | reverse complement strand
GATATAACGTCAACGCCACGCTGCCTGATATCGAGAGCGCCGAGAATCTTATAAGCGGCTTTAACCTCCTCAATGGGATTGGCCGTTAAAGAAACCCGCATCGTATCGCCTATGCCCTGATAAAGAAGAATTCCTAAGCCGACGGCCGATTTCACGGAGCCGCTCAGCAAGGTCCCGGCCTCGGTTATTCCGATATGTAGCGGGTAGTCGGTCGCCTCGCTAAGTTTTTGATAGGCGCTGATTGTTTGCACGACATCGCTTGCCTTGCAGGAAAGAATAAGCCGGTCAAAGCCCTCATTTTCAAAAAAAGCAATCATCTCCATGGCGCTTTGCGCTAGGGCTGAAGCCAGGTCTTTGTGTTTTAAGCTGTCGAATTTGGGCGAGAGCGAACCGCTGTTAACGCCTACCCGGATGGGGATGTTTTTGTCTTTGGCGGCCCGGATAATTTCTTTAAGGCGTTCTTCGTCCCGGATTGTGCCGGGATTTATCCTGATTTTATCAGCCCCGTTTTCAATGGCCTTAACGGCTAAAGACGGCTTAAAGTGGATATCGGCGATTAGGGGCAGGTTTATCTGCTTTTTTATTTCAGGGATGGCGGCCGCTGAAGCTTCGTCGGGCACGCTGACTCTTATAATCTCGCAACCAGCTTCTTCAAGCTCCGTAATCTGCTTGACGGTAGCGGCAACATCATAGGTTTTTGTGTTAGTCATGCTCTGAACAGCTATGGGAGCGCCCGCCCCGATAGCCACAGAGCCCACTTTAACTTGCTTGGTTTCAGACATTAGGCAGACCGAAAAATATTTCTCTTACTATTAAAAATAGGAATAGTGAAAAAAGAAAAGCAAGCCCAATAGCGTTGACCGCTATCATGGTGCCTCTTTTTATTGGGGCTCTTTTGATTTTTTCGGCTATAAAGAGGAGGGCCCGGCCGGCATCAAGCGGCGGTATCGGTAATAGATTGACGTAGGCAAGAACAAGGCTTACATAGCCGACAAAAAACAAAAAGTTAAGAACGGTCGTAGATATTTTAACGCCCATATAGACCGCGCCGACAATGCTGCTGCTGTTTTTGGCAAGCTCGGCCGGCCGGCCGGTTATGGCTTTAAATATTAACCCGCTTGTTGTCTTGCTGACTAAAAATATGAAGCCGGCACTGGCTTTAAATGATTCAGTGATAGTAAGCGCTCTTATTTTTTTCGGCTCAGGATAGATTCCAATCATTGCTTTACGCTGCTTGAGAATAGTTTTTAGTGTTGCCGATTTTTTTTCGCCTTTTCTGATAAAGACTATTTCAACAGTTTGCTTGGGATGTTTCCTTATTTCTTTTGAAAGGCTATCCCAATTTGTTATTTTGCGGCCGCCCACTTCGATAATCTTATCCCCTTTTTTTAAAACGCCGCTGGCCGGGGAGTTCTTAACCGTTGCGGCAACAGTATTGGTGGGTTTCATCAAGCCTTCGAAACCGAAAGCTATCGACAAAATTACAAAGGCCAGCAAGAGATTGGTAAACGGTCCCATAAGCACTATGAAAAGTTTTTTTGTAAAAGAAGCTTTGGGTAAGCTTCTGGAGTCATCAAGGCCCTGGCTGTCCTCTTCATCCATTAAATTATCGCCGGCCATTTTAACATAGCCGCCCAACGGCAGAGCCGCTATTCCGTAAGTCGTTTCCCCTCGTTTAACGGTGAAGATCTTAGGGCCGAAACCGATGAAAAAATCGGTTACCTTGACTTTTGATATGCGAGCAGCGAGGAAATGGCCGAATTCGTGGGCGAAAACCAAAAAAGCAAACCCGGCAATAACCGCTATTCCTCTTAAGATTGTAATCAAAGATGCGTTCATATATCTCTAATCTCCAACCACCCGGCTACTTAATCATCTCCCGGACGATTTCGGCCGCTCTTTTTTTACTCCAAGCATCCAGCTCTTTTACAACCGGGAGCTCACTTGCATCGCAAGTTTCGTGCTCTTGCATCACTTGCTCTATTATTTCCGTTATTGATGTTAGATTAATCTTTTCTTGAAGAAAAGCCGCTACTGCCACTTCATTCGCCCCATTAAACACTACAGGATAACCAGCCTTTTTTCTACCTGCTTCATAAGCCAGTTCCAAAGCTTTGAATTTCTTATAATCGACGGCTTCAAAATTGAGTTTTCCGAGTTTTATAAAATCACTGAAGCCGGCCGGCGCTTTTGCTCTTTTCGGGAAAGACAGCGCGTACTGAATAGGAACCCGCATATCGGTCGGACCGAGATGAGCTTTCACCGAGCCATCAACGAATTCGACCATCGAATGAATTATGCTTTCAGGGTGGATGATAACCTTGATTTGCTCATAGGGAACGTCAAATAAATAATGGGCTTCCATTACTTCCAGCCCCTTGTTAACCAATGTTGCCGAATCGATAGTGATTTTCGGTCCCATATTCCAGCGGGGATGAGCCAGGGCGGCACTTGTCGTAGCCTTTTTCATTTGCTCAAGAGAAGATTCCCTAAAAGGGCCGCCGGAGGCAGTAATGATTATATTATTGATTTCCTCTTTGTTTTCGCCATGAAGCAATTGAAAGATGGCGCTATGTTCGCTGTCGACCGGCAAAATACCGCTCTTCTTGTCTTTAAAGTGCTTGTTTATTATCTCACCGCCGGCGACAAGTGATTCTTTGTTGGCCAGGGCTAATATTTTTCCACTTTTCAATACTTTTAACGTAGCTTCCAGCCCGACAGACCCTACCAAAGCGTTAAGCACAATATCCGCTTCCAGGTCGAGTAACCCTTCGATTTGGCCGGCGCCTTGGTAAACTTTACAACCTAGCTTGGAAGCTTGTTCATTCGCTAAAGAAACATTTTTGTTGGTAGAGACAGCGACAACTTGATATTTATCAGAGTGCTTTAAGGCAATTTCCACTGCTTGGGTGCCGATTGAGCCGGTTGAGCCGAGTATTATTATTTTTTTCATAAGAACCACCGGAAAAGCATATAAGAGACGAAGGAAGTCAAAATAAGGCTGTCAAAGCGATCAAGGAAACCGCCGTGGCCCGGCAATATATCTGAAGAGTCTTTAACTCCTACCCACCTCTTATATGAGGATTCTATGACATCACCTAAAAAAGCGCATATCGAAATACTAAAAAGCCAAAACAGCTTGAGTGCGGGAGTCAGATATCCGGGCAAAAAAATGCTAACCAATGAAACTGCGGCTAATCCGGCCAAAAACCCTTCCAGCGATTTATTAGGACTGATTTTAGGGATGATTTTGTGCCTCCCCCAGTGGCTGCCGACATAATAAGCGGCGGTATCGAAAAACCAGGTTGCAAATAGAACATAAAGTGCTAAAAAGCGGCCATTCGGCAAAGCTATCAAAGCATTCAAACTGAACACGAGAGCAAGATAAAGCGGGCCGAAAAACAAAAGAAGATGGGAGAGGAGTAGCGAGCACTTGAAGCCTTTTATTCGTAATAAACCGATTAATTCATACGTGCAACCGGCGAATATCGCTACGGTGGCTATCCAAAATGTCGAATTACCGAAGTGCAGAAGAGCCAGTATTATAAATATTCCGACAGCGGCCGTCAGTAGGCGGCTTAGGGTATCATTAGAGGCCGCCGAAACGGCGTTCCCGTTTTTGGAAGTCATTGATTGCTTCATATAAATGTTCACCTTTAAAATCCGGCCATAAGACGTCGCAGAAATAAACCTCGCTATAAGCGATTTGCCAAAGTAAAAAGTTGCTTATTCTTGCTTCGCCGCTTGTCCTAATCAATAGCTCGGGATCCGGCATTCCGGCGGTATCCAGATAATCGCTTATCTTGTCCTCACTTAAGTCCCCGAGATTGTCTGCGAGCATTTTTTTTACGGCTCTGGCGATATCATCGCGGCCGCTGTAATTTAAAGCGATTGTCAGTATCAGCCCGGTATTAGGGTCCGTTTTTTTTACGGCCTCTTCAAATCTGTTACGGGTGCTTTTCCTTATAGCATCGATGTTGCCGATTAAGTTAAGCCTGACATTGTTTTCCATTAGTTCCGGTAATTTTTCGTCGAGAACTTGCTCGAACAAATCCATCAATCCATTGACCTCCGCCTTTGGCCGGCGCCAATTTTCGATGCTGAATGTAAATAAAGTCAGGTAACTTAGGCCCAAGTCATCAGCCGCTCTGACAATATTAGTTATATTTTCGGCGCCCTTACGGTGGCCGGCCAAGCGAGGCAGTCCTCTTTTTTTAGCCCAGCGACCGTTACCGTCCATAATAATTGCTACATGTTTGGGAACACCGGCTGCGCATTCATTACTCATTGATTTTCTTTTTTAGGTTGAGCATGTCAATCGCTGCCATGGCCGCTTTGTAACCAAAGTTATTGTCATTATCGGCGGAGCGGGCGGCCGCTTGCCTTACAGTATCGGCAGTGATAACTCCAAATCCGATTGGGATTTCTTTTTGCCGGCTAACTTCGGCTATTCCACGGCTGGCTACTTCGCATACATAATCAAAATGAGAAGTTTCACCCCTGATAACCGCTCCGACGGCAATTAAGGCGTCATGTTTTTCAGACAATAATTGGCAGGCTAAAGGCAGTTCATATGCTCCCGGTATCCAGTAAACAGGCACTTTTTGCTCACCTAAAGCTTTTTGAGCCCCTTTTACCAGATTTTCGGTAATAGCTTGATTAAAACGGCCGGCAACAATAGCGATTTTCATTAGACGGTCATTAATTCGTTTTCTTTGGCTTTCACAAGCTCATCTACTTTTTGAGCATGCTCGTCGGTTATTTTTTGAACGTGGTCGTGCTCGCGGTAGTAATCATCTTCGGAAATTTTTCCGTCTTTTTGGAGGTGTTTTAATTCTTCAATGGCTTCTCGCCGGACGTTTCGCAGAGCGATTTTCGATTCTTCACCCATATTATGAACAACCTTAGATAGGTCGCGACGCCGCTCCTCGGTTAACGGAGGCATGCTCAGGCGGATAATATTACCATCGTTACTTGGTGTAATGCCGATATCGGAACTCAAAATGGCTTTTTCTACCGCCGCAATCATTGATTTATCCCAAGGTTGAATTGTTATAAGTTGCGCTTCAGGTACATTGATGGAAGCCAGTTGCTTAACCGGAGTCGGCGTTCCGTAATAATCGACATTTATCCTGTCCAGCAATCCGGCTGAGGCTCGGCCGGTTCTGACGCCTTTTAACTCTTCAGTGACAACGTTTATGGCTTTATCCATCTTGGCTTTGGCTCTATTCATAACTTCCTGGCTATCCATTATTCTCCCCCCGTACTATGGTTCCGATTCTCTGTCCTTCGGCCGCCTTCCTGATATTGCCCTCAGCGGCGATATTGAAAACAATAATAGGCATGTTATTGTCCATGCAAAGAGAAGTAGCCGTCGCATCCATGACTTTCAGGCCTTTATTTAAAACATCGATGTACGTAAGCTCCTCGAATTTATTGGCGTTAGGATTTTTCATGGGGTCTTCATCGTATACGCCGTCAACCTTAGTGGCTTTAAGAATGGCCTCAGCGCCGATTTCCAGAGCTCTAAGAGCGGCGGCAGTATCGGTGCTGAAATATGGATTGCCGGTTCCGGCGGCAAAGATGACGATTCTTTTTTTCTCCAGGTGGCGGATGGCCCGGCGCCTGATATAAGGCTCAGCAACGTCGTGCATGCTTATAGCCGATTGCACTCTGGTGAAAACTTGCAGGTGTTCAAGGGCGTCTTGCAGGGCTAAAGCATTCATTACGGTGGCCAGCATCCCGATATAATCGGCTGTTGAGCGGTCCATGCCCCCCGAAGCAGCGGCAATGCCTCTAAAAATATTCCCGCCGCCTACAACGATAGCGATTTCCCTGCCGTCTTCATGGAGTTCTTTGACTTGAGAAGCAATGGAGGAAAGAATCTCTTCGTCGATGCCGTAGCCGTCTTTGTTTACCAAAGCTTCGCCACTTAGTTTTAAAAGAATCCGGTGGTAATTTTTACGCCCCATACTTGATAGCTTAGCCAAAAAGTTTAATCTTGTCCAAGTTGTAAGCGTACAAACCGGGCGATGCGGATATTTTCGCCCAGGCTGGCAACAATACTGCCAAGATAATCATTTATTTTCATGTCGGGATCTTTTACAAAAGGCTGCTCGAGAAGCACCGTTTGTTCGTAAAATTTAGCTAATTTACCTTCGGCAATCTTGTCGATTACCGCTTCGGGCCTACCCTCTTTCTTGGCTTGTTTGGCGTAAAGCTCTTTTTCCTTATCGATAACATCAGCCGGCACATCTTCAGTTGAAACGTACTGAGGGTCGCTTGCCGCTATTTGTAGAGCGACATCATGAGCGAATTCTTTAAATTTGGCGTTATGGGCAACAAAGTCGGTTTCGGAGTTAACTTCTACAAGAACGCCGATTTTATGATTGGCATGTACGTATGATTCGATAATACCTTCTTCGGCGGCGCGGGCCGCTCTTTTGCTTAAATCAGCCAGGCCTTTTTCCCGCAGAAGCCTTATGGCTTGCTCAAAATCGCCCTTTGCTTCCAGCAAAGCTTTTTTGCTGTCCATCATGCCGGCACCGGTTTTTTTTCTAAGTTCCTGAATTTGCTCTACGCTGACGCTCATTCCTTCTTTTCCTCAGCCGGTTTTTCTTCCCTGCCCGCCGTAGCCTCGGCAGAGGCGGGAGTTTTAGGCTCTTCTTTCTTCACTTCTTCCTTTTTCTTTGCTTCAGCGGCTTTTTCCCTCTCTTTTTCAGCTTTCCGGGCTTCCATCTCTTTCTCTTTGGCCGCCTCTTGCTGGACCACGGCTTTAGACCATTTCTCGTAACCGGTAGTGGCCGCTTTGCCAATTACATCCGTTATCAGTGAAATGGAGCGAATAGCATCATCATTTCCGGGGATAATATAATCGATTTCGTCAGGATTACAGTTTGTGTCGACAATTGCTACAGTCGGCAACTTCAGCCGGTTGGCTTCGGCGGTAGCAATCTTTTCATTTTTTGGGTCTACTACGAACAAGGCGTCCGGAACCCTTTTTAAATGCCTAATTCCGCCAAGGTTAATAAGCAGTTTATCTCTTTCCCTCATAAGGTTAAGGGCCTCTTTTTTTGTGAGCTTGCTAAGCTCTCCTTCTACTTCCATTCTGTCGAGTTCATCAAGCCTTTTAATTCTCGAGGAAACGGTTTCAAAGTTGGTAAGAGTTCCGCCAAGCCAGCGGGTATTCACATATGGCATATTGGAAGCGGCAGCGGCCTCTTTTATGGGGTCCTGAGCTTGTCTTTTAGTTCCGACAAAAAGTATTACTCCGCCCTTGGACGTCAAATCATCGACGAAATTGTAAGCTTGTTCTATCAAGCCCAATGTTTGCTGAAGGTCGATGATGTAAATATCGTTGCGCTCGGTGTAAATAAAAGGCTTCATTTTGGGATCCCAGCGTCTTTTCTGGTGACCAAAATGAACACCGGCTTCAAGCAAACTTTTCATTGTAACTACAGACATATTCCTCCGAACATTAGAACCTCGGGGCCCTGTCCTGCGTTCGCGCCACCCCTCGGTTAAAATTGACAACTGACATATGATACATAATTTGCTAGCACTTAGCAAATTATGCGTTAAGATTAAATCATGATTTTGACATCGCGCAGAGCGGATTTGAGGGCAAGTGTGGCTTTAGTACGTAATTGAGAAACACGAGACTCGGTGATTCCCAGAACTTCGCCGATTTCCTTGAGCGTCAACCTTTCATAATAATACAAGGTTACTATGATTTTTTCTCTCTCCGGCAGTTTTTCGATTGCTTTGGCAAGGGCCTCTCTTAGCTCTTTATTTTCAAAAGCCTCCGAGGGGTCATCGCCTTTTTGGTCTTCCAACACGTCGATTAAAGCCAGCCTGTCGTCAGAGGGACCCTCGAAAAGATTAATCTCTTCCAAGGCCATCATGGAAGAGCTGCTGATTTTATTATAGATATCATAAAGCTTGTCGATTGAGACGCCCATGTGCTCGGCAATTTCGGGATCCGAAGGGGCCCTCTTAAATTTTAATTGAAGGCTTTGGTAGGATTGCTCGAGCTCACGGCCGGCTTGCCTGATCGAGCGCGGAACCCAATCAATTGCTCTCAGCTCATCTACGATTGCTCCTTTGATTCGAGAAATTGCATAGGTTTCAAACTTAACCTTGCGCTTTAGATCAAACCTCTCGACGGCATCTATAAGTCCAAACATGCCGTAAGCAGCCAAGTCGGCTCTTTCGATATTCGAAGGAAGGCTGGCCGAAACACGGCCGGCCACATATTTAACAAGTGGAGAATAATATAAAACGAGCTTATCTTTGAATTCGTTTGTACCGTTCTTTTTGTAATCTCGCCAAACTTGAACAATAAGCTCTTTTTCAGTTAGTTCAGATTGTGGTTTCTTGGGCCTCAAATGTTCTCCTTAAGAGCGAGGATGGTTTTGGCGATGTACCTGCTTTAATCTCATCCTACTTAAATGAGTATAAACTTGAGTGCTACTCAAATCAACATGCCCCAGCAGTTCCTGAATGGTCCTTAGGTCTGCTCCGTTTTCCAGCATGTGAGTGGCAAAACTATGCCTTAACCCGTGCGGCGTTAAATTAGGTGGCAGCCCCATTTTCAAAAGCCGCTTCTTTAGCATCTTGCGAATTGTGGAATCGCTAAGCCGTCTTCCGTTTATTGAAATAAAAAAAGCGGGCTCATCCTTAACAATATTTTTACTTCTTTCGGTCAAATAATAGTTAAGCAAATCGCGGCAGTTATTGTGAAAAGGTATAATTCTTTGCTTCGCACCTTTACCCTTAACCTTAAGACATTTACCGGCTAAATCGATGCTTTGAAGATTCAGTCCGGTTAATTCGCTTATTCTTAAACCGCAAGCATAAATTAGCTCCAGAAGCGTTCTGTTCCTAAGTTCCAAAAAATTATCTTCGGTTTCTTGAAGCAAACGGTTCATATTTTTGGGTGAATAAATAGTTGGGAGCTTGTTGCTGATTTTAGGAGTTTTTAGAAGATGGGCAGGATTATTCTTAATAAATTTTTGACGGTAGCTGAACTTGAAAAATGCTTTTAAGCTGGAGATGTGACGGGCGATGCTTCTTTTGGATAGAGAGCTTGAGTATAGCTGGCCTAGATATTTGCTCAAAAGATTGTAATCAACATCATCAAAATTAATTTTGCGGGAGTTTAAAAAGAGCTTGAATCTGGCGATATCGCGCTGATAGGACTCAAGCGTTTTAAAAGCTAGCTTGCGCTCATATTTAAGATAATGCCAAAAATTGTCTTCTAAATTCAGAGCTGCTTTCATTGCTATAAAACTCAGTATACTTGTTAAAGGTTAGGTTTAAAAGAAAGACCGGGAGCTTGCCATAAGTGTTAACCGGCGTAAAAAAGAAGAAACGCCATTGAATGGCGTTTCTTCCAAGCGACAAACCTTGCTGTTTTTACTAGTTTAAAGAAAACTGCGAACCGTGTTTTAATTCCTAATATTATTATCGGTGTATGCCAACCAAAACTTTAGGATAAATTTGAAATAAATATTTTTATTAATTGCAGAGAAAAGAATTTTCGCTAGAGAGGCCTTATGGATTTAATGGCATGCTTGAATACCAGCTCTTCTTCGTCCTGTTCATTAAGGACGATTAAAGAAAAGTTATCGAAGCTCTTAATGTGGCAGCGCCATCCGATTCCTTCGATGGCGTCGACTTGAATAAGAGTATTATTTTTAATCAGTCCGGCGAGGAATTGATTCTGAATATTTTTATATTCCGCCATAGGCTCTTTGTTATTAGCTTGGTGTGATGATTGAATACCGACTTTATTAAGAGCATTACCCATTGCAGTTTTGTTTGACAATGAAATCACCGCCTCATTAATTTTGCTTACGCACTCGTCACAAACGTTCTGCCGTATATTCTTACCCTCGATTGGTACTAAACTATCAATTTGAGCTAGATTAAATAGCCATAAATTGTTTGTCTCTTTTGAGCAAATCGCGCAAATCCCGTCTTTCATAATATTGTTTTAGCGTTCGGATGGTTACTTTGGGTTTATTATAGGCTGGGCGCTAGCTGTTGGCAACTACTCGGTTCTTCTGAACATCACTACGGCTATGCTGATGGAAACAGCCCCGAAAACAGAAATGAAAAGCAGGTCAAGATAGGGATTGAACACGGCAACTTTCGGTCCTATTACCGTTTGTCTTAGCAGGTCAACGCCATAGGTAAGAGGGTTAACCCTAACAAGGAACGAAAGCCACTTAGGCAAATTTCTGATAGGAAATAAGGCGCCTGAAAGTAAGAACATCGGAAACAAAAAGAAGTTCATCACCATTTGAAAGCCCTCCATCGTTCTCATTTTGACCGCGGGAATCAAGCCTAAGGATGTTATGGAAAAAGCTATCAGAAACATATAAAACCACATTTTAATAATAGTGAAGAGCGATAAGTTAACGCCGATTACCGGCGCCAGTAAAAGAATTAAAGTGCCTTGGATCATGGCAACCGAGGCTCCGCCCAAGGCTTTTCCGATGGCGACGGCCGTCCTTGAAACCGGTGCCACCAGAACTTCTTTTAAGAAGCCGAATTCCCTGTCCCAGACAATGGAAACCGCGCTGAATATGGCCGTAAAAAGAATCGTCATGCCTACGATGCCGGGAAAGATAAAATCTATTCCGAAGCCTGAACCGGCTCTTTTGAAAGCGGAAGAAAGGCCGGTCCCTAAAATAAACAGAAACATCAAAGGCTGAGCTAAAGAGCTGAATATCCTGGCTTTATCCACCCAATATCTTTTCAATTCTCTTAGCCAAATCACGTATACGCCTTTAATGTTTCTTTGGATGTTCACCGGTGTTTTCTCCACATAGCTGCGTGCTGCCGCATTTGATCGACGGCACCAGCTCCTTGTTCTCTTATGGCCCGGCCGGTTAGCTTCAGGAATACGTCATCAAGAGTAGGTTTCCATAAGGAAATAAAGTTAATAGTTACCGAAGTATCCTTGATAAGGCGCGGGACAAACTTCTCGCCGTCCTTAACTTCAAGCCTCAGCTCATCATTTTTGAGCTGGGACTCCAGAGAGAACCTCTTCTTTATTTCGACGGCGGCTTCTTCGTTATTATCTGTTTTAAGCGTGATTATGTTTTCGCCAACCATTTTTTTCAGATTTTCCGGGGTATCGAGAGCAATAATCTCGCCGTTATCGATAATGGCAATCCGGTCACAGTTCTCGGCTTCATCCATATAGTGAGTGGTTAGAAAGATGGTCAATCCCGTGCGCTCTTTTAATTGCTTGATATACGTCCAAATGTAATTTCTGGTTTGCGGGTCAAGTCCGAGTGTCGGCTCGTCCAGAAAAAGTACTTTAGGTTCATGAATAAGACCCCTGGCAATCTCCAGCCGCCTCTTCATGCCGCCCGAAAATGTTCTTACGATGTCGTTCTTTCTTTCTGTGAGCTTCATCATTTCCAGCATGCCGGCGATATTTTTGTTTCTGGTTTCCTTGTCGACGTTGTAGATAAGACCGTGAAATTGCAGGTTGTCCATTGCCGTTAGGCGTTCATCGAGGCTTGGGTCCTGGAAAACTATCCCTATGGATTGCCGGACCTGGGAGGGATTTGAGGATACGTCATATCCGTTAAGAGTGGCACTGCCGGAAGTCGGCCTGACGATGGTGACGAGCATATTGATGGTTGTTGTTTTACCGGCGCCGTTCGGCCCTAGAAAGCCGAAGGTTTCGCCTTCCTTCACATCAAAACTAACACCCTTAACCGCTTCGAAGCCATTAAACTTTTTTACCAGATTATTTACTTGGATGACATTGCTATGCTTCATAGCTATAGTATGAGTTTTTTTAAGAAATTTTTAAAGCGTTGATATGCTTTTGGGCTTATTGTTTAATTGAATTAATTCGAGATTTGCAATTCGCAATTCGAAATTGTCTTGCGACCGTAGTTCAATGGTAGAATATAAGCTTCCCAAGCTTAGGATGAGGGTTCGATTCCCTTCGGTCGCTCTGAATTTTCCCAGATGGCAACATTTCAACTACGTCCCCTGCCGCAGCACGCTAAGACGCTTTTTTAAACGTTTCAACTTTGGCTGGTTTTTGCTCAGCTTTCCATAAGTCTAATTTAGACTGCATATTTAGCCAACTTTCAGGTGTTGTTTTTGTCGCCTTGCTAATCCTAACAGCCATTTCAGGGCTTAGGGATGATTTAGCGTTCAGTAACTCTGACAAAGTTTTTCGAGTCACCCCTAAACGTTTAGCTGCTTCTGTAACAGTCAATCCTAAAGGCTTAAGAACATCTTCCCGTAAAACTTCTCCAGGATGAGTCGGTTTTCTTTCAGTCATTTTTTACTCCTTTAATTTAGTGATAATCACGGTAATCTACATCTACTGCATCTGTACCATCAAACCTAAAAGTAGCCCTCCAATTGCCACTTACCCAAACAGACCAGATGCCTTTTTCTTTTCCTTTAAGTTGATGTAAGTTATGGCCTGGTAAATCCATATCTTGTGGTTTTACAGATGCATCTAAACGATCCAGGATTCTTTCGAGCTTGGGAATATGGCTTGCATTTATCCCCCGCTTATTGTCTTTATAGAAAAACTCTTCTAATCCCTTATGCTTGAAAGATTTAATCATCCGTTACCTTATTTTATAATAACCTGTAACCTATAACGTTGCAAGTGATAATTAATTATTAGCCACTCGATACGAATATTTTCTTCTCCCTTTAGGGAAGAGGATTAAGGTGATGGGGTTTTTGTCCAATCTGTCTTT
>Ga0214473_10007705_pt1 | contig 12753 bp, 10 predicted proteins | sample RVTome_7_FD_203509 | JGI IMG/M metagenome (GOLD analysis project Ga0214473, IMG submission 203509) | Soil microbial communities from uranium-contaminated site in the Upper Colorado River Basin, Wyoming, United States - RVT98D197 | ecosystem: Environmental > Terrestrial > Soil > Contaminated >... | reverse complement strand
TTCGGGCAAAAATCAAACTTCCGGTTTAGTTACACATGTCAGATGTGCGTGCGGTACTCTATAATAAGCCATTTCATTAGACGTTTTCGGTGGCTGTGGTGTTCCCACAAAAAATGCCGAGGCGTTCCGCCCGGCAAGGCTTACTGCAATTATCTGGACTTGTGGCGGCTTGAACAAACAGAGGGTTCATGCCAGCGCAGGGTTCCTGTTCCGGAAATAACAGGTGCTTCCATAATAGCTAAACTGAACTTCCTAGGGTGTGTAGTAAATTGTGCCGTTGTTACCCTGGAATTGAGCCTCCATATTTGAAGTCAGTTTCTTAATATACTGTTCGGCTTCGTCTCCGTCTTCGTATATAGGCCGAAGCTGCGAAACCAACTTCCCTTCAAACAGGACAAGGGCCATGCCGCTTTTTTGCAATATTTCGGGAATTTCATTGTGCCCCGCCTGCTTAATGATCGGCATCAGGTCGACCGCAGGCCGGCCTGCGAAAAACAAAATTGCACCAGGGTCATTGGAAATGATCGTTTTGTCAGGTGGGATATATTGCAGTGCGGGGACCACCGTTGAATTCTTCCACGCCCGGCTGGTGTAGCCGGCTCCCCTTTGGTGAAGCTGTTGTGCGTATGTAACCGTTGCAGGTGTATTTGCAACGACCAGCAGGGCGATGACCGCCAATGAAGGTATGTGCCGAAACGCTCCCCTGATCAGCCTGGTCTCACAGAAATACGCGAACAGGATGGTGGTGAAAACTGTGCCAATTTGAATTGGCGAGTAAAGTCGTTCATCCAGCCAGGGCTTGGGATCCATTACAAAGATAAAGGATAGCAGCAACATCATAGTGGATGCGATTGTAAACATCGCCCAGAGGCTGGCCCCAAAAAGCGCTGGTTCGGAAAGAGGAGCATTCTTTTCACGTGTTGAAACGCGCAGGGCAAATATCGTCCCCAGTGCCAATGCCAGGAACACAAGGGCCAGGATGAACATCTGCGTGCGATACTCCTGCGTGGAAAACAACAGTCTCAGCCCCAGCCATTCCCATAGCCCTGCAACAAAAGCCAGACGGAATGGACTCATGGCCTGCCAGATATTGGATACCCATTCATAGCGCCCCGGTACGTTTCCAGGAAAATAAATCCAGGAATATGCCAGCCAGAGCAGCATAGGGCTGCAGGCTACTAGCGTATAGGAGGCCAAATCTTTAATTTTTGCACGCCAATCCGTTTTCTGCCAGATCAATATTGCGAATAAGCCGGTTGCCAGAAATGCTATACCGCTGTAGCGAGTTAACAGGGCTAATCCGGCCAACAAGGCACTTGTGAACATCAGCCAGTGTTTATTCGTCTTAATGAATTCGCCAAGCAGGTAGAGGCTGGCAAATCCAACTGTCAGGAATAGCGGTTCGGACAAGGCGGCAGTGAAGTTTCGTAGAATGGCGCGGTTGGTGGCCATCCAAAGTCCAAAACCGATGGAAAGTAGAGCCGAAGAAGTAAGTTGGTACGTTCCCAGACAGACAATGAGAACAAGCGCCCCAAAGAGAACGATGTTCAACGTGCGCACAAAATCCAGCAGGTCCCATTGCAGGATCACAGCGGGAGCCAACACAATGGAGTAAAAAGGTGGGTGAATCGTCATGGGCCTGGTCAACCCTGATGCCCTGGTGACGACCAGCCCATTTCCCGCGCTTAGATTGCGCGCAACATCGAAATAGTCCACGGTATCTACCATGGTCCACGGGCCGAGCTCAGTGCTGTATCGGATCAGGAAAGCGCCGACCAGCACGATCACGACTGCAATGCTGAGGACAAGGAGGTCTTTTTTGGACAAGCGGCTGTTCGCTATTCGCAATCGAAGAGGATCATTGCCCTGTCATATTCCTGACGCACAGGGTCGGTAACTACAATCATCATCCAGCGGTCATTGATGCTGACGCCCGGACCAAGTTTCCATTCACGATTCACTGTTCTGGTGCCAGCCTCGGTGAATTCCAACCTTTTGGTGATGCTATCATTACCGTCTTTCTGAGCCCAGTAATAGTCGAATTTATAGGGGCCATTCGTCGAGATCGTGGCATATACTGTGTAGGTCACAGTCCGCGGACATCCGACTGCCGGGTCACGTATGACTTCATAGGTCACGCTGGTAATGCCATACTTGGGCTTCTTGGCATCTGAAACGACGATCTCGACATAGAATGAATTATCATATTGTCCAACGCCCAGGTTGGAGGCCCAGGGGGTCTGAAGACGCCAATAGCCTGTAAAGGTTCCGGTTGTATCGGGCGCCTTCAGGTAGATGGATAGATCCGTTTGCTCACCCGGCAAGACATCCTCAGGAAGCGGATATGAAGTCAGGCCGCCCATTAGATCACCGCTCCAGTATATGATTTGGTAAGAGGGATTCCAGGCACATGTTCCGGTGTTCTGCAACGTCCAGGTTTTCCAAAAGTATTCACCCGGCGCCAGGATGGCGCTATCGGGCGGGTTTTCGCCGATCAGACTTGCCCTGGCACAGTTTGGGTCAGATGGGGCGGAGACAAGAGTAGGTACGCTCGTGGGCGTTACAGGTTGGACAGTGGTGTTGGTGCTGGGTTCGGGCGTAAGAGTGAGAGTTGGCATACTTACAACTTCCGTGAGTGATTCGCCTGCCTGTACAGTCTGGGCAACAGCAGTGGAGATGGCCGCTTCCTGCTGTGCGGGAGAAGCACAGGCAGAAGTGAGCAGTATCAGGCCCATCAGGAGCCCCAGGGTTTTGTTCTTGCGAGATTCAGACATTACACGTCCTTTCCATGGTTAAGGTAGTCAGACCAACCCAAATTATTATACCTTTTTATGAAAAGCGCCCGAGTGGTCGGCTCGGGCGCAAGTTGTTCTTATGGTAGTCCCACTCGTGGATTGATCCACACTGCCCAATCCTGGCTGGCTGAACCATTTGCCAGAACAGCCAATGCAAATTGGACTGACTTGCCTGCAAGAGTGCCTAAATCCACATCGACATCTCTTAGCCCGCCATCGCAGGTTTCCGTCCACTCGCCGAGTGGCTTGAGAACACCAGCTTCCTTGTAGTTCAACTGAAACTTCGCATTTCCTGTGCCGCAGGTTCCATCGCTCAGAGCCAGGAAACCGATCTTAGCCTTGAAGTGCTCACCGGATACCACAGTATAGGCAGGGTAAAGTCCTGTCATCACTCCATCATTCACCCACTGCGGGTGGATTTCCAAAACCTTTCCGGGTGTTGAACCATCTTCCACTTTTTGATTATTGCGATACATGGCAAAGCCGTTCGCGTCTGTATCTGGTCCGCCAAAAGTAATCGTGCCCGCGCTCCCAACCCAACTGGCGTCCGTAGCGCGGCTGTGCAGATCAAAACCCGAGCTGGCAACCACCACTTTGATTTCCACAAAGAAGGATTTGCCCCCCGTCCCACCCAGTACCGGGATCAGCACACCAGATGCGTTACGAATACGCCAATACCCTCGATACGTTCCTGCCGTAGAAGGAGCCGTCAGGTTGACCGAGAGATCCACTTCCTGACCGGGTGGAACGGAACCAATCGATGTCGGTGATGCGCCGCCCATCGCGTCTCCACTCTCGAATACAAGTGAGTATCCACTCCAGGTGCAGGTGCCTGCATTCCTCATCCGCCATGTTTTGGTGAAGGTGCCAGCAGGAGCGATTTGTGAACCATCCGGGATCGTTACATCTCTTACGAACTGTGCCTGGTCACAGACCGGTGTAGCAGAGGCAGCTGGTGGAAGAGTAGATGTCGGGAGCGTGGGAAACGGAGCAGAAGTGTTCGTTGCAGCAGGTGGCGGTAACGTGGGGGTGCTGAACGGCACAGATTGTGTCAACTGTGCCTGGACAGTCAGCGCGGCCGCGGTAAATACGGCGTTCGGTTCCTCGGTGGCAGGCGCACTGGATGGCAGATTACATGCTGCCAGTATGAATAGGATAAGGGTCAATAAGGAAATATTGCGGGCGATTTTGGACATGCGATTCTCCTCTTTCGTTGAGCAATTTTACACGAATACAGACGGACTTATATTCCCCTTTGTTCCTAAGAAAATAAAACGGGAGTCATGTGACTCCCATTTCGCAAGTTTGGATCTCAAAAAGATGCGTTATTTTTCGTAGTTCTGACCCTCGGCAGCAGGGGGGCACCGCACTTCCTGCCACTCCCGGCGAGACAATCATCATTACGATCTATGGCGCCATCAGCAAAAACTCGGAGGGAATGGGCACGCGCAGGATCTGCAATTTCATCTGAAGCGAATCGGCAAAACCAAAAATAAGCGATGACGTGGATGCCCCGATTGGATTCCACTTGCCGAGGATCATTGCCGCAAGACCAATAAACCCTTTCCCGGCAGTCAGGATCTCATCGAAGCGTCCCGCAGAGCCGATTGTGAAGTACGCGCCGCCCAACCCGGCAATCATGCCGGGCTCAAGTGGCACTCTCTTTTTCGTAGGGTTGGCCATCGGCGGCGGGAGCAATGCTCCGGCCAACAACTCCGGCCAGCACGATGATCGTCAGCAGGTACGGCAGTCCGGTGAAAAAGTTGTTGTAAATGCTTGGATAGGCCTGTTGGATACCAGCCAGAAATGTGCCCAAGTTTCCCGAAGGGGGAGCAAGGCGGATCGCTACACCGATTGCCTGGGATCCCATGAAAAGGAGGGCGCCAGCGAACGCACCCACCGGGGCCCAGCGTCCGAAGATCATGGCAGCCAGGGCAATAAACCCCCGGCCAGCGGTCATGTTGTTCTGGAAGGAGCCCGTAGCTTCCAGTGTAAGGTAAGCTCCAGCCAAACCAGCAAACATGCCTCCTATCAGAACGTTACGATAGCGAAGCCGGATCACATTGATGCCGACGGTGTCCGCTGCCTTCGGATGCTCTCCAACGGCCCGCGTCCGTAAGCCCCAACGGGAGCGGAAGAGCATGATCTGGGTGATGAGCACAAGCACGATGACTGACATGGCAATCGGCCCCACGGCTGTAAACATCTCGAACAGCCAACCTATACCGGGCAGGTTTACCAGCCCTGCCGGCGGTCTGAATGACTGGAATGTGCCTGCACTGTCGAACGGCTTGATGAGGCGATTCAGGTAGCTTGTCAATCCGAGAGCCGTGATGTTGATGATCGTCCCGCTAATAATCTGGTCCGCCCGGACGCTGATCGACAACCAGGCGTGGAGCAGGGAGATGAGCACTCCGGCAGCGATGGCGGCGATCACTCCCAGGACCAAAGCCGGCGTCACGCCAAAGAGCGGGCTGGGTTCGGCCGGAAAGGCCTGGTGAACGAAGAGCGCAACCATGAAAGCTACGTATGCGGAAAACAACATCATTCCCTCGATACCGATGTTCACGACACCACTGCGTTCGTTCAGTACGCCGCACAAGGCGCCCAGGGCGATGGGCGTGGCGAGGCCCAGGATAATCGGTGTAATATGCCCACTCACAATCACTTGGACCAGGTAGCTCAAGAACTGCAGGAGCAAGCCCAGGATAGGTATATCGAATAGTACATCCATCAGCCAACTACCTTTTCGCCGTAGCTGCGGGTGATCGTTTGCAGCTCACCCGTTCCTGTGCCCGCGGACCGCAGGCGGAAGATCTGGCGCACAACGACTTCAGCCGCAAGGAAGATAAGGATGACGCCCTGGATCACATCGATGATCTCGACGGGCACCCGGGCCTGGATCTGCATCAACGGCGCGCCCGCTCGCATTGCCCCGAGCAGCAGTGCGGCGAGCAGGATGCCTACAGGATTCGACCGGCCCAGCAGGGCAACCGTGATGCCGTCAAAGCCAATACTGGTTCCGAAGACTGCTGGATAGTACCCCAGGCGCAAGATCTCGACCGCCCCCCCCAGTCCCGCGAACGCCCCACACAACGACATTGTGAAGATGATCATGCGGCGTGGATTCATCCCGGCATAACGCGCCGCCGTCGGGTTGGACCCAACGGCTCGAATCTCAAAGCCCACAGTCGTGCGCCACAGAAGCCAGTAGCTGATCGGGATACAGACAAGGGCGAAGAGCACTCCTAGGTGAAGGGTGGTGTTGCCAACGCCAGTCAACTCAGCGTTCCCGACCGGCGCGGTCCGGGCGAAGCTGAAGCCAGGGGCGCGGAAAACATCGTTGACCAATCCTGAAACCGTCAGCTGAACCAGGGCATTGAGCATGATGGTGGTGACCACCTCATGAGCGCCGGTGAAGGCTTTGAGAAAGCCCGGGATGAAGCCCGCCAGCGCACCTGCCAACATGCCTCCCAACATGGCGACAGGCAGGGCAATCCAAATTGGAGCACCAGCTACCTGTGTCCCTATGAGAGCAGCGGCGAAACCTCCCAGGAGAACCTGGCCGGTTGCGCCGATGTTGAACAGCCCGGCCTTCAAGCCGACGCCGACAGCCAGACCCGTGAGCATCAATGGTGTCGCCGCAACGATCATATTGGCGATTCCCTTGAAGCTCCCGAACGCTCCTACGAGCAGGCTGCGATAGGCCACCAGAGGAAGAAGCAGGTTGAGCCTCTTCTCTTCTCCGATCAGGCCTGAGGCAATAATGAGAACGGACGCAACCAGCAGGGCAAGCAGAATCGACAGCGCTGGGACGACCATAAAGCCCGCGTACGACCGAAGGCGTGCCATCATGATGTTCCTCCTCTGACAGATGTATCCGGGGGCTCTGCGGCCGGGCCGGATGTGCCGGTTGGCAGTTCTTTGGCTGGAGCCCGGCCCCCGGTCGCCATGATCAGGCCAATCTCCTCTTTGTTGGCGGTAGGCCCATCTACAAGCGCTACGATCTCACCGCGATACATGACGGCGATCCGATCTGAGAGCTCGAGGATCTCATCCAGTTCGGCAGACACGAGCAGGATGCCGGTACCGGCGTCACGCTTGCGGATTGCCTGCTTGTGGATGAACTCGATGCTTCCAACGTCAAGACCCCGCGTCGGCTGGTCGAGGACCAGTGCCTTCAGGTCGCGGCTGAACTCGCGCGCCACGATCACCTTCTGCTGATTCCCACCTGAGAGTGTGCCAGCCGGCACTGACCAGGAGGGCGTTCGGATATCGAATTCTTCGATTGTCTTGCGAGCCCATTGTTCGATTGCGGCATCTTCCCTCTGGATCCCGCGGGCGAACGGGGAGCTATAGTATTGGGTGAGAACGAGGTTATCTGAAATTGGGAATCCCAGCACGAGACCATACTTCTGACGGTCGCCCGGAACATACCCCAGACCGTGCTCTCGTCGCTGGCGGACAGGCCAGCCGGCGATGTTCTCGCCGGCGAGGTGGACCGCGCCCCCAGTCGAACGCCGCAGACCTGTGATTGCCTCGACCAGCTCGTCCTGGCCATTCCCGGCTACCCCGGCGATGCCTAGAATCTCGCCGGCCCGGACGTTAAAGTTTACACCCCGGACAACCTCCTGGCCGCGGTCCGATTTGACTCTCAAATTCTCGACCGTCAGCACAGGTTCCGCGGGGTGTGATTTGCCGCGATCCACGGCGAGCTTAACCTGGCGGCCGACCATGAGCTCGGCCAGATCGTCCTCGTTGGTCTGCGCTGGTTGGCGCGTCCCAACCACCTCGCCGCGACGGATGACTGTGATCCGGTCGGCGATCTCCAACACTTCGTAGAGTTTGTGGCTGATGAAGATGAGGCTGTGGCCTTCGGCGGCCAACCGGCGGAATACTGCAAAGACTTCCACTGTCTCCTGCGGCGTAAGCACCGCAGTGGGCTCGTCGAGGACAAGGATTCGCGCCTGGCGGTAGAGAGCTTTCAGAATCTCCACCCGTTGTTGCCAGCCCACCGACAGTGTTTCCACCCGAGCGTCCGGATCGATCTCGAAGCCGAACCGTTTGCCCAGTTCGATGATCCGGCGTCGAGCCTCGTTCCGGTCAAGGAAAATCGGGTTGGCCATCGTCTCGGCGCCAAGCAGGATGTTCTCCGCCACGGTGAGGACAGGGATCAGCATGAAGTGCTGGTGGACCATGCCGATTCCGCGTGCGATGGCATCCGCGGGATCGGCGATTTGCACAGGGTTCCCATCGATCAGGATCTCACCCTCATCCGGGTGGGCTAATCCGAAGAGAACATTCATGAGCGTCGTCTTGCCTGCACCGTTTTCGCCGAGGAGCGCGTGGATCTCTCCGGCCTTCACATCCAGATCGATATGGTTGTTGGCGACAACACCCGGGAAACGCTTGGTGATTCCGCGCATCTGGAGCCGCGCAGGTGGGGATGGTGCGACGCTCATGGTGAGTCCTTTGATATGGTGTGATTCGCAAGAGAGAGGCGGCCGGCTTTATTGGCCGCCTCTCTTCGAATATGTGGGTGGAAGGTTAACTACTGTCGCGGGGGCTTGAGTTCACCGCTTGCCATCGCAGCCATTGCCGCATCAAGCTTTGCCTGAATCTCGGGAGTGATCAGGCTTGCCAAATCGTGGTATGGGGCGAGGCCAATGGCCGGAGGCGTGGATCCAGCGTTATAGCTTACTGTACCGGGCTCGAAGCTTGCGGACACGGCGCTCTCGGTGACCGCCTGAACGGTGTCCTTGAGCTTCTTCTCGGCGCTTGTGACAATGCATTTTGACAGGTTAGGGAGTGTCTCTACCTGGTCCACATCGACGCCAATGCCGTAAATGCCGGCATCGCAGGCCGCCTCGAGGACACCTTGGCCTGTCAGGCCCGCGATCTGGAACAGCACATCCGCGTCCTGGGCGATGAATTGCTGGGCAATCGCTTTGCCGGTCGCGGGATCATTAAACCCCTTGGCCGGATCCGGGTTTGTCTCCTGGTAGAGCGTCTTGATGTCGGGGTTGACCGACTTCGCGCCAGCTACATAGCCTGCGTTGTAGGCGACGACCGCCGGGACGTTCGTGCCGCCCACGGCGCCGATGGTACCCGTCTTGGAGATGCTAGCGGCAACGATGCCTGCCAGGTAACCAGCTTGCTCCTCGGCGAACACGATTCCCTGGTAGTTCGGGAGCAGCTTGGCCGCGTCACCTGCGCATGCAAAGGTTGGATCGGGCGCACCGTTCGCGTCCACGCAGATGCCCTGGTCAACGCCGATGAACTTCACATTCGGGTTGGCCTTGGCAGCGAGGGTCGTGTCCGTGCCGATCAGGAACCCGACGGTGATGATTACGTTGAAGCCTTGGTCTACGAAGGTTTGGATGTTCTGCTTGTAGTCCGAGATATTCTGCGTCACGATCACATCGAAGGTGGCGCCAAGCTTCTCCGCCGCGGCCTTACCGCCTTCATAAGCAGCCTGGTTGAAGGATTTGTCCTCAAGCTGCCCGACATCGGTGACAACACCAACTTTGATGGTTGCCGGTGCCGGAGTCGCTGGAGCAGCACAAGCGGCGAGGATCATCGAAGCAACGATCAACACCACCGTAACAAGGTATAGCTTTTTCATGTATTTCTTCTCCTCATTGAAAATTGAAACTCTTATTTAATTGGATTTGTGGGGGAATGAAACTTTGTCAGGGCACCTCCTCTATTGATTGCATACGGCTTGCTGTGGAAAATTAGCAGCCAGTATTGCTGCAAAATCCAGGGGTTTGCTATTCCTCATGGATTGAAGCATAAAACTCGACGATGATGCTTGTTGTGCCACGGATCACACGTTTATTATTTTTGCCTGTGATGGATTTTCTAAATTATATCAACAAAAGCACGCTAAAAGCAAAACAGGAACATCTCATTCTTTTTTGAGCCAAATCCTGATTCTATACTTATGGCTTCACAGGCGGGACGTTGGTCTTGATCGAGCCGTCCAGCAAACCGATGTTGATCTGTTCCATGGCGGTCTTCACTTCAGCGGGAACTTCATTCTCCAGATCATGATAGGGAGCATAAGTGATATCGCCCAGGTAGTTGCCGCTTGGGAAAGCGCCATCCCTGGAAAGTTTGATAAGTTCGAAGACTCCTGGAGTGATGAGTTTCATCGCGCTGGAAAGCATGCGAGGAGCTGCTTCGGGCAGGGTCAGATACTGATCGGTGTCCACGCCGATGGCATACGCACCAGCCTGGGCGGCTTGGATAATGGCCCCGTTCCCGGTGATGCGACCACAACCGAAGATCGCATCCACACCCTCATCCATCATAGATGTGGCGATTGCCGCACCCCATTCAGGATCAACAAAGGCCGTGTCAAAACCGACATCACTATGATACACAACAAATACATCAGTGTTTGTGCCGTTCAATTCATCCGCATATGCTGCACCGGCCCTATAGCCTTCACCAAGGCGCCAAATAGCAGGAGCGATATCGGTACCACAGACAGCACCGACCTTGTGGGTCTTGCTCATCATTGCGGCAAGTGCCCCAACAAGGAAGCCAGCCTTATCTTCAGGGAACACCAGGCCCGCTAGATTGTCAATTGTGCCTTCAAATTGATCCTGGTCAACCCCAATGAATTTGATGTCCGGATATGTCCCGGCAGCATCACGAGTAGCTTGCCTGAGGTTGAAACCGGCAGTCACGATTACATCGTACTTTTCATCTGCAAAGGTGCTGATGTTCTTGGCGTAATCTTTCGCATCGGTGGTTTCGATATACTGCACGAGTGCGTCCAATTCTCTTTCAGCTCGCTGAACACCTTCCCAGGCAGACTGGTTGAAGGATCTATCGCTGATCTTGCCGATATCAGTTGCCAGACCCACGCAGAACACCTCTTCGCTGCCGCAATCAGGGAGGGCCGGAGCACAGGCAGGCAGGAACAGGGCGGCAATCAGGAAGGTTGCTGTCAGAATATACAGCTTCTTCATGCAGTCAGTATTTTCCTCATTGTAGATTGGATTGATCAGGGTTATAACAAAGCCTTTTTTCAAAGTAAGTATACAGTCAGTTCAATCATTCGACAAGACGCTCAATAAAAAACAGGATAAATAAAACGTCTCTCACAAAGCCGGTCATGGGTTCCATTTTCAGAATGTTGCCTCCCCACGGCGGACTCCCAGCATGAGCACCAACGCCGTCAGCATAAAGAACGGAGCAATCAGCATGATCACACTGTAATTGTCAGTAAGCTCGATTGCCCAGCCATTGATATTCGGTCCAACAATCGCTGATAAAGTGGAAAACAAATAATACAAACCCGTAAAGGTTCCAAGGCGTGCTGCAGTGGTCAATTCCACAACCATTGGCAGGGAATTGATGTTGATGAATGCCCAGCCAATTCCGCCAAAGATGAGCATAACACCAGCCGTCGTCAACATGCGTGGGCCGCCCTCAGTCAATGGAATACCAACTATCGGTAAAGGTGAAATTGAAGTAAGTAGTGTGTTAGCGGGAAGAACGTAGAACAAAGCCAGCATGATGGAAACAACGATCAAGCCAAAAGAAATTGCCACGCGCCGACCAATCCGCGCGGCAATGAAACCCGATGGAATGGCAAATAACACAAAGAATAATGGGAAAACAGATAGCAATGTTGCCCCATCACCGGCGTCGATGCCAAGATGTTCCTGTGCATAGAGCGTGAAGAATGTTTCCACAGCCGAATAGCCGACAAACCAGAAGAAGATCGCAAGAAGTAAACGTAAACCAGTTTTGTCTTCATCGGCAATAATTTCGCGTGCCATATAGAATGTATAGAAGCCCACGAACCATATAAACAAAAGAACAGTGCCAAGTCCTACATAAGGGGGCAATCCAAGTTGATTGCCCAGGGTGCGTATCGCCGGGAATAATATAGATAGGGCCCCTCCTAGTACCGCTGCACCAAACAAGCTAATGAGAGCAATGTGAAATCTTTCTCCTATAAAATGAAGGAAATCGGAAATGCTGTCTGAATTCTCCGCTTTTTGAGGTTCATAATCCTTTGGCTCTCTGACAAACAGGAAAACGATCAAGGCCGCGACGACGACCAATCCTGAGCCAAGCCAGAAGGGAAATGAAGGACTCAGCTTGTAGAGCATTCCACCAGTTTGCAAGGCGATGATTGTACCAATCCCTCCCATGAAATTGATGATGCCATTGGCCTGCGAACGTTTTTCAGAAGGCGTAATATCGGGCATGAGCGCAACAACTGGCGTGCGCCATAATGCTGCGCTTAAGAGTAATGTACTTGTACAAGCCACGAACAGCGGCAGGACCGCGGCGAGCGGGATGAACCCGAATGCCAGCGCGGTGATCGGCGCGCCGATCAAAATGAATGGCATACGGCGCCCGATCGGTGTCCGCAATCGATCGGACCAGGCGCCCACAGGCGGCTGGATGAACAATGCAGCAACATTATCGAGCGTCATGAAGAAGCCAATGAACGCGGCTTCGAGACCGAATTTGTTTGCAAGGAAGATTGGAACAAAAGCGTTATACACTCCCCAGATCACACTGACGCCGAAGAAACCAAAGCCGAGCAGAAAGATCTTGCCGTAGTTGAATTTCATGTGACCTCTCCTCTTCATCGTCATTGCGAACGAGCGTTCTTCGCGAGTGAAGCAATCTCCTCGCGGTGTTGGAGATTGATTTGCAGTGACGGGTGTTATTGTTTTTCTTGTTTCTTTAAGCGTTCGACGATCTTTTGGTCTTCTTCACTCAATTCTGCTTTTTCAAGCATGTCAGGGCGTTTATTATAAGTGCGCAGTAATGCCTGTTCCCTGCGCCATTTTTCAACCTTGCCATGATCTCCTGAAAGCAAAACGTCAGGGACTTTCCAGCCGCGAAATTCGGGCGGACGCGTATAGTGCGGATACTCCAACAGGCCCATGGAATGTGAGTCATCTTCTGCACCGGTGGGATC
>Ga0214473_10007704_pt1 | contig 12754 bp, 14 predicted proteins | sample RVTome_7_FD_203509 | JGI IMG/M metagenome (GOLD analysis project Ga0214473, IMG submission 203509) | Soil microbial communities from uranium-contaminated site in the Upper Colorado River Basin, Wyoming, United States - RVT98D197 | ecosystem: Environmental > Terrestrial > Soil > Contaminated >... | reverse complement strand
CGCAATGGTGATAGTCTGGAACGACCTTGCGTGCGGAGACTCCGAGTATGCGGCCGGTCTTGTGGCCTTCAATTCGATATTCCAGGTGCTTTTCTATCCGGTTTACGCCTATATCTTCATTACCGTGCTACCCACATGGTTCGGGCTTGAGGGGGCCGTAGTAAAGGTGACGATAGGTCAGATTGCCAAAAGCGTCTTCGTTTATCTCGGAATCCCTTTTATCGCGGGGATGGTCACCCGGTTTATCCTGTTGCGGGCGAAAGGGCGCAAGTGGTACGAGAATGTATTCATCCCCGGGATAAGCCCGGTTACGCTCATAGCGCTTCTTTTTACGATAATCGTGATGTTTTCCCTCAAGGGCAATTACATTATCAGGCTTCCCCTCGATGTTGTGCGCATAGCGGCGCCTCTTCTGATATATTTCGTCCTCATGTTCCTGGTCTCTTTTTATATGGCCAGGAAGCTCCGCACGGATTACGCCAAGACGGCAACCCTTTCGTTCACCGCGGCAAGCAACAACTTCGAGCTGGCCATAGCGGTGGCGGTAGCCGTATTCGGGCTGAATTCGGGGGCGGCCTTCGCCGCCGTCATAGGGCCGCTTGTGGAAGTGCCTGTCCTCATCGGGCTTGTCGGCGTGGCCGGATACTTTCACAGGAAGTACTATTGGGAGGAATACTGCAAGATAAACGCCGCGGAGCCGCTGTGAACGGCGGAAACCGTTGTTGTCATAGTTAGCGCCCTTATGTTATTTTCTTAGATGCTCAAGCCGGACAAATGGATAAGGGAAATGGCTTCCAAGGGGATGATAACCCCATTTGAGGTCTCACGCCTCAAAGGTGTCATATCCTATGGCACGAGCTCCTATGGATACGACCTAAGGGTTGCCGATGAGTTCAAAATCTTCAGAGGACACTGCGGGGACTTCATAGACCCCAAGGCATTCCCTGCGGACTGCTTTTTAGACCACAAGGGGGATTCCTGCATCATCCCCGCAAACTCCTTTGTCCTTGCCCGGTCGCTTGAATATTTTAGAATCCCGAGGGATGTGCTTGCCGTATGCCTTGGGAAGTCCACATATGCACGGTGCGGCGTAATAGTCAATGTCACCCCGCTTGAGCCGGAATGGGAAGGCCATGTAACCATGGCAATCTCAAATACCGCGCCTGCGCCCGTCAGGATTTATGCAAACGAAGGCATCGCACAGATTATATTCTTGGGCGCCGAGACCCCATGCGAGACCTCTTATGCGGACAAGGCCGGGAAATATCAGGCCCAAAAAGGCATAACCCTCCCCAAACTATGAAAAAAGACAGAATCATACTTGCGCTCGATGTAAGCGATGCAGGTTATGCCATAGAACTTGTAGAAAAATTCGATGGTTATATAGGAATATTTAAAGTAGGACTTGAGCTTTTTACGACTGCCGGCCCCTCCATCGTAGAACAGATACAAAGAAGAGGCAAGAAGGTCTTTTTAGACCTGAAATTCCACGACATCCCGAACACGGTTTCAAGGGCGGCCCTACAGGCAACCCGGCTCGGCGTCCATATGTTCAATGTGCATGCCTCCTCCGGGCTTGAGACGATGCAGAGGTGCAGGGAATCCGTGGTGGAGCTTTGTCTCAAAGAGAACCTTCCAAGGCCCAAAATCTTGGGCGTTACGGTGCTTACGAGCCTTGCGCCGGAGACCCTGAAGGAGGAATTAGGCATACAGCACAGCCTGAGGACCCATGTCAGGCATCTTTCGGCCCTTGCGCACAAGGCTGGTCTTGACGGCGTCATAGCCTCCGGCCACGAGGTCGCCATGATAAGAAACCACATCGGAAAGGGCTTCATCATAGCGACCCCGGGCATAAGGCCCTCGTGGAGCCCGCCCGACGACCAGAAACGGACAATGACCCCAAGGCAGGCCGTAAAAGAAGGGGCGGATTATCTGGTTATGGGCAGGTCTATTCTGAGACAGCCCGACCCGCTCAAGGCCCTTGAGCTTATAACCGTGGAGATGTTGACCGCAACGCGGGGGTTCGTAACCCCAAAATCGCGGGGGTTCGTAACCCCAAAATCGCAGGGGTTCGTAACCCCCCCTTAAATGCTCCAAAAAGAGAGTTTCATCTCTGCCGCCGAAAAGGGCCCTGTCCCCGTGCTTTATGAGGAACTGCCTTACGCCCCGCCTGCGGAGGTCTACGGGAAGTTCGCAGGGCCCGGGGCCATTCTTTTTGAAAGCGTAAAAGGCCATCCAAAGACGGCCCGCTACTCGTTCATCGGGTTTGAGCCTTATATGTCCCTGAGGGTAAAGGACGGAGTTTCCGAAATATCGCGGAGGGCCGAGCCCCCAATATCGCGGAGGGCCGAGCCCCCAATATCGCGGGGGGCCGAGCCCCCACTGGGCGCAGGGGTTCGTAACCCCATGGACGGAGGGGTTCGTAACCCCCATCCTTTGAGACTGCTTAAAGAACTGGTGGGGGCCTATAGGCAAATGCCTGCCCTCGGGTTGCCGCCTTTTCAGGGCGGCGCGGCAGGGCTTTTTTCATACGATTTCGTCCATTACTTCGAGAGGCTTCCGAAAACCACGCTCGACGACCTCCGACTGCCCGACGCCCATTTCTTTTTTTTCGACAGGCTGATTGCCTTCGACCACCTGATGGGAAAATCGTGGGCAATAGTCTGCCCCGGTGCACGGGAGGGGGTTCGCAACCCCGGAGCGCTGAGGGCCGTGCCCTCTTGGGCCGAAGAGTTCGACAAGGCCGTTTATGAGCTTGAAGACATAAGAAAGAGGGCCACGGGGGGGGCTACGAGCCCCTGCGACTTTGGGGCAGGGAGCCCCTGCGACTTTGGGGCAGGGAGCCCCCGCGGAGGGCACGGCCCTCAGCGAAAAAGGGATGCGTCCTCCCCTATAGAAACTATCCATACAATGGACAAGAAACACTATATTGATATGGTAAAGAGGGCCAAGGAGTACATAGCGGCCGGGGACATCTTTCAGGCGAACATCTCTTTGAGGGTCTCGGCCCATATAGGGGATATAAGGCCGTGGGACCTCTACTTGACGCTGAGGACGATAAACCCCTCCCCTTTTGCATGCTTCATGGACTTCGGGGATTACTTCATAGTCGGCAGTTCGCCCGAACGACTCCTCCTTGTCAGGGACGGCGCCGTGGAGACAAGGCCCATAGCAGGCACAAGGCCGAGGGGCAGGGACAGGGCCGGGGACGAGGCCATGCGCAGGGAGCTTCTGCTTAACGAAAAGGAACGGGCCGAGCATGTGATGCTCATAGACCTCGAAAGGAACGACCTCGGAAAGGTATCGGATTACGGAAGCGTCTCGGTGGACGAGCTCATGATAACCGAGGACTGTAGCCATGTGATCCACATAGTCTCAAATATAAAGGGGAGGCTCGCCCCGGGAAAAGACATGTTCGATTCCATAAGGGCGGCCTTCCCCGGCGGGACAATAACCGGGGTGCCGAAGGTCAGGTGCATGGAAATCATAGATGAGCTTGAGCCTCTAAGGAGGGGGCCTTATACCGGCTCGGCAGGGTACTTCGGGTTTTCGGGGAATGCCGACTTCAATATCGTAATAAGGACATTCGTCATAAAAGACGGCACGGCCCATGTTCAGGCGGGCGCCGGAATCGTTGCGGATTCCGTCCCGGAAAGGGAGTACGAAGAGTCCCTGAAAAAGGCCGAGGCCCTCATAAAGACATTGACATCTGCCCTCGCCGGAAAAACCTGATATAATAAGTCAAATGAGGGCGACCCTTTCAGTTATCCTGCTCCTTCTTTTCCTTAGCGGGATAGGTTGCGCCGAGACCATCGGGATAATCTTTTCCGCGGACATCCCTTATTATCGAAGCGTGCACGAGGCGTTCGTACTCAGGCTCAAAGAAGGCAATGGCGGCGAAAGAATCAAATTCATCGTTCAGAAGCCCTACCCGGACCCGGTCTCATGGAGCAACGCCGCAAGGAAGCTTGCCTCCGCGGATGTGGACGCCATCGTCACATACGGAACTGCGGCCTCGCTTGCGGCCATCAAGGAAAGGACGGGCATACCGATCGTCTATGCAGGAGTATACGAGCCCGTAAACCCGAAAGGCCGGATGACCGGGGCCTGCTTTAAAGTGCCGGTCTCAAGCATCCTCCGGTACCTCGGGGACATCACGACCGTCAATACCTTAGGCGTCCTCTACTCCAGCATGGAGGAGGATTCCGTCCATCAGATGAAGGAGGTAAAGGAGCTTTCCTCGAAGTACGGCTTTGCCGTCAGGGAGATGAACCTTAGAAGGCCCGCCGATGTATCGGCGCTGTTTTCGGAAGGAGGAGGGCAACTGAGCGCGCTCTTCGTCACATCCTCGGCCTCGGTGCATATCGCATTGCCTTCCATCGTCAATATCGTCAGAAGCAAAAAGATTCCCTCCGGAGGCATACTCGTGCCGGAGGACTCGGGCGTTCTCGTGGCGTTTACCGCAGACCCCAAGGAGCAGGGCCGGACCGCCGCGGACAAGCTGATGGAAGTCCTTAAGGGAAAGCCGGCAGGAGATATTCCCCCTTCGGTCTGCAAGAACATAGAGCTTATTTTCAATATGAAGGAAGCGGTCGATATGGGCTTGAAGATACCAATGGACCTCGTGACGGGTGCAACGAAGATTGTTTATTAAAACCTTATTGACGCAGGGGTTCGTAACCCCGATACTGCTTGCCGCCCTGCTTGCACTGCCCGGCGCGGGCAAGGCGGAAGACGGCCTCGTAATCGGCCTCATACCCGAGGAGAACATCTTCAGACAGGTAGAAAAGCACAGGCCGCTTGAGGCGTATCTCTCGGAGAAGTTGGGCGTAAAGGTGAAGTTCACCGTCCTGAGCAAGTACGGCGACATCATAGACAGGTTCTCGGCGAGGGGGATGGACGGCGCATTCTTCGGTATCTTCACCGCGGTGCTGGCCATGGAAAAGTTGGATGTGCAACCCGTTGCGAGACTCGTAAGCCCAAGCGGAAGCGGAACGGCCACGGGCTATATCATTGTGAGGAAGGATTCGGGCATATCCTCCGCAAGGCAGATGCGGGGCAAAAAGGCGGTCTTCGTGGACAGGGCGACCGCAACCGGGTATATCTTCCCTCTTGCCTTTCTCAGGGAGCAGGGCGTAAAAAACATAGAGGGCTGGTTCAGCGAAGTCTTCTTCGCCGGGAGCCACGACTCCGCGGTCTATGCGGTCCTTGACGGCAGGGCGGATGTAGGGGCCGTCAAAGGCAAAATCCTCGATAAGCTCACTGCAAAGCATCCGGTCATAAAGGAGGAGATACTTATAATCGCGCAGTCCGCGGCCTTGCCGGATACGACGCTCTGCATCAAAAGGGACATGGACCCCGCGCTCCGGGAGAGGCTTAAAAAGGCGCTCCTTGAGATGCACGAAGACCCCAAAGGCAAAGAGGCCCTCAAGCTCCTCGAGGCAGAGAAGTTCGCGCCCGCCCGCAGGGAGGACTTTAAACCCGTAAGAGACCTCGTAAGGAAGGCCGGGATAAACTTAGCCGGTTACAGGTACAGATGAGAAACAGGATAATATATTCCCTGCTCATACTCTTTGCGCTGTTCCTCACGGGCGCAGGCACCACGGTGCTCTACATCAACAAGACGACATCGGACCTCCAGACGGTGATAAACCTCCACAGGGTGGAGATAATAAGGCAGGACCTCGTCATCAACGCCCAGACCGTCCAGAACAACCTCCATACGATGGGGACGGCCTTCGGTGCGGAGCTCGATGTCATAGTGGACAATGTCCTTGCGCTGGACGCCTCGGTAAGGAGCTGTCGTGGTTGTCACCACTCAAAGGAGATGGACGAAAGGCTCAATTCCCTCGTGGAGAAGGTCGAGCAGTTCAAGGACGCATTCAGCGCATTCATAACCACATCGGCCAACACGGAGCGTCTCGAGAGGCTCAGGATGGTCACCGGAGGCATCGGAAGCAATCTGCTTACGGATGTTCAGGAGATGGCCTTCATAGCCGGCCAGAAACTCAACGAAAAGACATTCGACGCCGTAAAAGGGATAAACAAATCCAGAATCATCCTCATCCTCACGCTCATCCTTTCGTTCTTCATAGCCGTGGCCATATCCATAACCATGACGAGGCAGATTACGGAGCCCATCTACGAGCTTGTAAACGCAACGAGGAAGATAAAATCCGGCGAATTGGGCTTCACCACCGATTATAAGGGGAAAGGGGAGTTCGGGGAGCTTATAGCGTCCTTTAACGACATGAGCGTCACCCTCAGGGAAAGCAACGAGCTTATAATGCGCCATCTCCATAACCTCTCGAACCTCTACGGCGTAACGCTCACATTCCACTCGGCAACGAGCGAGGCCGACATCTTCAGGGAGCTGTCTTTCGGCGTTTCCGAATTCTTAGGCGCGGAGCAATGCGGTATCCTGCTCCTCGACGGCGACCACTTCGTCCATGCCTCTCCGGCCATGGGCCTGAGCCCGGAGGCGGTATCCTCCCTGAGGATTCCAAAAGACATCCTCCTTGGCCATTACGGCCCGACAAAGAGGAGGGCCTTCGTCGCAAACGACAACGCGGATGTCCTTCCCCCGCAGGAGAAAGGCCTCGGCGTGCGGAACCTCATGTACTCATGGGTCAGGCATAAAGGCGAGCTCATGGGCGCCATAAGGGTCGCAAACAAAAAATCCGGCGGGTTCACCGAAGAAGATGTCAGACTGCTTGCAATACTTGCAAACAATGTCTCGGTTGCGATGGAAAACGCAAGGCTCTACGAAAACCTGAGAAGTCGGATGCAGGAGCTGAAGAAAGCTCAGGAGGAACTCGTGCAGGCCGCAAAGTTGGCCGCCGTCGGGGAGTTGGCATCCAATGTCGCCCACGAGATAAACAACCCCCTTACGAGCATCTTAGGATACGCCGAACTCCTGAAGGAAGAATCCGACATGGGCAACATAAGAAAGGATATCGAGATAATAGAGAAGGAGTCCCTCAGGGCCAGAGAGATAGTCCACCAACTCTTGGAGTTCTCGAGGAAAAGGCCGCTTTCCATCGTGGATGTCGACATAAACGACATCCTGAGGAATGTGATAGACCTCGTATCCCTACAGCTTAAGGATACAACGATAAAGGTCTTTACGGATTTCGGCGAGATGCCGCCCGTCAAGGCCGACGCCAACCAGCTCAAGCAGGTATTCCTGAACATCATCAATAACGCGGTATACGCAATGCAGGAAGAAGGCGCCCTCGGGATAACCACCCGTTCGGCCGAGGGCAATGTCTACATAGACATATCCGATACGGGCAAGGGCATACCCCAGGAGGTCATGTCCCGGCTCTTTGAGCCCTTCTTTACGACCAAGAAGGAAAAGGGCACCGGGCTTGGGCTTTCCATCAGTTATAAGATAGTGCAGGGCCACAACGGCAAGATAGAGGTGGAAAGCGAGGAAGGCAAAGGCAGTCGCTTCACCGTCGTCCTGCCCTTCGGCCTGCCCAAAGAGACTAAAACGGCAGGGTTAGGGACATGACCTTTCTCCAGCCCTTCCTGTGGATGGGGCAGGGGCCGTGGAGCCTGATGGCCCTGACATGCCCTTCCGTGCAATAGCCTTTGTGTTTGAGAAAACCGTAGTCCGGATAAAGGCCGTGGAAGTAACCCATAATCCTGTCCCTTGTGAATTTTGCGACTATGGATGCGGCGGCTATGGAGGCGCTCTTGGATTCGCCCTTTATCATGGAGACCTGTTTTATTCCGACCCCGGGCAGTTCCACCGCATCTATAAGGAGAAGGTCAGGGGGGCTTGAAAGCCCTTTTATTGCGGCCTCCATCGCAAGCTTAGTCGCCCTTAGAATTCCCATGCGCTCTATGGCCGCCGCATCGGCCAGCCCTATGCCTATGTCCGGGGCGCGGGCAAGCAGAGCGAAGAAAATCTCCCTTATCTTCTTCTCCGGAAGGAGCTTGGAGTCCTTAAGCCCGTCGAACCTTTCGCCTTCGGGGAGCACCACTGCGCCGGCAACGACCGGGCCGGCCACCGGCCCCCTGCCGGCCTCGTCTATTCCGGCTATCCTCCCGAAGCCCTCTTTTCTCAGGGCCTCGTCATAGAGGTAGGGGTTCAAGGGCAAACCCCCTTATCTTTCGGTTCTCCCGGCCCTTTCCTTTTCCTTTATCTTTGCGGCCTTGCCCTTTTTTGCCCTGAGGTAGTAGAGCTTCGCCTTCCTTACGGAGCCCTTTTTTAGGATCTCTATCCTTTCAATCGCGGGCGAATAAAGCGGGAAGACCCTCTCCACACCGACGCCGAAGGAGACCTTCCTTACCATGAAGGTAGCCCTCGTGCCGTCCCCTTTCCTTGCGATGACCGCACCCTCGAAGGGCTGGAGCCTTTCTTTGTCCCCCTCCACGACCTTTGTAAAGACCTTTACGGTGTCGCCGACATTGAAAGAGGGCATATCTTTCTTGAAGCCTTCCTCAATCGTCCTTATGAGTTCCATGTTCCTCCTCCTTTATCTCGGAAATCATCCTTTTGTCGTCCTCGGTGAGGAGGGCCTCCTTAAGGAGGTCCGGCCTCCGCCTTAGCGTCCTTCTCAGGGCCTCTTTTCGCCTCCAGAGGGCTATTTCCCCGTGGTCCCCGGACATGAGGACCTCAGGCACCCTTAGGCCCCTCCATTGGGCGGGCCTCGTATAGTGGGGGTAATCGAGTACGCCCCGGAGGAAGGATTCGTCCTTCAGGGACTCCTCGTCGCCGACCACTCCCCTAACGAGCCTTGCAACAGCGTCTATTATAACCAGAGCGGGCAGTTCCCCGCCACTAAGGACATAATCCCCGATGGAGAACTCCACATCCACGAGGCCTTCCCTCACCCTCTCGTCCACGCCCTCATACCTTCCGCACACAAGAAGCAGTCTGCGGCTTTCCTTTGAAAGCGAGATTGCCTCATCCTGAGTAAACCGCCTCCCTGCCGGGCTGAGGAGGACCGTGAGGGTTTCCCTCCCGTCGGACTTTACATGTCCGATGGCGTCTGCGAGGGGCCCGGTCTTGAGCACCATGCCGGGCCCTCCGCCGTAAGGGTAGTCGTCCACGGTCCTGTGCCTGTCCTTTGCAAAATCCCGGAGGTTGAAGACATCTATCCCGAGGATGCCTTTTTTAAGGGCCCTCCCCAGGATGCCCTCCTTCAGATAGGCATCGAAGACTGCCGGGAAAAGTGTGACGACGGCGATGTCCATATCGGAAAACCAAGCGGGGCAACCGTCTTCAATTTCAGATTTGAAATTAAAAAGAACTTACCCCGCCGGAAATTTCTAATGACCCCTATTCGAGGATCTCCAAGACACAGCGCTTCCCCATCTTCGTGCCCACCGCGCTGAGGATGGTCCTCATGGCACGGGCGGTCTTGCCCTGCTTCCCTATGACCTTCCCAAGGTCGTTTTGCGACACCCTGAGCTCATAAACGGTCGTCCTCTCGCCTTCCACTTCATTTACATTGACATCTTCCGGTTTGTCCACCAGGGCCTTAGCCATGCTCTCCACCAATGTCTTCATCGCAGTCACCTCCGCAGGAGAAATCAAGCCGCCTTGAGGCCGGCCTTCTTTAAAAGCCTTCTAACCGTATCCGTGGGCTGAGCGCCGTTTTTCAACCACCCGGCGGCCTTTTCGAGGTCTACCTTTACCTCAGAGGGTTTCTTCATCGGGTCGTATGTCCCGATTATCTCTATGAAAGGCCCGTCGCGCCTTGCCCTCTCATCCGCCACGACTATCCGGTAAAACGGCTTTTTGTGGGCGCCGATTCTTGTAAGCCTTATCTTTACCAACCCATCACCTCCTTAAGAAAGATTATTTTATCATTTAATCCCTTACAATTCAACTATTGACTCACGCAAAATCAATGTCCTATGTCTTTGTCATTCCGGCTTGTCCGGAATCCCTCTTAAGAAGGACTCCCGACAAGCGGGAGTGACAGAAAGTGAGGACATTACTTATGCGTGCCCCAATAAATGCTTGACTACGAGGTCTCCGACCTCGGCCGTCGTGTAGCCCATCTTCCCTGCGTGCAGGCTCTTCAGGCGCTTTTCCGTCACTTCCATGACGGCTTTTTCGACCGCATCGGCCGCCGCCTTCTCGCCCAAGTGCTCAAGCATCATCCCGCCCGCGCATATTGCGGCAAGGGGGTTTATGACATTTTTTCCCGCATACTTCGGGGCGCTGCCGCCGATGGGCTCAAACATCGAAACGCCGTGGGGGTTTATGTTCCCGCCTGCGGCTATGCCCATCCCGCCCTGAATCATCGCTCCCAAGTCCGTGATTATGTCTCCGAACATATTGTCCGTCACTATGACATCGAACCATTCGGGGTTTTTCACGAACCACATCGTTATGGCATCCACATGGGCGTAATCGGCCTTTATGTCCGGATATTCGGCCTTCACCTCGTTGAATGTCCTTTCCCAGAGGTCGAATGCGTATGTAAGGACATTGGTCTTTCCGCAGAGGGTGAGCTTTCTCGCCCTATCCCTCTTCCTCGTATAGTCAAAGGCATATCTTATACAACGCTCGACCCCCTTGCGGGTATTTATGGATTCCTGAACGGCCACTTCATCGGGCGTGCCTTTTCTCAGGAACCCGCCTGCGCCTGCATAAAGGCCCTCGGTGTTTTCCCTCACCACGACGAAGTCTATGTCTTGGGGCCCCTTGCCCTTAAGCGGGCAGTCCACTCCGGGGTAGAGCTTTACGGGCCTCAGGTTTATATATAGGTCGAGCTCGAACCTGAGCCTGAGGAGGATGCCCTTCTCTAATATCCCCGGCTTTACATCCGGGTGGCCTATGGCTCCGAGGTAGACGGCATCGAACCCCCTCAGTTCCTGCACCACGCCGGCCGGAAGCGCCTCGCCTGTTTTCAGGTACCTTTCGCCGCCTAAATCGTAATATGCAAAGTCAAGCCCGAAGCCGAACTTTCCGCTTGCCGCCGTGAGCGCCTTCACGCCTTCCCTTACGACCTCGGGGCCTGTGCCGTCGCCCGGTATGACCGCAATCTTGTAAGTCTTCATCTTTTGAGCCTCTTTTTCGTCCACTCTATAAGCCCGCCTGCGGAGATAAGCTCCTTCATGAACGGCGGAAGCGGCTTTGTCTGGAACTCCCTGCCGTCCCTTAAGTTTTTTATAACGCCCCTGTCGGCGTCTATCTCTATCTCGTCGCCCCCCTCTATGTGTGCGGAAACCCCGGGGGACTCGAATATCGCCAGCCCTATGTTGAATGCGTTCCTGAAGAATATCCGTGCGAAGCTCTCGGCAACGACCGCCTGTATCCCTGCGGCCTTTATGGCAAGAGGGGCGTGTTCCCGCGACGAGCCGCACCCGAAGTTCTTGCCCGCAACTATTATGTCTCCCTGTTTCACCTTCTTCGGGAAATCCCTGTCCGCATCCTCCATCACATGGGAGGCAAGCTCCTTCGGGTCCGAGGTCGTCAGGTACCTCGCCGGGATGATTGCATCCGTGTCCACATTATCCCCGAACTTCCACACCCTGCCCCTTATAACCATCGAACCTCCCCTGACCAAATCTCTTTATTTTCGTTGTGTATTATAAAATTTTTAGATTAATTAGTAAACGGCGATTTTATTCGGCAAACAGGGCCTCTACGAACTCTGCGGGGTCGAAGTCCCTGAGGTCCTCTACGCCCTCCCCTACCCCGATGAGCCTGACGGGTATGCCCAACTCTTTTTTAATCGCAAAGACGATTCCGCCCTTTGCGGTGCCGTCGAGCTTCGTAAGGGCTATGCCGGTTACGCCGACCGCCTCGCGGAAGATTGCGGCCTGCCTGAGGGCGTTTTGTCCCGTGGTCGCATCCAAAACCAAAAGCACCTCATGCGGTGCGCCGGGCAGGGACTTCTCTATCACGCGCCTTACCTTCTTGAGCTCCTCCATGAGGGGGCTTTTCGTATGGAGCCTTCCTGCGGTATCCACGATGACGACATCCGCACCCCTTGCCTTTGCGGCCTCCACGGCATCGAAGGCAACCGCCGCGGGGTCCGAGCCGCTCTGGTGTTTTATGAGTTGTGCGCCCGCCCGCAGGGCCCATATCTCAAGCTGTTCTATTGCCGCGGCCCTGAATGTATCGCCTGCGGCAAGGATTACGCTCCTGCCCTCCGAGACCAGCCTGCTTGCAAGCTTTCCGATTGTAGTCGTCTTGCCCGCGCCGTTTACCCCTACGGCGAGTATGACGAAGGGTTTTTCATAGATGACGAGCGGTTCGGACTTTCCTAAGATTGAAACCATCTCCTTCTTGAGGAACCCCCTTACATCCACCGTCCCGGTCATGACCGTCTCGCCGCCCTTTTCTCTTAGAGAGCCGGTGAGCCCGGAGGCGGCCTTCACCCCGACATCCGCGCTTATCAGGGCCTCTTCAAGCTCATCGAGCGTCTCCCCGGAGACGGTCCCGCCGCTTAGGACCGCCGAGACCTTCTCGATAAACCCCTTCCTCGTTTTTGAAAGACCGTCCCGTAGCTTGTCCAAAAAACCCATCAAAAATCCATCCCGCTGAATATTTTTGCGCAGGGGCTCGCAACCCCTATCCATAATCCGTAATCAATAACCGTCATTGCGAGCGGAGCGAAGCAATCTCAACAGCTTACGCGAGATTGCCACGCACCCTCCGGGTGCTCGCAATGACCCACAGTTTTGTCATTCCCGCTCGTCGGGAATCCTTCCGACTTGTTCGGAATCGAAAGAAAGATTCCGGACAAGCCGGAATGACACATAAAGAATCTCTATGGGCATT
>Ga0214473_10007703_pt1 | contig 12755 bp, 27 predicted proteins | sample RVTome_7_FD_203509 | JGI IMG/M metagenome (GOLD analysis project Ga0214473, IMG submission 203509) | Soil microbial communities from uranium-contaminated site in the Upper Colorado River Basin, Wyoming, United States - RVT98D197 | ecosystem: Environmental > Terrestrial > Soil > Contaminated >... | reverse complement strand
CATCCTGCTCGTTGGTTATCCTACCAGTTCGCACCAATGCTGGGAGGGCATCTATCAACTCAGCTCTGTACTGCATCCTGGTCATGTTGGTGAAGACTACATCTTCCTGAGCAGCTGATTCACGGGTCTGCTGCCGCCAGTCATCAGTCTCTTGCTGACTCTTCTTACTGCCAAGAGGGAGCATACCCCCAACAAGCATAGACCTGGCCATGAGGTTTCTAAGGCTGCTAAACCATTGGTCACGAAAGGACTCCTCCATTACCTCCTCAGCCTTGGGTATCTGCATATAGGCTATTTTGCTGCGTTCAAAGTCAGCTATGGTTTGGTTTCGGATGCTAGTGTACTCTGGGAAGTATGGTGAGGGTTGTTCGGTGAAGGTTAGTGCTCCACCTAGTGGGTCATCCTCTCTGGGTTGGTATGGAACTAGGCTGCCAGGTGTATAGCCCAAACTGGCCGCACGTTTGTTGATGGCTGGTAGGTAGAGTTCCCTAGTGCTCTTGGGTATGTACTGTTTCCAATTCTCAGCATACTGCTGCCTGAGAGAGTTGGCATCTGCACCAGAGTTGTAGTTGACCAGTGCAGCCTCCCAGTCCCCGAAGTACTGTACCTTCTCCTTCATCCACTTGGCTGCATCCCTCAGCATAGACTCTGGGTCGTTAGGGTTGACTCCTCTAGCAGTTATGTTGAAGGGCATATACTGAGCTACACCCATCTCTCCACTACCGCCACGCTTAGTGCCATAGACTACGTCTGGGTTGAAGTCACCTGACTCTACCTGCATCTGGGCCACAAACATATTAGCGTCCTGTTCGGTGCCAAACTCTTGCAACCCAATCTGTTTTGCCATGCGCCGCCAGTATTCTCTTGGGTCAGTAGCTGGTGATACCATCAGTTACTCCTATACCAGAGTCATCTCTATACCAAGAGTTGTTCCTCAGCCAACTGCTCTCTAGGTATAGCTTGCTGAGGTTGGGATGGGCCAGTCGGTCTGGAGCCATTAGTTGGAGGCATACCACCTGCACCTGCCATCATACCTAGCTGTGACTCTAGTGCATCAGCAGCAGTGTTATATAGCTGCGCACCATACACATCTCCAAGCTCCAGTAGTCTCTGTGCCTGGTAGCGCCATGCGGAAATGTTGTTGATGGTGATGGCTACTGGGTGGTTCATAGCCATATCTGCACGACCTTGAGCTATCTCACGGTCTACATCCTTAACCTCAGGCCAGAGCATATCCATGGTGGTGCGTTGACTGAACCTAATCTCTGGTGAGAGCATCCTGCCAAGAGTCGCCCGCTGGATGAAGTCACCAGGTATCTCCACCGCAACATCAGCTTCGGCTAGTAGGATAGGTGGGAAGTCAGGTGGTATCCCATATATCCCATCAATGACTATTCCTTTGGTGGCCATCTGGTATATCCAGATATTATCCACTTCACTGATGACATACTTCATGGCATCCACGAAGTCACTGAGGATTTTCTTGGCGGTCTCGGATATTTGGGCCATGGTGTAGCTGGTGACTGACTGTATCAGCGACCCATACATAGTCCAAGGGAAGCTGCCACGTTGTATCATACCCTGTAGCTCACGGGTATGGAGTGAGATTTCTATTGGTAGAGAGGGTGGCTGTACAGGCCCGACATCCTCAGTTATCCCCATACGGAAGATTGCACCACGGGTGTAGATGGTATCTGGGTTGAGGATTTGGGTATCTCCAGTACTCTTTTCAAACCACTTAGGTTGTGCTACATCTCGGACAATCTGCTGGACAAAGGATAGGTGTTTGTTGTAGTTGATAGTTGCTTCTTCTATGTCAGCTAGTATCCCCTCACCCACCCTACCCTGCCAGTCATATTGCTCCACCAGCACATCCCTGTCTGGTAGTCCATTCACTGGCCCGCAGATGATTGGGATGGAGGTGAAGCGTGGGGACTCTATGGTCATAGGTTTCACCAGAAGAGTGTCAATAACCACCCCATTCCAGACCCCAAGTTCATCCTCACACCAGTAGTCATAGACTCTTACACCACCAGCCCTGCCGCTGCGTGGAGTGAAGTTGGGAACTGTCCAGTTATTGCGCTTACATTTCAGTACGGCTGACTGGTAGTCTATGGTGTATATGTGGGCGTGCTTCTCCAGACCCTCCTCACCGAACTGTGGGAAACATTCACCTGGGTTACGGGCTACTGCCACTGCACCATCAGTGTGGTCTGCATAGGCTAGGACATCATACCAGCCAGTGATTAGTAGGAAGGCTACGAACTCATTCATCCAAGGCAGGTGGCCACGCCTGCGGGACTTCAGGTCCAACTTCCTCCAGAGGTCATTGAGCATATTGATAACTGGACTCACATCAACCTCATCTGCATTGGCTAAGATGTCGGTGGGGATGGAGTGAGTGATGTTGGCTGCTAATAACCTCACAGCCAGTTTGAAGAAGGTCTTTGGGTCGTTACTGATGACTACCTCCATATCCTCCTGGTAGAGGTCGGAGTCATCTAGGGTTAGTAGTCGGTACCAATCCTCAAACTTCCTCCGCCTGACTTCCCAGTAGGCGGACAGTTTCATGCACTCATCAGTTATCTCTCTGCTAGTCAGCACTGGCACGGCGTTTACCTCCCCATCTGCCACCTGAGTATCCAGCAGCACCCATGAAACCCTTGGTGACTGGTCTGGACTGGCGGCAAGCTACTGCAATGGCTGTTGAGTCGTGCAGGTCATCGTAACCTGAGGATAGAACTATTCCATTGTCTACCCTCATGTTACGGAGTTCTGCAACTATGTCAAGGTCATGCAACTCCAGATTGGGTAACATCCTGACCAGCTCTGAGACCATGAATGGTTTGGTCTTAGGGGTAGTCAGCCACCCCTTGATTGGAGTCACCTTCCCTGAGATTATGTCCTTGCGTAGGTAGATGTTACCATACGGCTTGAGTGCACTGATGACCGCCAGCCCATGGTTGTTAGCCTCTGGTGCTATTAGTGCTCGGTTGTAGAGTTGAGCTACTGCTATTGCTTTTCTGGCTGTTTCGTCTGGCTCTACCAGTCCACAGAGGGTGGCACAGTGTACTCCACGCTCAACCTCCCTCTCCACTCCATCCTGCTCTATGTGGTCTATGAAGAACCTCCAGACGGTGATGGCTGTGCGGGTATGGATACCCATCCCTGGGTCTATGGAGACTATGTAGTGGAAGTCCTTCTTAGGTAGCTCCCAGATTTTGAAACCATCTATGGAGTGGGGTGCTTTGTAGCAGTTGAGAGCTAGGTTGGCTAGAGTATCAGCATCATAAGCTGACTGGCCAATGACTAGGAAGCAGCTCTCATCATCCTCTGGGAACTCTTGGGGAAACAGGAGTGATGTACGACCATCACGGCGGAGTTGCTCCAGCTCTGCCAACTTCATTCTACGCCAGCGGACTTGATTCTCGGTTAGGCCCAGTTTCCTGATAACTGCCAGTTCCTCTTCGGTGTAGTCAAGTGGACTGAATCTGTCTCTGGGTAAGGCATAGGGGCTGCCTGGAGGAAGTTGGTAATCAGGTTCCATATCCCAAGAGTAGAAGTGAGTAGCAAACCTGCTGGTACCCATAGGAGTCAGAGTCTTGGCTTGGTGGTAGAGTTGGTAGAAGTCATTATCCTGCCCATTAGGTGTGGACTCGATGCAGATTTTACCGTCAGGTGGCACACGCTGCAGTGCAGGACCAATGATTCTACCAGTATCTGGCCAGAAGGCATACTCTGAGCAGAGTAGGTTGTGTATCACCTCCCCACGACCGAACACATAGCTCCTAGCACTACCTATGTAGAAGCTAGAGTTGAGTGATGGCCAGGTAAGCTCATATGAGGACTTATGGTGAGGTACAGGAAAGCCTGGTATGTTCTCTACCTGGCGGCTGAACCCATGTACCTTGTTCAGCAGACGCTGAGTGATGAACTCCTCATGGGCTATCACTACGCTGTTGGTTCCTGGGCGGGTGATACAGTCGTGGAAGAAGTCGGCCATGTGGAGGGTGGTGCTGCCAACCTGAGCAGGCTTTAGGTAGATGTCTCTACCCGTGCGCTCAAGTAGCATATCCAGCTGGATGGGTTTTAGGATGAACGGTACTACATTTCGCTGCTTGTCCTCTATGGTCAGTATGGACTCAATGAAGTACCGCTTATCCTTCACCAGCCGTTCTATGGTGGTGATGGTATCAGTGGCAGCACCTCCCACTACTACCGCCTCCGACCGAACATCACATCCCAACCAACGCTCTGGCGGAGGTCCCTCCCAGTCTGCCTAGCCTGAGTCCAGCCCATAGCACTCTGGTTCCTGAGCATACCCCTGTAGGCTGACTGTAGGTTAGCAAACTGCTGAACACCCGCTCCGTAGGCTGCTGAGTACCAGTTGCCTGCAATCCCCTGGAGTTCCTGCAACTTCTTGCGACCGTTTCCGTTTGGCATTGGTAACCTCCTGCCTTGTTACTTAACTCTTGGTCTGTAGACCATTCCTCTGCGGCCAGTCCTTAGCAGGTGTGCCTTCCTGATGTTACGGCGGGCTGCTGCAGACTTCCTAGGACTGATTGGCTTAACCACTATAGCCACCTTCCCTATTGTCTCGACCCTCAATCACCGCCTTATTCTGGGTTAGTTCTACTCTTACCTCCCCTCTTGCTGCGATGGACCTAACCACATCTTCAAATGTCATCTCTCCACCATCAGTACCAACTCTGATGAGCTGGTGGAGTATTTGGAGTTGTTGTGGAGTGTAGTGGGACCTAGCTCTTAGCAGGTATTCATGCTGCTGCTTAGTAAGTTCTCCGCTACCACCCAGGGAGAGTTGGAAGATTTTGAAGTCCTTTTCCAAAGCTAGGGTGTAGTTGCGGGTGAACTCAATGTTCACATACTCAGTGGCCATCTTCCTTCTGAGTTCACCACGAGCATCATCCTCAGTCTTGAGGAACTTTGGGTCCTCACGCCATCGATAGACCGTGCGGAGGTTAATGCCAACCATCTCGGTGGCCTCTTTAGTCTTGAACCCACAGGCTATAAGGGAAAGGTACTTCTCCTTACCCTCATGGCCATAACCGTCCTGGGCAGGTATCATGGACTCAGCTATGGCTTCTGGGTCGGATGGTTTGATGTCGGTGTATGGTTGCATCTTATCCTGCATGATATAGCCTCCACTCCAGCATATCAGGATGCTGAGGCTGTGTCAATAGTGTAACGCTATCTAAAACACATAACATTATATTCAGTTGACAATATGTTACAATAATGATAGAATAGAGGGAGAGTAGGGAGGTAACTAATGGATATTTGGATGACCTGGTGCACTAGGGTGTCTAAGTGTAAACATTGTAGTAATGATATAGTTAGTGGGACTCCAATGGTAATGGGTAAGCTGTGGAGGAAGCACTCAACTGGTGTCACTCCACCCAGCGTAATGAGATTTCCGCTGGTGTTCAGGTGGCATCCACAGTGTTGGGTAGACCAGGGCATACTCAGTTTGAAGGATTACGCTGAGGTACATAGGGACCGACACCGACCTAGACTACTGCTGACTGATGAGCAGAGGTTGGTTAGGAAGAGGTTGATTGGTAGGTGGCGCACCTACCGATTCAGGATGAGAGTAGCTATGGAGAGTAATGATATGGACTACCTGAGAAAGCTGGTAGAGAATATGAGGCAGGTAGCATTAGAGATAGAGCAGGTGGGAGGTATGCCCAAGAAGTGGGCAGAGATGTTATGAGTGATGAGAGTGTAAAGCTGGTTGACCAGAGGACTGGTCCTGAGTGCGGTAGGTCACCAACAAACGCCCACCACTGGATACAGATTAAGGGTAGGTGGTTTATATGTAAGTACTGTTTGAACTGGACCAACCAGTTCCAGATGAGTTGGCCAGCGGATGACTGGCTCAGACTCCCTGATACCACATCCGAGGAGGAGTTATCGGATGTGCTGAAAAGACTCAAGATAGAGGAGGAACCAGATGTATAAGGTGCAGGTACGGAAGGATGACTTTTCTGACTCAGTGAGTGTGTGGATAGGTATAGACAGAGGTGACAGCATAATGTTAGTAAAGCCAGTTGAGTTGACCTTTGAGGATTATGATAGGGCGGGTGTTGCTGAACCAACTCTACACTTACCACTACAGTTGGGTGAGGATTTGGTTAGGGCATTCACTGATGCTGGAGTCAAGCCCTAGAAGGTTACGGCTATGCTAGAGGTTACTGAGAAACGGTTGGCTGACACTCAAAGGGTTCAGGCCAAGTTGGAAGAGTGGCTGAGCATATTCATAGGGAGGTTTGGTAGCAAGTGAGCAGAGTTACTGACCTATTCATGGAGGTGGAGACAGAGCTAATCAATGCAACTCTAACATACCGTCCATTCGGCTCAGTGCATGAGGGTATGGCAGTACTCCAAGAGGAGATGAATGAGTTGTGGCAGGCTGTAGGTAGGAAGACTGGTGGAGATATGCTACACCAGCCAAAGGATTGGTCGGTAATCCGCAGTGAAGCTATACAGGTTGCAGCTATGGCCATGAGGCTGGTAATGGATGGTGACCGATTACTCCATCCAGCGGGTGAGAAGTTTCAGTACGGAGAGTAATTTGCGAGAGAGTCTAAAAAAGCTTCATTTGGACTGCATAAAAGCTCCGCCCGTACCTGTCGATTGTGATGGCCATCACAGGCTGGCATCCTGAACATATGTTCTACTTGCACAAGGCTCCGGCTGGGGATTGTGAAGAAAAGCACAAAGAGGACCAGCTGCCAGCATTGTGAAAGATATCACAAAGTCCAAAGGCAAAGAGATAGGGCCAGTGTAGCTCTGGCCCTATGAGCTGGCCTATACGCCGTTAGCTTTCAGCATTCCCGCCGCGATGATGCGCTTGTACACCTTGTCCTTCACGCCCCAGGAAGCGGAGTTGCCAGCTTTCTCGCCAGCTTTCTCAGAGGCCAGAGCTTTTGCCAATGCGTCGCGTTCAGCATCCGTCGCCCACTTTTCAAATACCTCTGTGGGCGTTAGGCCATATGCATCCTTACGCGCAACGTGAGTGCCGCCGTTCCCGCCGGTGCTGCCAGAGCTCTTGGCCTTGCTGGATTCGTGCCCTGTGACGGGCTTGTCACTCTGGGCGGCGTCGAATCGGATTGTGAAGCTCTTGATTCCCACCTTGCCAAGAGCTTCAATTTGGACTGCCTGGCGTTGTAGGAGCTGAGCTGCAAATCCGTCCAGCACCGTCTTGATGGGCGCCCAATTGGCCTCGATTGCTGCCAGTCTTTCAGCTTCCTTTGCTTCCGCCTGAGCTTTTGCAAGACCGGCATCCGTCTTCACAACCGCCTTGATTGCAGCTTCTATGGCGGCGTCGGATAGCCCCATAGACTTCATGTTAGTTCTGATGTCCTCGATTGTAGCCATGTCCTGTTTGGTGCCCTCCCTTTTCAAATTTTGTGCCGGTGCTACATCCAGCATCAAAATGATATCATGACGGTCCCCTGGATGTCAAGCTTCCTGGCCCGGTCCTGGGCATTTTCAAAAACATTTTACAATCGCGTGAAAAAAATCACAAGTCCCGACATCCATTGGCATTGTGAACAGAATCACAATTGGCCAGTGCCATTTAGATACATTATACTATAGAAATTATTTCAATTATGTATATTGAGGATAAGACTGTGCATTTGGTTATAATTGGATGCAATCAGGCAGTCCTGTGTCCAGTGTCCAGCCGCTTATGCTGCTGTAGGTTGGGTGCCGAATGGCTACATGGCAGTTGCATTTTGCAACAGGCTATGCTACAATGGATACATCCAGAGAGGAGTGGGGCAGACCATGCAAAGGCCAAGGGTACGTTACACTAACAATCTAGAAGATTGCAGTTCTGGGACACCAAAGGGCCAGTTCCGTGCTGTAGAGCTGGTTTTACCAGAGAGCCAGTGGGATGCTATGAGTGGCTGTACCACTATGCATGAGTATATGCACGTGCTACTAAGACACGTGTATGAGCCACAGGACACCATGTACCGCAAAGATATGCACTACAGGTATGAGTGCGAACTCCAAGCTTGGGTATTGGCACTAAGATGTATCAAGCAGGAGTATGTAGAGTATGCACTGCCTTGGGCAGGAAAATGTCTGTCTACATACTGTGAAGAATCAGCCAGTAAATGCATTCAACGTTTGCAGAAGTATCTAAAGGAGGGTGGCACAAACATGAGACCATGCACCAACTGTGTCAAGCTAACTTCAGACCCGGGCCGGTTGTGCCGAAAGTGCAGGCGGCAGAAAGGAGGGTACTAATGAGGAACCTGACGAGGTATCGGCTGGTAATCCAAGGGGAGGTGGAGCTAGAGGATGGTGACAGGAGCATTGTTGACCTACTACAAGGTCGCAAGGGAACTGAAGAAGACCGTCTCGAGGTTGCCATCCAACTGATGGAAGAGGTATGTTTAGACTTTGCGGTGAAGCTGGAGGAGGAGTAGCAAGGTGTTGTACCCATCAGCCACAGAGAGTCTTATCCGTGATGTAGCAGTTTGCCAGCAGCGACAGAGGGTTAGGTGTTGTAAGACTGATTGCCAGCAGTTCCTGGGCTGTCCCATAGTCCAGGCTGTGGCGGTGCAGATGAACCACGCTGGTGAGGAGGGGATGGTGGTGGAGGTGCCACAGTACCAGCGCCCCAAGAGGCTGGTACATAGAGGTCCAAACAAGAACGGTACCTGCCACGTAGTAGTACAAGGACGGACCCAATGAACGGCGCAGAAAGACTGCACCAAGAGTACATGAGGTTAGTAAGCCTAAACAGCATTGTGTACTGCTTACGACAAGCAAACAGAAACTGTACGGATAAACCTGTCATCCAGAGGTGTGGCGGTTGTAGCGAGAATTACTTATGCAAGAAGGTCATAGACCTACTCAGGGGGCAGACTCCATAGAGGTATAGTAACAAAGGAGCTAACCGATGGCAACAACTGTGAAGAACGAGTGGGCCAAGACTAGGCCAGTAGCCCAACCCTACGTCATATTCACTGATGGCAACTGGGAGTGGAGAGTGCTCAAAGCCTACCAGACCCCTGAGAAGGAGGTGCAGAACTGCTGGGCCAAGTGGTTCTGTGCTGTCAAGAGTCCATTCACGTTTGGTAGCTGGGAGTATGGCGATACCTACATAGCAGATATCCCAGGAGCGGTTCCTGGGCAGAGGTTGGCAGAGTAGTAAGGGAGGTAAGGCAATGAAAAAGACTTTGACCATCCACCATAACGCTGAGAAGAGGCGGTACTTCTTTTCAACTGACCACTGCCAAGGCGTTGGTAAAAGCTATTACGAGAGCTTTGTCCCCATCACTGTCACTCTACCCCTGGCAGTGGTTCCTCGTCCTAGTCTTCCGAGTGGACTTGTGAAGACCAAGGCTGATTATGTGAGGGTTTTCTGTAAGGGTGACACGGAGATAGAAAACCCAGAAGCGGGATACCAAGCGTAACGGCTGAAGTGGACTAGAGGATAGACTACCATAGGAGGTATGCAACCATGCCGTGGAACGAAGAGAAAGCAGTGTATGCAGCAGAGGACTTTAGGATAATGGTTGATAACCCACCTGACGAATGGCGGCCAGCTATTGAGTGGATACGCCAGCAGTGGGCCGAGCACTACCTCATCTGTGGTCATAAGATGTTGGGTAGGGTGATGTTAGGTAAGGCTACAAGACCAGATAGGAGTAGGAAGTTTAGTGTTGAGGACTACTAGCAGCTGTCAGGTGTGGCGGTGAATCTCTACACCCTCCCCTGTCCTGCTTGTGGCGGTAAGAAAACCTATTACTCCATGCTTGTTGGCAGTGATTGGAGTTGGAGGTGTAGGGACTGTGGCCTTGACTTCCCAAGGGAGTATGTGTGTGGGTTCGAGCTAACTCTCAAGGGGATGATGGAGTATCATGGGTTGGATGAGAACTCTGAGATTGGAGGTATGGTAGGTGAAGTACATCAAGAGACTGATATGTAGGTTGTTCAATCATCAGTGGACCCGCTGGCACCTGGTCAGGACCAGTCCTTGGGACAGGTACTACTGGCATATCTGTAGGAGGTGTAGTGAGTATGAGGAGGTAGAGGATGTATGAGAAGGAGGGTAACATGAAACCATCGAGCAAGGACCCAGGGATGGAATCGTTCCTTGACTTGGCAACTACCAAGCTATTTGGTAGAGCTAGGACTACTAGCATCAGGTCAGGGTACTGTGTAACTTGTGGCAAACAGGTGGGCACCTTCAAGGACAGTCTATCAGCCAAGGAGTACACTATATCTGGTATGTGTCAGGAGTGTCAGGACTCTGTGTTTGGTAAGGAGGGTAACAAGTGAATATTGAGAACCAGGTCAAGTGTGCTGTGTGTGGGTGGGATAAGTTGTGTCTACGTCCACCAAGGACTACTGAGGCTGAGGCGGCAAGAAGAACTGATGAACTAGTTGCCAAGGCTAAGGCGGAGGGTAAAGACCCGTTAGTTATTGGACTCATGAGTACCGTGATGATGAGTGGTGACATAGGAACCTGCCCTGCCTGCCCAGTGTTCATCGAAAGGATTCAGGCTGGTCCAAAACTGTCCAACATGGTGAGGAAGATAATGAAGGAGTGGGAGGATGACTAAGCTAAACCTGGATGGAGCCAACCATAACATCGATGAGGTGACGGATAACCTTGATGACATCAGAACCCTGGTGAGCGCTATAGCTAGTGTGGGTGTGGAGATTCCTGATGGTTGGGAGTTCACATCAACCTGCTACTTTTTCAGCAGGGAGGTGGCCATATTTATAAGTCCCAACCGTGCAAACCCAAGCAGGGATATGCTAAGGTCACTGATGAAAGCAGTGGCTCCGATAACATCTACACAACTTCCTACGTGGAGACGTAGCTACAGTCATGGAAAATATATGCAATTGGATTCCCACACAACCCATATGATATCTGGTAGAACCAGCAAACTGTCTATCCACATCTCAGGTGTACCTATACCTACCAGTTGTCATATAGTAGAGGAGGCTAGGACCGTGGTGGAGAGGAAGGTAGTATGTGGAAATAGAGTAGGAGGAAGTGATGAGTAAGTTCTATGAGGTGCCAGTCTATATAACAGTCGAGGCAGGTTCCCCATCAAGGGCTGGAGATAAGGTGCTCAACCTTACTCACAGCCGAGAGTTCAGAGAACTCCTGGGACAGTATGGTCTACTCAACCCTGCTGAGGTAGGTGAACCATATGTTACAGGTCCTGAGGATTCTGTTGGATTGGGGGAGGAAGAGTGATGGACACACAGCAGGAGGTCTATGTGGTTACCTGGGAGGCCAGTGAGGAAGAAGGTTGGGGGATAATTGGGGTGTACTCCAGCAGAGACCTTGCATCCTTAGCTATAGACCAAGACATAGCTAACTCCTCTGGTATGTACCGGGAGATGTATACCATCCATCAGGCAGAGTTGCAGGGTGGGTGAGGCTGTAAGAGATGCGGTGGTGATGGTAGTCATGGGTTGCATCGTCTGGGGATGTATGTTATACCTAGCATCTAGGAGGTAACAATTGAACGAGTTGGAGTTAGAGAAAGAACTCAAGGCACACAAGAAGTTGAACGACTGGTGGAAGAGACTGACTCTGGTGCAGAAGCAGTCGGTTAGGAGAAGGTACACTGGTCTGGACGAAGATAAGCAGAGGGCTGCTACCAATGTACCTGACCCAGACGCCATACCAAACGCACCCACTCGGTCCAGAGCAGCCAGGCCACCCGCTGACCCATACCCAATGGAAGCTGGTCCATCGTTTGGTAAGCTGGATGATGAACCATAGAACAGGGGCTGAGATGAGCAAGTGGACAACCAGGGATGGAGAAACCATTGAAGTCAGAGATATGAGTGACCAACACCTTGTCAACACCATAAGATACCTTAGGAGGTCATCTGCACCCTTTGTGATGAGGAAAATGCTCGGTGTTCTATCCATGCTTGACCAAAGTGACAGTGATACAGTTCACATGGTGGCAGAGTCAGAGCTTACAAACCTGATGGTTGACCCCATGAGTGCCCTGCCTAGTGTATACAATGAGATGGTATCTGAGGCCACGAGTAGAGGTTTGAGTTGTGACTAGACTATCAAAGTTACAGAAGCAGATACTCAAGGACCGTGGGCTGCAACGGTCAACTGACCAGCAGAAGTATGGCACTACCACCCGCAGACATAGGAAGCTGGTGCAATCTGCTGTACTGCCACCTGACTTCCACAAGACGGCTGGTATGCTACTTGCCGAACACAAGCTAGTTCAGCCCATTGAGGAATTAGTGTTAGGCCACACTGAGAGTAGGCTAGCTCAGATATTGGGTGTGAATAAGTCAACCATCAGCAGGTGGAGAGCTAAGGTTATGGCAGCTTATGATAGAGACCACCTACCCACCTGCTCCACCTGTGAGATGGCCTCGATGCAGTGTGTGGTCAGTGGCAGGTGTATTAGGCTTGCACTCTGGCCACAACTGCAAGAACTAAAACATAAGGAGGTATTAGGTGAAACCTAATTGGAAGGAAACTGCTAGATACCCCTACCCAGGCCCTGTATTCTATGAGACAGGTAAGTACCAGTATGGGCTGGACTACCAAATGACCTTTGTCCGAGGTTTTGTAGAGACTAGAGTGAATGGGCCAAACACTGCCTTTGCCATAACTACTTATACCATTGAGTGGGTCAGCGGCCAACAATATGGGATAAGCATCAATAAGCACTTTCACAGTCCACGGGCTGGCCAGCAAGCTAGGGCTTGGT
>Ga0214473_10007701_pt1 | contig 12756 bp, 11 predicted proteins | sample RVTome_7_FD_203509 | JGI IMG/M metagenome (GOLD analysis project Ga0214473, IMG submission 203509) | Soil microbial communities from uranium-contaminated site in the Upper Colorado River Basin, Wyoming, United States - RVT98D197 | ecosystem: Environmental > Terrestrial > Soil > Contaminated >... | reverse complement strand
TGGCAGCAGCGGCAGGAGCACCAGCGCCGCGGCGAGCTGGTTGCCGGCCGCCATGCCGCGCGCCGAGGCGCCGCTCGAGAAGCGCTTCAGCAGCACCCCGGTGACGCCGTAGGCGCAGCAGGCGCCGAGCGCCGCCGCCACCGCCCAGGCGAATTGCGGCCCCGCAGCGCCGGCGCCGGGGCGCGCGATCAGCGCCACCCCGGCGGCGCCGAGCGCGAGGCCGGCGAGCTTGCGCGCGGTGACACGCTCGTCGCGGAAGGCGGCGTTCCAGAGCAGCGCGAACATGGGCGAGGTGGCGTTCAGGATCGCCAGCAGCGAGGCCGGCGCATGCATCGCGGCATAGCCATACAGGCTGAATGGCAGCGCGATGTTGACCGAGCCGATGAGGGCGTAGAAACGCGCGTGCCGGCGCAGCCCGGGGTCGAAGCCGGTGTAGCGGAACCAGGCGAGCACCGCCAGGCCGCCGAGCAGCACGCGCAGCTCCGCGGTCCAGATCGCCCCCAGCGCGGGCGCCGCGACGCGCATGAAGATGAAGGCCGCGCCCCAGATCGCGGCGAGCGCCACGAGGCGCGCGAAGTCCGAAGCCCTCAACGCGCGGCGCGCAACTTGTTCAAAGCTTCCCTGACCTCTTCGCGGGCGCCGCCTCCAGCGCGAGCAACTGCCGTTTTCTATGCAGGCCCCAGGCGTAGCCGCCGAGGCCGTCGTCGGCGCGCACCGCGCGGTGGCACGGGACCACCAGCGCCACCGGGTTGGCGCCGCAGGCGCTGCCCACCGCGCGCACTGCCCGCGGGGCACCGATGGCGCGTGCGATCTCGGAGTAAGTGCGCGTCTCGCCGCGCGGAATCTCGCGCAGCGCCTCCCAGACGCGGCGCTGGAATACCGTGCCGCGCACATCCAGCGGCACGCGCGCGAGCGACGCATCGCCCTCGAGGAAGCGGCGCATTGCGCGGCCGACATCCTGGAGTGCGCGCCGGTCCTCGACTAGTTCCGCCTCGCTGAATTCCTCCGCGAGCAGGCGCTCTAGCTTCGCCCGGTCTTCGCCGAGCTTCACCGCGCACAACCCCCTCGGGGTGGCAGCGAGCAGAATATTCCCGATCGGGAATAAAAAGGTGGCGTACACGATGCGCAGGCCCTTGCCCTTGGCGCGGTAGGCGCGTGCCGCCATGCCCAGGCGCGCCGCCGCCTTCTCGTAGAAGCGCGACACCGAGCCGTAGCCGGCCTCGAACAGCGCGTCGGTCACCCGGCTGCCGCCGGCGAGCGCGCGCTTGGCGTCTTCGAGTTGCTGCTCGCGCTGGTAGTCCTTGGGCGAGAGGCCGAAGGCCTCCTTGAAGCGGCGCTGCAGGTGAAACGGGCTTGCGCCCACGGCGCGCGCCAGATGCTGTAGCGTGACGCGCTCGCCGCGGCGTTCATCGAGATAAGCGCGGGCCCGGGTTTCGATCGAGATCGGCATGTCCATGCCCGAATAATGCCCGTGCGCGGGCCGGGATTCCATCCGGATCTTGCGCTCGCCGCCGCGGGGGGATCTGAAGGGGGGCAGACGCGATTTGCGGGAGCCCCCCTTTCACTTCGGTCTTTTGTCCACGACCCGCTTCGCCTTGCCGATCGAGCGCTCGATGGTCGAGATCGGCACGATGCGCACGTCGGTAGAGACCCCGATGTAGCTCTTGATGTTGTGCTGCAGCCTGGCGGCGGCACCGGTGTCCTCAACCCCTGGCGCAAGCTCCACCAGCACCGTCAGGTGATCGAGCGGCCCGTCCTTGGAGAGCTCGAGCACGTAATGCGGCGAGAGCTCGGGCTGCTTCAGGATCAGCTCCTCGACCTGCGACGGAAACAGGTTGACGCCGCGGATGATCAGCATGTCGTCCGAGCGCCCAGTGATCTTCTCCATGCGGCGCATGACGCGCGCCGTGCCGGGGAGCAGGCGCGTCAGGTCGCGCGTGCGGTAGCGGATTACCGGCAGCGCCTCCTTGGTGAGCGAGGTGAAAACCAGCTCCCCCATCTCGCCCTCGGGCAGCGCCTTGCCGCTCTGCGGGTCGACGATTTCTGGAAAAAAGTGGTCCTCCCAGATGGTGAGGCCGTCCTTGGTCTCGGCGCACTCCTGCGCCACGCCCGGCCCCATCACTTCCGACAGGCCGTAGATGTCGATCGCGCTCAGGCTGGTGCGCGCCTCGATCGACTTGCGCATCTCGTTGGTCCAGGGCTCGGCGCCGAACAGGCCGATGCGCAGCGAGCATTTCTTCGGGTCGATGCCCTGCTTTTCCATCTCGTCGGCGATCGCCAGCATGTAGGAGGGCGTCACCATGATGATATCGGGCTGGAAATCCTGGATCAGCTGCACCTGGCGCTCGGTCATACCGCCCGAGAGCGGGATCGTGACCAGGCCCAGGCGCTCGGCGCCGTAATGCGCGCCCAGGCCACCGGTGAACAGGCCGTAGCCGTAGGCGATGTGCACCTTGTCCCCGGGGCGCGCCCCCGCGGCGCGGATCGAGCGCGCCATCACGGTGGACCAGGTGTCGATGTCCTTGGCGGTGTAGCCGACCACGGTGGGCTTGCCGGTGGTGCCGCTCGAAGCGTGGATGCGCACCACCTTGTCCATCGGCACGGCGAACATGCCGAACGGGTAGGTCTCGCGCAGGTCGGCCTTGGTGGTGAAGGGGAATTTCGACAGGTCGGGGAGCGTGCGGCAGTCCGAGGGCTTGACGCCTGCGGCGTCGAACTTCTTGCGGTAGTGGGCGACGTTGTCGTAGGCGTGCTGCAGCGACCATTTGAGGCGCTCGAGCTGCAGCTTGCGCAGCTCCGCCAGCGGCGCCTTCTCTACCGGCTCCAATGCAAATGTCTTCATCCGGAAATGTTACACCGAGGGCGCTAGAATCCGGTCATGCCGAAGGTGTATTCGATAGACGGCATCACGCCGGTGGTGCATGCGGATGCGTACGTGCATCCGAGCGCGGTGCTGATCGGCGACGTGATCGTCGGCGCGGGCGTCTACGTCGGCCCGTGCGCCAGCCTGCGCGGCGACTTCGGCCGCATCGTGGTCGGCGAGGGCGCCAACATCCAGGATAGCTGCGTGCTGCATGCCTTTCCGGACCGCGATCTGGTGGTCGAGGCCAACGCCCACATCGGCCACGGCGCGGTGCTGCACGGCTGCGTGGTGCGGCGCGATGCTCTGATCGGCATCAACGCGGTGGTGAACGACAACGCGGTGGTGGGCGAGTCGGCGTTCGTCGCCGCGATGGCGTTCGTCAAGGCCGAGTTCGTGGTGCCGGCGCGCACCCTGGTGGCGGGAATTCCGGCCAAGGTGCTGCGCGAGCTGCGCGAATCGGAAATCGCCTGGAAGCGCGACGCCACGCGCCAATACCAGGAGCTCGCCGCGCGCAGCCTCGCGAGCATGCGGCAAACCGATGCCCTGGCTGCCGCAGAGCCGGACCGCAAGCGCTTCACCGCCGAGGACGTGCTGCCGCTCTCGGTGATGAAGGCGCGCGAGGGCAAACCGTGACGGGGATCGCATGAGCTACCAATTCATCACTACCGAGGTGAAGGGCCGGGTCGCGCTCGTCACCCTCAACCGCCCCAAGCAGATGAACGCGCTCAACGCCACCCTGATGCAGGAGCTCGGCGCCGCGCTCTACGCCTTCGACGCCGACGACGGCATCGGCGCCATCGTCATCACCGGCAACGACAAGGCGTTCGCCGCCGGCGCCGACATCGGCGCCATGAAGGACTACGATTTCATGCACGCTTTCAAGTCCGACTACATCACGCGCGACTGGGAGCACATCCGCAACGTGCGCAAGCCGGTGATCGCGGCGGTGGCCGGCTACGCGCTCGGCGGCGGCTGCGAGCTGGCGATGATGTGCGACCTCGTGATCGCGGCCGAGAGCGCCCGCTTCGGCCAGCCCGAGATCAACCTCGGCACCTTTCCCGGCTCGGGCGGCACGCAGCGCCTGCCGCGCGCCGTCGGCAAGGCGAAGGCGATGGACCTGATCCTCACCGCGCGCATGATGGATGCTGCCGAGGCCGAGCGCGCCGGACTGGTGTCGCGCGTGGTGCCGGAGAACAAGCTGCTGAGCGAGGCGCTGGCGGTGGCGGAGAAAATCGCTTCCTATTCGCTGCCGGTGACGATGATGGCGAAGGAGGCGATCAACCGCGCCTACGAGAGCACGCTCGCGGAGGGCGTGCGCTTCGAGCGGCGCCTGTTTCACGCCACCTTCGCGCTCGACGACCAGAAGGAAGGCATGGCGGCGTTCGTCGCCAAGCGCAAGCCGAAGTTTCGGCATCGCTGACAGTTTCTGACATTTCTCCCGTAACTTCTTCCGCAGCGGTTGCCGGGAACAGGCAAGCGGGCGGAAAATGCATTCTTTTCAAACGAACGATCACGCGCGCGCATGTACAGAGAAATCCCTGTCGGGCAGCTTAGATTGGGGATGTTCGTGGCCGAGCTCGATCGTCCCTGGACCGAGACGCCGTTCACTTTCCAGGGCTTCCTGCTCAGGAACGACAAGCAGCTCGAAATCCTGCGCCAGCTGTGCAAGAAGGTGTACGTGGACCCGGAGCGCTCCGATGTCGGCACCGTGGCGATCATGCACGCCTCCGGCACCCTGGTCAGCGCGCGCGGCGAACAGGTGCGCGGCGACAGCTCGTACCCGGAGAAGACCAGCGTCGAGGGCGAGCTTCCGGTGGCGCGCGCCGCTTATGCCGAGACGCGGGCGCTGCTCGAGGACCTGATCGCCGCGGTGCAGATCGGCAATGTGATCGAGGGCCCGAAACTGCGCGAGGCGGTGTCCAGGGTCACCGACAGCATCGTGCGCAATCCCGACGCCATGATGCTGCTCATGCGCATGATGGAAAAAAGCAGCCAGGTCGCGGGCCGCGCGCTCGATGTCTCGATCTACATGCTGGTGTTCGGGCGTTTCCTGCAGTTGCCGCGAGATCGGCTCGACATCCTGGGATTGCTCGGGCTGCTGCAGGACATCGGCAAGGTGAAGCTGCCGAACGAGCTGCTGGAGAAGCGCGGCAAGCTCACGCCCGCCGAGTACAAGGTGGCGCGCTCGCACGTGCAGCTCTCGGCCGAGGTGTTGCGCGCCACTCCCGGGCTGCCCGCAGATCTCGCGGCGCTGGCGCTGCTGCACCACGAGCGCCACGACGGCACCGGCTACCCGAAGGGTCTGAAAGGCGCCGAGATCGGCCTCGTCGGCTCGATCGCGGGCATCGTGGACACGTTCGACGCGCTCACCATGCCACGCCCCTACGCCGAGCAGATGGCGCCGTCGAACGCGCTCAACCTGCTGTACAAGGGTCGCGGCACGCAATTCCACCCCGCGCTGGTGGAGCAGTTCATCCAGTGCATCGGCGTGTTCCCGGTCGGCGCGGTGGTCGAGCTGAACACGGGAGAGGTCGGCGTGGTGATCGCGCAGAACCTGGTGCGGCGGCTGCAGCCGCGCGTGATGGTGATCATGGACGCCGAGGGCCGGCCGCTGCGGCCGCACAAGATCCTCGACCTGGTGAAGGAACCCAAGGGCAGCGCAAACGAGCCCTACCGTATCCGCCGCACGCTCGAGCACGGCAAAGTGGAGATCGATCCGCGGGAATTCTTCCTGTGAGCCGCCCCGAGCCGGCCCCTGGGCTGCACTCGGGCGAGCCGCCGCTCAGCGCGGAGGCGATCGGGCGCCTGCTGGAGGAGTTCGGCGTCGACCAGGCGACTCTGGCGCGCCTCAACAAGCTCGGCCGCGCAATCCGCAAGGCAGCGCCCGAAGTGCTCGCGCCGACGCGCCGCGAGGCGCTGCTGGCGCACGCCGAGACGGCGTTCTTCCAGCCGCTGCTGCCGGGCGGCATGTCCGAGCCGCAAAAGGCGATCCTCGATGCACTGTCGCGCGGCGCCCTGACGCGCGATTCGCTCACCGCGCTGCTGGCGGCCTGGGCGATGTCGATCAACCCGGAAGAGCCGACCGTGCGCATGCAGCGCGACTGCCTGCCGCAGCAGGAGATCCTGAGCGCCGGAACGCTGCGCGTGCATGGCGCCGACGCGGTGCGCCGCGAGGGCGCGCTGGCAGCGGTGGCGCGCTTCGCCAGCCTGCAGTACGCCATCGTCGCCGCCGCGGTAGCGGCAGCCCGGCGCCGCGAACCCGCGCGCGCCGAGCTGATGCCCGATTACGCGCCTTTCGTAGAGCAGCTGCGCGAGCGCGTCGAGGCGCGTGCCGGCGACGGCCGCCCGCTGGCGGTGCTTTACGTAGACTGCGGCGTGATCGCGCGCATCGACGGCGTGTGGGGCTTCAACGCCGGCGACGCGGTGCGCGCGCGCATCTTTGGTCGCATGAAGAGCGAAGTGCTGCGGCCGCGCGACCTGCTCGGCGAGGTCGGGCGCGACGAGTTCGCCTGCGTGCTCGACTCCATAGACGGCGCGGGGCTGGCGAGCCTCGCGGCGCAGAAGACGCTGCGCACGCTGAACGCGCCGGTGCGGTTCTCCGACAACGAGGTGTATGCGCGGCCCGCGATCGGCATCGCGCTCTATCCCGAGCACGGACAGAGCCCCGCCTCGCTGCTGCAGCACGCCAAGATCGCGTGCCTCACGGCGCGCGACACGCTGGAGAGGATCGCCGTTTACAACGAGCAGCAGGAGGACCCGCACGCCGAGCTGCTGCTGCACGAGGGCCGCCTGCGCGCGGCGATCGAGGCGAGCACCCTGGAGCTCGCCTTCCAGCCCCAGATCCGGCTCTCGGACCGGCGCATCGTCGGCGTCGAGGGGCTGCTGCGCTGGAACGATGCCGTGCTTGGCCCGGTGCCGCCGGGAAAGGCGATCGCGGTGGCCGATTCGGCCGGACTCGCGAACGAGATCACCTGGTGGGTGCTCAATAACGCCCTCAGGCACTGCGCCGAGTTCCGCTTCCGCGGCCTCGACCTGCGCGTAGGGGTGAACCTCACGGCGAACAACCTGCGCGAGCGCGACCTGCCCGATTTCGTAGACCGGGCGCTGCGCACCTGGGGCCTGACCGGCGAGCGCCTTGTGATCGAGGTGTCGGAAACCGCGGTGATCGGCGCCGGCGAGGTCATCGCCGACAGCTTCGCGCGGCTCAAGGCGCTCGGCGTGCGGCTCTCGATCGACGATTTCGGCACCGGCTATTCGTCGATGAACTATCTTGCCACCATGCCGTTCGACGAGATGAAGATCGACCTCTCGTTCGTGAGCGACATGGGGCGCGTGCCGCAGCACGACCGCATCGTGCGCTCGCTCATCCACCTGGCGCACGAGCTGGGGCTGGTGGTGGTGGCCGAGGGCGTCGAGGACGCCGCGGTCGCGAAACGCCTCGCCGAGCTCGGCTGCGACCTGATGCAGGGCTACTTCACCAGCGCGCCGCTCGACCCGGAGGGTCTGCTCGCCGCGTACGGCACCGGCGCCAAGGCTTGAAGACGGCCGCGCTCCTGCTGGTCGCGCGGCGCTGATCCGCGCCCGGCGTCAGTCGGGCGTATAGGGCTCGTGCAGTTCGACCGGTTTCGGCGCGCGCTTGCGCATGCGGATGTTGAGCACCTCCACCGCCACCGCGAAGGCCATGGCGAAGTAGACGTAGCCCTTGGGCACCTCGTGATCGAAGCCCGCGGCGATCAGCACCACGCCGATCACCACCAGGAAGGCGAGCGCCAGCATCTTGATGGTCGGGTGCTGCGAGACGAAAGCGCCGATCGGCGCCGCGAACAGCATCATCAGGGCCACCGACGCCACCACCGCGGCGACCATGACCTCGATCCACGGCGCCATGCCGACCGCGGTGATGATCGAGTCGAACGAGAACACCAGGTCGAGCACCATGATCTGGCCGATCACGGCGCCGAAGGTCGCGCCCACCGCTGCCGAGCGCTCGCCCGTCACGCCCTCGAGCAGCTGGTGGATCTCCTTGACGCTCTTCCAAAGCAGGAACAGGCCGCCGGCGATGAGAATCAGATCGCGCCCGGAGATCTGCTCGCCCAGCACGCTGAAAAGGGGCGCGGTCAGGCCGATGATCCAGGCGAGCACCAGCAGCAGGCCGATGCGCATGAACATGGCGCCGGCGAGGCCGATGCGGCGCGCCCGGTCGCGCTGCTGCTGCGGCAGCTTGTCCACCAGGATGGTGATGAAGATGATGTTGTCGATGCCGAGCACCAGCTCGAGCGCGGTGAGGGTGGCAAACGCGATCCAGACTTGCGGGTCGGATAGCAGCTCGATCATCGGGGCTTCTCCTGCAGGCAGTTGCGGCAAATAATAGGCGATAATCGCGCCGCCGGCCCGCCCCCGGGCGCGGCGCTGCCATGCAGGGAGGAGACATGGAACGCATCTGGCTGAAGTCGTACCCGAAGGGTGTGCCGGCCGACATCAACGTCGCCGACTACGCCTCGCTCGTGGCGCTTTTCGACTCGAGCATCGCCAAGTACCGCGAGCGCGACGCCTTCCACTGCATGGGCAAGACCATCAGCTTCGGCGCGCTCGAGGAAGGGTCGCGCAAGTTCGGCGCCTGGCTGCAGGGCAAGGGCCTCGCCAAGGGCGCGCGCGTCGCGCTCATGATGCCCAACTGCCTGCAGTACCCGGTGGCCATGTTCGGCGTGCTGCGCGCCGGCATGACGGTGGTGAACGTCAACCCGCTGTACACCGCGCGCGAGCTCGAGCACCAGCTCAAGGACTCCGGCGCAGAAGCGATCGTGATCCTGGAGAACTTCGCCAGCACGCTGCAGGAAGTGCTGCCGAAGTCCCCGGTGAAGCACGTGGTCGTGACTTCGCTCGGCGAGATGCTCGGCTTGAAGGGCCTGATCGTCAATTTCGTGGTGCGCAACGTGAAGAAGATGGTGCCGGCGTTCGACCTGCCCGGGGCGATCCGGTTCGGCGATGCGCTCGCCGAGGGCGCCGGCAAGCAGCTCGCGACGCCGCCGCTCGGGCACGAGGACATCGCCTACCTGCAGTACACCGGCGGCACCACTGGTGTGTCGAAGGGCGCGGTGCTCACGCACAAGAACGTGATCGCAGCGCTGCTGCAGTATCGCGTCTGGCTCGCGCCGGCGATCGGCACGGAGCAGCCCAGGATCATCACCGCGCTGCCGCTGTATCACATCTTCTCGCTGACGGTTAACTGCCTTTCCATGATGGTGGTCGGCGGCTGCAACATCCTGATCACCAACCCGCGCGACATCCCGGGCTTCGTCAAGGAGTTGGGCAAGCATCGCTACACCATGATCACGGGCGTCAATACGCTGTTCAACGCGCTGCTCCACCACCCGGATTTCGCCAAGCTCGACTTCTCGCACGTGCGACTCGCGCTCGGCGGCGGCATGGCGGTGCAAAAGGCGGTGGCGGAGAAGTGGCAGCAAGTCACCGGCACCGCGCTGCTCGAGGGCTACGGCCTCACCGAGACCGCGCCCTCGGCGACCGCCAATCCGCTGGACCAGAAGGAGTTCAGCGGCTCGATCGGCGTGCCGCTGCCCTCGACCGAGATCGTGCTGCGCGACGACAACGACAAGGACGTGGTGCTCGGCCAGCCGGGCGAGATCTGCATCCGCGGCCCGCAGGTGATGCGCGGCTACTGGCAGCGCGCCGACGAGACCGCCAAGGTGCTCGGCGCCGACGGCTTCCTGCACAGCGGCGACATCGGCGTCATGGACGCCAAGGGCTTCATCCGCATCGTAGACCGCAAGAAGGACATGATCCTGGTGTCGGGCTTCAACGTCTATCCGAACGAGCTCGAGCAGGTGGTGGCGACGCACCCGGGGGTGCTGGAAGTGGCCGCGATCGGGGTGCCCGACGAGCATTCGGGCGAAGTGCCGAAGCTGTTCATCGTCAAGAAGGACCCGAGCCTGACCGAAGCGCAAGTGCTCGAGTTCTGCAAGCAGCAGCTCACCGGTTACAAGCGCCCGAAGCACGTCGAGTTCCGCGCCGAGTTGCCCAAGACCAACGTCGGCAAGATCCTGCGCCGCGCGCTGCGCGACGAGAAGAAAGGATAAGAGCGGCACTTGGTGCGCGCCTGTGGCGCGCCGTCGCGCCGCCTTATCTCCGCGCGATGGAGCGGGCCGGAATGCTCGGCCGCTCATCGCGCGGGCGACCTGCAAACGGCAAACTGTAAAGCGTGACTTTACACTCGTGATCCACCGGGGCGGCTGCCGTTGCGGCGCGGTGCAGATCGAGGTCGAAGCGCCCGCCGACATCGAGGCGCTCGAGTGCAACGGCTCGCCACCGTGCGCTCGATGACGGCCAAGCCCTTCGACGGCCGAATCCAGATCAGCCGGGCGAGAGGAGCGACCACAGCGGCACCGCCTCGATGCCGCCCGGCAAGGAAAACCGCCGGTCTCCGGGGTAGACGACGTACAACGCATCGAGCCGCAAGTCCGAGATCGCGATGCGTATGGAGCGCGTGACCTGTGGGGCGTCGGCGCGCTTGAACTCCACGCCGACCCGGCGTCGCTCCTTGAGCATCAAGAGGTCCAACTCGGCGCCCTGGTGGGTCGCCCAGAAGTACGCCTCGTCGGGCCGCGCCAGCCGCAGCACCTGCTCCAGCGCGAAGCCCTCCCAGCTCGCGCCGCAGCGCGGATGCGCGAGCAGCGCCGGAAGCGTGCCCGTGTCCATCAGCGCGTGCAGCAGCCCGCTGTCGCGGAAATAGACCTTCGGCGCCTTGACCTGGCGTTTGCCGAGGTTTTCGTGCCAGGGCTGCAGCTGCCGCACCATCAGAGTCTGCGTGAGTGTGTCGAGATAGCGCCGCACCGTGGGTTCGGACACCCCGAGCGAGCGGGCCGGGTCGGCCGCCGACCACACCTGCCCGTGAACGTGGGCGACCATCCGCCAGAACCGCAGCATCGCCGGCGCCGCGACATTCACGCCGAACTGCGGCAGGTCGACTTCGACGTGGCTGGAGATCGCCTGCATGCGCCACGCGAAGCTGTCTTCGTCCGAGGCCGCGAGGTACGAGCGTGGAAATCCGCCGCGCAGCCAGAGCCGCGTCTGCGCCGCGTCGCTCCAGCGGCGCGCGTCGCCGCAGGCTTCGCGCAGGTCGAATCCCGCCACCTCCACCGTCTCCACCCGCCCGAGCAGCGATTCGCCGGCCTGGCGCAGCAGCGCGGGCGAGGCGCTGCCGAGGAGCAGGTACTGCCCCGGCGAGTCGGAACGGTCGATCAGCACGCGCAGCACCGGAAACAGGCCCGGGCGGCGCTGCACTTCGTCGATCACCACCAGGCCCCGCAAGCGCGACAGCGTCTCGAGCGGCTGCTCGAGACGCATCACGTGGAGCGGGTTCTCGAGATCGAAGTAGTTGGGCGAGCTGCGCTCGAGGAAGGCCTGCGCGAGGGTCGTTTTGCCGGACTGTCGAGGACCGGCAAGCACCACGGCGCGCGAGCGCGAGAGTGCGGTTCGGACGGCGGCGGCCAGGTCGGGGCGGGGCAGCATGCCGGAAGTCTAGCAAATTGATCCATGAAATAGAAATATATTGCGTTCCTTATTCATGGTTAAAATGCCGCCGCTGGCGGGATCGCTTCAGGGGCGTTTCCGATCCGAAGTGGGCGCGGACGGTGTCTGAGTTGCAGTGGCCGGAACAGGAGCGGCGGCGCCCGGCGCGGCGGGTTTCACCGGGGCGGCGGCCTGCGCCGCCGGCGTGTAGACGAACTTCCAGTCTGAGTACTGCTTGGCGCTTTCGAAGCCCTGTTGCGCCGGCGGTCTGAATCCGGCCACTTTGAGCGGTTTGCCTTCCGAGAGGCTGTGCACGCCCATGATGCCGCCGTCGGGCGCCTTGACGATGCCCCATTCGTCGCTGCCGGTGACCGGATCGGGATACAGCCGCCTCAGGTAGCGCTCGGTGCCGGGCTTGCGCGGGTCTTTGAGCAAATCGCCAAGCGCACGCGGGTATTGGCGCGGGCCGCTCAGGTAATAGCGCTCGATCGCCTTGCGGTAGTGGTTGCCGACGTGCAGCAGCTCCGCTTCCTTCTCGCGCAGCGCGACCGTGTGCCAGACTTCGCCGGTGAGCGCGAGCCCCACGCCCATGATCGCGACCACGAATAGGATCGTCAGATAGGTGAAGCCGGCAGCGCGCCGCATTACCAGTCGCCGTACGCAGTACCGTCGCTCGCCTTGCCTTGGGCGCCGCTTTTCACGTCGAAGACTCCGCTTTTCTGCGGGTCCTCCGGCGGCACCGCCACCCAGGTGGTGGCGCTTTCGGTGATCGGGTCTACCGGCACCTTGCGCAGGTACTTCTCATTGGCGAGCGCTTCGATGGACTCCGCGTACTTGCCCTTGTCGGCGTAGTACTTGCCGATGGCGTCGCGCATCTGGTAGAGATTCTCCTTCAGCACCGCTTCTTTCGCCTTGTCGTGGCTGGAGAAGTAGCGCGGCACGGCGAGCAACAGCAGCGTCGCGATAATCGCCAGCACGACCAGCAGCTCGATCAGGGTGAAGCCCGCGCGGCGCCTCATTTTCCCCTCACCACTCCCGGTAAGGCCGGCCATTGATGCCCTTGGCGGTCGCGAGCGAGAAGACGTCGAACACGTCGTCGCCTTCCTTGGGCTCATCCGGCGGGCTGGCGTAGCTGCGCTTGCCCCAGGTGGCCGCGGCCGCAAGCTCCGCGTCGCTGGCAAACGGATCGCGCGGGATGCGGCGCAGGAAATAGATCCGTTCCTTGCGCGCGGTCTTCTGGTCCTCGACGCCCTCGACCAGGTCCTCGAGCCGCTTGGGGTATCCGGAGTCGCCTGCGCGCTTCAGGATGCGGCCGTCGTCCGAAGCCTGTTTGTAGCTGTCAATCGCGTCCCGTATGTCGCGCAACC
>Ga0214473_10007700_pt1 | contig 12757 bp, 12 predicted proteins | sample RVTome_7_FD_203509 | JGI IMG/M metagenome (GOLD analysis project Ga0214473, IMG submission 203509) | Soil microbial communities from uranium-contaminated site in the Upper Colorado River Basin, Wyoming, United States - RVT98D197 | ecosystem: Environmental > Terrestrial > Soil > Contaminated >... | reverse complement strand
GCCTGCTTCCCCATGGGAATTGGAGAACGCAATCGCGGAGGGGAGCGAGATCCTGCCCTCCACCGCGGTCAAGAAGTTCCTGTTGCGGGAGGGACAGGTCGCCGGGTTCGAGGCGCTCCGTGTGGACCGGATCGAGTTCGACGCGAAGGGGGGCTTCCAACCCCACACGGTTCCCGGAAGCGAGTTCGAGGTCCGCGCCGACAGGATCGTCATGGCCATCGGCAGTCGTCCCAGGCCGGACTTCCTCCCGGCTTCCGCCTCCCGGAAAACGCTGGACCAAGCCCACCACGTTTATCGGTTGATTTTTAGGGAAAAGGAAACTAGAATCCCCGCCTATGCGTGCGGGGACTGCGTGCGCGGTCCCGGGACGGTCGTCGAGGCATCAGCCTCCGGAAGGGCGGCCGCCCTGAAGATTTACGAGGACCTCTGCGTCCAAGAAGTCAGGAAGGCGTGGTTCGAGGACAACTACCGGCGCGCGGCCGAGCCTCATGTTCCGGACCGGCCCGAATGGCGGGTTCGCTGCCACGCGCCAAGGCTTCCACCGGAAGAAAGCCGGCGAACGTTTCAGGAAGTGGAAAAGAGATTGACCGAAGAAGGCGTTCATCACGAATCGGAACGCTGTGCCCGGTGTAATCTCTGGCTATAAACCAACAAGGGAGGGGGTGAGTACGGATGAAGAAGTTCGCAGCTTTCCTGGCGATCGTCCTGGCGGTGACGTTCTCCGCCGGCTTGGTCATCAGCGCAGATGCTCCCGAGAAGATCACCATCAAGGTAATCCAGAAGACCAAGGCGCCTGTGCAGTTCAACCACAAGGCTCATGCGACAACGAGGGCCAAGGCCTGCAAGGACTGCCACCACAAGAACGAGGCCGGCAAGGAGGAGAAGTGCTCCAATTGCCATAAGGCCAAGACGGAAGGCAAGGTGGTCGAGCTCAAGGAGGCGTTCCACACCACCTGCAGGAATTGCCACAAGAAGCAGAATGGGCCGACCAAGTGTGACGACTGCCACAAGAAGTAACCCGGGCACGGGTCCCGGAAGGAAAGGGCGGGTGACCCCGCCCTTTCCTGTTTTCCCTTCCTTTTAAATTGACTTTTTCTTAAATTTGTAGTATTTTTTCCTGATTATCGTTGATCGATTCTCCATCTCTCGAAGGTGACTCCCCATGTCGGACGATAATCGCAGCCGATCCGCGATGGACAAAGTGTGGAATTTCTTCACCTCGCTGAAGCTGGCCATCACGGTTCTGATCCTCCTGGCCGTCTCCTCCGTCTTCGGGACGATCATCGAGCAGAACCAGCCGATCGAAAAGTACCGCCAGTTCTACGGCGACGCGACCATCCGGATGCTGGATGCCTTGAACCTGTTCGACATGTATCATTCCTGGTGGTTCCTGCTCCTGCTGGTCCTGTTCACCGTCAACCTCTCGTGCTGCACCCTCGACCGGCTGCCGCGGGTCGTGAAGGTCGTCCGGAACCCGAAAACGACCCTCGACGACAATCTCGAGAAGAGCCTCGGGCTGGTGGACCGGTGGAAGAAGAAGGGAACCCCGGATGCGTGGGCCGACAAGTACGCGGGGGCCATGGGCAAGGCCATCGGCAAGCCCCTCGTGACGAAGAACAGCGAGACGGTCCACCTCTACGCCGAGACGGGCGTCGTTTCGCGATTCGGCGTCTACGTGACCCACACTTCCATTGTCATTATTTTCATCGGCGCGATCGTCGGCAACGTGCTCGGATTCAAGGGATTCGTCAATATCCTCGAAGGGCAGTCGATCCGGCAGGTTCCGGCGCGGGGCGGCGCCAAACCGGTCGACCTCGATTTCGCGGTGCGATGCAACAAGTTCACGCTCACCTTCTACACGGACCAGCACGGGCACCAGACTCAGCAGCCGAAGGAATACGCTTCCGACCTGAGCGTCATCGAGAACGGCCGGGAGGTGCTCCGCAAGAAGATCGTCGTCAATGACCCTCTCCAGTACAAGGGAATCTGGTTCTACCAGTCGAGCTACGGACAGGCCGGGTCCGCCACGGCGCAGGTGACGGTCAGCGATGCCGGCGGCGCCCCGGTGACAAGCCTTCTGCTCTCTGCGGGGCAGCCGATGGAGATCCCTGGATACGGCGGCATCACCGGGCTGGACTACCAGCCGGATTTCCAGGGATTCGGCCCCGCCCTCCTCGTGGAGCTGGAGAAGCCGGGGCAGCCGAAGGCACGGTTCTGGCTGCCGCAGGCGCGCCCCGACTTCGACCGACAGCGGAAGGATCGGTACTCCTTCTCCTTCGGGGGCCTGAACCAGGCGTTCTACACGGGCCTCCAGGTGGCGAAAGACCCGGGGGTGAACATCGTCTGGGTGGGGTGTACCCTGATGGTGGTAGGGATCCTCATCGCTTTCTTCATGTCTCACCAACGTCTTTGGGTACGGTTGACGCCTTCGGCGGACGGCCGCGTGGAGGTTGTTCTTGCCGGTTCCGCCAGTAAAAACCGGCTTGCCTTCGAAAAGAAATTCGAGAAAATACAGGGCGACCTGAAGGCGGTCGCGATATAATTTTTACAGTCCTATTTTTCTTATTTCCGTAGCTGCACCAGGAGCCGCTGAGCCATGCTGAATGTCCGACTCTTTGACCTGACGACCCTTCTGTTCGGCGCCGCCTCCGTGAACTATGTTGCGGCCCTTTACGGCAAGAAAGACACCCTCGCGCGAGTAGGGACATGGATTTGCATCGTCGCCGCGATCGTCTCCACCGCCGCGATCGGCGTTCGATGGGCCGAGTCATATCATATGGGGATCGGCCGGATCCCGGTCACCAATCTCTACGAGTCGCTCGTGTTCTTCGCCTGGGCGGTGAACCTCTTCTACCTCATCGTGGAGTGGAAATACAGGAATCGCGCCTTCGGCGCGTTCGTCATCCCGATCGCCTTCCTGACCATGCTATTCGCCTTTACGAACGAAAGCAGCATCCAGCCGCTGGTCCCTGCCCTCCAGTCTTACTGGCTCCACGCCCACGTGATCACCTGTTTCGTGGGGTACGCGGCGTTCGCCGTATCCGCCGGGGTAGCGGTGATGTACCTGCTCAAGGCCCGTCAGGAGGAGGCGAGAACGGAGAAGGGAGTGATCGGGTTCTTTCCTTCCACCAAGATCCTCGACGACCTGGTGTACAAGTCGATCATCTGGGGATTCCCGTTCCTGACCGCGGGGATCATCACCGGGGCCGCCTGGGCGAACTACGCGTGGGGGACCTACTGGTCCTGGGACCCCAAGGAGACCTGGTCGCTGATCGTATGGCTCGTCTACGCGGCATTCCTGCACGCCAGGATCACCCGCGGCTGGCACGGCAGGCGGGCCGCGATTCTTTCGATCGTGGGCTTCCTGGCCACGATCATGTGCTACCTGGGCGTCAACCTCGTGCTCTCCGGGCTGCACTCATACGGCGGCTCTTGATCAAGCGGGTGGGTCGACCCTATCCTCAATACACCATTCAGGCAGGGATGAAGAAGAGACGGATCGCGTTTTTGCTCACGGCCGCGGCGGCTGGGGCGCTGTTGGCGGTTGGCATCTATCGGAAGGAAATCGGCGAGGTTTTGTTCAACGCCGCGATGCTTTGACTGTCCTGCATCGGGGTCGGGTGACCCCGTGAAATTCCTGAAGCGACGCATCTTCCAGACGCTGGGCACGATTCTTCCGAACTCTTATCTCCAGGGGTTTTCCCTCTCCCTCGCCCACGGAGCGGTCAAGATGACGCCGGCTCTTTACCAGGGTTCGCTGAAAGGCATCTGCACGCCGCTCCTGAACTGCTACGCCTGCCCCTCGGCCCTGTTCTCCTGTCCGATCGGCACGATTCAGCATTTCATGGTGACGGGGAGCTTCCCCTACTATGGCGCGGGGACCCTTTCCGTCATCGGCGCCTCGGTGGGCCGGATGACCTGCGGCACCCTCTGTCCCTTCGGATTCCTGCAGGACCTTCTCTACAAGTTCCGGAGTTGGAAGGTCTCGATCCCGGTCTGGACCCGCTATTTCCGGTATGCAACGCTGGCCGTCCTCGTCTTCCTGGTCCCTTACCTCACCCGCGAGAACTGGTTCTCGAAGTTGTGCCCCGCGGGGACATTGATGGGTGGCTTGACGTGGGTCACGCTCGACCTGAACGTCCGCTCGATGATCCGGAATCTCTTCTGGGTGAAGATCTTCATCCTGCTCTTCTTCGTGACCACTTCGATTCCGGTCAAGCGCCCATTCTGCCGCGTGTTCTGCCCGCTGGGAGCGATCTTCTCCCTCTTCAACACGTCCAGTTTCGTCCAGCTGGCGTGGAACCCGGACACCTGTACGAAGTGCGGGAAGTGCCAGAAGATCTGTCCCGTCGACATCCGTCCGGACCGGAACCCGACCGATCCGGACTGCGTGCGTTGCCTGGACTGCACGCGCTGTCCGAGCCTGAAAGCGACGACCGTGCTGCACAAGAACCCGTTTGCAGTGCCCGGTGTTCCCGCGCGGACAAGACCGGGTAACGCGCCCGTGATATCTTGATAGGCGTGAAATGACCCAAGCTGGAGCAGGCGTGGAGCCGGCGGTGAACATGCGCCTGCAGTCCGCACTCATCGCCCTGTGTTTTATCTCCATCTCCCTGCTTTTCTTCAACAAGATCTTCACCAGCGATTACGGCATCCACCTCTCCATCGGCAAGCACATCGTGGAGACGGGGAAAATTCCCGACCGGGAATTCCTCATCTATCCGAATCTGAATAACCCCGTGAACTTTGAAGAGATGGGATTTCAGGTCATCCTGTATTCCGTCTACAGGCTGGTGGGCACGGAAGGTGTATCGGTCTTCGTCTGGTTGATGGCGACGCTCTCCTTCTTCTTCGTCTACAAGTCGTTGCGGGCGAGGGACATCCATCCCTACATCGTCCTGCTCACCATGCTGCTCTTCGCAATGCCGTTCCGGATCCGCCTGCAGCCAAGGCCGGAGATCATCGCCTACTTCTTCACCTCGTATCTTATCTACGCATGCTCTCTTTTCTACTACAAGGGGAACCGGAGAATCCTCTACTCGATCCCGTTCGTTTTCCTTGTTTGGGCCAATATCCACCCGTCGACCCTGGCCGGCATCGGGACGTTGGGGGCGTTCGGGACGCAAAGCCTCGTGGTGATTTACAAGGACAAATTCACCAAGACCACCCTGAAAAACAATCTGTTCATCCCCCTGGGGATTTTCGTTCTTTCCATTCTCGCCACTTTCTTGAGCAAACACGGCTTCGACAGCGTGCTGACTCCCGTGCGCCTCATGACGAGCTCCGAACAGATGACGGGCATCTCGGAGATGGCCTCCATCGTGAACTCCGGTTTTTATCCGTACTACAAATACCTCCTGGTGTTGACCGTCGTCTTCGGCGCGGCGGGCCTGATCTCCTTCCGGATCAAGATCCCCGACATCATCCTTGCCATCTACGGGATGAGGCTGCCGTTGATGGTGGCCCGCGGCATGGCGTTCATGTCGATCTTTTCCATCCCCCTGGTGGCGCAATCCTTCGACGGGCTCCTCAAGCGAATTCGGGAGGTCCTGGACAAGAGGGAGGAAACCGGAAGGAAGGCCAGGATGAAAGCCGCGAAAGGGAAGGAATCCCCGAAAAAGAAGCAGGAGAAGAAGGAGGCCCCCTCCGTCGCTGCCTCGCGCTTCTGCCTTCCGATCGTCTTGGCCTGGCTTGTTTTCCTGGGATCCGTCGGCTATGGGGCCTACTACGTCCGGGTGGGAACCGTGGACCTCGTGGAAAACGGCATCGGCCTCACGGAGCACAAGTTCTCTCTCAAGTCGGGAGAGTTCCTCCGGAATCTCGACATCAAGGGGAACATGTTCAACTTCTTCGACCTGGGGGGGTTCATCGAGTGGCAGGTGTTCCCGCAGAAGCTGACGTTCATCGACGGTAGATCCGGAATAACGTTCAAGGACCACCAGCTCATCACGGGTGTCGCGGGGAATCCGGAGGATCTATTCGATAAATATAATATTACCTACATCGTGACCAAGTCGGTGGATTCCTCCGGGACGATTCTGCCGCTGATGGGTTATCTCGCCAACAACCCGAAGTGGGAACTCGTCTTTGCGGACGGCCTTGCCGTTGTTTTTGTCAGGAACCTTCCGGAGAACAAACGGATCATCGAAACGTACGGGATTTCAAAAAATATCCTATCCCAACAGATCATCAGTGAGTTGCTCCATTCCACGTATCTCGGCGTAAACAAATTTTACGTTTACATCACGGTCGGGAATATCTATATGAACGGGAAAAATTACTCAAACGCGTTGAAATATTTCACCTTGGCCCGCGAATTAAACGACGATCCCAGGTTGGCGGAAATGGTGAATCGACTGGAATCCATGCGCGGGAACCGTTAAGCGCCAACGTCCTGGGAATCAGTGGAAACGATTTCGCCAACGATAGATCGTTGTCAGGGCGTTCTGCAGCAATTGAAAGAAGGCCGATCGCTCCCCGAGCAGTCTTGACATCCGCGCAAGAAACTTCACCCCCCGGAGATAGTTTCTCTGAGCTTTCCGGATGCGCGGCTTTTCCTCGGAGAGGCCCCGATAGTTCGCGTAGATGACCTCCACGGTTTGCCAGAACAGGGCTCGTCTGCTGCTGGTCAATGTGCCCCCTTCCGTCTTCCAGGCATATTCACAGGTGATTTTCCGGACATGCCGAAAGGGATATTTTCTGGACATACGGATCCACAAGTCCCAGTCCTCCAGGACGGGCAGGGATTCGTCGAATCGGCCGGAGTCCTCCAGGCACGACCGATCGTGCATGACGCACAACACGGGGATATAGTTATGGACGAGGAGACGGTCGGGATTGAAATCGTCGGAGTGGGGAACATCCTTCCTGGCGACAACGTACCGCTCGCCTTCCCGCTTTTGAACCGCCCGGAAGGCATCGGTATAGGCAACCCGCAAATCGCAGGTTTCGAGGGTCTCCACCAGGGTTGCAATATGTTCCGGGTAATAAAGGTCGTCGTCGTCGAGGTAGGCGATATATCTCCCTTTTGCCGTTCCGATGCCGCTGTTCCGGGCCGCGGCCAATCCCCGGTTCCGGTCGTGCACGAGATGGATCATGTTGCCGTTCCGGTTAAGGGATTCGACAACCGCCGATATGTCGATGCCCCCGTCATTGACAACAAGGATCTCGATAGCGGGATACGTCTGGTGGAGGATGCTTCCGAGGCAGGCCCGGAGCATGTCCGGCCGGTTGAAGGTAGGGACGATCACGGAAACAAGCGGCAGCCGGTTTTCCGCAGCATCGGTTTTTACCATGGGAGTGCGGACCCCGGCACGATCCTTCGAATCAGCCTTTTCCAGTCGGCGATCCCATCCCTTCCGAAGGGAGATGCGAAAAATCGGAGGATCCTCCGGGCGCGGCTTCCTGGCGCAAAATAGCAAACCCCCAGCCAACGGACCCCCAAGACCTTGGAAAACGCCGGCTCGGGGAAAACCGGCTTGACACGGTTCGCCTTTTTCAACAGGAGAAGCCAGTCTTCGGCGCGATCGACGAAGTCTTTCGGAATTTCCTCCTTATCCGGATTGCAGAGGATCTGGTGGACCCGGAACTGCTCCTCCGTCGGGCGAATGCCCAACGATTCCAGCTGATGGGTCCTGATCCTTCCGGCCACGAGTTGCTGCTCCCGAAAATGTTTCATCCCGACCTGCTGGGGATGGCTCCTGTAAAGCAAAAGAATTTTCGGGATGTTGGACAGCGTCATATGCCTGCTTGCACGGCACCAAAGTTCGTAATCTTCGGCATTCTTGTAGGATTCGTCGTAGTGGAGGCCCAACGCTCTGAACCGTTCCCTCCGGAAGATCACCGAAGGGTGCGCCATGGGAGGATTGAAAAGAAGTTCGCAAGTCAATGTGTCGGGATCGGTCGAGTAGGGCTGAACCCGTCCATCCCCCGCGCCGTCGAAAATCCTGATCCACGCACCGCACGCTCCCCACGATTTATTTTCATCCATGACCCTCGCCTGGACGGTCAGCCTCTCCCGCAAGCTGATGTCATCGCAGTCCATACGGGCGACGTATTCGCCCCGGGCCAGCTCGAGGCCTTTGTTCAGGGTGGCGATCAACCCAAGGTTTTTATCATTGTGTTCCAGCCGGATGCGGGGGTCCCCGTAGGAACGGATGATGTCCGCGCCGCCGTCGATGGATCCGTCGTCGATGATGAGAAATTCGAAATCCCGGAAGGTTTGTTCGAGGATGCTCTCGACCGCTTCGCCCAGGTACCGTTCGCCGTTGTACACCGGCATCAGCACCGTGATCTTCGGGGAATCTTTCCGTATGGAAATCATAGCCTGACCCACGGATCGGGAACCAGATCCTCGGTGCGGATCTTTTCATCGGCGAACCATTTTCGTGGCGCGACGACGATCTTTCCGGGGGTGTTGGATAGCCACGCCCCCCACCAGCTGAACGAACTGTTGGCGATGATGTGATGTTTGCAATGGGTCATGATCCGAAGATCTTCGTGCCCCTTGTCCGGGCCATTGTGCTCCACGTACGTTGCCGGATGATCCAGGGTCAGATTCTTCCGTGCCCACGCAGGATCGTCGGAAAAGATGAAAACATGCAGGGGACTCGCCCTGCGGGCGATGTGGGATACCGCGCGTTCGTAGTAATCGGGCGGGCAGGTCCCGTGAAACCGGCTCGTGACCGGATTCGAAACATAGTCTCCCCGGCGGATATGAACCGAAACGGACTCACCCGAGCTGGCCTGCCTACACATCTCGGACGTCAAGGGATCCGGAACACCGCGCACGGTGAATTCACGCCGGAGGATATCCTGGATGTCTGAGAAGTACTTTTCACTCTGCCAGAAGCCATCGAGGTAGACATGACCGGCGATATCGAGGATTTCAGGGTCGAACTGAAAATGGCGTTCCCTGATCCATGTGCGTCGGCCAGGCGGGAGTCCTTGTTCGATGCGACTCCGAAGCATCCTGAGGATGCGGTTTGTACCTCCCCATTTCAAATCACGAATGTCCCCAGGGGATGCGATTTCCTCTCGGATGGAAAAGAACCCGAGACCGTATCGCCGATCCGGAGGGAGTCTTCGCTCGATGATCCCCAGAAGCATCTTCGTGAAACGGTTTGCCCTTCCCCAAGTCAAGCTGCGAATATCTTCTGGCGTCGCAAATTCCTCTCGAATGGCAAAGACACTGAGAACGTATTGCCAGGGGGTATCGCCTGCCGGGATATGCCCAAAGTGGCTGAGGTCAAGCTTCAGCGGAACGTTCCGAACGTGGGATACCCGTCGTGCTGCCGCATACTGGAACATCTGGTTCCCCAGACCGCCCATAAGGCGCACGATCACCATCTCCCCCTACCTCCCGACCAGGTTCTTATAGAGGTTTTCGTATTCTGCAGTGATTTTTCCCCAAGAGAATCGCTCCTGCCATGCCTGGAATCCGCTCTCTGCCATGGAGATTCGAAGCGGTTCGTCGCGTTGGAGGTTTTCCAGCGCCTTCACGGAACTTGCGATGTCGGCCTTTGAGTCCCCGCTTGCGTTTCTGCGAGTGGGAAGGATCCGTCCGGACCGGGACCAAGCGGCGATCTCCGCCGCATTGCCCACGTCGGTGGAGAGAAAGGGGGTCCGAGAGGCCATGCATTCGAACAGGACGAGGGGAGAGCATTCGACATTGGACGGGAAGAGGAAAAGATCGGCAGCCATGTAGGCCGCCACCGTGTCCGTTCTTGGCAGGGAGGCCATAAGGATCCTCTTGCCCGCCCTGGAATGCCAGGGAGAGGCGTTGAAGAGACGTGCCCTGCAACGACACGACAGGGAGCACCACACTCCGGAGGCATTTCCAATCACAAGAAGCGTCGCTTTCCTCAATCGTGCCCGCCGGAAGATTTCGATGGCTTCGGAATGACCTTTCAGGGAGGTATGGGACCCGACGTGAAGAATCAGGAAGTGATCGTCCGGGATACCCAACCTTCGACGGAATCCCGTGGGGCTTCCTTCGAGAAACTCGTCCTCGGATGCGCCGTTCGGGATGACGGTGATCTTCTCCACCCCGTGATCGCGGGCGAATTGAATGTCCCGATACGAGTGCGAAAGGAATACGTTCATATCGTACTTCTTCATCCAACCCTTCATGTTTTCAAAGTATCCGCGGTACTCGGGGCGGAGGAGTCCGGAAAACCCGGTGGGGACGAAGACTTTCTTTGCGTCGATGGCGTCCAGCAGCGGGAGGGCCAGATCGGTCGCCCATTGCTGGGCCGCAAAATTCGTCATCACATCGGAACGGGATTCACGAAGGAATCGCACGTACCTCTCCGTTTCCCCCCGGAGTCCCCGCACCACGTTCCCTGCGATGGCGAACTCCTCGATTTTCACGCCGGCGACGGTTTGTTCCATGCGCCGGGACATTCTTGACGTGGCTACCGTGACAGAATGACCCCGAAGCGCCAGGCGCTCCGAAATCTGGCGGACGACCTCCTGCATTCCTCCTGTGGAGGGGGGATACGACTCGACGGTGTGAAGGATCTTCATAGGGAGCCATCATTTCCACGGATCGGGATGGGGACCCTCCGTTCTGGGCGCCCTGTTCCTGGGGAAGAGAAGCGTCATCCCCGGCAGGCCCAGGAAGGTGGATAGGAGCGAATAGTCTCCCGGAATGTCATCCATCATCTCATTGATTGCCCGATGCGGCCCCGTGTTATAGCCGGATTCCCTCGATTGGTAAAAGGTGTCGTGGACCAGCAGGACCGCATTCGGTACTGCGGATCGTATGCCGTGCAGCTCTCTTTTAACGGACTCATAACTGTGGTCCCCGTCCAGGAAAAACAGGGGAAGGCGAATTCTCGATTTTTCGCGTTCGTAGATTCTCAGCGATGTATCCAGTCCGTCACCTTGATGCAGGCGGATGGAAGGAATTTTCCTTGCGTATCTCCCTCTCTTTTCTCTTGGGTGTTCTCCATGAACTGCGTCGTCGGGCAGATCGACGGAATGAATCTCGACGGCCAGGTCGAACGCTTTCGATATTTCATGAAATGCTCTGGCAGATTTTCCCAAATGAGTTCCCCATTCAAAAACGTGGGAGGGCCGGAAGGAGACGACAGCGGCCGTTAAGAGAATCAGTTCATCCAGCGGGAACGGGTGGACTCCGATAATGGGGACAAGACGATCCAGCAGAAACTCCGAAACAATCCACTTGTCTATTTCAAGATCGGTGCATCCCGTGTTACGCACGGGATTTGGATGCAGGCGGTATTTTAATGATTTTAAGAATTTCAAATAATTCTCACGGACTTGTTTTTTGTGTTTTATGAAATAAATCCGCAAGCAAGGACGCCTTGCTTAACAGTGCGGAAATATAGTATTTCCTTTTTACTTTGAATAAGAATTCATGATGAATGTCGTGTCTTTTTGACCAGTCGACAAAATTCTTGAGTACGTTTAATCTCTGAACCCAAATGCTTGCGTTTTCTGATCGTATGCTGTCATTCGCGTCGTCCTGATAATCGAGCAATGGGTCCTTTACAAACGCAAAATCTGTCCGGGTTGCAACCCGTAGCCATAGCGCATAATCCTCAATCGCCTTCAGTTGAGGATCTTCCGGGAAACCCTCTATAAGCTCAAGAAGCGACTTATGAATTAATGCGGAACTGCAGATAACATGATTTAGATGTAAGATGTCAGAAAATGAAATTTTTTCTCCGGAAATGTTCAGTAGCAGGCCGGTAATTCCTTTCCCTTGAACGATACGATATGCGTTGGAGCATACCGCCAAACACTTTAATTTTTCTGCGTGATCAAGTTGGCGTTCAATCTTCTCGGGGTGCCATTTATCGTCACTATCAAGAAATGCCAGCCATTCCCCTTGGCTTATTTTTATCCCCCGATTTCGCGGAACGGCAGGTCTTCCACTCCGCGAGCCTTCAATCCATTTTACGCGGTCATCGCGGATGGATTTTACTATTTCCATGGAATCGTCCGTGGATCCATCGTCGCAGACCAGTATTTCAAGCGGAGGGAGGGTTTGCGCCAAGGCACTGCGGACAGCCCCTTCCAATGTATCGGCCCTGTTCCACGTAGGGATGATAACGGATAGGTTAGTGCTCATGCCCTGTATTCCCTTGGTGTTTGGGAATTTCCATCCTGCCAGTCGATATTCGGACCGGAATCGTTCATGGATTGTGTGGCGATTGGGGTCAACAGGTTCGGCATGCTCGGGTCAAGGGATTTCCCATTCAAGGGTTGGAGCGAGAATCCCCGGACGCTTTCCGATCCAGTAAGGAGAATTGCTAAGCCCTCCCTGAAGGGTAACGTAAACTGACGGAGTGTTGTTTCCAGGCTCACAAATCCATTGCTTATAATAAAGGGCGGCGATGAGTTCAATACGATAGGTACCCTCGTTAAGGAATCTTTTCGGAATTCGAGTTCGCAATACGTTTCGACCTTCCTTCAGATCCGGCCATTGGTCTCTTTCCCTGTCCGTGTGGAATGACCAGTACAACAAGTTTCCCTCTTCCGTGTAGATTGCATATCCTATTTGCAGGGATGGATCCGACTTTATTATTATTCCTTCAATATATACGTATAGGTCCGAGTCGTTACTTACAAAGGATTGGGGTTTCGTCCCGGAATCGCCCATGACTCGAAGTCGTAAAGGTTTGAACCAGGAGTTTTCGTAATCATTTCCCGAATTGACCCATTCGGTTTCCTTCACTTGATTTTCCAGTAAGGAAAGATAGTTTTTAATTACCAGTTTGATATTTCG
>Ga0214473_10007699_pt1 | contig 12759 bp, 10 predicted proteins | sample RVTome_7_FD_203509 | JGI IMG/M metagenome (GOLD analysis project Ga0214473, IMG submission 203509) | Soil microbial communities from uranium-contaminated site in the Upper Colorado River Basin, Wyoming, United States - RVT98D197 | ecosystem: Environmental > Terrestrial > Soil > Contaminated >... | reverse complement strand
GTAGCCGCCCAAGACGACCGTGGACCGGCGGCAACTCCAGCGGGACGCAGCGCCAGAACCGGTACGGCCGCAGCGCCATAACCCAGGTGCGTAACGCCCCGCGGACGGGCTGATCGGTGTACTCGTACAGCCGTCGATCCACGGCAGCGGCTTCGTCGAGCAGCGCCAGCCAGTTTAGGCCCAGCCGGCAGGCCGGGCACTCCGCCCCGTCATTCGTGAAGAGTCGCTCCCCACACCGCGGACAAATCACCCGCAGCAGCGCCTGCCAGCGGAAGATCAGGCCGCACTCCGGACAGCGCGGCAGATGCAGCCCGCGCAGGTTGTACTGGCACGACGGGCACGAAACATCGCGACCCTGGACCCACTCCTCCGGGAGCCCCGCCGGCAACACGGGAACGATCGCGCTCGCGCTCACAGCGATCCCATCCTACGGCGACCCACGTGCCCGGCCAACGACCAATTGTTTGGAGCCGGTCTCTGTCCGGTGGGCAGGCGTGAGCGTGATCTCACGGGGTAAATGACAAAGGCCCGGACGCTGGGTTCCAGGGGCGCTGGTTGAGTCTCGCGCGAGTCGATTGGCCGAGGAGGGCCGCCGGGGAGGATGCCCACAGGGCAGATCCGCGGCCAGCGTTTCTCGCGGCGGACGGAGCCCGGTGGACGGCGGACCCGCCCCGGTCGAAGCCGCCGTCCGGACGCAGGTCCGGCGGAGCGGAGCGGGGCGAAGGTGGCGGAGCTTCATCTGGGGCGGCAGAAGCCGGGCGATCAAGGGGCGCGCCGGTCTCGCCCGTGCGGTCGGACGCAGCGGTTGGTGGGCGATCGGCCCAACGTGGTCGCCACGCAACGGGGACCGGTGGGGCTGCGGCGGGCGTATTACCGCGGCGCGCACGGCGGCCAGTCGGCCTGGCCCCACGATCAGCAGGTCGGGCGGCGTGCCGGGCCCGCCCGTGCCCGGGTCCCGGCCAAGCGGGCGGGCCGGCGGGCCCTGATTCCGTATGTGGAAAATCAGGATGACCGGTTCGCGTATGATCGGTCCCGGGCGCCGGGCTCGGAGCTTGGCTCCGGTCGCGTCGCGGCGGCCGGCCAGCACGTCGTGAGCTTGCGGAGGAAGCCGAGCGGCCTGCGCGGGTCCGCCCCGGGTTCGAAAAACATGCGCTGGCGCCGCGTGGCCTGACTCCACGGCGACAGAGACCGCCTCCGAGCCAGCCACCCCCTGGCCCGCGTCGCGTGAATCTACCCACGCTGGTGACGCCGACCCGGCGCAAAAGGAGTCCGGTTCTGCATATTAGGTCTTACGCCCCCCGCGGCTACGATACGTGGCTCGGGGGCATGGCCAGCGGAGTGTGCCGCCCGATCTCCGCCTTGCCTAGGATTTCGTGGGCGTACGCGATCCGCAGGAACGACTCCCACTGGTGCGGCCAGAGCGTGCCGTCCCGAGGGACGCGGTCGTCATCCTCAGACGTGAGAAACTCAATGTACTTGTATGATTCCGGCTTCAGCCCGGGCATGCCGTCCCGCCGCCAGTTCTGAAAGGTATCTTCCTATCGCGCGAACGGGTTGAACATGATCCTTCGTGACCTGATCCCGGTGCTACTCGGCTCTTGGCTCGAGGCGGTCAATATCCAGAGGCACACCGTGGCTCAGGATGTACTGGGCGAAGCTGGCCCGGGGCGGATTCTCGTACGACGATGCCGGGAAGATGTGCATCTCGATGTCCAAACCGGCTCGCTGCTGGGCCGCGCCGCAGGCGCGAGAAAGCCGCTCAAAGTCCCATTCCTCAGCGCCTTCCACGAATACGGCGATGTCGATATCGCTCCATGGATCGGCCGTGCCTTGCACCTGAGAGCCGAATACGTACGCCGCACGGACGCGCCCCCACCGGCCGATCACGCGTACGGCCTCCACAGCCCTGTCCGCGATTACCGCATCGACGACAGCCATTGCAGCACGTCCTCCGTTTGATTCAGCACCTGCTGGCCCCTGTGCCGGTCGAGACCGCGTGAGAGTGCCGGAATCTCTTCCGGGTAGCGGCTCTGAATATAATAGCGCGAAAGGTCCTCCAGGAGCACCGTCTGGGTCTGGTCCAGCTCGACCCCCGCGTGCTCGGCCAACTTCAACAGATTGTGCAACCGTGGCGGGCACTGGCCGGTCCGCTCGGCGATCAGCGCCTTCAGCATTTTCTCCACCGCCTGCTGACAGCAGAACACGACGTACAGATACCGTCCGCCGTCGAGCATGACCCGCGCGCTGTCCAGGTCGTAGCGCGCCTGCTCGACCCATTGTTCCGGGATAGAGTCGGCCATTTGAAGTTCCTCAACCCCTATTCTACGCCAATCTCGCCCGTCCACGTCCCCTCGCCGCCCAACCCGTCACCGGCGACTGCTACGCCGAACTCGCCAACCCGCCGCGGTACTCGACCGTCGCCAGAATGTATCCCATGCCCCGCTGCTTGCACCACATCTCGGCCGCTTTTCTCTTGCGCTGAACGTCGGGCGAATCGAGGCGACTTGGGTCTTTCACTTCGATGACTCCCTTTCGGCCATCACTGTATTGCACCAGAAAATCCGGGACGTAGCGACGCTGGTGTTTCTGTCCGTCGATCCAGGGGATGCTGATCCCGTGCCGCTTCATCCATTTCGCGACGATGGGGTCCTTTTCGAGCCGGGTCATCATGCGACGTTCGAGGTCGCTTTGATAGCGCTCGAAGTTCCAAGGGCTCTTGGTGGGGTTCCAGAAATCCCCGTGCTTACTGATCGCCATATTCGATGATTCCCGCGACCAAACCGGGCGCCCCGGCCACTTTCGACTTGACCTGCCGGAGCATTTTCCACGCATAGTCCACTTCGGCTCGCTCGGCCAAGCCCAGCGACGAGCCGTTCAGGAACTTCTTCCGGACGTGCTGCACAAGCGCCACGTAAACGCGGTCCGTGAAGGCCGTCGCGTACCCGGCATCGACCGTCAACCCTTCGGCAATCTCCAGCAGGCCGGACTTCACGGCGTCGCGAACCGCCTCATCCGTCACGTCGACTTTCGTTTCATTCGTCGCCGCCGTTTCGGGGGCCGCCTGGATTGTCGTCCATCCGGCACCGCCCAGTTCTCGACCCACGATGGCCCTCATACCTACTTTCGTAATCTCCACGAACGTCGGGTCGTACTCGATCTCGTCGAGCACTTTCCGCCAGTCCTCCAGCGGCTGCGGCGGCGGCGGAAGGTCGCCAACGTCAAAGTCCTCGTCGCCCATGATTGTCGGGTCTGGCCCCAGCACGTCGATGACGAGGTCCGGGTTGACCAACTCCTGCTTCGCCGGGGGAGCGGGCAGATCCTCGGTTTCGTCGAAGAGATCGTCGATCAAGACGTTTTGCCGCTTCTTGGCGTTGAAGATTTGCCACAGCCACTCGTGCTCCAACTTGGGATGGTCCACCACCGCGCAAATCTGCGGCTCGTCGGAGGACACGCCCTTCACGCGAACCCGACGCAGACCGCGCCCGATGACCTGCTGACCGTAGACTCGCGAACCGAACTTACGCAGCAGCAGGATCACGCCGACTTCGGGCACGTCCCACCCTTCGCGGAGCATGAGCACGCTGACCACGGCTTTGAACGGTTTGCCCGCCTTCTTCTCCTTCCCAAGTTCGCGCGCCTTTTGCCGGTCGGCCTCGTCGCTGTCCTCGGTCACCAGCAGCGTCTTAGCCTTGAAGTATTTATTGAGAGTTTGCTCCGCCTTCTCGGCGTCCAGCTTACAGACCGCGACGACAAAAAGAATCGGTTGATACCGCCCTTTCGCCCGGCGCTCCTGCTCCTCCAGACGCCGCAGCGCGATCGCCATCTGCTGCCGCATCGGTTCGTCGTCGGTCACCCACTGCGTCGCATTGATGCCCAGACGATCAATCTCGTCCCATGGAACGTCCTTGACGTCTCGCACCTCACCAGTCTGTGCATTTCGATATGTCAATTGCACTTTGTTGATGTCCGGCTGATACACGACCGGCGTCTTGATGATCCCATCAGAGAGAGCGTCGGTCACGCCGTACTCATAGATCATGTCGCTGTCCGGCGTCTGCCCGTCGGCGCGGTCGGGCGTCGCAGTCGTATCCACCCGTAGGACGATCTTCTCACGCATGCGCTGAAGGGTCGCCTCGTATTCCGGGGCGGGCGAATTGTGGGCCTCGTCGTTGAAAAGCGCGAACTCCGGCCCGTTCATCAACGCGGAAAGATTGCTCTGTCCGCTCTTGTTGCTCTGATAGAACTGGTGGATGTTTCCAAGGACGACGCTGGCGCTGAACAGGCTCGACCAGCCGCCTTCTTTCCCGCTGCCCAGGGTGGTTAAGACGAAATCTCCGCGGCCGAGATTGGACCAGTCCAGAAGCAGGCCGCGGACGCGGAACACCTTACCGCCGTCAAAGTCGTCCTCGAGGCGGTCGCGGACGATCAGGTTCGGGCACAGCAGCACGAACTTCTGCACGTCATGGGCGATGCGCAGCCAGGCGATCAGCGCCGCGATGACGGCCGTCTTGCCGCCGCCCGTTACAATGTTGAGCAGCAGCCCGTCGCGTCCCATTTCCGCTTTACCCAGAATCTCGTGGGCGTACAGGACGCGGAGGAACGATTCCCATTGGTGCGGCCAGAGGGTCCCCTCGCGCGGGGCCTGGTCGTCTTCCTTGGACGTCAGGAACTCGACGTATTTGTACGACTCGGCCTTCAGCCCGGGCATGCCATCCCGCCGCCACTGGGCGAAACCCTCCTCGTATCCCGCGAACTTGTTGAACATGGGCCTACAACCCGCCGGCGGATTCCTCGCGGAGGGTTTTCTCCAGGCGCTCGATCAACGGCGGCAGGTCTTCGGTCAGGGCCTTCCAAACCTGCTCGTAGTCGATCTCGAAGTACGCATGCACGAGGCGATTGCGCATCCCGACGACCTGGGCCCAGGGAATGTCCGGATGCCGCTTCCGAAGCCCCTCGCTCAGGCGTCCCGCGGCTTCGCCGACGATCTCCAGGCACTTGACCAGACCCAGCGTCCAAACGTGGTCGGCGGGCAGCGCGGCGGGCTCGCGTCCCTCAATCGCAGCCACGGCCGACCGCGCCGCGCCGACGATGTCCCGCAGGAGCGTCGGATCGTCACGCCGCGACATACTGCGCCTGCGCCTCCCTGAGCACGTCTTCCCGGAAGTGGCGGCTCAATTCCGCGGCCGTACGCAGGTCTGCTTTGCGGCCGAGAATCTCGGACAACTCAATCTCGATCCCCGCCATCCGAAGCAGTCCGGGCACGTGACGCGGCTCGAACTCGACCAGCACGTCGATGTCGCTGTCCGGGCCGAAGTCGTCACGCAGGATGGAGCCGAAGAGGGCCAGCCGGCGGACGTGATGCCGGCGGCAGAACTCGGCGATGGCCTGCTGTGGAATCTCAAGTCCGTGATAGCTCATTTGGGCTGACGCCTCTCGTGAGGATTCTAACGCACCTCGATCTCGCCCGTCCACGTCCCCTCGCCGCCCATGTCGTCCTGCACCTTGCACGCCACGCCGAACGTCCCGGCGGCCGGAAACTCGTACTCCACCTGCAAGGCCGGCTCCTTGTCCTTGCCACGGATGAACGAGTAGCCCGGCGTGCTGGAGAAGCGCTTGCCGTAGTTGAAATCCCATTGGACGTTGATGATCTTGGCGCCCGGGTTGAGGATCGCCGTCTCGCTCACGTCGAATTTGTAGGTCCGTGCTGCGATCCGCTTGTACCCGACCTCGACGCGCGGCGGCTGCACGAACGTCAGGAAGTTCCCGTAGTCCGCGTGCTTCGTGGACAGCGAGGCAACGTCCTCGCGGAAGCGCGGCGAGTCGATGCGGATCATGTCCAGCCGGATGAAGTTCAGTTCCGTCTGCTCCAGCTTGCGCAGCCGCTCGGCGGCCTCGACCGCGTCGGGTCGGAAGGCCCAGGCCAGCATGATCCCGTCGCGCAGGTTGTCCTGTTTATAGCGGAGCGTCTTGCGGATGGCGTTGGCGAAGTCCTGCACGTCCTTGGCGGTGACGCCCTTCTTCTGGTCCGGCTGGCCCACCCAGACCGGAATCGCGCCCTTGTAGCCGTGGATTGTGGCACGGGCGTCTCGCCCGTGATTCATGGCCGGGACGGCCAGGCCACCTTCCACGGGCGGGACGCCCGTGCCACCTACCCATTTCCATCCTTTCAGGCGCGCCGCCTCGGGGTTGCGCAAGATATATTCCACACAGTGCTCAAGGTCCTTCTCGTCACGGATCAGGTGATCGTAGTATTCCGCCTGCCAGAACTCGCCTTTCCGCCCGAGGACTTTGTTGGCCTCCTTGGCGCTGAACGACTTCCATGAATGCAGGATATCCGGCAGCTCGTGCCCCTCGCGCGGGCGCATCACCACATGCACGTGGTTCGGCATCACGCACCACGCCAGCAGGTCGTAGCGCTCGCCATCGAAATGCTTCAGCGCCTTCGCCACGATTTCTGCCGCGCGATCGTCCTTCATCCAGCACGCGCCATGGCCGGCGTCCAGATAGCGCTCCACCTTCTCCGAGTGCAACTGGTGTAGTCGCTTCTCTTCCTGCTCGGACAGGGGCCGGCCCATTTGCTGGGCGGTCTTGAGGATGTTCTCCCGTTCGAAGAGCCACGACCGAAGAACCTCCTGCGGCAGAGCATCTGCCAAGCGGAAAGTAACGGCGTACGTTGCCCCTTCCAGGGTCCAATGGGGAAGGTACGCCCCCTGGCGGATGCTCACTGTGGCAAGGGCGTCCTGCCCATGATTCATGGCCGGGACGGCCATGCCAGTTCCCACGGGCGGGACGCCCGTGCCACACGTGGCACGGGCATCTTGCCCGTGTTCTTCCGGCACGGCGCCGAAGCAGCGCAGGACGAACGCCCGGAACTGGTCCGCCGGCATCTCCGCCAGCCGCCGCGATTCGTACACGCCCCAGTGCTCGATGGTGAAGTCGGGCACCGGGAACAGCTTGCCCGTCTGCTCCTCGACCTGCCGCGTCAGCCGGTCAGCCGTGATCGCCACGGCGACGCGCGACTGGTCACAGGCGATCCAGCGCCGCCCGAGTCGCTGCGCCACGGCGGGCGTGGTTCCGCCTCCGCAGAAGAAGTCGCCTACGACATCGCCTTCGTTCGACGAGGCGCGCACGAGCCGTTCAATCGCAGCTTCGGGTTTTTGTGTCGGGTAGCCTATTCTTTCGGCGGCATGAGCGCCGATTGCGGGGATGTCGCTCCACACCGTAGTTGCTGGCCTTCCATCCAGCTGATCCAAGTATCGCTTGAGCCTCGGCATGCCGCCTTCTTTCTTTGGCCAGTGAATCTGGCCTGCGGCATCTAACTCTTCGAGTTTTTGCACAGTGTATTGCCAGTGATTTCCTGTTGTCGTGGGATCTATCCCATGCCACGGTTTGCCTGATTCTCCTTTGCGGGTTCCCGCAGCGAGAAGGTTGTCGGCCATGTACCGCCGTCCATCCGGGTCAGCGTAGCGGAACTGCTCTCGTATGTATTTCTCGTCGTATGGTTCGTATTGTGGGTTCCAGAGGAAACTGTTGCCTTTGGAATAGAAAAGTATGGTGTCGTGCGCCTGGTTCCAACGGTGTGAGTCCCGATGACCGGTCGTTCGCTTCCAAATGATCTCATTTCGAAAGTTCTCCACGCCGTAGATCTTGTCCATCTCTGCTTTGATGTAATGATTCGCGTGCCAGTCGAGATGGACGTAGATGCTCCCGGTCTTCTTGAGCAGCCGTTTCATCTCGTAGAGGCGGGCGTTGAGCCAGATCAGGTAGCCGGGCATGCCGCCTTCCCAGATGTCGGAGAAGGAGCGCAGCTCGTTGCGGTCGCCGAAGATGACGTTGTACTGCCGGCCGGAGAAGAAAGGCGGGTCGATGTAGATCAGGTCGATGCTCTCGCTGGGAAGCTGGCGCATGACGTGCAGGTTGTCGCCCCAGAACAGGCGGTTGGGCTCCAGCGCGGGATGGCCGAACGAGACCCGCTCGATCACCTGGAACGGCAGCAACACGCGCGGGAAGAGCTTGCGGAACCCGCGGCGGCGGTCCCAGCCCAGCGGCTCCTTCTCGACTGGCACGCTGCCGAACCGCACCGGCGGGCGCCAGAACTCCTCCTGAGCCGGCAGCGCGTCGCTGCGCTCGTCAAGGTCGGGCACCTCCGGCGGCGCGATGAACTCGCCCTTGCGCGGTCCGACGGCTTCAGCGACGCTGTTCTGGGCGCCTGGTCTCGTCGGCATCGGCCCTGTCCCACGGCAATGCCCGCCGGATGCACAAGCCGGCCGCCCGCCGTACGGCGTCCGGCAGCGTGTTCCCGTCTACGTCGATTCGACCCGCGGAGCAAGCCACGCGCCCTCGGCGCGCGCGTGGTCGGCGACGCGCACGAGAGTGTAATCGACCCCGGCCTGCGAGCAAGCCGCGACGCAATCCCGGTTCTTCGCGACCCCCTGGTCCCGGGCTAAAACGGACCCTCGTCTACGTATTGGGTCTTGCGCCTTCAGCCGGTAAGATACGTGGCTCGGGGGCGTGGCCAGCGGAGTGTGCCGCCGATGCAGTTGTCGTTCAAGCCGTTCGAGGAGATGACGCCCGAGGACTACGCGAATATCGGGTTCATGTGCGGCCTCGAGGTGCATCAGCAGCTTCTGACGAAGACCAAGCTCTTCTGCCGCTGCCCCGCCGGTCGCTACAGCACCGAATACGACGCCGAAATCTTGCGGCACATGCGGCCGACCCTGTCCGAGCTGGGCGAATACGACGGCACCGCCCTGATGGAGAAGAAGACCCGCAAAAACATCTTCTACCGCATCCACCAGGACACCGTCTGCACCTACGAGTTCGACGACACGCCGCCCTTCTTCATCTCCGACGAGGCCCTCGACATCACGCTGGAGATCTGCCTGCTGCTGCGGCTGAACATCGTCGGCGAGCTGCACATCGCCCGCAAACAGTACCTCGACGGCTCCATCCCAACCGGCTTCCAGCGCACCGGCATCGTCGGCGTCGGCGGCTGGATTCCGTACCAGGACCGCAAAATCAGCATCCGGCAGCTCTCGATCGAGGAGGACGCCTGCCGCGAGGTCTCCGACATCGGCCACGACCGCGTGCTGCTGACCGACCGCCTGGGCATGCCGCTCGTCGAGACTGTCACCGAGCCGGACATGCGTACGCCGCAGGAATCCGCCGACGTCTGCCGGCTGATCGGCAAGCTCTGCCGCAGCACGGGCAAGGTGCGGACCGGCTATGGTGCCGCGCGCGAGGACGTGAACGTCAGCGTCCGCGGCGGGACGCGCTGTGAGATCAAGGGCGTGCCGCAAATCTGGCGCATTCCACGGCTGGTGTACAACGAGGCCCGCCGGCAATGGTCGCTGCTGCAAATCCGCGAGGAGCTGAAGCGTCGCGGGGTGACGCCGGAGACGTTCGCCTGCACGACGCATGACGTGACGCGGCTACTGGGCAAGGCGCAGTACGAGCCGGTTCAGGCGGCGCTGGCGCAAGCGATGCGGATCAAGTGCGTCGTGTTGAAGGGTTTCGCCAGCCTGCTGAGCACGGAAACGCAGGAACAAACGACGTTCGCGAAGGAGTTCTCGGACCGCGTGCGCGTCATCGCCTGCCTCACGCAACTGCCGAACATCGTGCATTCCGACACGGCCGCCGAGGCGCTCGCGGCGCGGGATTGGAAGACGCTGCGCAAGAAGACGCGGGCCGAGCTGAAGGACGCGCTCGTGCTGGTCTGGGGAGACGAGGCGGATACGCAGACCGCCTGCGCGGAGATCGCCATCCGGGCCCGTGAGGCCACGTTGGGCGTTCCCAACGACACGCGCCAGGCGCTCAAGGATGGCACGACCGGCTTCGAGCGCGTCTTGCCGGGCGCCGAGCGAATGTATCCCGACACCGATCTGCCCCCGCTGGAGATTCGGCGGGAGCGGATCGACCGCATCCGGCTGGGGCTGCCGATGCTCATCTGGGACCGCGAGCTCCAGCTCCGCAAGCTCGCGATTCCTGAGGACACGCTCACGCCGCTCGCTATCACGCCGCGCGTGGACCTGTTCGGGCGGCTGGTCTATCAGCTCAAGGTCAAACCGACGCTGGCGGCCGTCATCCTGTGCCAGCGCTTCAAGGCCTTCCGCCGCGCGGGATTGGATCCGGCGCGCCTGACCGACGAGGACCTCTGCGAGGTGTTCCAAGCGCATGCGGAAGGACGCCTGGCGCGCGAAGGCATCCTCATGGTGCTGGAGTACCTGCTGCGACACGACGTTGCGCCGGAGCCGGGCATATCGCGCGTCCGGCAGGCGTGCGCGCGCTTGCGTCTGTCCCCCGCCAGCGAGGGCGAGGTACGGGCGCACCTGACGCGGCCGCTGCGAGCCCTCGACGACCGTCAGTTTCCCACGCGCGCCACGAAGCAACGCTACCTGATGGGCCAACTGATGCGCGTGTTCGCCGGCCGCATCGACGGCGGGCGCGTCGCGCGCCTGCTCGCGGACGAAAGTGGACTCGGCGCCGAGGTCGCCTGCGCCGCGGGCCAGAAAGCGGCGCAAGACCCACCGCGCGGGGCACGCTCCGCGGTCGGCTGGACACAAACGGGCCCGTAGCTTAGATTCGACTCGTGCACGCCCTGGCGTGCCGATGGGAGCTGGCTGCCTGAGAGTTGGCGTGCAGGGCAACAAGGAGTGAGCATGGTGCTCGACAAAAAAGCAGACCTGGCCGGACCGGGTATCAGCACGTACGAGGAGGTGGAGCGGATCCTGCCCCGAGACTACCAGTCGCTGCTGGACCCCAAACAAACCCAGCTCGCCCTGACGGTACTGCGAAGGTACATCGAGGACCAGCTGTGCAAGGAACTCAACCTCTTTCGCGTTGAGGTGCCGCTCATCGTGGACGTCGAGAGCGGCGTCAACGATTACCTCGACCGCGACGGCTCCCGCACGCCGATCGAATTTCCCTGCGGACTGGGCCTAGACCGACCCATCCGCGCGCAAGTCGTGCAGGCCGCCACCAAGTGGAAGCGCATGGCCCTACGGCAGTTCCACTGCCAGGTGGGCGAAGGCATCCTCACCGACATGCGGGCCGTGCGCAAAGACTACTTCCTCGATCATGACCACAGTGCCTACGTCGACCAGTGGGATTGGGAACGGGTCATCACGGCGGACCAGCGGAACCTGAACTTCCTGAAGGACATCGTCCGCAAGCTCTGGAAGGTCATCAAGGGCGCCGAGATCGCTATCCAGAAGGAATTCCCCAAGCTCAAGGACCCGCGCTATCCCAACCTGCCCGACGAGCTGCACTTCGTGCACGCCGAAGAGATGCTCGACCGGTATCCCGACCTGCCCCGCAAGCAACGGGAAACGCGCTACGTCCAGGAGGTCGCCCCGGCGATCTTCATCATCGGCATCGGCTGGGTCCTTCAGGACGGGTATCCGCACGAGATGCGGGCGGCCGACTACGACGACTGGGTCACCGAAACGGAAACCGAGGACGGCCGGGTGATGCATGGCCTCAACGGCGATATTCTCGTCTGGAACCCCGTCACGCGGCGCCGTCACGAGTTGACCTCCATGGGTATCCGCGTCACCCAGGAGACCTTGAAGAAGCAGCTTGAGATTACGGGCCAGCTCGATTTCCTGAAACTGCCGTACCATCAGGCGATCCTGAATGATCAGATTCCGCTCAGCATTGGCGGAGGGATCGGGCAATCGCGCACGACGATGCTGTTGCTCAAAAAGGCGCACCTCGGCGAAGTGAGCGTCACCGTGTGGCCGAAGGTCCTCAAGGACATCTGCCGGAAGAAGAGTATCTTTGTGCTAGAATAGGTGGGCGGCAAGCACGGCGCTTCGACCGGCCTCGAAGGGGGCGACCGCACGCAGACCTCCGCGGCGCACGCCTAGCCGGGCTCCGGGCGCCACGCCCCGCTCGAGAATTCGCGATGTCTGACGAGGCACTCCAAGGCTATCGCGGGATCAGTCGGTCCGTGCTCGCTCAGCACGGGGTCGGCATCTGGAGCGAGGTCGACATCGAGTGCACCGAGGGCCGGTTCCAAGGGCTGATCCTACCGCGTTCGGAGACCGCCGACGATCGCCATATCGTGCTGAAACTCCCCAGCGGGTACAACATCGGCATCGCGGCCGAGTCGGTCATGCGCATCACCGAGCGCGGCCGACGTGAAGCCCGCTACCAGATCCCCGAGCGGACGTTCCCGCACGATCCGTCCAAGCCAAACGTCAGACTCTTCGGCACCGGTGGGACCATTGCCAGCCGCTTGGATTACCGCACCGGCGCCGTGATTCCCGCGTTCTCCCCGGGCGAGCTGTACGGCTCCGTCCCCGAGCTGGCGGACATGTGCAACCTGCGCACCGAGAAGCTCTTCGGCGTCTTCAGCGAGAACATGGGGCCGCACCAGTACATTCGCTTGGCGCAGCGGATCGGCGAGGAGATTCGCAACGGCGTCGGCGGCATCGTCATCGGACACGGCACCGACACCATGCACCATACGTCCGCGATTCTGACGTTCATGGTGCAGCATCCCCCGGTGCCCATCATCATGGTCGGCTCGCAGCGCTCGTCGGACCGGCCGTCGTCGGACGCGGCGCTGAATCTGATCAACGCCGTGAAGGCCGCGGCGGAGGGAGACATCGCTGAAGTGCTGGTGTGCAGGTTCGGGCCGACGTCGGACGAGTACTGCCTGCTGCACCGCGGCACGCGCGTGCGCAAGATGCACTCGAGCTACCGCTCGACGTTCCGCACGATCGGCGATGTCCCGCTGGCCATGGTATCGCCCAA
>Ga0214473_10007698_pt1 | contig 12759 bp, 12 predicted proteins | sample RVTome_7_FD_203509 | JGI IMG/M metagenome (GOLD analysis project Ga0214473, IMG submission 203509) | Soil microbial communities from uranium-contaminated site in the Upper Colorado River Basin, Wyoming, United States - RVT98D197 | ecosystem: Environmental > Terrestrial > Soil > Contaminated >... | reverse complement strand
CCAAGGCTGGTTTCGACATGGCTTATTTCGGCGACCCGCGCTACATCGGCTGGGGCGGCGGCCTCCCCGTGCGGGTGAACGGCGAAGTCGTCGGGGCGGTGGGCGTCAGCGGATTGCCCGAAGCCGAAGATATGGAACTGGCACAGGTCGGGGTGGCGGCGATCACCCGATAGTCAAAGCAGTTAAACGCAGTGACGACCCACGGCGACGGCATTTGGGCCTGCCAGTTGGTCGTCACTGAAAAAGGCGGTTGGGGGAGGGTGCGCCCGGCGGGACTTGAACCCACGGCCAACAGCTTAGAAGGATTCTAGGCCCGGCGAGATTGGTTGCAAGTTAAGCTCTGCATGAGCTTGTCAAGGTTGACCAGATGTTCCAAGCCGATAAACTGGGGGCATGAGTGACAAAGCCCAATCTGTCCCGAAACGCAGTTCGGTTCGCCATACCCGCGCCATTCAGCGGGATCGCAGTAAGCGTCCGACCGTTGCTCCGCCGGATGAACAGGTCGAAGCGCGGCTGACCGAGTTGATCCACCCGGCGATGTATGCCCAGGTGGAAGCGTACCGGGCGATGGGGTTGCGCCACCGGATTTTGACCCTGCCGGTCTTGGCCTATTTCTGGGTCGGCTCGCTCAACAGCATCCAGACCCAAGTCTGGGCCACCTGGCTCTTGTACGCCGTGTTGATTGACCTGACGGATAACGTCAGAGATGGTCTATCGCGGCTTGTATCATTTCACCCAAGCCCATCACCGAGGCCAGGCCACTGACCCCGTTGCGTATCTCGCCGCCAATGCCCAGCACTTGGGCATCCCGAAGCGCAAGTGAAACCGGCCCGCCGAACATGGGAGCGCCCAACTCTTTCAGGGCCGTCAGCGCCGCGAAGTAGCCGCACATCCCGTGCACGCCCCCACCCGGCGGTGTGGCCGATGAGCAGATGTAGATCCCTTCGGCGGGCGTGGCGTATGGCGGGAACTGCAATGCGGGCCGCGTAACTAACTGCGCGAAGTCCTGCACGCCGCCATTGATGTCGCCGCCGACGTAATTGGGGTTGTACGTCTGCAGCTCAATGGCCGTGCGCGTGTGCCGCGCCAGGACGCAGTCTTTGAAACCAGGCGCGAACCGCTCCATCTGCGCTTCGACGCGGTCGGTCATGCCAAAGTCTGAGCCGTGCGGCACGTGGCAATAGGCCCACGCAGTGCTGGAAGCCGGGTATGATATCCGCACCGTGCGGGAACTCCGGGGTCATGCGGAGTGGCTCCGCCAGGCCTGGGAGGACGGTCCGCGTTGGACTCGCGGCGGTTCGGGCAGTTTGGAGTACACTCTGTCGCAGCTTTCCCGCCCAGCTACGTGACCCTCTGGCGGAGACTGCGCGCGAGCGCACCCGATGGACGCTCAAGGAGGCAAATCTATGAAAAGAGTTGGATTCGTGCTTAAGGTCAGGAAGGAAAAGATCGCGGAATATAAGGAGCATCACAAGAAAGTGTGGCCGGAGATGCTCGGCGCCCTCCGGCGCACCGGCTGGCACAACTATTCGCTGTTCCTGCGCGACGACGGCCTGCTGTTCGGTTACTTCGAGACGCCGGAGGGCTTTCAAGCGGCGCTGGACGGCATGGCGCGCGAGGAAATAAATGCCAAATGGCAAGACTTTATGGTCCCTTACTTCGAGGGCCTCGGAGCGCACGCCGACAAGATGATGGAAGAGTTAGAGGAAATTTTCCATCTCGATTAAATTTGCCGCCACGAATTGCACGAATGTTCGTGATGAGCCACGGCAAAGAAAGACCATGAGGCTGTATGCCCAAGAATCTTTGGAACGACTCTGAAACGTCCGAACTGTCCGGGCTCGATTGGCTGGTCTACCGCTCACACCTGCTCGGAGCGGATCGCAGTGTGTGCAACATCTTCGGCGGGAACACGGGCACAAAGACGGTCGAGCGCGACTTCCGGGGCCGCGAGGTTAAGACCCTGTGGGTCAAAGGCTCCGGCTCCGATCTAGCGACCATGCAGCGTAAGGACTTTGCCGGTCTGCGGCTGGACGATGTGCTGCCGCTCTTCGAGCGCGAGGCGATGACGGACGAGGAGATGACGGCCTATCTCGCCCAGTGCCTCCTCGACGCGAATATGCCCCGCCAATCCATCGAAACATTGTTGCACGCTTTCATCCTGGCGGCCCACACCGACCACACCCACCCAGACGCCGTCATCAGCCTGGCGTGTTCCGCCGACGGCGAGAACTGGGCGCGCAAACTTTACGGCGCGCGCATGGCCTGGGTCCCCTACGTCCGCCCCGGCTTCGCCTTGAGCAAATGGATCGGACAGGCCGTGCGCGAAAACCCCAGGATCGAGTGCGTCATCATGGGCAAGCACGGGCTCGTCACTTGGGACGACGACCCGCGCGCCTGCTACGACAAGACCATCCGTATCATCCAGGAGGCCGAGGACTTCATCGCCGAGCAGCCCGGCAGGCGTACCGTGTTCGCGATAACGCGCACGCCGGCTTTGAATCCGGAGCGACGCCGGGAGATCGCTGCGCAAATCCTTCCCGGGCTACGCGGCGCGGTGAGCGTCTCTGGCCCTATGGTGACTCACCTGGACGACGGCCCCGAGGCCCTCAACTTCGTTGGCGCAGAGGCGGCCAGCGCAGTGGCCGCGGTTGGCGCGGCCTGCCCGGATCACCTGGTGCACACCAAACGCGTCCCGCTGTTCGTTGATTGGGATGCCGCCGCTGGCGACGTGGAGTCGCTGAAAGCCAAACTGCGCGCGGGCGCGACCACCTACATCGCTGATTACGAGCGCTACTTCAAGGAGAACAGCAGCGCCCATGACCAGATGGGCAACCCCGCGCCGCGCGCGGTGCTCATCCCCGGCGTGGGCATGATCACGACCGGAAAAGATGCCGGGCTGGCGCAGGTCTCCGCCGACCTCTATCACCGCGCCATGGCCGTCATGCGCGGCGCGACAGCGCTGGATCGCTTCGTATCGCTCACACCCGCCGAATCCTTCGCCGTCGAATACTGGCCGCTCGAACTGTACAAGCTCACCCTGCGCCCACCGGAGCGTGAGCTGGCGGGACGCATCGCCTTCATCACCGGCGGGGCGTCGGGCATTGGGCGGGCGACGGCGTTCCGGCTGGCTGCCGAGGGCGCACACGTGATAGTGGCTGACCTCAACGCTACCGGTGCGGAGAGCGTGGCTTCCGAAATCGTGAAAAGGCACGGAACAAAACGCGGGCTGGCGGTGGCTTGTGACGTGACCAGCGAGGAGCAGGTAGCAGATGCATTCCGGCAAGCGGTGCTCGTCTACGGCGGTGTGGACATCGTGGTCAGCAACGCGGGTCTGGCCTCATCGGCGCCGATCAGTGAAACAAGTCTGGCCGAGTGGAACAGACTCTTCGACGTGCTGGCCGCGGGCTACTTCCTCGTCGCGCGCGAAGCCTTCCGCGTGTGGCAGGCGCAGGATATCGGCGGGAGTCTGATTTTCGTCGCCAGCAAGAATGGATTAATCGGCGGCAAGAATGCGGCGGCTTACGGCGCGGCCAAGGCGGCGGAGATCAATCTGGCGCGCTGTCTGGCGGAAGAGGGCGGGGCGCGCGGCGTGCGCGTCAACGTCGTCAACCCGGATGCGGTGCTGCAAGGCTCCAGCATCTGGGACAGCCGCTGGCGCGAGGAGCGCGCGCGGTCGGCGGGCGTGCCGGTGGAACAGCTCGAAGAGTTTTATCGGTCGCGGACCACGCTCAAGGTCAACATCTTTCCTGAGAACGTGGCCGAGGCCATCCTGTTCTTCGCCTCTGGCCGCTCGGCCAAGATCACGGGCGGCATCCTCAACGTGGATGGCGGCGTCGTCGCCGCCTACGTACGATAGTTGAGATCAAGACCCGTCAGGTCACTTCGCGGAATCCTGACGGGTCTTTCTTAGCGAGGTGTCCCATGACGAATTATCCGACCGAGCGACAAATCCAGCTGGCTTACGACGCCGCCAAAGAGCGTTATGCGCTGATGGGTGTGGACGCTGAGGAGGCGGTGGAGAGGCTGGCGCAGATTTCGCTCAGCCTGCACTGCTGGCAGGGTGACGACGTGGGCGGCTTTGAAGCCTCCGGCGAGGCGCTGGGCGGCGGGCTGGCAGCCACGGGCAATTACCCCGGCAAGGCGCGTACCGCCGACGAACTGCGCCGCGACCTCGACAAAGCCTACAGCCTGATCCCAGGCCAGCATCGCCTGAATCTGCACGCGATGTACGCCGAGACGGGCGGGCGCAAAGTGGAGCGCAACGAACTGCGCCCCGAACACTTCACCGCGTGGGTGGACTGGGCAAAGGCCAATCAGCACGGCGTGGATTTCAATCCGTCCTGTTTCTCACACCCTAAGGCCGCCAGCGGCTTCACCCTCGCCAGCCACGACCGGGGCATCCGCCAGTTCTGGATCGAGCACTGCCTCGCCAGCCGCAAGATCGGCGAGCACTTTGGCCGCGCGCTCGGCGCGCCGTGCATCACCAACATCTGGATCCCCGACGGCTTCAAAGACACGCCGGTGGACCGACGCTCCCCGCGCGAACGGCTGAAGGAATCGCTCGACACGATTCTGGCTGAGAAGATTGACCCGCGCTACAACCGCGACTCAGTCGAACCTAAACTTTTTGGCCTCGGTTCGGAAAGTTACGTAGTCGGCGCGCACGAATTCTATCTGGGCTACGCCGTCGCCAACCGGGTGTTGCTGTGCCTGGACGCCGGCCACTACCATCCCACCGAAACCATCTCCGACAAAATCTCGTCGGTGCTGACGTATCTCGACGAAATCCTGCTGCACGTCAGCCGCGGTGTGCGCTGGGACAGCGACCACGTGGTCACGTTCACGGACGAGTTGCAGGCCATCGCGCAGGAGATTGTGCGCGGCGGTTTTTTGGATCGCGTTCACATCGGCCTGGATTACTTCGACGCCAGCATCAACCGCGTGGCGGCCTGGGTGATCGGCGCGCGCAACACCCTGCGGGCGCTGCTCACGGCGCTGTTGGAGCCGCTCGACCACCTGCGCGACCTCGAACGATCCGGCGATTACACGCAGCGCCTGGCCCTGCTGGAAGACCTCAAGGGACTGCCTTCCGGCGCAGTGTGGGACTATTACTGCTGGAAACAAGGTGTGCCGGTGAGCGCGAGTTTCATGGAGGTGATCCAAGAATACGAGAGGCAGGAATTATCCAAACGCGTTCAACGGACGAAGGATCAATAACGAAAGCCTTTCGTCGTTCGTCCTTCGTTTATCGTCAACCATATGGCAACCCTCAATCTCGCCGCCATTGATCTTGGCGCAGAGAGCGGGCGCGTGGTGCGCGCCGCATTCGATGGACGGACTCTCCAATTGGAGGAAGTCCACCGCTTCCCCAACGTGCCGGTGCGCGTGCTGAATAGCCTGCACTGGGACCCGCTGCGGCTGTTCGCCGAAATCACACACGGCCTGGCGCTGTGCGCGCGGGCGGGGCCGCTGAGCGGCATTGGCCTCGACACCTGGGGCGTGGACTTCGCCCTCCTGGGGCGCGACGACGAATTGCTCGGCAACCCATTTCATCACCGCGATCGCCGCACCGATGGAATGATGGAGCGCGCGTTCCAGCGTGTCCCGCGCGAAGAGATTTTCGAACGCACCGGCATCCAGTTTATGTCCCTTAACACGCTCTATCAACTCCTGGCCATGGCCGAGGCCCGCGCACCCGCGCTGGAGGCGGCGCAGACCTTCCTCACCATGCCCGACCTGCTCAACTTCTGGCTGTCTGGGCGCAAGGTGTGTGAGTTCACCAACGCCACCACCACGCAGATGTATGACCAGCGCACGAAAAGTTGGGCGCAGGCCATGCTCTCGCGTCTCGGCCTGCCTGCCCACATCTTCCCTGAAGTCATCCCCCCTGGCACGGTTCTTGGGCCGCTGTTGCCCTCGGTCGCCGAAGAACTTGGCGGCGAGCCGGTTCCGGTCATTGCCCCGGCCTGTCACGACACGGGTTCGGCGGTCGCGGCGGTTCCCGCGCAGGCCAGGCATTCCGCTTATATCAGTTCCGGCACGTGGTCGTTGGTAGGCGTTGAGGCGGAGGCGCCCGTCATCACACCGCAGAGCCTGGCTTACAACTTCACCAACGAGGGCGGCGTGGCGGGCACCGTGCGCCTGCTCAAGAACGTGATGGGCCTGTGGCTGCTGCAAGAGTGCCGCCGCACGTGGGCGCACGAAGGACACGATTACAGTTACGCGCAACTGACGCACAAGGCGGAGAGCGCCGCGCCGTTTCGCTCACTGGTGGACCCGGACCACGTGGAATTCCTGCCTCCCGGCGACATGCCTGCCCGGCTGCACGACTTTTGCCTCCACACTGGCCAGCCCGCGCCGGAGAGTCAGGCCGCGTTCGCGCGTTGCATCTTCGAGAGCCTGGCGCTCAAATATCGTTGGGTGATTGAGAAACTCGAGGCGTTGCTGGGCCACCGGCTGGAAGTGATTCACGTGATAGGCGGCGGTTCACAAAATGCCCTGCTCTGCCAGTTGACGGCGGACGCGACGGGTCGCCCCGTTATTGCCGGGCCGGTGGAAGCGACCGCGCTGGGCAATGCGCTGGTGCAGGTGATGGCGCTCGGCCATTTGAGTTCGCTCGCGGAGGCGCGGCAAGTGGTGCGGGATTCGTTTGCGCCGGTCATGTATGCGCCGCGCGCTTCAGCCGCCTGGGACGAGGCGTATATGCGCTGGACTCACCTGTTGCCCGAACCATTGCGCTGAGTTAGGCCATCCTTTTCTTGCCCCTGAAGTATTGAGCTGATAATCAGATCAACGATCTTCTCGGGTGGCCGTGCCGCGTCCAGAGTCAACACACGCCGCGGCTCCTCCAACGCGGCGAACTGGCTGGCGAGCATCTCTGCCTTCATGTAGTGCCCCTGACGCGTGTGCATGCGCGCCAAGATCAGGTCATAATCGCCTTTGAGGTAGATGAAATTCACTTGGGCGGGGTCTACGCACAGCCGGTCCCGGTAGGCCTGTTTGAGAGCCGAGCAGGCAACAATGCCGGACACGTCCCGCGACAGCTGATCACGGATCAAGCGGGTCAGCGCCGCCAACCAGCCCTCGCGATCTTCATCCGTAAGCGGGATGCCGCGGCTCATCTTCTCGATATTCGCCGGCGGATGGAAGTCGTCGCCGTCATAGAAGGGCCAGCCCAGCCGCGCCGCCAGCAGCTCCCCGACAGTGGTCTTGCCGCTGCCCGAAACGCCCATCAAGACGACGATCATGGGGCTCTCAGCCGGTAGAGATATTCACCCGCGCGCGGCACCACGAGGACGCCCTCGGCCTCGCGACCCGTCCAGGCCGCCGGATCAATGTTGGCCGGATCACGATAACCCAGATTGACAGCGCGGCACACATCTTCAGGAATGCCCGTGGCTAGCGTCACCTGAATGCGCGGACACTCGAGGCCATTTTCGTAAGTCCCAATCCCGCGGAGATGTGAGGAAAGGGCCAGCACGCCCCAGGGGTAACGCTTGAACCTAGCCCAATGCTTCACAAAATCGTCGCGCACGTGATAACCAATCTCACGAATGGCTGCGCCGTGTACGACGCTGATTTCCTTGATGTGCGGCGCGTAAACGATCACCTCGCCGCCGTCGGCGATGACCGGCTCCATCTTGTACATCCCCTTGGCGCCCACCCAAATTTCGTCGTACATCTCTGGTAGAACAGATAGCACTTGCCGATAGGGTCTCTCCACGTAGCGCACGTGCACCTGCGCCGAGAGGTCGGCGGCGGCGCTCCATGCGTCCTCCGGCGCGCCGAAGAACACGCCCTCGACACCCCCGTGGGTGACGACACTGCAAAAGGCATGACGTGGGCGCGGGATCAGGCTGGCCGCGCGATCAATCACCCGGCGCACCGGCGTATCTTTTGTGCCGATGATTTCGTATGAGGTGATGAGCGCGCCGAGCCAATGGGTGAAGTCAATGATGTCAGCCCCGGCAATACCGGGGAAGAAGTATTTATTGCCGCCGCTGAAACCGACGACTTCATGCGGAAAGACCGGGCCGCAGATCAGCAGATGGTCGTAGTCAAGCACGAGTCGATTGAGTCGCACCGGCACCTCCATCTTCAGCAGGCCGTTGCTCAACTCTGCAATTTCGTCGGAGGGGAGGGTGCCGAGGGGGATGAGCGCCTCCGGGTCTTGCCAGGCATGATTGAGCAAGCGCACGTTGGCGTATGTTGTGGCCTTTTCTTCAGACGTGAGGCCGACGAGATGCAAAAGCGATTCTTCGCTCAGCGGCGGATGCGTCCCCAGCGCCACCACAAAATCTACGGCGCGAACGCGCGGCAAAAAGTGGCGGGTGAGCAACCGGAAGAATAACGGCAAGGGCATGGTGCGCGTCTGGTCGGGGATGATGACCAGCACCCGCTTGCCATCCAGCGGCAAACTTTCAAGGCCGCGCGCCACAACCGTTTCGATTTGAGAGTCGGTTAGATGAGTCATACGCCACTGTAGGCCGAAAAGCCGCCGTCAACCGGGACGACGACTCCGGTGACAAATTCCGAGGCCGGGGACAGCAACCACAACATCGCCCCCACGAGATCCTCGGGCTGGCCGAAGCGCCCCATCGGGATGTGAGCAAGGATGGCTCGCCCGCGCGCAGTGAGCGCGCCACTCGCTGCCTCGGTCAGCAAGGCGCGATTCTGCTCCGTCAGGAAGAAACCCGGCGCGAGGGCGTTGACCCGGATGTGCGGCGAATACTCCTGCGCCATGTGGACGGCGAGCCACTGCGTAAAATTGCTGACGGCGGCCTTCGCAGCCGAATAGGCGGGGATGCGCGTGAGGGGGCGGAAGGCGTTCATCGAAGAAACGTTGAGGATCGCCCCTTGTTCGCGCTCGGCCATGTGCTTGCCGAACACCTGGCACGGCAGGATCGTGCCGAGCAGGTTGAGATCGAGCACGGCGCGCAGGCCGGCCTCGGGCAGGTCGAAGAACGGTTGATCGGGATGGGTCGTGGCAGTCGGTTTGTTGCCGCCAGCGGCGTTGATCAGGGCGTCGACCTGTCCGAATTCACGGACGATGACGTCGAGCGCCTCGCGTAGCGTCGTCGTTTGAAGCACGTCGGCATACACCATCACGGCCCGCCCGATGCTTTTGGGCAGACGCTCGATCACCTTCTCGGCCAGCGCCGAGTCACGATCCAGAATCGCCACGTTCGCGCCACAGCCGACCAGCGCGCAGGCCATTTCGCCGCCCAACACGCCAGCGCCGCCGGTAATCACCACCGCGCGGCCGGAGAAGTCGTACAGTTTTGCCAGTTCATCAAGATTCATGATGGCCCTCGATCCTGCTCGCGAACGGTTTCAGGTGACGCAAGAAATGTGATTTCAGATTGGCGGCGTACGCCTCGGCGTTGGCCCGCAACAAGCTCACGAATGGATCGTAGAAACTTCGCCGGCCGTCCGCTGTGCGTTCGGTGAGCACCGAGCCAAAGGTGACGTGCAGAATCTCGCGGGCGTCAAACTGCTCAAGCAGTTGGGGCAAATCCCTGTCGGCCACTTCGTCCGGGAGCGGCGCGCGGCCTAGCTGCGCCGAGACGTGATAACTAGCCCGATCCGTCTCGTAACGCTCGCGGGCGAAGGCGTAGATGGCGTGGAAGAAATCGGGGTCGAGCGCGGCGATGGTGCGCAACGCTTCGAGATAGCTGGTGCCGGCGGTTTTCAGGTGAACGAGGCCGCGCGTCTGGCGCATGGCGATGGCATAGACGCTGAACTTGTCCGAGCCGGAGTGCAGGCTTAGCTTGTACGGCCCCAGCTGCCGGGCGATGGCGGCATGGGTGGCAAAGTCCCGCTCGAATGCGTTCAGGTCGCCGATGTAGTCCACGCCTTTTTCAAAGCGGCCGATATAACGCGGAGCCAGGCTCACCCATTGCACGCCCAAACGCCGCAGCTCGCTGGCGATGTAGACGTGCTCCGCATGAGAGGTCGGCTGCTCGGTCTCGTCCACCGACACCTCCAGCTCGCAATTCTCGCCGCCGGTTTTTTGCATCAAGTGTCGGTGCATCGTCGCCACGTGCGCCACGGCCCGGCCATACTTGACTGCGGCTTTGAGCAGGGTGTGTTCGTCGAAAAGGATGTGGTCGCCCTCGATATCGAACGATTTGCCCGACAGGCTCGCGGCGCGCGGCTGAACCTCGGTCGGCAGGTTTTCGGCGGCGGCGCGCAGGTCGGCGAGCGAGGCGGTTTCGGCGCTGTTATCCACATGCTCGCCGGGGTCAATGGTGAAGAACGTGAAGCGCGCGGCCAGGCAGTCGTCCAGGTCGGCGGTTGTCTTCTGGTGGTCGGCGTCGGCCCCAACGCCTTCCCGCCAGCCCCCCTGGAAGATGCCCCATGTCGCATCGTCCATCACTTGCTGCGGCGTGCGGCCCGTGCGCGTCATCTCGCGGATGGACTGCTGGGCGAAGATGGGCGCGATGTCGCCTCCCGCAGCGCGCACCGCCTGGACGTGGCCGGGCGTCGCTAGGCCGAGGCGGTCGCCCATTCCGGCGGAGGTCCGCAATCCCAACATGCGCGGCCTGAGCCAGGGATGATGTGCCCGCAGCGCAGCCGCATTACGAGGCGTGAGCGGGCCGAGCAAGAGCGTCTGGCCGTCGTGCTCGGCGCACTCGCCTTCAAAGTCGCGCAGGGCTGTGGGTGAAGCCCAAACTGCCAGGCGCGGCCCGGACTCGGTATTTGCCAATCCGTATTCGGCCTCGTCATCCCTGACGAGTGATTGCGGGAAGAGATTCAAGCGTGATAGTGAAGTCAAGTTACCCATATGGCGTTTGTTACGTGCGGCGCACCTCCCGGGGGCGTCGCACGTTCCCTTCGGTCATGCCAGCCTGTACGACTTCTTTGCCAACCCATACGCCATGTCATGGATCATTTCTTCGGCGTCGCCCATATCCACAATGCCACGCACAACCAGTCCGGCGACCCAGTTGGCGCTGGCTCGCCGCCACAAATCGTGCCGGGCCGGGATGGAGCAGAAAGCGCGCGTGTCGTCGTTGAAGCCGGCGGTGTTGTACAGCCCGGCACTCTCCATGACTTGATCAAAGAAATGTGCCATGCCGTTCAGGCTATCGAAGAACCACCACGGCGGGCCAAGTTTGACTACCGGGTAATGACCGGCCAGTGGAGCCAGCTCGCGCGAATAAGTGGTCTCGTCCAGCGTGAACAGAATGAGTGTGAGGCGCGAGTCGTTGCCGTGCCTGCTCAGCAAAGGGCGCAGGTTGCGGGTGAACTCGGTCGCCAGCGGGGTGTCCGCGCCTTTGTCAGGGCCAAAACGCTCAAAGATGATGGGGTTGTGGTTGCGGAACGAGCCGACATGCAACTGCATTACCAGCCCGTCCTCGACGCTCATGCGCGCCATCTCCATGAGCATGTGCCCGGTGAAGCGAGCGCTGTCGTCGGCAGTCGCTTCGCCGCGCAAGGCGCGCTGAAAGATGGCCTCGGCCTCCGCCTCCGAGAGTTCCGCCGTGTAGGGAGTCGCGGCGGCGTGGTCGGTGGCCGTCGCCCCCATCTCTTTGAAAAACGCGCGCCGATTCTCAAGCGACCGGATGAAGGCGCGATAACTGCCAACTTCGACGCCGCTCACCGCGCTCAGCGCGTCCATGTTCTTGCGCCAGCCGGAGGCGTCCAGATTGATCACGCCATCTGGGCGGAAGCAAGGGATGATGCGCCCTTTCCAGCCCGACTGGCGAATGGCGCGGTGATGCTCCAGCATGTCGGCGGCGGCGTCGGTGGTGCACAGCACTTCGATGTTGAAGCGCTCGAACAGGGCGCGCGGGCGAAATTCGGGCGCGGCAAGTTGGGCGGCGACCTGGTCGTAGATGCGCTGGGCCGACTCGCCGGTCGGTTTTTCCTCGACGCCGAAGATGTCGTGCAATTCGTGCGTCAGCCACAGGCCAGTGGGCGTGCCGCGGAAGAGATAAAAGTTCTCGGCGAAGGTCTGCCAGATTTTGCGGTGATCGCTTTCCACCGCGCCCCCGTCGCGCCGGGGAATGCCCAAACTCTCCATGGGGATGCCTTGTGAATAGAACATCCGAAAAACGTAATGATCGGGGAGGATGAACAAATCGGTGGGCGTGCCGAAAGAATACTCCGGGTCGGCGAACAGGCGCGGGTCCACGTGGCCGTGTGGGCAGATGAGCGGCACGCTTCGCGCGGCTACCTGGCCGTACAAGTGTTGAGCAATCTCTTTCTGTTTGGGATCGGGGTCAAAGTAGCGCTGTGGAGAAAGGGATATTCCTTGCATGACCACACACCTCTACTCAAGCCGAAACGTCATCGCCGATACGGACAGGGGCGCGAGTTCCAACTCGGCGCGACCATTCGCAATGATGCACTCCGAAAACAAGCTGGGCTTGATGAGATCCGGCTGTTCGAACGAGTTGGACACCTTCGCGCCGGGGCCAGTGAGCAGTTCGGCGCTGTCCAGTGCGGCGATGTTTCTGTCGGCGACGTTGATGTGCACGCGGGCGGCTTCCTCCAGGCTGCAATTGGTGGCAAAGACGTGCAGCCGCCCGCCGTTCAGGATGGCGCTGGCGTCAATGTAATGCGCGCGGCCATTCGTTTTGCCTTCATCGGAGATATCTGTTTCATAAACAGTCGTGTCCAAGAATCCAGCCGGACATCGCCTAATGCTTGAACTTCCTTCTGAAAAACCCTTCGACCGTGAAGTCGGGGCCATGAATGTAAGCCATCAACTCCGACTCTTCGACCCGGATGCGGGCGGCGGCCTCGGCC
>Ga0214473_10007697_pt1 | contig 12760 bp, 14 predicted proteins | sample RVTome_7_FD_203509 | JGI IMG/M metagenome (GOLD analysis project Ga0214473, IMG submission 203509) | Soil microbial communities from uranium-contaminated site in the Upper Colorado River Basin, Wyoming, United States - RVT98D197 | ecosystem: Environmental > Terrestrial > Soil > Contaminated >... | reverse complement strand
GCGACCGCGTCGTGCCGGCGCAGCCAGCGATTGACCGCGGCCTTGAGCACCGGTCCGCGCTCGCCAGATCTGCGTCCCTTGCCGTGCACGATGCGCACGCAACGCAGTCCGCGCCGGCTGGCGTCGGCGAGGAACGCCAGGATGGCCACGCGCGCCTCGGCCCGGGTCATGCCGTGCAGGTCGAGGTCCTCGCGCCGCGTGTAGTGGCCACGGCGTAGCCGCCGCAGGGTCGCCTCCGGTATGCCATCACGGCGATAGACCAGGTCCTCGCCGGTTTCGACCTCGAGATCGGCAGCATCGGCTTCCAGCGACTCCGCGAGTACCCGTGCCTCGTCCGCGCGCCGCAGGGCGGCGCGGGCCGGCAATCGGGCGCGCGGTGGCGGCGACCGCGTCTGGCGCAGCGGGCGCACGTCGCGCACCGCGGCGCGGAACAATTTCCGTTCGTCCTCTTCACTCATGCGTTTGCTGCCCGTCCCGCGCGCCTGCCAGAGCGCGGCTTCTTTCCAGTATAGTGCGGGCCGTTCGCTGGCCATGCGGCCGCGATGTACAGTCGAAACCGTGAAGATCCTGCTATCCAATGACGACGGTTACCGGGCCGAGGGTTTGCGCTGCCTGAAGGAAGCGCTGGCGGGGGTCGCGCCGCTCACGCTGGTTGCGCCGGACCGCAATCGCAGCGGCGCGAGCCACTCGCTGACGCTCGATGTTCCATTGCGGGTGCAGCAGGCCGAACCGGATACCTGGTACGTGATCAACGGCACGCCGACGGACTGCGTGCATCTGGCGATCACGGGCCTGTTCGCGCACGAGTTCGACATGGTCGTATCCGGCGTCAACGATGGGGCGAACCTCGGCGATGACGTGTTGTACTCGGGCACGGTTGCCGCGGCGATCGAGGGGCGGTTTCTCGGGCTGCCGACCATCGCCGTATCGCTCGTGCCGCTGGCCGGCCCGCACCCGCATTTCCGGACCGCAGCGCGCATTGCGCGTGAACTGGTGCTGCGCCTGCTCGCGCGGCCGCTGCACCGGTCCATGATCCTGAATGTCAACGTGCCGGACCTGCCCTACGAGGAGCTGCGCGGTTTCGAGGTCACACGCCTTGGCAACCGGCATCGGGCGGAGTCGGCCGTGCGGGGCCTCGATCCGCGTGGGCGCGAGATCTACTGGGTCGGCGCTGCCGGTGCCGGCGCGGATGCGGGTCCCGGCACGGATTTTCACGCCGTCGCGAATGGCTTTGTGTCGGTGACGCCGCTGCAGGTGGACCTGACCCGCCACACCGCGCTCGACAGCCTGCGCGAATGGTTGCGGGAGCCCGCGGCATGAGCGGGGAGCGTGACGAGGCATCGCGCAGCGGGATCGGCATGACATCGGCGCGCACGCGCGAGCGTCTGATCCAGCGCCTCGTGGAGCAGGGGATCCGCGACCCGCGCGTGCTGGATCGCATCCGCAACGTGCCACGGCACCTGTTCGTCGATGAAGCGCTGGCAAGCCGCGCTTACGAGGACACGGCGCTGCCCATCGGCCACGGCCAGACGATCTCACAGCCCTATGTGGTCGCCCGGATGACGGAGGCCGTGACCATCGGCGGGACTCCGGAAAAGGTGCTCGAGATCGGCACCGGCTGCGGTTACCAGACCGCCGTGCTGGCCCCGCTGGTCGGGCGGCTGTTCAGCATCGAACGCATCGAGCCACTGCTCAAGCGGGCCCGGGAGCACATGCGCAAGCTCGGCATCCGCAACGTGCGATTCAAGCACGGGGACGGTAACGACGGCTGGCCGTCGCAGGCACCATTCGACGCAATCCTGGTCGCGGCGGCACCGCACGCCGTGCCGCAGAAGCTCCTCGACCAGCTCGGGGAGGGCGGCCGGCTGGTGGCGCCGATCGGACCTGAAGGCCGGCAGGAATTGCTGCGCCTCACGCGGCGCGGCGACCAGTACCTGCGCGAACGGCTGGGTTTTGTCAGTTTCGTGCCGCTGCTGGGCGGCATCTCCTGACGTGATCGATCGCGCCGGGGCAGCGCTTGGCCGCGCAGTGGTGCTGCTCGCGGTCCTGGCGCTCTTGTCCTGTGCCGGCAACGGGCGCCGGCCGGCGATTCCCGACAATCATGTCGTGCGTGCCGGTGAAACGCTGTATTCCATCTCGATGCGCTACGGGCTCGACTATCACGACGTCGCCCGATGGAATGGAATTGGCGCGGATTACAGGATTGATCCCGGCCAGCGCCTGCGCCTGAATCCGCCGCCGCACGGGCGCTCCGGATCCTCCGCAGCGATCGCGGCGGCGCGGCAGCCGGTGCCGCGCGCTTCGCCAGACGACCCGGCCCATCGACCGCCCGCGTGGCGTTGGCCCGTGCAGGGCGGACGCGTGATCGGAATCGTCAGGCAGCCGTCCGGCGGGGTCGGACTGCGCATCGATGGCGAGTTGAACCAGCCCATCCTCGCGGCTGCGGAGGGCAAGGTCGTCTACACCGGCAGCGGCCTGCGCGGCTACGGCGAGCTGATCATCATCAGCCACGTTCGTGGCTGGTTGTCGGCCTATGGCCACAATGCGCTGGTCAACGTGCGGGAAGGCGAGACCGTGCAGGCCGGACAGGGCATTGCCACGATGGGGCCGGGTCCCGGGCGGCAGCCGATGCTGTATTTCGAGATTCGCCTCGACGGGCAGCCGCTCGACCCATTACGCCAGTTGCCGCCGCGATAGCGGCACCGCCTAGAGGATCAGTGCGACGGCGACTTCGCGAAATTCCGAGAGCAGCAGGTTGTAGGTGCGGCAGGCGGCACCGGTGTCCATGACCTCGAGGCCGATGCCGCGGCCGGCGAATGCGGCGAACAGTTCGGGTGGCGGCATGCGCTGGCTCGGCCCGGTTCCGAGGATCACGACTTCGGGCGCCAGCGGCAGCAGGCCAGCGAAGTCTTCGATCGTCAGGAGCTCGACGGCGGCAGGCTGCCAGTCCTCGATCACGACCTCGCGCGTGGCGATCAGGCTGGTGCGCAACACGCGCCCGCGCATGCGGATCTCGCGCGCGTCGTAGGCGACGATCGCATTCGCGGAGCTGTCTTGTTCAAGGTTGATCTGCATTTCCGGACCCGGGCGGAATATAGCCAATCCGGCTGCGGCGCGCGCCGTTATCATGACCCGCGATGAAGCCAGAGGCGGCAAATCAACGTGCGAAGCTGCGGATCCGCCGCCGGGCGCCTGGTTCCGTGGATGCGCTGCCATCGACGCTGCACCCCGTGCTGCGACGCGTCTACGCGGCACGTGGCATCGGCCATCCCGACGAGCTCGCACTGGAACTGCGGCAGCTGTTGCCCGTATCCACGCTGGACGGCATTGGACCGGCCACGGCCTTGCTTGCGGATCACGTGCGGCGTGGCTCGCGCATCCTGGTGGTTGGCGATTTCGATGCGGACGGAGCGACCAGCACTGCACTGGTGCTGCGTCAACTCGGGCGACTCGGTCATGCAAACGCGGGGTTCCGGGTGCCGGATCGCATGCGGCACGGATATGGGCTGACGCCGGAACTGGTGGCAGACCTGGCCGGTGAACGCGCGGATCTGCTGATCACGGTGGACAACGGCGTTGCAGCGTTCGCCGGCATCGAGGCCGCGCAGGCGCTCGGCATGCAGGTGCTGGTCACCGATCATCACCTGCCGGCAGCGACACTTCCCGCCTGTGAGGCGATCGTGAATCCCAACCTGCGGGGAGCGGGCTTTGCCAGCCGGGCACTGGCGGGAGTCGGCGTCGCTTTTTACCTGATGGCGTCCCTGACCCGGGAACTCGAAGGCCTGCGTAACGAGCGATTGCCGCCGGTCGCCGACCTGCTGGACCTGGTTGCGCTCGGCACGGTGGCCGACCTCGTGCCACTCGATCGCAACAACCGGATCCTGGTGCAGGAAGGCCTCAAGCGCCTGCGGGCCCGCGGGGCGGCGCCAGGCCTGATGGCGCTGGCACGCGTTGCCGGCTGCCGTCTGGACGACTTGTCGGCCCGCAACCTCGGTCATCAGATTGCGCCCCGGCTGAACGCGGCGGGCCGCATCGACGACATGTCGGTCGGCGTGCGCTGCCTGATCACCGACGATCCGGCGGAAGCGCTCACGCTCGCCGATCAGCTCGATCGCCTGAATCGTGAGCGGCGCGCGCTGGAGTCCCAGATGCGCGAGGAGGCGGCGACGGCCATGCGCCGGCTGCAAATCAGCGAAGGCAGCCTGCCGGCCGGCGTCGCGCTGTACGACCGCAACTGGCACGCCGGCATCGTCGGGCTGGTCGCGACACGCATGAAGGATCGTGTGCATCGACCCGTCGTCGCCTTTGCGCCGGCTGGCGATGGCGAGTTGCGCGGCTCCGCGCGGTCAGTCGCGGGCTTGCACATCCGCGACCTGCTCGAGGCGATCGATATCGGGCACCCGGGGATGATCGGACGGTTCGGCGGTCATGCAATGGCCGCCGGGCTCTCGCTGCGTCTCGACCAGTTTCCGGCATTTGCCGACGCTTTCGCCGTGGAAGTCGGAAGGCAGCTGACGCGCGAGCAGATGCAGGGCGTGCTGGAGACCGACGGCGAACTGGCGGCCGCCGAACTGTCGCTGGAGACGGCGCTTGCGCTCGCGGCCGGCGGGCCGTGGGGCCAGTGCTTCCCGGAGCCGATGTTCGACGGCGAGTTCACGGTGGTCGAGTCGCGTGTGCTCGCCGATCGTCACCTGAAGCTCTGGGTGCGGTCGCAGCCGGAGGCGCGGCCCCTGGAAGCGATTGCCTTCGGGCATTTCGACGAAGGCACGCAAGAAAAGCCGCCCGCCGGCGCGCGCATCCGGCTCGCATACCGGCTGCAACCGACCAGCTATGGCGGCACCGCGCGCGCGGAAATGCTCGCGGAATACGTCCAGAGCGTCGGGTGATCGTCTGCTAAGATTGCGGCCTGAATGGAAACCGCCGCCACTCGCCGCTCGATCGAAGACCTGCTCCAGCGCCTCGGCGCGCTAAGGGGGTATCTTTGAGTACGATCGCAAGCGGGAGCGACTCGAGGAACTAGGTCGCGAGCTCGGCGACCCTGCGATCTGGAACAGTCCGGAGAAGGCGCAGGAGTTCGGTCGCGAACGCGCCAGGCTCGAGTCGACGATCGGGGAGCTCGACCAGATCGCGCACGGCCTGAGCGAGTCGGCGGAGTACCTTGAACTCGTCGAGGCCGAGGGCGACGAAGCCGGCTTCGCCGAGATCAGCCGCGATGCCCGCAATCTCGAGGAACGCGTCCGGCGTCTCGAACTGACGCGCATGTTTCCCGGGGAAATGGATTCGCACAGCGCGTTCCTCGACATCCAGGCCGGAGCTGGCGGAACCGAGGCGCAGGACTGGGCGCAGATGCTGATGCGGATGTACCTGCGCTGGGCTGATTCGCGCGGAATGCGGACCGAAGTGACCGACCAGAGCCCCGGAGAGGTCGCCGGCATCAAGAGCGCATCGCTCTTGATCGACGGGCCGTATGCCTATGGCTGGCTGCGGACCGAGACCGGCGTGCACCGGCTGGTCCGCAAGTCGCCGTTCGACTCGGGGAACCGCAGGCATACGTCATTCGCATCGGTATTCGTGTCGCCGGTCGTGGATGACGAGATCAACATCGAGGTCAATCCGGCCGACATCGAGATGGATACCTACCGGGCGAGCGGCGCCGGCGGCCAGCATGTCAACAAGACCGACTCTGCCGTGCGCCTGCGCCACCTGCCGTCCGGCATCGCCGTGGCTTGCCAGAGCGAGCGCAGCCAGCACAAGAATCGTTCGACCGCAATGAAGATGCTGAAGGCGAAGCTTTACGAGCTCGAGGTCAACAAGCGCAATGCCGCCGCCCGCGTTCTGGAGGACCAGAAGACGGACGTCGGCTGGGGTCACCAGATCCGTTCCTACGTACTCGACCAGTCGCGGATCAAGGATCTGCGCACCGGCTACGAAACAGGCAACCCGTCGGCCGTGCTGGATGGCAATCTTGACCCGTTCATGGAAGCGAGCCTCAAGCAGGGCCTATGACAATACCGGACGAGAACGCATTGATCGCGGAGCGACGCGCGAAGCTTTCGCGATTGCGCGAGTCGGGCATCGCTTTCCCGAACGACTTCCGGCGCGATGCGCTGGCGAGTGACCTGCACGCGACCTATGCCGAGAGGAGCGACGAATGGCTCGCGGCCAACCCGGTCCGGGTGCGCGTCGCGGGTCGCATGATGTTCAAGCGGGTGATGGGCAAGGCATCGTTCGCCAAGCTGCAGGATTCGAGCGGGCAACTGCAGGTGTATCTCCAGGCGGGAGCGCTGGGGGCAGCCTACGGGCAGTTCAAGGGCTGGGACGTCGGCGACATCGTGGGCGCGCAGGGCGTGCTGATGCGCACCCGCGCGGGGGAACTCTCGGTTCGTGCCGAGGGCGCCCGGCTGCTGGTCAAGTCGTTGCGGCCGCTGCCCGAGAAGTGGCACGGGCTGGCGGATACCGAAACACGCTACCGGCAACGCTACGTCGACCTGATCGTCAACGACACGGCGCGCGAGACCTTCAGGACGCGTACGCGCATCGTGCGCTACCTGCGCGACTTCCTGGATGCGCTGGATTTCCTGGAGGTCGAAACGCCGATGATGCAGCCCATTGCGGGCGGCGCGGTCGCGAGGCCATTCGTGACCCACCACAATTCACTCGACCAGGACATGTACCTGCGTATCGCCCCGGAGCTTTACCTGAAGCGCCTGGTCGTCGGCGGCTTCGAGCGCGTCTATGAAATCAACCGCAATTTCCGCAACGAAGGGCTGTCGACCCAGCACAATCCGGAATTCACGATGCTGGAGCTCTATCAGGCCTACGCCGATTGCGGGGATTTCATGGAGCTCGTCGAGCGGCTGATCCAGGGCCTGGTGGACGCCGTGGCTGGCACGCGCACGATCCCCTACCAGGGCCGCACGCTGCGCTTCGGCACGCCGTTTGCGCGGTTGTCGGTCGAGCAGGCGATCCTCGCCGCCAACCCGGGACTCGATCAGTCGCGGTTGCGTGATGCCGCTTACCTGAGGGAAGTCTGCGCGACACACGGCATCGTGTCCGGGAAGCAGGATGGTGCCGGCAAGCTTCAGATCGAGTTGTTCGAGAAAACCTGCGAACGGGGCCTGGAGCAGCCGACGTTCATCCACTCGTACCCGGCGGAGGTGTCGCCACTCTCGCGCCGGCGTGACAGTGACCCCTTCGTGGCCGATCGCTTCGAGTTCTTCGTGGACGGCCGGGAACTCGCCAATGGGTTTTCGGAGTTGAACGATCCCGAGGAACAGGCTGAGCGTTTCCGGGAGCAGGTCGCGCGCAAACAGGCGGGGGACGAGGAAGCGATGCTGTTCGACGCCGACTACATCCGCGCGCTGGAATACGGCATGCCGCCGGCGGCGGGTCTGGGCGTCGGCGTGGATCGGCTCGTCATGTTATTGACCGATTCGCCGAGCATCCGCGACGTGTTGTTGTTCCCGCAGCTGCGCCGGCAGGAGGAATCCGACTAGGGGATTGCGCTCGCGGCCGCCCGTGCTGCGTCGGTCTGTCAGGCCTCGGTGTCGGCCGCTGGCGCCGGGATTGCATAGGGCAGGTCGCCGGGCACGAATTCCGATCCCCCCGGCCGGGCGCCCAACAGCTCCGCGCGATATTCCAGCGCGACCACTGCGAGCATTTCCGTGCCACCGGGGCCCTGGCACGCGGCCACCACCTGTGCCGCGGCGGACTTGCCGGCAAAAAGCGTCTGCCCGGGCCTGAGGGCCGCATCCGCTGGGCCGCAGTAGCGTAGCATGCGGCGCTTGATGCGCCCCAGATGCTGGGTCCTGGCAACGATTTCCTGGCCGAGGTAGCAGCCTTTCGAGAAGCTGATCGCGGCCAGCAGGTCCAGGTTCAGCATCTGCGGAATCCATAGACCCGCCGTTTCCGGGTGAATGGTCGGCTCGCCATCCTCGATGCAGGCACGATCCCAGTCCGAGGCCGTGGTCCGCTCGACGCCGGACAGCGTGGCAAGAAGGGTCTCCGGGCTGCCCACGAGCAGGATCCGGCGCGGGCCGGCGACCATGATCGTCAGGCCGGTCGCAGCGGCCGTCGCCAGCGACCAGGAGGGGTCTGGCTGCGCGTCCAGCAACCCGGCGACGCTGAACGCATTGCTCCTGTCCTCGAGCCAAACCTGGGCCCGCAGCACGTGCTTCGCGAGGCGCTGCAGCAACCCGGGAATCAGGGTGCGCCGCACGATGATCAGCAAGCCGTCAGGGGCACCTGCCAGGCGCATAGTCTCCAGCACGCGGCCTTCGCGATTGCAGGCAGCGGTCAGCAGGCCCGGATGACGCTCCAGACCCAGCAGATCGGTCGTCAATTGCCCCTGCATGAAGGCGCGTGCGTCGCGCCCGGTAACCGCGACAACGGAAAGGGCCGGCAGCAGCGTGCAGCGCTCCTCGAGCATGACCGGCATCCTAACGCAGACTATCCATCCGGGAGCGCAGCATGATGCATGCGCGGCGCGCGGTGCTTCTGGCAAAATGAGCGGCGATGGACCACCCCGCAGCTGCACGGCCCCTGTCTCCGCACCTGCAGGTGTACCGCCTGACGTTCACGATGGTGCTGTCGGGCCTGCACCGCATCATGGGCCTCGCCTTGTCCGTCTGCAGCCTGCTGCTGGCCGGCTGGCTTGTCGCCGTGGCGCGCGGCCCGGAGGCCTATGCGGTTGCGGGCCGCTTGCTCGCAAGCCTGCCCGCGCGTCTCGTGCTCGCCGGGGCGCTGGTCGCATTCTGGTATCACCTGTTCGCCGGGTTCCGGCACCTCGCCTGGGACGCGGGCCTGGGATTCGAGAAAGCAATGACCCGGAAGAGCGGCGGACTCGTCGTCGCACTCGCCGCCCTGGCCTCGATCCTGACGCTGGTGGCGGCCTGGCGCTTCCTTGGGGGATCGTCATGAGCGGCCGCGAGCCACGCGGCAACCTGGTGCCGGATCCCCACTCCACGCGGCACTGGCGGAATCAGCGCATCACTGCAATCGCGCTGGTGCCGCTCGGCTTGTGGTTCCTGTTCGCGCTGCTCTCGCTGCCGGACCTGGGGTATGCGAGCGTCAGCGCCTGGATCGCGAAGCCGTGGCAGGCGGCGCTGCTGCTGCTGTTCGCCTGGTGCGCCCTGTGGCATTCCTCGCTGGGCGTGCAGGTCGTGATCGAGGACTATGTCCCGCGCCGGGTGCAGACCAGGACGCTTCGTCTGCTGCAGGCCCTGCACGGTGCCGCGGCCATCGCGGCCGCGTATGCCGTCGGGCTGCTGGCCCTCGGTGGCGCCGGATGAAGGCCTACCCGCTGGTTGACCACCAGTTCGACGTCGTCGTCGTCGGCGCCGGCGGCGCGGGGTTGCGCGCCACCATGGGGCTCGCGGAGGCCAAGCTGTCGACCGCCTGCGTGACGAAGGTTTTTCCGACGCGCAGCCACACGGTGGCGGCGCAGGGCGGCATCAGCGCGGCGCTCGGTAACATGGGGGAGGACGACTGGCGCTTCCATTTCTACGACACGATCAAGGGCTCGGACTGGCTCGGAGACCAGGACGCGATCGAGTACATGTGCAAGGAAGCGGCCAGCGCGGTGATCGAGCTCGAGCACTTCGGCCTGCCATTCTCGCGCACGGAGGACGGGCGCATTTACCAGCGGCCGTTCGGCGGCATGACCACGGACTACGGCAAGGGCATTGCGCAGCGCACCTGCGCGGCGGCGGACCGCACCGGGCACGCAATGCTGCACACGCTGTACCAGCAATGCCTGCGGCACGACGCGAAGTTCTACGTCGAGTACTTCGCGATCGACCTGATCATGGAACAAGGCGAGTGCCGCGGGGTGGTGGCGCTCGACATGACGACCGGCACGCTGCACCGGTTCCTGGCGCAGATGACGATCCTCGCGACCGGCGGTTATGGCCGCACCTATTTTTCCTGCACCTCGGCACACACCTGCACCGGTGATGGCGGCGGCATGGTGCTGCGCGCCGGCCTGCCGCTGCAGGACATGGAGTTCGTGCAATTCCACCCGACGGGCATCTACGGCGCCGGCTGCCTGATCACGGAGGGTGTGCGGGGCGAGGGCGGAGTCCTCCGCAACTCGAACGGCGAGCGCTTCATGGAGCGCTACGCGCCGAACGCCAAGGACCTGGCGTCGCGCGATGTGGTCAGTCGTGCAATGACGATCGAGATCCGCGAGGGGCGCGGCGTCGGCCCCGAGCGCGATCACCTGTTCCTGCATATGGAACACCTGGGGCCCGAGGTGATCCACAAGCGGCTGCCTGGAATCGCCGAAACGGCGATGATCTTTTCAGGGGTAGACGTGAGCCGCGCACCGATTCCGGTGCTGCCGACCGCGCATTACAACATGGGCGGCATCCCCTGCAACCTGCAGGGCGAAGTGCTGACGGCGCGCAATGGCAATCCGGAAGCCGTCGTGCCGGGCCTGATGGCGGTCGGCGAAGCCGCCTGCGTGTCGGTGCATGGCGCGAACCGGCTCGGTTCCAATTCGCTGCTGGACATCGTCGTGTTTGGCCGGGCCGCAGCAGCGCATTGCGCCGCGACGCTGCGGCCGGGTGCGACGCCCGGGAAGCCTTCGGGGCAGGCGACCGATTCCGTCCTGGCGCGTTTCGACCGGATTCGCCATGCGAGCGGCAAGCGGACAACCGCCGCCATCCGGGAGGAAATGCAGCGCCGGATGCAGCGCGACGCCGCCGTGTTCCGCACCGGAGCAAGCCTTGGCGAGGGCTGCAACCGGCTGCAAGAGACCTTTGCCTCGTTCCCGGAGCTGCGCATTTCGGATCGCTCGCTGGTGTTCAATACCGACCTGGTCGAGGCGCTGGAACTCGACAACCTGCTGCGGCAGGCGCTCGTGACGATTCACTCGGCGCTGCAGCGCACGGAGAGCCGCGGTGCTCATGCGCGCGAAGACTACCCTGAGCGCGATGATTCGAACTGGCTGAAGCACACGCTGGCCTGGGTCGATGACGGCGGCCGCGTGCGCTTTGACTATCGCCCGGTCCACCTGCAGACGAGCGGCGAGGTGGATGCCATACCGCCACGGGCGAGAACCTACTAGCGGCTTCGGAGCGCGCCGACCATGGTCCAGTTTCGACTGCCAGAGAACTCGCGATATTCCAGCAGCACCGGCCGTCATCACCCGGCGCCGCCCGGCGCGACGCGGATTCGCAGTTTCAGGATCTATCGCTGGAACCCGGATTCCGGCGAGCCGCCCCGCGTCGACACGTTCGACATCGATCTCGACCGCTGCGGGCCGATGGTTCTCGATGCGCTGATCAAGATCAAGGACGAAGTCGATTCGACCCTGACGTTCCGCCGCTCCTGCCGGGAAGGCATCTGCGGATCCTGCGCGATGAACATCGACGGCCTCAATACGCTCGCCTGCACGCGCGCGATTGCAGAGCGTGACGGGGACCTGCGGGTCTTCCCGCTGCCGCACCTGCCGGTCATCAAGGACCTGGTGCCGGACCTGGCGCATTTCTACGAGCAATACGCGTCGGTACGCCCATGGCTGCAGACCCGCGCGCCGGCGCCCGGGGATCGTGAACGCCTGCAGGCGCCCGCCGACCAGGAACGGGTCGACCGGCCATCCGCATGCATCCTGTGCGCCTGCTGCTCGACCAGTTGCCCGAGCTACTGGTGGAACAGCGATCGTTACCTCGGACCCGCCGCGTTCCTGGCGGCGTACCGCTGGATCGTGGATTCACGCGACGAGGCACAGGGCGAGCGACTCGACCAGGTCCAGAACTCGTTCCAGGTGTATCGCTGCCACACGATCATCAACTGCGTTGAGGCTTGCCCCAAGGACCTGAATCCCGCGCGTGCGATTGCCGACATCCGGCGGCGCCTGGCGCGCCGCGGGACCTGAGGGCGCCATGCAGGGCATCGCCAAGGGCGAGTTGCAGTGGCGCTGCCGCCGCGGCATGAAGGAGCTTGACCTGTTGCTCGCGCGCTGGCTTGAACGGGGCTGGCCGCTCGCGGACAACGATCACCGTGCGGCGTTCCTGCGCCTGCTGGACGAGCCTGATCCGCAGCTTGCGGAATGGTTGCTGCAGGGACAGCGTCCCGAAGACCCGTTGATGCTGGCCCTTGTCGATGACATCGTTTCGCGTCGAGTTTGAACCGGAACCGCAGGCCCGCATGGCAGCCGGCGCGCTGTTCCTGCATGCGACTGCGGCGGCCTTGCCTTGGGCAACGCATTGCCCGGCCGGGCTTGCCATGGTCCTGTCGCTCGCGGCAATCGCCAGCCTGTGGGCGACGCTCGCCCGCGTGCCCGGCCGTCACTGCCGCTTGCAGTTCCTCGCCTGCGAGGATGGTGTGTGGCGGGCCGGATTGGCGGGAGAAAGCCACGCTCAGGCGGTCCTGGTCGGACCGGGTACCCGGGTCTATGCCGGCCTGGTGGTGCTCGAGCTGGTGACTGATCGCGGAAGGCGGGGGTGGCTGTTGCCACGCAGGGCGCTGAATCCAGTGCAGTTCCGGCGCCTGAAGGCCCGGCTGCGCCTGGCTTGCTAGAATCCACGGCAGGTTCACAGCAACAGGAGGAGGGCGCCAACCTGCCCCCTTGCCCGCGAACTAACGTGGGACCCGCCGGTCTTATCCGGCGTGACGGCGGTCGGTACAGCGCTCTGCGTCTGGCCAATGCGGGCTGAAGCAGGCGATATCGCGCTCGTCCGGCGGGTGCAGAAAGGCGACAAGGCGGCATTCGACGCCCTGGTGCTGAAGTATCAGCACAAGGTGCTGAAGCTGGTGC
>Ga0214473_10007695_pt1 | contig 12760 bp, 12 predicted proteins | sample RVTome_7_FD_203509 | JGI IMG/M metagenome (GOLD analysis project Ga0214473, IMG submission 203509) | Soil microbial communities from uranium-contaminated site in the Upper Colorado River Basin, Wyoming, United States - RVT98D197 | ecosystem: Environmental > Terrestrial > Soil > Contaminated >... | reverse complement strand
AGTAAGTTATCATTACATCAAAAGACCCGCGTTTGAGCATTTCGGTAACTTTTGGTTATCCGCAATTACTGCAATTGACGATTGGATTGAACGGAGACAGAAGGAATGGTGCCGGAGGTCGGAATCCCTTCGATTAACTCAGAACAGGCTCACCGACATGGGGTGGAAGCCCCGCGGGATTTTGAGTCAATACCCAACCACCAGGCGATTTCCCATCATTTTCAAACACTTATAAATCAAAGACTTACGAGACCCTCATTGGAACAACTTGGGTCGATTTGGATGGTTTCCGGTTTAGACGGTTACACTTTGGTTACATTTTTCTACCACAGAAATTTTGAAAGAGCAATAGCTCAAAACCGTTAAAATTGGGACCTGTAATTGATGGGAAACACGATTATTGCGCATCGGTCATTTCCATCGAACCCATCTCCGGTAGGCATCGATCCATTCTGCCCCTTTCGGTTTAGGCTCGGGCAGGGGCAAGTCGATTAGGGAGACTCGAAGCCTTTCGCGACCGCGTCGACAGACCGCTAAGATCTGGTCAGCTTTGTTCAAATCGACTCGCTCCACCGTGACCTCTACCCCCAGCAGTGTCGTCGCGAACGGCACCGCCAGATTTTCTTCCAGCATTGTGAAGATGCCAGTGACCTCTTCGGACTCGTTGTAGCAATCCACCGTGGCTTCGGCAATCAACTTGTCAAGACGGGCCGTGCCGGAACGGACAGCCCTTTTTCTGGGTCCACCTTGCTTCGCATTCTTCGGCACCTTTGCCATATTGCCCCCCTACCCCACCCCCACGAGTCGTCATACCGGGTCTCCCGTCTATGTCCCCTCCGGCTATAGACTCTCTCTGTCTCGCATATATCCCTGTCCCAAGAAATTTTGGGGGTGTCATAGGGGACTCCCAAAATTGTTTTAGGTTCCATCGCCTGTTATTCGCTCCAGGGTCCTAGATCCTTCCAGGTTGACCCAGCAATCCCTGTATGGTGAAGCTAAAACCCACCCCTTGCTATTCACACGTCGTTCAGTTCTTTCATCAAAGCAGCCACCTCCTCTCGGAGGGTAGGCAGGTTGGCTTCAAGAATTCCCCAGACGATTTCATCGGCAACCGAAGAATAGCCATGGATGAGACGATTGCGGAAGGCAATGATTCGCCCTGTGTTACCTATTCTGGAACGAAGACTTGGATCAAGGCGGAGGACTTGGGCAAGAGCCTCTCCAATGATCTCAAATTGACGTTCGACAGCGGAGCGGAGCATGGGGTCAGTAGAATAATCTGAAAAAGTTTTCCCAGCGGTGAATTGCATCAGTAATTCACACGCCTCGTTAATATCGAAAAGGTATTTCTGGGTATCAAGCTGCTTCATAAAGGATCACTTGAGTCTCTGCAACCGCTTGTCTAAAAAAAGGATTGCGAATGGGCTCCAACTCTATGAGATCGACTGGCACCTCAAAGAGCCGCTGAAGATCTTCCATCAGGCCGAAGTAGTTGTCAGCATGTTGGACAGGGGACGTCGGCTTGAATTCAACAATCAGATCAAGATCGCTCGAAAAGCGATCAAAGGAATCAGTCGCCGCTGATCCGAATAAGGCAAGACGACGAACTCCACGGTTTTTGCATAGATCAACCATGTCTTTGAGCTTATCTTGGACAACCCGGTTCATCCCAACTTCCGCCTTCAGAAATCATTAGATTTGAAAAAGAGGTAATTAATAATCCAATTATAGAAGAGAGAAGGATTCAAAACAACAAAAAATATTTCTCACAAATCTTCGTGCGGCTGCTCAAAATTCCAGCCTTCATTACAATCTCGAATGACTCGGCAACATTGCTTTCCCTCTATTATGTTAACGCTTCAAGGTACGGGCGTATCACTTTTTCAACCCTGCATACTTGCGCGAATCGCATGAGCTCTTCAGATTTAAAGCGCCTCTTTTCGCGGTACAGCTTAAGCGCTTCAATGGCCGTGTCGAGCCCGATCTTATTTCGGTACTTGAAACAGTCGGCGATTGTTTTCTCTGGGCTATAGATGCGCACTGGAAAACCATCTATTTTGTGTATCTGGATTCCATGGGTGAAGGCTTGCCCCGAAAACCAGAAGATCCGAATGGGAGGATGAGCAAGCCTGGGAGCTTCTGTTCCTCGTTCCAGTGCTACATAAACCTCGTGAGGGACTTGAGTGGTGATCTCATGGTATGCCAGAGCAGAAATGAGACAAATTACACCGCTAGGTATTTTGAGGGAGACTGATACCAGGTCGGGATTACCAAGTGGTGGCAGATCCGCAAGTCGATAGAGACCCCGGGTTAGCTGTTCGAGAATGCCTGTCCGGTGCATTTCGTACAGGGTTCTGGGATGGATTCCCACACTAAGAGCTTCTCCCGTTTTGAGCACACCGCCTCGGTCGCTGAAGATCTTTTTTGCCTTCTCGAACCTTTTTGGGTAGGACTTCTTTGTTGACTCTTTCATGGATAAAATTACCATCACTTTTTAATATCTGCTGGTAATTTTATCCATTTGATTTCATTTTGTCAATTCAAAATTGCGGTATAACAGGGCCATGGGATACATGGACACCCCCCTCACCCCATGAGTCGTCATACCGGGTCTCCCGTCCACGTCCATCCCGCCCGTAGATTCTCTCTGCCTCGTATACATCCTGTCCCAAAAACTTTTGGGGTGTCATGTGGGACTCCTCTCGAAAATTTTTTGGGTTCCCTCCTGGGGCTCGGCCATGATCTCATGAAATTAACACCGTAGTACAAAAAAAGCACGAGCGTGGAAGGCAAAATGCCAATGGGGAAGATTCTTGAGTATGCCATATGAATGATTTCGCTGATCTCTGAAACCTCAGTATCCTTCTATTAGCCACTTGAGGGCAAACTGTATCGCCTTGCGCCTTTTCTCTATGTTTGGGCTCTTCAAGCCCACCCAATATCTCTTCTTACCGTCAATCTCTGAAAAACCTTTTTCAAAGGAATCTCTTTTGAATATGTTGAGGAAGCTGAACAGTTTGTCATATCTTGATTCAATTTCTTTTCGCAACAGAGCCAGCTCATTCCTGTCTATAAGGAACCGATTTATCAGCTTGCTGTCGGACATACCTGTAATGATTGATAGGAGGAGGCCATTGCTGTCTATCCCCTTTATGGTTGGACAGCTGTTTAGATAGGCACTCACACCTAAACCGTCAAACATATCCCTCTTCAGAGCTTCGTCCCCTGATAGCTCTTGTATCCGGTTCATCACGGATAAAGGATCTCTGAAGAATGGGCGAACCTTCTTTTCAAAGCAGAGTTTTAGCTCCCTTAGATATGGCGCAATGAGAAAATCGGGTTGTTTGGTTGTGACAACCCCATACTTCGACCTGATCTGACTGAATATTGGAAATACTTTGTCTTTTCTCAGGCTCTCTATGATCAGATCGACTGAGCGCACGTCTTTCAGGAGACGCCTACAGTGCAAGATTAGCCGTGGGATATCCTGGATGGCTCCAAGATATTCCAAAAAGGCCGTAATGGGCCTATTGAGATTCTTCCACTCGGGAAAGCCATGAACAGACAATAGGTAATTCTTCACATCTTCGTCGGATTCGATGTTGATATCCCTGCCCACAGCGGTATTGATGCTCTGCCTTAATTCATTTGCCTTCCCAACAAGGCTGTTACGGAATCGGTAAAGTTTGTCTTTGTAGACCTTCACTCCGCAATACTCCAGATCCCCAAGGGTTTTGCACAGCGGCAGGGTTAGATCAACATATTGCTTTATTAACCTCTTTGATCTCATCTCGTTTTGTAAAAACCTGTAAAGCTGAAAAGTAGTTTCAGCGTCTTTACAGGCGTGCTGTGCGAGTTTACTTACCGGAATATCCCAGGGAGAATCTTTCTTGCCAAGCATTTCTTTATAGGATGGTTTGCCTTTTCCTAGAAACTTTTCAGACAGAAACCCGAGATTCAGAAATTCCAAGTCTCCATAACACTCAAAAGCAGCGAGCATTGTGTCGAAGTGGATCGACTTTAAGTGGATGCCATTGCGCCTTAACAAGAGGTAATCATACTTGATATTATGTCCAATGAACTTCTTGCCGCTGTCCTCCAATTGTGTTTTGATGACACCCAGAACCTTTTGGGGCAAAATACCATTAAGATCATGATCCAGCAAAGGAACGTAACAACTCAATCCATTGTCACCTGAAAAAGCGATCCCAAAAAGAGTTGCCGAACGTGGATCCCTGCTGCTGGATTCGGTGTCAATTGCCACCTCTTCCGTATTTGCCAACCTCCTTCTCAGGGCTTTCAGTGCTCTTTCACTATCTATTATTTCATAAGAAGAACTCTCTGATTTGGCTTGAATAGTTTGATTCTCTTTGGAAGGTAGAGCGAGGAGACGGGTGAGCGAGTGTAACCCCAGACGACGAAGCAGCTCAACATTCTTCTCTGTGTTCAGAAGTTGTGAAATTCCCCCACTCTTGCTGATTAACCGATGGTTCTTTCGTTCAGAAGGCGTGAGTAATTGATATCGCGCGAAAATGGTGCCTTCGTTTTCGGTCAACTTGGCGCGAAGTCCTGCGTTAGGAAACGAGGATCGCCCCGCGAATATATGTTCCAGATTGCCAAATACGTCAATCAGCCTTACGGCTTGATTTCTTGTAATAACCGAATCCTTCGGGCCACTCGTAAGGGCAAGGAAGGTTGGTATCCTGTCAGGGGTAACACCATACTTCTGCAGCACTGTATCTGAGAATAAGTAGTCATATCCATTGGTTTTATTACTTCTGACTACACATAGGTCTTTACGCGCAAATTGGAGCAGTGCTTCGTTCTCTGAATAGATGGCCCCAGCAGAGGGTGCATATTTATGACAAATGTCAAGGATGGATGAGTTTTTTTCGTCGATCAACGGGATGCCCATTTCTTCAATAAATTGTGCGGCCTCTTTGATTTCCTGATCGTACGTCCTTCCCCAACATTCCCGTAAAATTAATACAATTGAGGCACTTATCCCCAGTTCACATCTCAATGCCAGAAGGTACTTCAGGAATCCATAGAGGAAGGTAATATTGTTGCCGCCGTTGAGAATTAGGGGTGTGCCCAAGAATGTATTGTGGGTTTCTTCTAAAAGAGAACTGGAATCAATCAGAAAGAGGCCTCTGTCTTTCACCATTCCCTGTAGGTCCCTGATTTTATGGTGTCACGATCCTGGAAGAAGTCGATTTCCCAGATCTTTTTCCCCACGCGTTTGGGGTTTTCCTTGAAATACTCATTCCTCTCTCGGAAGTGCTGGGATATGGAAAGCTTCATCTCCGTTTCAGACTGATAGTCTGAATTATGGATGATACATCTCTTCATAGCGCTGAACACGGATTCAATGACATCGAGGAATTGGGAGGAGGTAGGCAAAGGAATAAATTCGATGATTGGGCCTTCCCTTAATCTCTCGGTCTCTGCGTTAAACAATTCGAGCCATGAAACAAGAGCATCCGAACTATGCCATGAGGCACAATCCCAAGTCACGTAGAGCTTTTTCTTCGAGTAGTATTGATTGTAAAGTATTTCAACGAGGCTGATCATGGACCTACTGTCCTTCGACCGGATATACTTCCATGTCACTTGATTAGTTGTTGCGCTCAATGCGCCAGCCAGCGACACAGAACCTTTCCCTACCTGATTCTGAGGATATGTTGGCGCCTCGTTAACTTCCGCATATATCCTACCCCCATATTTCCGCACTTTGAGAGGCCCAAGTTCGTCGATGAAAAAGAGCAATTCGTCCGGACCGAGCGAATGGAGAGTTGTTAACAAATTATCAACCTTTTCTCTATAGTCTGGGTCAGGGCTCGTAAGAACCCTTCGGGCTTTCTTAATCGCAAATTTAGCCTCCCTCAAATACCTCGATACCGACTGGGATGACACCTTCTCCCCAAACTGTTCACTGTACACTTTGGCTAATGACTGCAGATTCCAGCCACTTCGATTGACGTCATAGAACTTAGGTTTGTGATGAATAATTTCGATCAGTCTCTTTTTTCGCTGTTCCATCCTTTCTGACCTTGCATCTTTGTCTCTGTCTTTCCTCGTGATGGCTTGCCACATGCCTTCCATTCCATAGTAGTTGAAGGCAAGTATCCATTCCCGAACCTGCCTGACGGGCCTCTCGATTTTGTTTGAAATCTCTTCCAGGGACATAGATCTGTTTTCGAGGATACTCACAGCCACTTCCCATCTTCGCTTATCCTTGGATCTTCGCCATTTGTCAAGGGTATCTTTGTCTTTACCCGCAATGAAATCAACCTTAAAGATCTCATTGGGCCGGAATTTTAATGCTGTTGATAAGGAGGGGTTGATCTGTTTTCCACCCGGTTCCATATATTCGGTTCTTGAAGCGATCTCCCCATCAGAGTCTTGTGGTTCATACTGTATCAGGTCTTTGCCCATTGTCCCGATGACCATTGGAAGGCAATTCTTATCAGTTGTTGTTTCAACTCCTGTCACGGTAAGCAGGAAGATGTGTTCGTCTCCAAAATCGGTATGGTAGACGATTTGGTCATTTTCGCATGGGCCTAACAAATGTAAGGGGATTTTCGTTGAGCAGTGATTGTCGAAAACGTCTTCCACAACTTCCACAACAGAACCATTGTCTTGACCTAAGTAGGCATGGACCTTGCCATGGACAGCAAAGCTATAGAGGTGCGTGTTGTCCCATCCAAGCACATGCTGTATGAAATCATTTAGCTCGTTGAGGGTCCTATCTCCCTTAATTTGGATCTCCCTATACCATCCTTTCAAAGGCGAAGTGTTACCTTGATGCCCTTCGCCCAAATATTCAACACGTAGTCGATAGCGCAGGCAGATTGTTTCTTCTCTTAAGACCTTTGTGACCAGTTTTCTGCTTACATGTAACTGTTCAGCGATTTGGCGTGCGGTAAGTTTTTGGGATCGGGAGAGGTATATTATTTGCTCATGTATAGTGTTCTTCACTTAGAACTCCATCAAGAAATAAAGGGGGCGGGGAAAAGAAGAAAGAAATAAAAAACCCTGTCTGCCACCCCCATGAGTCGTCAGCCCTCCACTTCCCGCTTGTCCCCCGTGCCGATAGGTTCTCTGATCGTGGAGATACCAAGCCCCCAAAATTTGAGGCACACGAAGGAATCCGCGTATGCCACATGCTTCCAAAACGCACCTGATTGTCTTGTGAGACTCAGCCCTTGAGCTTCTTTTTCTTTCGCAATGGCCCGGCGAAATCGCTGAATGAGATATTCGATAGGGTTGTGCAGATTCCGAATATCCGCTGCTAACACTTCGAGTGACTTGAGTCTATCGGATCGGGGTTCGTTCATTCCGGCAAAATCCTTTTATAAATCAATTTCCAAGGCGGAAAGAAAGACATCGGCAAGGTATCACCGATTTCTCCGTGATGGCCACGCCCGCACTCCATGGTGTAATATACAACTTTTCCCAAAGTTTTTGAATTACAAGTTTTAGAGCAAAGGGAGGTTCTTTATTCAAAACGGCTACAGAAATCCAAAGGGGGGAGGGAAGGAAGGGGGATAACCGTCGGTGAAATGAAATTTTGAGATTAAAAAACCCTCCATGTCACTTTTGGCACCTGAACCCACCCAAACGAACCCAATACCTACCTTTTCGGTTCCCTTCGGCTCAGAAAAGCAGGCCGGGTGGGGAATTAGGCAAGGCAGGGGGAAAGGCTATAAAACAAGAAATCCTATTTGAAAACATCATGATGCACATAATTGAGGCCAAAAATGAGGACCCACAAAACCGCCAAAATGCGTACGCAAAGGGTTCATTTCCAAGAAATCTGGTAGTTAGGAGATCTCCCGGGCATGTCCCCGGCGAAAACAAAGGAGAGCCTGGCCCCCTCTTCCGGTCCGCCCATAACCGACGGACCCGGTCTACACCCTGATTTTCTTGCCCACGAAACCCGCTCAAAACCCTGCTTGACATTGCTCTGGTTGTTTGGTAAAAAGTTACCAACCTATAACAATCCTTGATGGAGGAATACGGAATGGCTGAGTTGCCCAACAAGACATCCCAGATTCATGTTCGGGTGCCCCCTGAATTCAAGAAGGCTTTAAAGATATTCTGTGTCCGCGAGGGAACGACCGAACAATCATGGATCTCGGAGTTAATTGAAACCGAACTAAAAAAGAAAGCTCCTGACTTGTGGTCTGAAAAACTTCCCGCCAACAAGAAGAAGATTGGGTAACTTGCGCGGAGGAGGTCCCTTTTACAGCATTCGAGAGTGGCGATGGCTAGAAAAGTGCTTGATCTTGAATCAATCAAACCGGCTTGGGTGGCCTGGGTTGAAATCCTGAAGCGAATTGAAGAGCAACCCTACCATTGGCCTGTTGGACGGACACGATTTCAGAAGATTGCCTACTTTGCCTCTGAGCAAGGGTTGCCTCTGGGACTCGATTATCAGAAAGGGAGCTATGGCCCGTTCTCTCCCTCATTGAAAGCCCTGGTGACACGCCTGATCAATAATGGCTTAATCCGTGAGCAGAGACTCGGCAAAATGTTTGCGGTCAGGGTTGGCCAAACCTATGAGGATGCCTACAAAGCTTACGCCACTTATCTCAGGGAGTGGGAACATATCATTGAAAAGACCTCGGATCTGTTTATGAGAATGGATACGAATCAAGCTGAAATAGCTGCAACCGTACTTTATGCAGCCCGCTCGATTTGCGATAGCAGGACCCGAACCCTGTCTGAAAAGGATATCCTTGCCTGCGTTATGCAGTGGAAACAGCGACGGAAGCCCGCCCTCGATCAAGAAGAAGTCGGATTGACCATCCGTAACCTTGCCGCTCTAAATTGGCTGAACGTCAGAGCAAGTGATGATTTACCCTTGCCAGAAGAAGCCACGGCAGGGACGTAAGTAACAGACTACCAATTTCATCAGGTCCTGACCAATGGTCAGGACAACCGACACCTCGGCCTTGTATGAATCGACAGAAGAATCGCGCATGTCGTTCCACTCCTTGGAAGACGGGTTCTCACCGCTTTGGTGGGCGCGCGACGGCCGGAGGTGTCAACTACGAAGTGCGGGTTGCAGCGTTCATCGCGGTGAAGATGCTCGCGGGCGACCGGTGTACGGTTTGGGAGGGAATCAGTGGCGCGGACGTGGCGGCCATCACGCTCCAAGCACCCGAGGCCGTGGATGACATTGTTGTTAATCTGCACCGTGGTACTTCGGCCCGTGTCTTCATTTCGGCGAAAGACCGAAGTGGCACCATTCCACTCACTGCCAAAAGTCCTGCATTCACCGAAACGGTGGTTGCGTTTGTTGCTCAGTTCCTCAAGCTCTCGCCTGCTGCTCGTGCGGGAAGCCGGTTTGTGTGGGCGGTACCTTCCAGTGTAGGTCGAGCGGCCACGCGGGAGTTGCTTGGTGTCCTCGACACGCACCGCTTAGACGCAGGCGATACCTCGCTTGGGAAGTTTCTTCATGGTCGCCGCACCGAAGAGTGCAAGGCGCTTCACGCCTTAATCTCGTTGGCCACCAAAGCATGGAAGAAGGAGTCGGGAAACGCTCCTGGGGAAGATGAGATGCGGCAATTCCTTCGCCTCACTCACATCGAGGTTTACGACTTCGAGTCCGGTCATCGGCACGACCGGGCAGCAGAGGGCGATATTCGCGCCCACATTGCGGAGGACCCCAAAGACGCGCGCCGCATTTGGGAGAAGCTGGAGAATTGCTTCGCAAAGACTGACCAGCGAGGTTTTCGTGTCACGCCAACATCACTCCGTCATGTGCTCACTGCTAATGGTCTGAGGTTGAAGTCGCCTCCGAGCTACGCCGAGGACATCGCACGTCTTCGTAAGCTGACGAAACGCAACCTCGCCCATCTGAAGGAGCACACGACACTTCCCTTCGGTCCGAAGCCCGCAGATGCCGTCCACATTAAACGCGTTGGTGAACTCTCCGCGTTGCCCGCCGCGACAAAGTGCGGCCACCTGCTCATCACGGGTGAGCCGGGTTGTGGCAAGAGCGGTCTGATTCACCCACTCGTCCAGGCTTTACAGGCAGAGGGTTTGCCCGTCGTGCTCCTGCTGGCGGAAGAGGTCTTCGGCCGGGACTGGAAAAGTGCTGAGAATCTTCCCGGCCTTGCTCACGCGCTCGACGATGTTCTCTCACACTGGCCCGACGGCGCGCAGGGCTTCCTTATCACCGATGCGCTTGACGCCGTGCGAGACAGTGAGACGCAAAAGATACTCCGCTGTCTGTTGCGCGATGTGCAGGAAGGTGATTCGCGTTGGACGGTGATTGCGAGTGTACGAGAGTTCGACCTCAAGCATGGCCGTGAACTGCGCGAGGCGTTCCCCGGCGATGGTGTAGCAGGCCACGCATCGAATGACTTCGCTGGCGTCGCACACTTCTACCTGACGGGACTCACTGAAGCGCAGTTAGATGAACTCGCCAACTGCCGTTCCGAAATCCGCCCGTTTCTGGAGAGTGCCCGCCAAAACATGAACTCGGGTGCACTGCACCGATCGCCCTTCTACCTGCGGTTAGCGGCAGAACTATTGAAAGACGGAGTAACACCCGCGCGATTAGCCGACTGGAACAGTCCAGCGGTGCTGTTACGTAGTTTTTGGGAGCGTCGAATCGAAGACGGCGATGGGGCGGATGGGCGCACCGCCGCGCTCTTTTCTATCTGCCAAAGGATGGTCGCTACCCGAAGCATGGCTCTTTCGACGAAGGAGATGTCATTGGGCGCAACGGAGCGCTCAGCACTACGCGAGCTTCGGAGTCGCGGAATCCTACAAAGTCCGAGGCTGCGACATGGCACGCGAGTCAGCGACGAGGAGATTCGCTTCACCCACCACCTGCTCCATGACTACGCCATCGCACGGACGCTGATTCCCACGATACCGGAGCGGTTTTGCGATTTCGCGATCGGGAAACCTCTACTGCCAGTCTTCTACCGCCAGAGCTTCATGTTTTCGCTCGAAGAGCTCTGGGATGCGGACGACAAGCGCGAGGGTTTTTGGGAGGCAGCCCTGCGGCTGGAAAGCGTCGCCAATCTGCATGGCATCACCCGAATCCTTGCTCCCATTCTCGCAGCGCGGCGCGTGGAAGCGTTCTGTGATCTACAGCCACTCCTCTCAGAGGTGGCCGGAGCGAACGGACCTGATGGGCCAGCCCCCAAGGCTCTTCGTCACCTTGCCTCGGGCGTCCAAGACGCAAGACCCGACTCTATACGCGCAGGCGCAGCGGGTTGGTGTGAGTTTGCGGCGTCTCTCTCAGGTTTGCTCGCTGCGGCTCCATTCGTCGAAGGTCCCCTCGTTCACATCCTTGCCCAGCTAAACACCATCGGGGTGAGAGGTGACGATGTGCAACGGAGCGCGTTGAACAGGGCTGGACGCGCTTTGGTTGCAAATCACGTCGCCAAGCCCGTGCGACAAGGCTGGCGCTATGCTTTGAGCGTTGCAGTGGAAACCATATGCCGGACGTTCAGCGTCGCACCTGCCGAGGCCGAAAGCGCGTTGCTTTCGCTGCTCACGCCGGGACGGCTCACACAATTCCCTCACGACGACCTCTTCGAACTCGCCAGGAGCCTCAAGCATCTCGGTGATGAAGGAGACACCGTGGTTATTCGGTTATTTGAAGCGGCATTCGCGGCGGAGCCTGAAAGCGGCCAGTGGCAGGAATTCGGCTCGGCGATTTTGCCCATGCGCATCCAGAGCAGCGACCAGTGGAACAGCATCCATTACCAACTCGCTGAATACTATGAGGCCCGCACCGGGCACAACGCTGCACTTATGGCCGAAGCCGCGTGCATCGCGTGGAATGCTACCGTGTGGCGACGTGCAGGCCGACACGAGAAAACGCTGCCGATTGTCGCGGCGGTTTTATTTCGGGGGAAATCTTGTGAGCTTGTAGAGGACCATTCCCACAATTGGGAACGAAGTTGGGAACACGAGGAGAACCGTATCCTCACTCATTTCGAGAAACTGCTTCGCGAGTGGTCGGCAGCAGGCGACATCGCTCAGCTAAACGGCGTCCTCGACCGTTTCGTGGCTCGCAATCGAACGTCCCTCATGTGGACAGTGTTGATGGAAGCAGGGGCAGAGTATCCTGCGACGCTTGGCGCTTTGCTCGGGGATGTTCTGGACGAGCCGGTTTTCCTCACACATCTGGACTATGCTTACGGCGCAACATGTCTGCTCGGCGCGTTGCACAAAGCGGGCGACCCCGCGGCGCGTGAACACCTCGAAAGGCTCATTCTGGATTTGCCGAAAAAAGTTCCCCTTAGGCGCGGTGAGCGACGCAAACCGACACCGTCATGGGTCGAGTATGCTCAAAATCGCCTCTTGGGTGTGCTTGAAGAGCCCAATATCGTGCTTCAGACAGTGCGCGACTTGTGGCAGGCGCGACAATCGGCCCAAGCGCTTCCCCCGAATCGTCGCCCGGAAGGCCCGAAAGTCAGGTCGCACAGGTTATCGGATGAGGAGCTAGTCGAACTGCAGGGCATCGACTTTAGGGATCCAGCGAACGAAGAGATGTTCAGGCTTCGTGAAGTGCTGAAAACGTTTCTCGCGAGAGATGGGAAGAAACCCAACGTGAATGATTTTGAGCGGCACTGGGGGGTGATTCAGCGTTGCGAGCGTGCGGTTCGCCGGTACAAAAAATTGCAGCCGAAAATGGTCGAGGATCTGTGGGGGCATCTCGTTGGCGCCTGTGAGAGCATCGCGCGCTATGCTACTTGGCCAAAGACGAGCGCTCGCTGGCAGACGG
>Ga0214473_10007694_pt1 | contig 12761 bp, 7 predicted proteins | sample RVTome_7_FD_203509 | JGI IMG/M metagenome (GOLD analysis project Ga0214473, IMG submission 203509) | Soil microbial communities from uranium-contaminated site in the Upper Colorado River Basin, Wyoming, United States - RVT98D197 | ecosystem: Environmental > Terrestrial > Soil > Contaminated >... | reverse complement strand
GCAAATGGGATGGCCTCATCCAGGCTGGCGAAGCAATAGCCCGTGAGGCACAGCTCCGGGAACACTATCAGCCTTGCTCCCAGCTTCGCTGCTTCCTCCAGCCTCCGCAGGCAGCTATCCAGGTTCGCTGCCTTTTCGAGTATTCTCGGGGCCATTTGAACGCCTGCAATTCTGATCTTTGCCATTACCTTCCATCCCCTTTCGGCGGAGCCAAGCAGAGTATATTGCGCTGGCGGGGATGGAACAAGGGCGATGGCCGCCGCCAAAGGGGGCCGTTGACAGGGCTATCGCGGCATTCTAAGATTAGGACTGGAACCTGGAACTGGCTGAACCGTTGGGCAGCCCGAGGAGGAGTTGAGAATGCCTAGCATGTGGCGTCTGCTGTTGGTCGGTCTTGCCATAGGTGCTTTGATTGTGACCGCGTGTGGCCCCCGTGCAACGGCGACTCCAACGCTCACCCCTGGGGCCCCGTGGGCCTGGGGCTCCAACGACTTCGGCCAGCTTGGGACCGGGGCCAACACCGGCAGCAGCACTGCGGTCGCGGTTAGCGGCCTAGCCGGAGTTTCGGCCATCTCCGCAGGCGGCTCCTACAGCCTGGCCCTGAAGAGCGACGGCACCGTCTGGGCCTGGGGCTATAACAACAATGGCCAACTGGGCAACGGCACGACCGACAGGGCCGCCACTCCAGTTCAGGTCAGCGGCCTGACCGGGGCTGTAGCCATCGCCGCGGGCCTCGGCAGCCACAGCCTGGCGGTGAAGAAGGATGGCTCTGTATGGGCCTGGGGATCGAATGTCTACGGGCAACTGGGCAACGGGACCACATCAGCCGCCAATACCCCTGTTCAGGTGAGCGGCCTCACGGGGGCTGTGGCCGTCGCTACAGGTACCACGCATAGCCTTGCCGTCAAGAAAGACGGCACGGTCTGGGGCTGGGGGTTCAACTTCTACGGCCAGCTGGGCAACGGGACTACCACAAACTCCGCCACCCCGGTCCAGGTCACCGGCCTCACCGGGGCGGTGGCCGTCTCTGCGGGCGACCGCAACAGCATCGCCCTGAAGAGTGACGGCACGGTCTGGTCCTGGGGCTCCAATACCAATGGCCAGCTAGGCAGCGGTAACACCGACAGCGCCACCTCCCCGGTAAAGGTGGCCGTCGTCACAGGGGCTGTGGCCGTCGCCGCGGGCGACCGCTATGGCCTGGCGCTCAAGAGCGATGGCACCGTCTGGGCCTGGGGCTACAACAACAACGGTCAATTGGGCAACGGAGCCGCCGCCACCGGCGCCAGCTCGACCCCCGTCCAGGTGCTCAACCTGACAGGGGTTCAGCATATCGCCGCAGGTTTCGAACACGCCGTGGCCTCGAAGGGCGACGGCACCGTCTGGGCCTGGGGCTTTAACAACAACGGCCAGCTGGGCAACGGGACCAACACCACCAATTCTCCCATCCCGGTTCAGGCGAAGGGCCTCACCGGGGCGGTGGCCGTCGCCGCTGGCGGCGCCCATAGCCTCGCAGTGGTGAAGACTCCCTGACGGCCACCGCCTGACAACAGGGCCGGCCACGCCGCAGGCCATGCCTTCGTCGCCGGCATGATTACGCGCTGTAACTCGACGAGCGACGGGTTGGGAGGGCTCCTGATGGTTGGCCCGGACCACCTGCTCGGTTCGGCAGGTGCTGTGCTTTTCCCGTCGTTCCGCAGCCTCGTCCTTCGTAACACGGAATAGCACAGCTCTGTAGTCAGATTGGGCCGGAGAATGGCCTCGCGGTTTCCCCTATTCTCTGGCCGTTTCCTGAAAGCCGACGCGGCGCTCCCGGAAGCGGTTTGAGGGGTCGGGCTGGGGGACCGCCTCAAGCAGGGCCCGCGTATAGGGGTGCTGCGGCTGGGTTATTACCTGGGAGGTGGGGCCTGTCTCCACGATCTTCCCGCGGTACATGATGGCGATGCGGGGGGCAAACTGGCGGGCGGTGCTCAGGTCGTGCGTGATGTAGATAAAGGTCAAGCTGTGGCGGTGCTGTAGCTCGCGGAAGAGGGACAGGATTTCGGCGCGGCTGGAAGCATCCAGCAATGATACCGGCTCGTCGGCCACGATGAGGCGGGAGCGGAGGACCAGGCAACGGGCTATCGCCACGCGCTGGCGCTGGCCTCCGGAGAGCTGATGGGGGAACTTCTTGGCGAACTCCTTCGCCGGGACAAGCCGCACCTCCTCCAGCGCCTGATACAGCAGCTCGCGCCGCTTCTCCCTGTTTCCCATGCGGTGGATGATGAGCGGCTCTTCCACGGTGTCAAGGACCCGCATGAAGGGGTCCAGGCTGGAGAAGGGGTCCTGAAAGATGCCCTGGACCTGCTGGCGGAAACCGGCAAGCCGCCCCTCGGAAAGGGCAGTGATGTCCGCCCCGTCAAAAAGGACGCGCCCCGAAGTGGGACGCACGAGCCGGAGCGCCACGCGGGCGAGGGTGCTCTTGCCGCTCCCCGATTCGCCCACCAGCGCCACGGTGTCCCCCTCTGCCAGGCTCAGGGAGACCCCATCCAGGGCGACGACAGGCGTGAAGCCAAAGAGGCCCTTTCTGGCCTGATAGACCATCCTTATGTTTTGCAGACTGAGGAGGTCGTTCATCGCAGCAGCAGCCAGCACCGCGCCCGGTGCTCATTCGCGGGAAACGGCGGGGGCGACTCCACGCGGCAGCGGTCGAAGACATAGGGGCAGCGGGGATGGAAGCGGCAGCCGGGGGGAGGGCTGGTGAGGTCGGGAGGCGAACCCGGGATGAACTCAGGCTCCTTTTCCTCTGTGAGCAAGGGCACGGCCGCCAGCAGTTTCTGGGTGTAAGGATGGCCGGGCCGCAGCAGGACCCCGTCAGCTCCGCCTATCTCCGACAGCTCCCCGGCATACATCACCGCGATGCGGTCGCACAGGTCGCTGGAGAGCGCGATATCGTGGGTGATGAAGACGATCCCCAGACCCAGCTCCCGCTTGAGACGCTTGAGCAGGTTCATCACCTCCGCCTGGACGATTACATCCAGGGCTGAGGTAGGCTCGTCAAGGATAAGGAGCTGGGGATGGAGGACCAGGGCCATGGCGATAAGAGCCCTCTGCTTCATGCCCCCGCTCAGTTCATGCGGGTAGCGGTCATACGTCGAGGGCGGCAGCAGCACAGCGTCCAGTAGTTCCAGCGACTGCTTTCTGGCTTCCTTTCTTCCCACCTTCCTCTGGAGAAGAGGCTCCGCTATCTGCTCCCCCACCTTCAACACGGGATTGAACGACTCCATCGCGCCCTGGAAGACCATTGCCACCTTCTCCCAGCGGTAATGTCTGCGGAACTCCCCTTCATCCAGCTTGAAGCAGTCCACGCCGTTCAGCAGCACCCGGCCGGAGAAATGCGCCACGTTGCGGGGCCAGAGGCGCATCAGGCCCAGGGCCACGCTGCTCTTACCCGAGCCCGATTCCCCCACCAGGCCAAGGGCAGTGCCCGCTTCCAGAGAAAAGGACACTCCGTCCACAGCCCGGACGTCTCCGCTCGCCCCCCTGTAGTGGAGCTTCAGCCCCTCTACCTCCAGCAGCGGCATCTAGAACCGGCTCCTCAACCGGGGGTTCACGAGGGGCTCCAGGCCGAGCACCAATAGCATGAAGGTCATGGCGGTGAGCACGATGAGGATCCCCGGGGGCAAGACCCACCACCAGTAGCCCACGTACACCGCGCCGGTGCGGAAGCCCTGCTCCAGTATCTGTCCCCAGGTGGGGATGGAGGGGTCCCCCAGGCCCAGGAAACTGAGGCCCGCCTCGGCCAGGATGGCGGACGGGGTGATGAAAATAAGCTGCGCCAGGATAAACGGGGCCACCTGGAAGAATAGGTGGCGGAACATGATGCGCCACCGGGAGGCACCCAGGGACTGCGTGGCCTCCACCAGTTGCCCGGAACGGAGCTGGAGCACCATGGACCTGGTGATGATGGTCAGCCCGGGCCAGCCGAAAGCCACCAGGATGACCAGCACCAGCCACAGCTTCTGCCCCAGGACAAAAATGAGGAAGATGAGGATGGGGAGGAGGGGGATGTTCACCAGGATGTCGCAGGAGCGCTGGATGAGGGTGTCCACCCGGCCCCCGCTGAAACCGCTCAGCACCCCCAGAAAGGCCCCGATGGCTGTGACCAGAAGCGCGGTGGAAAGGCCGATGATAAGGCTCACCGGGAAGCCGAAGAGCAGGCCCGAGGCTATGTCCCGGCCCACCGCGTCCGTCCCCATGGCCCCATAGGATGAACCCCCCACCACCAGCTTCAGCTGGCCTATCCGGTCCCTGGAGTCCGTCGTCACGGCCTGAACGGCGAGGGTGTAGTCTCCGGGAAGCGGAACGAAGCCCTCCCCCTGGGGGGTGCCGAAGAGCGCGCTCTCGACCTTCCCCATGAGCTCAGGGGGGCCCAACTGGAGGCCGAATTCCTGCGAGAGAAAACGGGAGGTGGACCGGAGCAGGGCCTCGTCCCGCGAAAGGAAGATGCGGAGCGGTGTGTCCTGGAAGCGCGCCGTGGGGGATGCCTCGCCGGGCCTCGGCCCGGGCAGAGAATAGGAGAACAGGCCTATCTCCTTGCCGTCGGGGCGGCTAAGCCGCAGGGAGAGCAGGGGCGGGTCGCCGTAGTAGACGGCATCGGCAAGAGAAAGAGAAAGGAAGGTGGGCACCTCCTTGGGACCAAGCGAGAAGGAGAAGGCGTAGAGGCGGGCCTCCCTGTCCCCGGCGGGCGTGACGGAGTCGGGGCGGGACCTCTCCCACACGCGATGGCGGGTGGTGTCCGTCCCCAGGAGGCTGACCCACCGGGGCGGGGCACTCTTGGGATTGTCGGCCCAATAGGCCGGGTTGTTCCAGCGAGATAGGCCGAAGTCACGCGGATAGGTCCCCACCACATAGAAGGAAACTGCAACCAGGACCAGGAGAAAGGCCAGCCCCGCCCTCCCCGAGCCGCTGCTGAGAAGAACCTTCCAGATATCCCTGGGCATGGCTAGCTGTACCTCACCCTGGGGTCCAGCGCTATGTACAGGACCTCAAGAAGGAAACGGGCCGCGACATAGATGAGGGCAAATAGGAAAGTGAGCGCGATGATTACCCCTTCGTCGGCGGCTAGGATAGCGTCGTAGTAGAGCCGGCCCATCCCCGGCCAGTTGAATATGGTCTCTGTGAGAATGGCCCCGCCCAGGGAGCCGGCCAGCCCCAGGATGAGATTGGTGAGGATAGGCGGCGCGGCCACCCTCAGGATGTACCGGCGCTGGACGGCGCTCTCGGGCAGGCCCTTGGCCCGGGCCACGGTGACGAAGAACTCCTGGGCCGTATTGAGCACCATCGTGCGCACGGTGTAGACCCATCCACCCAGCGACACCAGCACCAGGGTCAACACCGGCAGTGAGGCATGCCACGCCAGGTCAAGGAACCTGTCCCAGCGCCCCTCGGGGGGCGGCAGGCTGTAGAGACCTCCCGAGGGAAAGACCTGGAACCTGAAGGCCAACAGCAGGATGAGCAGAATGCCCAGCCACCAGCTTGGCAGCGCGTTGGAGATCGCGGAGAGATAGGAAAGGAGCCGGTCCACGCGGCTGGTCGCCCGGGTGGCCAGGCTGACTCCTATCAGGAGCCCCAGGACGGAAGTGATGACGGTAGCAGTGGTCACTAGCGCCAGGGTCAGCGGCAGGCGCTCTCTGACGATATCAGCCACGCGGGCGCTGCCCTTGAAGCTGCGCAGCGTGCGGGCTTCCCCCAGGTCCAGGGTAACCACCCGCCGAGCTGTGCCGGGGAGGCGGGTATACCAGGGACTGTCGAGGCCGTAGAAACTGACCAATTCCTGCCGCCGGGCCTCCAGTGCCGTCTCAAGCTGAGCCGGGTCACGGATCGTACGGGCCAGCGACTCGCGGATGCCCTTCATCTCCTCGCGGACCACTGCCTGGAGGATGTTGTCGGAGAAGCCGGTAGCCCCCAGGGTGACCACCACCAGAAGCAGGACCACTACCAGCACCCCAAGGAGGGTGGCCGCCCGGGTTGCGAGGGTAAGGAGCATGCCCTGGCTAGCTCCTAGAGCTGCCTCATTTCGCCTTTCTGCGCCGACTCGCCGCGAAAAGGACCACGACTATCGCCACCAGGGCCCCCAACGCGATCAGCCAGGTCCATGGGAACTGCCCGCCCGGCGGGGGCGGCGGGGTGCCGGTCGGCCCGGCAGTCGCGGTAGGCGTCAGCCCGGGGGGCCCCGTGGGAGTCCGGCTGGCCGTTGGCGATGGAGTAACCTGTTGGGGTACGGTCACTTCCAGCTCTACCCTCTCCTCTGTTGGCGCGGCTACCTCTCCGCTCGAGGCCAGCAGGAAAAGCTGGTAGATGCCGATCTTCAGGGGTGAAGTCTGCTCCGGCGTCAGGGTGATGGCAAAGTCCTTGTCCCCTCTCTTCTCTGCCACCCCTGCGAGCAGGTTCTTCCGGCCCACGGGGTCGTAGAGCGAGTAGCTCAAGGAAAGCGGGGCAGGCCCATCCAAATTCACCAGCACTTCGGCTTTTGCCCCGGTAGCTATTGGCTTGGCGTCCACCCTGGAGATGGCCACCCGGGGGATGGAGCCGTAGTAGCTGTCCCCGGGCTTGAATGGGTACTTGGGGTCCCGGAAAGCCTGGAGCTCGGCAAACTGGGCCGCGGGGTCGAAACGGACGAGTTTGAACGGGCCGTTGCTGATAACCGCAAGCTGGTAGGTGTCTATCCACCCGATAGCAGCGTTATAGCGCGCCAGGGCCTCTTCCCTGGTGAGGAAGGTCTTTCCCGCCACCTGGAAGACACCCGGCGGGATGAAGGCCCTTCCCTGGAAGTCCAGCAGGACACGCCTTACCTGGAGGGCGTCTCTCTTGACCAGGTTCAGCCATGAGACTCCCATGCGCTCGGCGGCAGTAGCGCTATAGGCAGCCCGCCGGTCCTCAAAGACCATCTTGTCCATGGCCGCGAGGATTTCCCAGGGCATTGTCAGCCCGACCACGCTGGCATAGGATGCGATGTAGCTGGTGTCGAAGTGCCAGTTGTCAACATAGACCTCCAGCTTGTTGCCATCAAGGCGGAAGCCCTTGAAGGTGTCCAGATACGGGCGGCTGGTGACGGCTATGGCGGTCTCAATGCGGGCCTTGTTCTCGTCGTAGACCATGTCAAAGGTCTGGTAGAGGTTGTAGAGGATGTCGGCGGCCGTGATGGGCTGTCCGTCGTGCCAGGTGGCGCCCAGGTAACGCGAGTAGTCGTAGGTGACCACGCTTATGGCCTGCCGCCCCGCTCCCACCGGGCTGAAGGCCTTGGACTTGGCATCCCAGAGGAAGGCATCGGGGGGCACGTCCAGCTTTCCCTGCGGTCCTGCCGTCCTTACCTCGAAGGTGGCCCGGTAGCCGAGAGGGGTCCCCTTGAAGGGGTGGGTGGCCAGGGGCGGGTCAAAGATGTTCCTCCATATGTCCACGCTATAGACATCCCCGAAGCCGCCCACGGGGTTCCAGGTGCTGCGCTCCGTGTCTACCCACACATTGCCTAACGTCAGGGTGTCCTTCCCGGGGACATAGGCCTCCCGCAGGGTCCACAGGGACCTGGGGCCGGAGGCCACATCCTCGGTAATCCCCTTCACCTCACTCCGGGCGGGGAAGGTGTTGACCACGGTGGCCAGCCACACGCGGACGGCCTCCTGCGTGCTCAGGCGGGCAATCTGCCGGTAGAGGTCGTCCCTCTCCTGCTGGTTGGCGAAATCGCCGCGGAAGAGGCGCTGCCCCAGCTGGTCCAGGGTCGCGTTCTGATACTGCCAGAATCCGACCTCCTGCCAGCCGGGCATGTTGCCCAGCCAGGGGGCGGCCATAGAGTTGGCATTGGCGTAATCATACCGCTCGGCGCCCCCCTTCCCCCAGCCCTCCGTATAGAGGTGCCACTGGAAGAGCTGCGGGTCGGAGCCGTAGACCGTGAGGATTGCTGGGGCGAAGGAGTCGTACACCGGTATGACGGTGAGCCCCGCCCTGTCGAGCTCCGCCCTGATAAGGTCCCCGATCTCCCGCCGCTCGTCCTCCACGCGGATGATGAACTTGACCTGGATGGGCTTGTCCCGGAATTGCCAGCGCCCTTCCTTCAAAGTGGCTCCCGCTTTACCCAGGGCCTCGGCGATCATCGCCCTACCCCGCTCAGCGTCGTAGGCCAGGTCAAGCTCACGCACCAGGTCGGAGACTGTAAGGTAGTCGTAATCTGTGGAGCTAACGTAGGTGACCATGGGCTGAGCCAGCCCCTTGTATATCTCCTGGGAGATGAAGGCGCGGTTGACCAGATAGTTCAGGGCAAAGCGGACCTCCTTGATGGAGAAGGGGTTCAGCTCCCCCTCGGCAGCAGGGGCGGGGTTGAGGATAATGGAGATGGTGGTGGCGGGAGCCTCATAGACATCCACCCCCGCTACCCCCTGGAGGGAAGCCGCCGCCTCCTTCTTGAGGCTATAGAGGTACAGGTCCATGTCTCCCCGGCGCAGGCTGGCCGGGGCTATATCCACGTTGAACGCCTTGAACTGAAGCTTCTCGGCGGCGGGACCCGGCTTCTGATGAGGAGGAACGTAGCCCACCTGGGCAGACACCGCCACCGGCATGAGAATGAGAAAGACGAGGGCAAGAAAACAGAGCTTCTTCATCGTGCCCTTCCTCGGGAGAGGGCCAGGACGGCCACGAGCATGGCCAGGGCCGCCACCGCCAGCGCCACCACCATCAACCAGGTAGGTGAGCCGCCGCCCTCCTCGCTCGCCGGGGCGGACTGGGTGGGGGCAGCCGTGGCCGGAGTGGGAGAAGCAGGGGTGGGCGTGACCGCTACAGGGGGGGCTGTGGGCGCCGGGGTAGGCGTCCTCTGGACCAGTGCGGCTATGTCGTTGACCTTCGCCTGAAGACCGGTTACCACATTCTGGAAGCTGTCAAAGCCAAACTCGGTATAGAAAGAGGTGCTGGCCATGTTGCCCGAGGTGTCTACGACGCTCATCGGAGAGGCGCCCTCCCCCGAGATGGGGATGAACAGAGGAATGGAGAACGTTCCATCCGCCTTCGCCCGGCCAACGGCAATAACGACCCCACCCAACACCACATAGATCTCCGTGTCCGGCTGGTAGTTGTTGCCCTGCACAATTACGTCTCGCCCACTGGGCCCCGACGGAGGGGAAAGGAAGATGGACGGGGAGGGCATGAGCTTCTTTCGGGCGAAGGCGATCTTCTGGTTCACCCCGCCCACTTCCCCAAGGCGGCTATCCGCCCAGACCATGTAGACATCGTCCTTGGTCGCTTTGATTGAGAAGTAGTCCCCGATAAATTCCCCGCCGGGGAAGGCGAAATTGGGGTTGGACGGAAAATCGGTTACCCGGCTGTTCAGCTCCCAGGTCTTCCCTACGTCCTTGGATGACGAGTAGTAGATATGATAAGCAAGCTCGGACGGGTCGTTCCTGGTATCCCCCCACATCAGATGAACTATCCCGTTGGGGTCCACCGCCACCGATGGGAAGAACTGGAAGCGACCGCTCAGGTCATCGTTCACCCTTACGGACCGCTCCCACGTCCTGCCCTTGTCCAGGGAGCGGACCAGGAAGACGTCTCCCACGTCCTCAAGGTTGTCAGGGGGCGGAGCGGTGTAGGCAATGTAGACCTCGCCCTGGGGGCCGACTGCCAACTGCGGGAAACAGGTGCCGAAGACGCGGAACGACGCTGAGCGCGGCAGGTACGGGGAATCCACGAAGGTGGCTGCCAGCCGAGGGCTCTGGAAGGAAACCCCGCCATCGCTGGAAGCGGCCGCCCAGATCTCCCCCCTGCCTTCGTTGATGTCGTCCGCAGTGCTGTCGTACCATGCAACATAGAGGGTCCCGTCGGGCGCGACCGCCGGCTGGGACCCCTGGACCACCCGCCGGCTCGCCTCTCCCACGTTGTATACCGCAGGGCTCACTCGCAGCGGCTCGCCCCAGGTCAGGCCGCCGTCCAGTGACCGGACAACCTCTATCGAGGTTGTCTCCGATGAGATGAGTATGAATGGGACCTCGTCTGACCAGACAAGCTGGTACTTGTCTGTGAACTTGGTATACGTGAGGTAGATGATGTCCTTGGTCGGGTCGGCCGGGTTTGGGCCGACTGCGATCCAGGGTTTATCGACAAGGCCCACTTCAATGTCCGCCCGGCCCCGGCCGGTCGCGTCGGTAGAGGTCCGAACGGTAGCATACGCTTGGGCCGCGGTGACCGTATCCTTCCAGGTGTAGCCGCTGTCATCCGAATGACTGACATCTACATTGAGGACACCCACAAAGAGCTGGAGTCCGTCCAGCCAGAGTGTAAGGAAGTCAACAGACAGCTGGGCCAGGTGGATATTGGCGTTCCGGTCAAAGGCAAGCACGGGGTCCCCAGCGCCTGCCAGGACCTCCCGAGATACCTTGGCTATGAAAGGTCCCTCCCAGGTTGCGCCCGCGTCTATGCTGTTATAGGTGGCCATGCCCATGAAGTTGTAGTCTATTGTAGCCATCACAATGTGGTTGGGGTCCTTGGGGTCAACGGCCAGGTGTGGTTCCGTCTGGATGGGCGCGCGTCCCTTGTCCCGGCTGACCAGGACGTTGCGACTGAACTTGGCCGAGGGATCCCGGTAGGGTATGAGTGCGGTGGCGGCGGCCCCCGGGGCCTGAAGCAGGAACTCGCCCAACCCCGCCCCTTGTCTCAGCTTCTGCTCCGCCTCCCCTCCCGGCCTCATGACCGGCTCCGGGTGCAGGGTCGGGTCCCGACCGGAGAAGACCAGCCAGGCCCTCCCGGAAAGGAGCTCCTGCTGGGGCGGAAGCAGGACCAGTGACGTGATTTTCTTCGGAGAGCCCGTCTCGGCCTGGGCCGAGGGGACTATCATTAACAGCCCCAAAATGGCCGACAAGACGGCTAGCGCTCGTCTACTTCTGGTTCTCATAGCGTCCCTCCCCCGGGCCGAATGTTGACATTATATTATCGTAGCGTATAATTGTAAAGCACAGTTTCTTTGCAGCGGAGGTGGCGGTGAGAAGAACTATCTGGATACTGATTCTCGTTGCGCTTATCGGCGTCGGGATATTCTATGTGCTGCGCCCCGGCGCGGCCCCGGCCACCCCCACCCCCACGCCGACGGGGACGCCCGTTCCAACACCCGCGCCGACGGCCACTCAGACTCCTACCCCGACGGCAACGCCAGCCGCTACCGCAACTGCCACTCCCAGCGCAACGCCCAGCCCGACCCCCAGCCCCACTCCAACCACAGCCCCAAGCCCTACGGCTACTCGGACTCCCACCCCAACTCCTGCGCCCACGTTTACAGCCACACCGACGCCCACACTCACCCCGACGCCCGCGCCCACCCGCACACCCGGTCCCTTACCCGTCACCACCTATGAGAACACCTTTTTCGGCTTCAGCCTGTCATACCCCACAGGCTGGACGCTGCTGGAATTCAGCGCCCTGTCCCCGGTCCTTGTGGCCACGCCCCAGGGCCAGACCACTCCCAGCCTGAGCGTATACGTCGACTACCAGGAGGAGGTGCTCTCTCCGGCGAAGGCAGGCGAGCTGTTCATAGCCCAGATGGCCGCGATGACCGGGTTCAGGGTCATCTCTGAGCGGGAAATCGCGCTCACGGGAGTCCCTGCTTACGAGGTAGTTTACGCCGTCGGCAGGGGGCAGGAGGAAACACGGAGCGTGGTGATCCTGAGCCTCAGGGGCAGCCAGCTACTCGCTTCCAGCTTCACCGCCCCACTGGCTGACTTCCAGCAGAAGGAGCCGGAGTACCTGGCGATGCTGCGGCAGCTCCGCCTGGAAGAGCCCCGTCCCTTTGGTCTCTCGCGCGATGATGCCCTCACGATCTACTACCCGGAGCCCCTTACCCTGGACCCCGCCATGACCGTGGAGAGCTGGACCGTGCAGTATGTCGCCCAGGTGTTCGGTGGCCTGGTGGCCCTCTCGCCGTCCCTTGAAGTGGTCCCCGACCTGGCCGAGAGGTGGGAGATATCCGGAGGCGGCACCACCTACACTTTCTATATTCGACCCAATGCGCGTTTCCACGACGGCAGGCCGGTCACGGCTCAGGACGTCAAGTACTCGTGGGAGCGGGCGGCTCTGGACGGGTCTCCCCATGTCCCCTCATATCTCGGCGATATCGTCGGAGTGACAGCTGTGGCGGATAAGCTGACCACGGACATCAGCGGCGTGCAGGTAGTGGGGGAAAAGACCCTTCGGGTCACGATTGATGCCCCCAAGGCCTATTTCCTCTCCAAGCTGACGCATCCGGTGGCCTACGTGGTGGACAAGAAGAACGTGCAGCAGGGAACTGACTGGTACAGGCAGCCCAACGGCACCGGTCCATTTCGCCTAAAGGGATGGAGGCCGGGGATGGCCCTCGCCCTCGAAGCCAACAGGGACTACCACCGTGGTGCCTCCCAGCTTCCTTATGTGGTCTTCCGTTTTCTGGGGGCGACCGCATCCATGATGTATCGCGGCGATGAGGTGGATGTGGCAATCCCCAGCGTAACCGAGGTAGGGGACATGAAGGCCTCCGGTAGCCCCCTGGTGCAAGAGCTCCAGCAGAGTGCCCAGTTGAGCGTTTACTTCGTAGGCTTCAACACCCGCCGGCCGCCCTTCGACGACGCCAGGGTGCGGCTGGCGTTCCTGCTGGCTACCGACCGCCAGAGGTTGCTGGAGACCGCGTACAAGGGCCTTGTGGTTCTGGCCGAGGGCTTCCTGCCGCCGGGCATGCCCGGCTACGACACCCAGCTCGCCCCCCTCCCCTACGACCCCGA
>Ga0214473_10007693_pt1 | contig 12761 bp, 7 predicted proteins | sample RVTome_7_FD_203509 | JGI IMG/M metagenome (GOLD analysis project Ga0214473, IMG submission 203509) | Soil microbial communities from uranium-contaminated site in the Upper Colorado River Basin, Wyoming, United States - RVT98D197 | ecosystem: Environmental > Terrestrial > Soil > Contaminated >... | reverse complement strand
CTTGGTTGGGGCAGAAGTGACTGTCGTACTTACCGGCGAAGGAGGTCCCCAGACTATCCTCGAGCTGACTGGAAGAGCGGACGATGAGAGGCTTGGATCCGATCCGCTCCAGCATCGCCTGCAGCTCAATGAGAATCTCGGGTGGAAACTCGCCCCGCTCGAAGTCCTGACATATCCCGGGGTAGTCCTCGCGGATCTGTTCCTCCGGTTTGTACTTCTGATCATTCCAGTGCATCAGGCCATTCATGGCCATGTAGATGTACATCAAGTCCGAACCGAGGAAGAAAGACTCTGGGACGGTCACCCGGTTGTTCAGCTCGTCCGCCGCCACCTGGCGCAGGATTCGACCCGCCAGCAACATCCCGGCGGATTTCCCCCCGATCTTGCCGAAGCCAATGCGGTGACGAAAGATTTCGGCCAAATCGGCGACATCGAACCAGCGCTTGGCGATCTCGATGTAGTTCAGCTGATCGCTGATGATCCTTCGGATCAAAGTGACTTTGAGCTCGGTGAGGTGGTGCTCCAGCGGAGCCCGATCCTCCGCCGAAAGGCGTTCGATCGTCAGCGCGTGATCGATCAGACGGCCCTCGGGGATGAGATCGGGATCGAACGATTCCGGCAGCGTGTACGGATGACGCCTGGGCGATAGGTCTTCCTCGAGGCTGGGCGGCCCGGCCGGCGGGCTCCACACGGGTCGGCTCAGGAGTTGGGGGTGATGGATCAGCAGGCCGAACCCGCGCTGTTCACGCACATCTCGGTCGTCGACCATTTCCACGTCCAGGGCGTAGCAGGCGGGACCGGCGATGGGACAGCCAAGCTTCTGCCGGCTGGCGGCCAGGACGGTCTCCAGCGTGCCGGCCAGGGCTTTCAGGGCAGGGCTCTTGCGTTCGACCCACACCACGAGGTGGAGAGCGCCGTGTTCGCTGGGCGGGGCGGGTTCATCGAGCTCCCCCCCGCCCTCGCCCCGGACTTCATAGACGGCGCGGACGGACCCGGCCACCTGGCCGAGGTACTCGCCCACCTGGACAATAAGCCCGTCGCTGATGCAGGAGCAGTGATCGCAATCCCCGCGCAACAAGGCCAGGCGGGCGCGGCGGGCATCGCCTGCAAAATGGGCCTCGGCGCATTGGGCTACCGCCTGCTCAACCATGGCGTCGCCCAGAGCCTGATCGATCTGCGTTCCCGTCACAAGGTCCCGGTGCCCTTTCGGGATTGTGTTCCGCCGTTTCGACGTTCCGCTGCGCGGTTCCTGACGGGGAGCCTTCCCGGTAGCCGCCTGCGATCCCCTGCCGGGCGGGAACCGCCGGCGCGCCCGAGCCGCCATGGGCGCGCCGGCGTTGGCCGTGCGAGAGCTACGACCTACACGATGCCGTACGCCAGCATCGCGTTCGCCACCTTGACGAAGCCGGCGATGTTGGCGCCCATCAAGTAGTCGCCCGGGCGGCCGTAGGTCTGGGCCGCTTCGAGGCATGCTCGGTGAATGTTCCGCATGATCTCATGCAGCCGGTTGTCGACTTCCTCACGCGACCAGTTCAAGCGCATGCTGTTCTGGGACATCTCCAGGCCGGAGGTGGCCACGCCACCGGCGTTGGCCGCCTTCGCCGGTCCGTACAAGACGCTGTCGTCCTGGTAGATCTTGATGGCGTCGAGGGTCGAGGGCATGTTGGCGCCTTCCGACACGGCCCGGCAGCCGTTCTTGATCAGCGCCCGGGCGTGGTCGGCGTTGATCTCGTTTTCCGTCGCCGACGGGAAGGCCAAGTCGACGTGCAGGCCCTTCTCCTTGACGACATCCCAGACGCTCTTCCCTTCGTAGTAGATGACCCCCTTGAATTCCGAGGCGTACTCCTGGATCCGCCCGCGCCGATTGTTCTTCAGGTCCATGGCGTAGGCGAGCTTCTTGGCGTCGATGCCCGCTTCGTCCACGATGGTCCCGCTGGAGTCCGACAGGGTGATCGCCTTGCCGCCCAGCTGGTTGAGCTTCTCGACGGTGTACTGAGCCACGTTGCCCGAGCCGCTGACCGCCGAGACCATCCCCTTGATCTGCTGGCCTTTCGTGCCGAGCATCTCCTCGGCGAAGTAGACGGCGCCATAGCCGGTGGCTTCAGGCCGGATCAGGCTGCCGCCGTATTCCAGCCCCTTCCCCGTCAGCACCGTCGAGTTGCGGTTGACGATCCGCTTGTACATCCCTTGCAGGTAGCCGATCTCGCGGCCCCCGACGCCGATGTCCCCGGCCGGCACATCCGTGTCCGGGCCGATGTGGCGGTAGAGCTCGAGCATGAAGGCCTGGCAGAAACGCATGACTTCGTTGTCCGACTTCCCCTTGGGGTTGAAGTCCGACCCGCCCTTGCCGCCGCCCATGGGCAGGGTTGTGAGTGAATTCTTGAACGTCTGTTCGAAGCCAAGGAACTTGATGATCCCCAGGTTCACCGAGGGATGCAGCCGCAGCCCTCCCTTGTACGGGCCGATGGCGTTGCTGAACTGGACCCGAAACCCGCGATTGACCTGGACCTCGCCACGGTCGTCCACCCAGGGCACGCGGAACATCAGGACGCGATCGGGGATCACGATCCTCTCGTAGATCTTGGCTTTGACGAACTCCGGATGCTTGGCGACGGTCGGCTCGAGCGTCGTCATGACCTCCTGGACGGCCTGATGGAACTCCGGCTGGCCGGGATCCTTCTCCATCACCATGGCGATCACGTCCTGAATGACTGACATCGTCTTCGCTCCTTGGGGCTGATATGGGCTCGCGGCCTTATGTGAAATCTGTCACTCGTAACCTACCACGCGCCGCATCAAGATTTCGTTGAAGCCTGCCTAGACCGCATGGGAATCCCGTTGAAATCCGCTTCTGGCGAGCAAGTCAGTCCGGGTTTGGCCGCCCTCCGGCTGCACCGCCTCGGTGCACCCCGTTCGGACCGAGAGCCACAGTCCGCCGGGGCGAGACGGCCGAAACGGGTGCGCGCCCAGCTAGCGCCGGGCTGCTCGCCTGCGGGCGGGGGCAGGCTTGCACGCTGGTTGCGAGGACCGGCCGTATCGATCGACGTAAGGGGTAGCAGACCGTCGGGGCGAGACGACCTGATAGCGCCCCGCCACATTGGACAGATGGCGTCCCGGGAGGGCAGCTATGCCAATTCCAGGGTAACGGCCGATCCTTCCCATCCGTCGCCCAACGCCACCATGGCTGCGAGGCGAGCTCCAAGTCCCCTACGGGATGCGAAGCGCGATCCCCGGCAGGACATTGAAGGGTGGCAAATGGATCGACAGAGGTACTACGGTGACTCTATCCGCAGGCGAGCCGGAACCGAGAGGCGAGGGCTCGCAGGAGGACGGCCAAACGTCGAGACTAGAGGTGGGACCTGGGGGCCACCGGTTGAGGCGGATCGGCGAGAAACGCCACCGCCTCTCCGGCGTCGGCGTTCATTCGGACCTGGAGAACCTGTCCGCCGGTCGAGGCCGGAACATCGATGACGCGCACGACGTGACCGATGCGAGCGAAATCCGGGAGCAGCGAAGGCAGGAGATTGACGGCTGAGGTCAGGAAGGCCTCGTTGAAAGCCACGCCGGGTTCGTCCGGATACAGGGGCAAGTAACGGATGGCGGCCTCGACCAGGTCCTGGAAGAAATGGGTGCCGAAGGAAGGCTCCGGAGCGTAGCCCTTCTGTTTGCGCGCGATTTCCAGGAGCATGGCCGTGTTGTTGATGTCCGAGTAGGTCACGCTGACGCCCAGGCGAATGTCCCCGCGGCTGCCCCACCGGCCGGGACCCATCAGCAGGAAGCTCTTTCGCGGCAGGAGCTGGTTCAGGCCGCTGATCGCCCTTCCCACGGCCACCAGATCGACCAGGCTCTCGAGATCGGCGTACTTCTGCGGGTCCACGTAGACGATATGGGTGATGGCCGGCAGGAATCCGTTGGAGACGAACCGATGGGCCGAGAAGATGACTTTCTCGTCCGGTAGATCGGCGGGGATGGGCGCCGGTCCGCTCTCTTCGGCCAACTTGTGAGAGCGACATTGCAGAAGATAGAAGTCCTTTCCGTCATGAGCGAATTCGATATCGACCGGGTGACCCAGGGCCTCCTGCAAACGGCTCAGGAGGATCCGCACCTGCTCCAGAAAGGGGGTCCGGGAGAAGAGACCTTCGAAGGTGACAACAACGTTTCCTCCGTCAAGGCCGACGTCCTTCGAGGCGGGGAGTCGAACGAGGTCGGAATCCATCAGCGAGACCAGCTGCTGCCGCAGCGGGAACTCCTGGCCTAGATGGCCCATCAGCTGGCGGAGGTCGACGGTCTCGAAAGCGCGCTTCTCCAGGTTGATGACATCGATCTTCTTGGGGGAGTAGCGCAGGATCTCATCCGGGGTCACGTTGACTCTCAACCGCGGCTGCCCGGGGGCGATGAGCACCGGGTAGTCGTCGCTCAGTCGATCCACCGCCCGCGTGCCGAGCCCGGGCACCAGCCGCACCAGACCGTCCTCGCGCCGGATGCGGCTGGACCAGCGGAAGTCGTTCTGGCTGAAGGCGACGCCGGCGAAGGCCGGAAAATAGTAGGGCCCGATGGGCGCGCCGACCACTTCCTGGATGAGGATGCCCATCTCTTCGTGGTGATCGAGCAGCCCATGTTCGATCCGGTATTCGATCGGGTCGGGGGCGAAAAGGGAGGCAAACACCTCGGCGATGGCGTCGGTCAGCTCGGCCAGCCGCTCTTCCTTGGTGCCGCGGTTGGCGATGAAGAGACTCTTGTACTTCCCGGCGAAGGTCGCTCCTGCCTGGTCTTCGAGCAGGCTGGAGGAGCGGACGATCAGGGGCACGTCGGCGAAGTCGTCCAGGGCCAGGGAAAGCCCCTTGACGAGCTCCGGCGGAAACGGCGAGTTCTTGAAGACGTGAATCAGGTACGGGTACTCCTTGCGCACCTGGGCGACATCGCGGTACTTCTGCTCGACGACGTCCTCCAGATCGTTGTAGCTCATGAATCGGAAGACGGCGTCGGAGGTCAGGTACCAGGTCTTAGGAGTCTCAACGGTAAAGGCCGCCTCCCCCTCCCCGCTCGCGTTCCGCAGGATCTGGGCCGCCAGAATCAGGCCGGCGCCCTTCCCTCCCAGGCTGCCGCGGCCGTCGGCCGGATAGATGACACGGTGGAGGAGCTCACCGACATCGTCGAAGGCCAGGTGGCGCTGGGCGACGTCGACGTAATCCGGGTTGGCGCTGAGCAGCCTGCGGATCAGCGCCGCGCGGAACCAACGGTCGCGGGAGGGCGCCAGCTCGATCCCCTGGGCCGCCAGAACCTGATAACGTTCGATCGCCGATCCGATTTCCGCCAGCGACGAACTGGGGCTGACCAGAACCTTCACCAGGAATCGGAGACGGTCTTCCCGGCTCCACTTCTGGATGTTGTCGAGAATCGCCTCGCGGGTGAGATGCCGGCTGGCGATCTCGAACACCTCATCGCTCATTTCCAGCAGGCCGCCGGCGGTCGGCGCGGCCGCCGGCCGGTTGCCGTTGAGGGCGCTGTCGCCGGGATAGGCCAGGCTGTAGGCGTCCAGAAGCCTCTCGGCGTCCTTGATCCCGTTCCAGCTCAGAAAGTTGACCATCTTGCGGGTGATGCGCATGAGCAGGTCGGGGTCCGTGCGCTTGAGCAGGTCCAGCAGGACGGCCCATTCGCTCTTGCGCGTCCCTTCGACCTGCTGCTCCTGGAAGACGTGCTTCAGCTGCTCATGAAGGATGTAGAAGCCCAACTGTTCCGCGATCGTATTGATGAGCTTGCGCTCTTCTTTCAGGAACGGGCCTTCATCCGAGGGCGGCCGTTCCTCGGTGTAGTAGACGTTGATCCTCCCGACGACCTCATCCTGCACGACGATGTCAGCTCCCTGTCGCCAGGGCGATTCCTGAAAACGCGTGGAACGATAGCCGCGGCCGCCGTAGCTGATTTCCGCCTGGCACACGTCGGGGTACTGCCAGCCCGGCGGGATCACCCGGATGATCCCCTCGCAGATGTCATCGAGCGTGGTGCCGGACCGGTTCAAGAGCTCCTGGACCTCGTACAGACAGTTGAGCTCCTTGGCGCGCTCCCGCAGATCGTGCAGCAGCCGGTCGAGCCCCGTAGGTTGGGCGCTCATGGCGCGGAAGCCCTCGGCTTGAGGATGACGCCTCGCGTGGATCGCCCGTCCACCTTGACGACGACGGGCGAGGTCAACCGGAGATGGCGCAAGAACCCTGTTTCCTCGGATGCAGGTTGGAGCTTCAGCCAATCCCAATCGATGTGGTGATCGCCGGAGAAGGAGAGATTGAAGTACTTGACCCCCAGGCTCATCAAGTTGTGGAAGAAGTGCGATCCCTGACTCAGCTCGACGCGGACGTTGTCCTGGGCCGCCTCGACGACCACGCGCGCGCCGCTGATCCCGGCCCAGCGGATGGGGATTCCCAGCCAGGGATCGGTCGTGCCCAGGCGTCCCAGGACGATCAGCACGTAGGGCCTCCCGGCCGCCACCAGGCGACGGTTGAGCGTCTCGAGTTCCGAGACCATGCGGGAGGTGTGGCGCAGGTCGAACACCTCGGGCTTGGTGTAGACGATATCGGTGAGGGTATCGACCGTGCCGTTCCCCAAGGCCATCCCGCCGGCGACCAGCGTTCCATCACCCGTCGCCTCTCCCGCTTCGATGTGAGTCTCCTCGAGAGCTCCGGGCATGGCGCGCACCTGGAGGAAACGGAAACGGTGGGGGTCGAAGGTCATGGCGAATTCGATCTCCACCGGGCCGCCGCTGGTGGCTTCGCAGATCCTCAGGATCTCGACGATCACGTCATTGAGCGGAGGGTCCCCCAGGATGAGAAGGGGCGCAAAGGTCAGCGCCCGCGGCCCGGCGAAGGGCAGACCCATCGACAGGCGGCCGGACAGCGGGCTGTAGGTGGACGCCAGGTAGCGCAGGGCCCCATCGCGTTCGGCGGCCGTCAGGTTCTCGGACAGCAGGTACTCCGTTTCCCGCATGGGATCGAAGGCCGGTGCTTCACCCATGTTGACGGCCCAGAATTCCGTCTGCGTCTCCTTCAAGAGCTGCTCGACGGACCCGAAGGGAGGGTCGACGCGCGGGGCGGCCGGCGAGTAGGTCCAGCATCGGCCTCCGTCGACGACCGTCTTGCCCAGTCCCAGCGCCAGGCTGACGACGCCGTCCTCGGGCTTGCCTGGCCCCATCGGATAGTAATTGTAGGAACGCGCCACGCCGGAGAGCTCGGGATAGTAGCGCCCCGGATAACGCTTTCCGACCAGCTCCTGAAGGATGACGGCCATCTTCTCCTCTCCCTCGGGGTGTCCGGTGGCGGCCCGGTAGTCCCTGGCGAGGCGGGAGAAGGTGGAGGCGTAAACGAACTTGACGGCCTGGGTGAGGTCGCGAAAACGCGCATCGGCGTCGTAGCCCGCGTTCGGGATCATCTTGGTGGAGTAGACGCCGGCGAAGGGGGACGTACACGCATCCTCCAGCAGGCTGGAGGAGCGGACGGCCAGGGGCGAATGCACTTCGTTGACGAGGGCCCGCAGGTCGCCCAGGATCGAAAACGGAAGCTCGGCTCGTTGAAACGCGCTCGCCAGGCGATCGTCGGGGAGGTCGCTGGCGACGGCCTCCTCCAGGCGGTTGTCCTTCAGGAACTCGTCGAACGCCTCCGTCCCCAGGACGGCCAACGCAGGGATGTCGACAGTCAGGCCCGTGTAGCGACGGCCGTCCAACGTGGTTTCCAGCGCTCCGCGGATATCCGCCAGCCCACGGGCCTTGCCTCCCGGTTCACCCCCGCCGATGATGGAGAGGGGCGCCCCCGAGTCGAAACGCCCTCGGGAGAATTCGGCGAATACGGTGGAGAGGTCGCTCTCGGTCGCCCTGGCCATGGACCGTTCCAGTCTAGACCCAGCCTCGTTCCTGACAGGCCTGGGCGACGCGGCTGACGGCAATGCGATACGCGGCCTCCCGCAAATCCAGCGATCCCTTCCAGGCAAGCTCACGCACGGCCAGATAGGCGTCCGTCATGTGGACATCCAGCTTCCCCAGGACCTCATCGCGACGCCAGTAGTAGTTGGTGGCACCCTGGACCTGCTCGAAGTAGCTGCACACCGATCCTCCGGCGTTGGCCAGCAAATCCGGAATGAGGATGACTCCGCGCTGAAGCAGGCTCGCCTCGGCCTCCGGCGTGGTCGGCGCGTCGGCGGCCTCGGCCACGATGCGAACCCGGTCACTCACCTGGGCCACGTTCGCCGCCGTGATCTGCCGCTCGAGCGCGGCGGGCACGAGGATGTCGACGTCCTGTGCCAGCCAGGCCTCGCCGGGGAGCTGCTCATAGCCCAACGCCGCCGCCCTCGAGGGGTCGATCTCGCCCAGCGGATTGGTGATGGAAAGCAGCTCGGCGAGATCGACGCCCTCCCGCTTGCGATACGTGTAGCTGGTGCGGTCCGCCTGATCCCAGCAGGCGACGCTCAGGACCTTTCCCCCCATGCGATGATAGAGGTCGACGGCGTGTCGGGCGATATTGCCGAATCCCTGGACGCTGGCCCACGTCTCCCGCGGATCGACGCCGAGGTCTTTGAGCGCTTCCCGCACGGTGATCATGACGCCGTAGCCGCCGGCTTCCTTCCGCCCCTGCGAGCCGCCCATCCCGACGGGCTTCCCGGTGATGAAGGCTGGGCTCCTCGACCCGCGCAAGCTCTCGTACTCGTCGAGCATCCATAGCATGTGTTGAGGGTTGGTCATCAGGTCGGGCCCCGGGATGTCCCAATCCGGACCCAGAATCTTCGCCGCCTGGCGGACCCAACCCCGGCAGACGCGCTCGAGCTCGGTGGAACTCAGATCGTGCGGGTCGCAGGCGACGCCCCCCATACTGCCGCCCAACGGCAAGTCGGCAACGGCGCACTTCCAGGTCATGAGCATGGCCAGGGCGCGAATGTTGTCCGCCACTTCGAGCGGGTGGAAGCGAATGCCGCCGCGGCCAGGTCCTCGGGCGTCGTTATGCTGAACTCGCGAGCCGCGGAAGACGCGCACCGTTCCATCGTCCAGGCGCACCGGGACGCTGAAGTGGAACTCGCGCACGGGAAGACGGAGCAACTCGCGGGTGGCCGGATCCAATCCCAGCTGCTCGGCCACGCGGTCGAATTGACGCTGCGTGGCCTCGAAGAAGTCGTAGGTCTTGGGGGGCACGCGTCCCTTTCTGCCTCAGACGGCTGCGGGCGTGGCCAGCATGTAACCGACGCCCTGAATGTTCACGATCATCGTCGGGTGGGCGGGGTCCCGTTCCAACTTCTTGCGCAGGTAGTGAACATACGACCGAAGGTAGTCCAGGTCACAGCGGTATTCAGGGCCCCACACCTGGGTGAGCAGGTCCTCGTGGAGCACGACCTGGTTGAGGTGGGAAGCCAGTTGGTGGAGAAGGTTGTATTCGGTGGCGGTCAGGTAGACTTCGGCGTCCCCGACGCTGACGCGCCGAAGCGCCAGATCGATCCTCAAGTCTCCGCACACGATCCTACCGCCCACGGGGCCCGCGGTCCGATTCGTCCGCTTGAGGACGGCCCGGACCCGGGCGAGAAGCGCTTTCGAGCTGAAGGGTTTGGTGATGTAGTCATCGGCCCCGGCCTCGAATCCGGCCAGCATGTCGGTCTCGGTGACCTTGGCGGTCAACATGATGAGCGGGACGTCGGAGAACTCGCGCACGCGACGGGCGACGGTGTAGCCGTCGAGGTCCTTCATCAGAATGTCCAAGAGGACCAGATCGGGCTGCTCGACGGCGATGGATTGGATCGCTCGCGTACCGCAATGCTCGATCAGCACCTCGTACCCGGCGGCCGAAAGCACCTCCCGCACCAGACGGACGAGCCGAGGGTCGTCGTCGACGACCAGGACGCGCCGGCCTTCGCGTGCAGTGTTCACAACTCCATCGCAGCCTCGCGCGGGCGGGGCAAGGAGAACGAGATCGTCGTGCCTTCGCCTTCCCGGCTTTCAACCCAGATCCGGCCACCGTGGGCCTCGACGATCGCCCGAGCGATGGGCAGCCCAAGGCCGGTCCCGGAGATGTGCAAGGTGGCGGCCGACCGCACGCGGAAGTACTTCTCGAACAGCGGGATCAAGTTCTCGGAGGAAATGCCGATCCCCTGGTCGGAGGTGCTGACGACCACGTCCGTCGGGCGGACGTCGGCGTGGATGACGATCAGGCCGCCGTCGGGGGAGTACTTCACCGCGTTGTCGAGGATATTGCGGAACACTTGTTTGATCCACCGCGGATCACCCTCCACCAGCGGAACGTCGGCGGGGACGTCGACGACCGGGCGATGACGAGGGCTGCGGCACTCGACCTCCGAGGCGATCTCGCGAGCCAGATCGGCCAAGCGAAGGGGCTGCCGTTGCAGGTTGAGCTGGTCGACCTCGATGAGGGAAGAGTCGAGGATCTCCTGGATCATCGCCTCCATGTCGTTGCAGGCCTCTTCGATCAACCGGAGGAATTCCTGGCGCTTGCCCTCGCTCCATCCGACCTCGTCCATCTGCAGGGCCGTGGTGTAGCCTTTGATCGTGACCAGCAGCATCCGCAACTCGTGGGAGAGGGTCGCCATAACCTCCGACCGCACGCGGTCGCCGCGCCGGGCTTCCCGGACGGCATCCGCCCGCGCCTGCAGTCGTTCGCGGTCGATGCGCAAAGCGATCAGGTCGGCGAGGGTCTGGACAAACGGGAGGCTGTCCTCGGTGAAGGGCTCGTCGTCAAGGGCCTCCAGCACCAAGACGCCGATGCGCTCGTTGCCGACGGCGATGGGCACGGCGACGGCCGAGTCGGGAAGCCGGGCGCTGCCGATGGATCGGCGGAAGATCTCCCGGTTGAAGGGCCGCATGTCCGCCATCGCCTCGGCCACCTCCTCGGAGGTCCCGAGGAGGGCTGGCTCGCCGCTGTCGAATACCTTCCCGGTGATGGATTCTCCGGAGCGAAGGCCGATCTCCTTCAGGATCTCGAGGTCGTAGCCGAAGACAGCCGCCGGGCGGAAGACCGCGGCCGGACCGTCCCACACCATGATCGCCCCGATATCGGCCTGATGGACAACCTCCACAAGGGTCCGCATGACGGCGTCCAGCAGGTCGGGGAGTTCGAGGGGGGAAGCGAGGGCCTTGGCGACCTCGGCAAGGGCTTCGAGCTCCCCGGTGGGGTAGTGGAGAACGGGAGCTTGCGGCGTAGTCATGGGCGGCGCGTGACGAAGTCGCTACCCGCCATTATAGGCTCCAGCCCCACCGGAAGATTGTGCCGTACGGCGCTCTAAATAGGGTCAATCGTCCCGGCACGAGCGGCGGAAGCCTGAAGTCTGGAAGCCAGGCCCGACGGGTTCGGGGCGCAGGTTCTCCCCCGCCGGGACAGGCGGTTTGGTCAGGGACCCGTAGCAGTCCCGACGCCCAACACGGTGGTCGGCGCAGCACCTAGAGGCATACCCTGCCTAGGTGATGGACTCGTCCAGGCCAGGTTCCACCTGCAAGAGTGGCTTTGGCTCCTCCCCAACTTCCAAGCGTAGCAACATCGACCAAGCCCGGCTCGCGCTGGCTCCTTGGGCTATCCGCCGCCGTCCTGGTCTTTCGTCGCCCTTCGGCTCCCCGCGCGTGCCGACGGCCTGTCCCTCTGGTCCGATGAGACCTGGTCCGTCTTCCATGGGGGAGGACGGCCCTTCAGATCCTCCAGGAACGAGACTTGCTCTGGCCTTTCGGGTACTTCATGGTCCTCCACGGGTGGATGCACGTGACCGGCACCCAAAACGATTTCGCCCTGCATGCGCTGGGGGCCTTCTCGGGGATTCTGGCCGCTCGCTTTCCTGATCCGAATCGGAAGAACGTGGCGCATGCGTTGGGCCGGGTTGCTGGCCTTTCGCCGACCCCCTCCCGTCAACGTTTCAGGCATGCCTCCACCGCGCCTCTGTACGCGCGGTAGTAGTCGTTCATCGATCGGAACGGCAAGCGATCGACGGCCTCCCCAGCCGCGCGAGCCAGCCCGCGGCGCTCCTGGGGATTGGAGTAGAGGCGGACGACGGCCCGGGATAGGGCCTCCCGATCCCCGACAGGTACCACGAGAGCACTGACCCCGTCGATGAGGAGCTCTCCGGCAAGCCCGACGTCGGTGGTGATGACCGGCAGGCCGGCCGCGGCGGCTTCGACGCACGCCCTCCCCCACCCCTCGTAGTTAGAGGCTTGCAGGAACACATCAAATGACTTGAGGAAGGAGGGCAGGTCGTGGCGCCAGGGCTCGAGCCGGACCGTGTCTTCGAGCCCCCGAGACTTGATCGCCTGCTCATAGCGACGTCGGTCCGGGCCGTCCCCCACGAGCACCAGCACCGCTCGAGGGATCTCGCGGCGGATGTCCACCATGACGTCGATCAAGAGGCTGAAGCTCTTCTCCCGATCGACGAAACGCCCGGTCGACACCATTCGAAAGCCGTACTCCCTGAAACGAGCGTCCACCGCATGGTCGCGAGGCGCGGTTCGATGCTCGGCCACGTCGGTGTGGATGGGAAGGACCCGGATCCTCGATTTCGGGATCCCGAGTCGATGCGCCGCTCCATCGGCGACCCTCTGCGAAACAACCCGGAGGCCATCCGCCCGGGGAAGCACAAAAGTCGCCAGGCCGTAACGAGCCCTCTCCTTCCATGACGCGCTCCGGTAGTGAGGGCTGAAGAGATCGGCATGGACCTGCACCTGGAGGGGGATCTTGTATCGCTTCGAAAGAACATACCCGATCAGCCCGAAGATGTCCGCATTCTCAGCGCTGATCACGTCG
>Ga0214473_10007692_pt1 | contig 12763 bp, 9 predicted proteins | sample RVTome_7_FD_203509 | JGI IMG/M metagenome (GOLD analysis project Ga0214473, IMG submission 203509) | Soil microbial communities from uranium-contaminated site in the Upper Colorado River Basin, Wyoming, United States - RVT98D197 | ecosystem: Environmental > Terrestrial > Soil > Contaminated >... | reverse complement strand
CGGCCCCGCGTCAGGGATGTCGATCGAGAAAGCCTCGAGCTCGAGGCCGGGGCGGAGCGCGTGCGGCGTCAGCGCGACCGACGCGACGCCACGCTCGAGCCGTAACTCGAGACCCGGGCTGCGGGGGGGCACAGCCGCCTCGGCGCTTTGTCCGTCGACCATGACAGCCGCGAATCCTAGCGGAGGTCTGGGCGGGGACGAAGCGTCGCTGGTAGCGGGCGGGGTAGGTGAGGGTAGGCGATCGCCGCTCGAGCAGGAAAACGCGGCGGTGGCCTCCTCGCCGGAGCGATCGAGCGATATCGCCGCTGGCACGCGCTCCAGCGCCGAGGGCTCACCGCTCCGAGCCCTCGAGCACCGAGCGAATGATCCCGATCGGTCGCCGAAAGCGCGCCACCCGTCGTGGATCGTCTCTGCCTGGTGGTGATCGCCTTGCCGTCAGCGTCCCGCCGCGGCCAGGAGGCCAGAGAGCGACCAGTCGGAGCAGGGCCGCCGCCGCGCCAGTTTCAGGTAGGCACTGGCCAGACCACGCTCATGGTGCTCGAGCTCATTCCCGACCACACCTCACGCGATCTTCCTCGCGAGTCCTTCGGCGCGCTCGAGCAGCGTCCGGAGCTCGCTCGTGGGCTCTCGCGAGCGGTCTCCCTTCCGGGCGACGCGACGGGCGCGGCTCAGCGCCTGCGCGAACTCCACGTTCGTGAGGCCATGATCGGAGAGGAACTCGTCGAGCTTGCGCAGGCGAGCCTTGATCTCGCGGAAGTCGTCGTTCATCGATTCCCCCGGGGGGCGGACGCCATGGGCGATCCCGCCGGCGTGGACGACCGGGAGCGTGCGCCCGACTTGGCGCGCCGCTCCGCGCTCGGCGGGCGTTTCGAGATCGCGTGCAGGAAGACCTCGACGTCGATGTAGTCGCGCGCGCCGCTCGCTTGCAGCTTCTCGAGGAGCTGCGCGGAGAGGCCTCGCAGCGCGTTGTAGGTCGCCCAGTTTGGCAACGGCTTGTACCGCAGGTCACAGCCGAGCCGGCTGGCGGCGCCGCAGGCCGACTTCGGCAGGAGCAGCACCTGCCGCCCCGGTTCGGCGAGGAACGGAAAGAGGGTCGCCATGGGCCAGGCGAGGTCCGGCTCGACGCCCAGCGCCTGGCTCGCAGCGAACAGCTTCTCGAACCGCGCGCGGGCAGGCGAGGGCACTGACAGGAGCCCGAACAGCGCCTCGAAGAAGTGCGCCACCACGTCGGTGGGGTCGAGAGCCTCCTCGAGGACGTCCCGCCCCAACGTCCCCGCGGCCACGTGGCTGCCGACGCGCAGCGCCCGGCGCCCGAGCTCACGGAGCTCTCCGTCGGCCAGGAGTCGCTCGCCTTCACCACCGCCGAAGGCCTGTGTCCACTCGGAGTGAGCGGCGCGCCACACCGACGCGCGCTCGCGCTTGGCGGTGCCGTTCGCGCTGGAGGCCGGATCTGCGAATCCCTGCGGGTGGGATTCCAGGAACTCGGCGATCGCCTCGTCGTGGCTGAGGAAGTTCGCGGCGAGAGCGTACCGGCCGGCGGCCGGGTCGAGCGCGAACGAGCTGAGCCCCGTCAGCCAGGGATCCGGCTGGAGCCCGGCGCTCGACAGGAAGGTCTCCGCGGCTGGCCAGCGCAGCTTCGCCGCGTATCGCCTTCCGCTGCCGGGGAAGTAGACGTGGATGGCCGTCGGCTCGACGGCGACCACCTTCCCGATGCCGAGTGAGACGTGCTGCACCAGGGATCCGGTCACAACATCGGTCAAGATCGCCCCTTTCGCGGTAGGCGACCGTCCGAAGTGAACGGAAGTCGGCGCGAGCTGTCGCCTCTTTCTACCGCTGGCGCCGACGCTTGGGAAGGCCCCGGAGTCCCGGACGGGCGCACCGCTGAGGCGATTCGTGAAAAGCGAGCGCGCCCGCGCCACACCGAGATCACCGAGCGTGGGGTCGATTGCCTCCGATCGATCTCCTGGACGCTCGGCAGCGATGCGGCCGCCCCGTCGGCAATGCGCCCGCTCGCGCGACTCGGCGCGAGCCGAGCCTCACCGCCCTCCCGCCGGAGCGGACCTCGCTTCCTGCGCGACCTGGGCCGGGCCGCGCCGGTTCACGTAGAACGTCCGGCGCGTCTGGAACTCCTCGTCCTCGCGCGCGAAGACCATGATGACGTTGTTCCCCTGTTTCAGCGGGATGTCCGCGGCGAAGTCCATCTTCGACGCCGCGCCGGTCTCCGGCACCACCTTGAAGAACACCTTCTGGTCGTTGGCGAAGATGAAGACGTCGCGCAGCCTCGTGGTGGCGCCGGGCGGGCCCTCGGGGACGTAGGCCGACCCCTCGAGGTGGAGCTTGTCGGTCTCGACCACCGGGGCGCCGCGGGCGGGATCGGGGACGAAGGCGATGCGCGGCGGCTCCCGCTGCCACACCTCGACCGCGCCCCCCGTGGGCCGCGCCGCGGCGCGCTCGACCTCCGTCGCCCGCGCGAACCCCATCCGGCCCTTCTGCCACTCGACCTTCACGAACTCGCCCACCCGGCCGAGCACCGGCAGCACCGTCCCCTTCTTCGCGACGGCGATGAGCGGGGCATCGGGCGAGGCGCCGGCGCGCAGCAGCGCCTGGGCGGCGGTGACCTGGACCGCGCCGCCGGCCGGAGAACGCGGCGCGCCCTCCGACGCCACCGGGATCTCGAGCCGCTCGGACACGTACTCCTCGAGCTTCTCGTCGACCACCATGACCCGCAACGGCATGCTGTCGGGCCTGAGGCCCTTCTTCACCTCGAGCTCCAGGAGCGCGCTCTTCACCTCGCCCGGCTTCAGCGCGCCCAGGACGGCGCGCCCCTTCTTGATGAAGACCTTCTCGTCGCCGAGGCTCTTCAGGGACACGTACGTCTTCTCGGCCGACGCGCCCTGGCCCTCGTTCTTCACGTCGACGCGCAGGACGACGCTCTCGCCCCTCTGAGCCAGGCCGTCACCATTGCCGCCGGCGTTGTCCTCGATCTGGGTCGAGAAGGCGAAGACGGGGCGGACGTTCTCGACCACGCCGAGCGACGTCGACACGTCCGGTGGCGCGTGCCCTCCGTCATCCGCGAAGTGGAGCCGCACCTCGTCGTGGCGGCTGTCCATGCCTCGCGGCAGCTTCACGGGCACGGTCCAGCTCCGCTTCTCGCCCGGACGGACGAGCCCGAACACGAACTCGCGGCGATCGAGCAGCGGCGCCTTGTCGACGATCGTCCAGGCGCGGAGCTGGCGGAACGGGCCGTCGCCCTTGTTCTCGACGGTGACCGTCCACGGCACGGTCTCGCCCGCCGGGTGACGCTTGCCTGGAGGCGGGCTCACCGTCACGGCGGCGCGAGGCGTGCCCTGGGGAGCGCCGCTCGACCAGTCGACGCCCAGCTCGGCCAGCCGGGCCCTGAGGCGCGCGTCCTCCTCTTGGCGGCGCTCGGCCACGAAGCCCTTCGCCGCCTCGAGCTGGCGCTGCCTGTCGGAGAAGGGGGCGCGCGCCAGGAGCTCCCGCGCGAAGCGGATCTGGTAGTCCTCGACCAGCTCGTCGGGGTTCGCGTCGAGGTCCTCGTCCTCCTGCTGCTCGGGCGTGAGCTCCTCCGGCGCAGGCTCGCCCGCGGCGGCGCTCGCCCCGTGGGCGCGGGCGGCGGCCGCGCGCTTCTCGTCCGCCTTCATCGCCTTGGCGACGCGATCCTCCTTCTCGTCGAGCTGGTAGCGCAGCTCGAGCGCGGCCTTCTCGCCCCGGTCCCTGCGCTCGAGCGCGCGCTTCTCCTGATCGGCCGCTCCCAGGTGCGCGTCGGCGGGGTTGCTGAAGTGCTTGTCGAGGTCGATCTCGCCCACCACCTGCGGCGGGGCGAAGTAGTTCACCGCGTCCTTGAGCGCGCGGCCCGGGAGGAGGAGCACGTCCGGGGAGACGCCGACCTCCTGGATGGAGACGTCACCCGGGGTGAGGTACTGGGCGATGGTGAGCTTGAGCGCCGCCTCCTCGCTGGGTCTCGCCGGATCGGCGAAGTCGTAGAGCACCTGCACCGAGCCCTTGCCGAAGGTCTGGCGGCCGACGATGAGGGCGCGGTCGTTGTTCTTCAGGGCGCCGGCGACGATCTCGCTGGCCGAGGCGGAGCTGTTGTTCACGAGCACCACGAGGGGGAGCTGGACGAGGTCATCGCGATCGGAGTGGGCCTCCTTCACCTCGTGCATGCGCATGCCCTCGCCGACGGTCTTCACGATGACACCCTCGGAGAGGAAGAGGTCGGAGACGCTGATGGCCTGCTCGAGGAGGCCGCCCGGGTTCCCGCGCAGGTCGAGGACGAGCCCGCGCAGGTTGCCCCCCATCTGGGAACGCTGCTGCGCGATCGCCGCCGCGAGGTCTCGCGTGCTGTTGGCGGAGAACTGGGAGAGCTTCACGTAGCCGACCCCGCCCGCGAGGAGCTTGGCCTGCGGCACGGTCTCGACGTTGATGATCTCCCGCGCCAGCTCGATCCGCCGGGCCTCCGCCCAGCCGCTGCGCGAGACGGTGATGGCGACGCGCGTCGCGGGCTTGCCGCGGAGGCGCTCCACCGCGTCCTGCAGGTCCATGTTGACGGTGGACTGCTCGCCGATCTTGGAGATGACGTCCTTGGCGCGGATCCCTGCCTTCTGCGCCGGGGTGTTCTTCAGCACGCGCACCACGGTGAGGTTGCCGTCGCGCATGGCGATGACGAAGCCGAGGCCGCCGAACTCGCCCTTCGTCTGCAGCCGCATCTCCCGGTACATCTTGGGGTCGAGCAGGATCGAGTGCGGGTCGAGCGCGGAGAGCAGGCCGTTCGTCGCGGCGTACTCGATCTCGCGCAGGTTCTTGTGCGCCACGAGGTGCTGCTGGATGAACGCCATCACCCCGCTCATGACCGTCCGGATCCGGTAGAGGTGGTTGGGATCCGCGCCCGGAGCGTCGCCGCGGGGGACGTCGACCAGGCCGAGGTCGATCGGGCGCGTCGCCGAACCCACGGTGAGCGTGAGCTTGTTCGACGCCGGGTCGCCTTCGATCATCACCTCGGCCACGGTCTTCTCGATCGCGTCGAGCGCCGCGACCACCATCGCCTTCGGGTCGATGCGCTTCTTGTCCGCGTAGTTGGCGGCGACGAGATCGATGACCCGCGACATGACGGGCAGGGAGTCGAGCGGATAGGACCCCTCCTCGCCATCGGCGCGCCAGTCGGAGCGCGCGATGGTGCCGCGGGGCCCGGCGTCTGCCGTGCTGAGAAATGCGTAGGTGATGCCGGAGGCGAGGGCGAACGCCGCCGCGATCGACGCGATGAGGCGAATGGGCCGGGTCATGGATGTGCGGTGGGGCGAGGCGGGCGGGGGACTGGCCTGGACAAGTTGAGACCTACCGTTGCAATCGAGGATAGGTGGAGCACGGAGGCGGCGCAAGCGTAAGGGGGGCTGGGTCGAGCCGCGAAGCACCCGGGAGCACTTGAGTTTCCAACATCCGGTGGCGGACGACCCTTCCCTACCCCGGCTCCAGGGCGACTGCCGTCCCGCGACCCGAGGACCAACCGAGCGCGACCGAGCGCGTCGGGACGACCGCGGCTGTCGGAGTCGCCTGCGAATATGCAGCGCTCGGGCCATGCTCGCACTCATACGGCGCCATCCGCGTCTCTCCGCGCTCGTCGGCTACGTCGCCCTGGCGGCCGCGACGACGTGGCCGCTCCTCGCTCGCTTCACGACCGAGATCGGCGGTGGCGGTGATGCCTGGCGGACCCTGTGGGGGTTCTGGTGGTGGCGCCACGCGATCGCGGGCGGCTCTTCGCCGCTCTCCTGCGAGGTGCTGCGCTGGCCCGCTGGTGTGCCCATGTGGTTCCAGGCATGGGATCTCCCCAGCTCGCTCGTCCTCTTGCCACTCTGGCCGCTGACACCGCACCTGTCCGAGGTCGCGCTCTACAACACGGCCCTCTTCCTCGGCTTCCCGCTGGCGGGGTTCACCTTCTACCTGCTCTGCCGCGAGCTGTGGGGTGGCGAGCTCGGCCCGTTCCTGGCCGGGGCCATCTACACGTTCAGCGGATATCACTTCGCCCACGCCCTCGGGAACCTCCACCTCGCGTCGATGGAGTGGTCGCCGCTCTACTTCCTCGCTCTCACGAGGACCGTGCGGCGCCATGGGGCCTTCGCGCCCCTCCTCGCCGGGGCGGCGCTGGCGATGGCCGCGGCCACGTCCTTCTACCACCTGGCCTTCTGCGCCCTGGGCACGATCGCGCTCGTGGCGGCGTGGTTCCCCGAGGAGCGCGCGACGATCCTCACCCGCGCGTTCCTTCGCCGCGCGCTGCTCCTGGGAGGGACCTTCCTCCTGCTCGCCGGCTGGCTTCTCCTGGGGGCGGCGCGGGCGTTGCGCTCGGAGCCGTACGCCGCCGCGGGCGATGCGGTCCAGTCCTCGGCCGACCTGCTCTCGTCCTTTGTCCCGAGCTCCCTGAGCGCGCTGGGGGGCGCCTTGCCGCTCTCGTCGGGCTTCGGTGGGGGCGAGGCCGATGCCGCCTACGCCGGCTACGTCGCCCTCGCGCTCGCGGGCTGGGCGCTCTTCCGGGCGCGCGCGGTCCGGCCCTGGCTCGTCCTCGCCGCGGTGGGGTTCGTGCTCGCCCTCGGCCCGTATCTAAAGATTTCTGGCCATGTCCATGACGGGGCCCTGCTCCCGTACGGCTGGCTGGAGCGCGCCATCCCGGCCATGCGCCTCGCGGGCGCCCCGGCGAGGTTCAGCTGGCTCGTGACCTTCGGTGTGGCCGTGGCCGCCGGCGCGGCGCTCTCCGCCCTCGCCCGCGCGGGGCGGCGCGGGCCTCTCCTGGCGTCGCTCGTCACGGCCCTCGCGCTCCTGGAGACCTGGCCCCACGCCTTCGCGACCTCGAGCTTGCCGGCGCCCAGGTTCCTTCGCGACCTGGCGAAGGACGAGGAGAAGTGGGCGGTGCTCGACGCGAGCGATCCTCCGCGCCAGCTCTGGCATCAGGTCCTGCACGGCCACCCCCAGGTGGGCGGGGCCGTGTCGCGCGCCCCGGAGCGGCTCGAGCGTCTCCTGCGACAGGAGCCGGTGCTGCGGCCCTTCTTCGGCGACGGCGTGGCCGCACTCCCGCGCGAGGAGGCTGTGCGCGCCTTGCAACAGTGGGAGGTGCGGTTCGTCATCGCGGACGGGGGGCGGGTGCGCGAGGCGAGCGCGCTCGGGTTGCCGGTGGCCTTCCAGGGCGACGGGATCGTCGTCTTCGAGGTGCCGCCGCGGCTCGCCCGTTCCCCGTGACCGCAGACTACCCTGGCGCCGGCGGGCTCGCCCCGATACAACGCTCTGCGTGTCGCTCGATCCGCCGCGGGCCGGGAGCCCGGCCGTGCGAGGCATACGGGACCTCGTCGAGTGGTTCCGTGGCCACGAGCGGCCTCCCTCGGAGTGGAAGGTCGGCCTCGAGCACGAGAAGATCCCGCTCGTCGCCGGGACGCTCGATCCCGTCCAGTACGGAGGTCCGGGCGGGATCGGCGCCACGCTGCGCGCCTTCGGTCGCTACGGCTACGCGCCCTTCGAGGAGGACGGCAACGTCATCGCGGCGCAGAAGAACGGCCTCACGATCTCGATCGAGCCGGGGGGCCAGCTCGAGCTCTCGGGGCGGCCGTTCCGGGACGTGCACGTGGTCGCGGCCGAGCTCGATCGTCACCTCGTCAAGTGCCACGCCATCGCGGAAGAGCTGGGAGTGGAGCTGCTCGCCACCGGCTACCGGCCCTGGGGGACGCCCGGCGCCGTCCCCTGGATGCCGAAGCGGCGGTACCTCGTGATGCGCCCGTTCCTGGCCAGGCGCGGCCGCAGGGCCGAGGACATGATGGCGCTCACCGCCTCGGTGCAGGTCTCGTTCGACTTCGGCTCGGAGCGCGACGTCGCGGCCAAGGTGCGCACCGCGCTCGCCGCTCAGCCGGCCGTGGTGGCGCTCTTCGCCAACTCGCCCGTCGTCGGCGGGCGTGACGTGGAGTGGAAGAGCTTCCGGACCGCCGTCTGGGAGGAGGTCGACAGCGCTCGATCGGGACTGCTCGCGTTCGCGTTCGAGCCGCGGTTCGCCGACGACCCGTACCGATCGTGGACCGAGTGGGCGCTCGACGTCCCGATGATCTTCGTGCGGCGCGACGGCCGCTATCTCGAGACGGAGGGGAGGACGTTCCGCGGCTTCCTCTCGGAGGGGCTCCACGGGGAGCGGCCCACGCTCGCCGACTGGGAGGACCACCTCAGCACGCTCTTCCCCGAGGTCCGGTTGAAGTCGGTGGTGGAGGTGCGGGGCGCGGACGCCTGCGACGCGCCGATGACCAAGGCGCTCGCCGCCCTGTGGAAGGGGATCCTGTATGACGAGAAGGCGCGCGACGCGGCCTTCTCGCTCGTGGCGCGGCTCTCGGTGGAGGAGCGCCGCGCCCTGACCCTGGGCGCAGGGAGGGAAGGTCTGAGCGCGCGGCTGCCCGACGGCCGCAGCCTGCGAGAGGTGTCGGCGGAGCTGGTCGCGATCGCGGCCGACGGCCTGTGCCGCCAGCGCTGCTGCGGGGAGCGCGGCCAGGACGAGAGGGTGTGGCTCGAACCGCTGCGCGAGCGCGCCGCGTCGGGCCGATCGCCCGCCGACGAGGCGCTGGAGGCGTTCCACCGAGGGGGCGCCCGAGCGCTGGCGGCGCACCTGCGGGTGGCGTAGCGACCGGCGACCGCCCTTGGGCTTCCATCGCCGGCGGCGGCTTGGGCTCGACGTCGCGCGGGGTTAGCTGGTATCTACGCCCAGATGAAGACCCTCACCGAGCTCAGCGGCTCATTGATTCGGGTGGCGGCGGCGGCCATCGCCGAGGCCAAGCGATCGCTCCCGGCGGACGAGAAGCCCGCCGAACCCTCCGTGGTCGAGGCTCCAGCTGAAGCTCCAGCTCAGGAGGCGCCAGCCGCCAGCGGCGATGCAGCCGTCGAGGCGTCGGCCTCGACCGAAGCTCCCGCTGCGGCGAAGCCGGTCGGAGAAGTGGAGAGTGACGCCGCGAAGGCCCGGATCGACGCGGCGGTCTCGAACGCCACGGGGCTCTCGGGTGAGCGGCTCGCCATGGCGCGCGGCGCCGTCGAGGCGGTGGGTGGGCGCGTCGCCGACGTGCGCCTCGTTCGCGTGGTGGCCGTCGAGGAGGAGGTCGCCGGCTCGACGATGGTGGGCGGGTACCGGTATCTCGTGGACTTGCTCCCATCGAGCATGAAGCAGGTCGCGGGCGCCAAGGAGGACGAGCACGGCCGCAGGGGCGGTGGGCGCGGCGGTGCCCGAGGCGGCGGCAAACGCGGTGCCCCCGCGGGCGCCACGGGCGGATTCTCGATGGACTCCCTCCGGGACGACCGCAAGGGCGGGCGTGGCGGCGGGCGCGGACGCCCTGGCGGAGAGAAGAGGCCGGGCGGCGGAGGTACCGCCGGAGGCGGTGCTGCCGGCCTGCCGCGGGGCGGCACTCCCAAGAAGTAGGCTCGCCCTCCCGCATGCACGACCCGCTCGGAACGCTCCTCGCGGACGGCGTCATCGAGGAGATCTGCGCACGGCTCAAGAGTGGAAAGGAAGCCGACCTGTGGCTCGTCCGCCACGGCGGCGAGATCGTCGCCGCGAAGGTCTACAAGGCGCGTCAGGCGCGAAGCTTCCGCAACAACTCCGCATACAAGGAAGGGCGGCAGGTCCGCGACACGCGCACGCAGCGCGCGATGGTCCGCGGCAGCCGCTTCGGGCAGGACGCCGCCGAGGAGGCGTGGAAGTCGAGCGAGGCCGACGCGCTGCACGCGCTCCATGCCGCCGGGGTGCGCGTCCCGACGCCGGTGCTGTTCTACGAGGGCGTCCTCCTCATGGAGCTGGTGGTGGATGCTCACGGCCACCCAGCGCCGCGGCTCGTGGATGCGCACGTCACGCGGGATGTCGCCGCAGCGCTTTACGCCGACCTCCGTGGTCAGGCGGTGCGGATGCTCACCTGCGACCTCATCCACGGCGATCTCTCGCCTTACAACGTGCTGATGGGGCGGGAAGGTCCGGTGGTCATCGACTTCCCCCAGGTTGTTGGCGCGGCGCACAATAGCCAGGCGGAGTCGTTCTTCCAGCGCGATATCGAGAACCTGCGCCGCTTCTTGGCCGGGATCGACCCGGCGCTCCGCGCGGCTGCGAACGACGCCCGGGAGATCTGGCGCGCGTACGTCCGCCGGGAACTCTCGCCCGACTACGTCCCGAGCGGCAAGTCGTCGGGCGAGGCGCCGCCGGATCGTCGTGGGCACGGTGGGCGCCACGGCCCGCGCCCTGAGGAAGGGACCGCGGCTCCCCGGGAGCCCACGCGGCCGGAGCGGAGCCAACGCGCGGCCCCCGCGCCGTCGCGCGAGCGGAGACCTGCTCGCGCGGAGCCGCAGGATCGGCAGCATCCGGCTGCGTCGGGACCGGGCCAGCGCGGGGGCCGCGAACGTGGCCGGCGCAACGCGACTCCCACGCCCGAGGTGATCCGCGTCGGGAGGCTCCCGGCCGGGCCGGCGGGGACGCCTGCGGCAGCACCCCACCGATCGACTTCCGGTCGATCGCCTTCCGGCGCCTCACCCGCTCACGCCGCACAGCGCGCCGATGACTCCCAGTCGCAGCACAGGCGCCGCCGCCGCCGGCGCCGGTGACGGACGTCAGCTCGCGCTCTTTCGCGGCCTCTCCCCGCTCCCAGGCGAAGCGCAGGCCGACGGCCGCGTCAGCTACACCATGGGCAGCGGCAGCGTGGGACGCGCGCCGCCGTCGCGCCAGCGCCGGGCCGCCTCGAGCCAGGTGGCTACCTCGGTCCGGAAGCGGTGCAGCTCCGGGAGCCCCAGGGCGTCGGCCTCCCCGATCCTGGCGAGGCCGGCGCCGAGCAGCCGGACCATGCCCGAGGGGCGGCCCTGCACCAGCCCCTTGTGGAAGCCGGCCGCCACCTGGATGAGCCCCTGGAGGACCCGCCGCGCGGACCCGGTTTCGACTCGCCAGGCCGCTTCCCAGACCTCGTGCGCGTCGAAGAAGCGCCCGGCGTCGAAGAGCCGGCGCCCCTCCGCGAGCGCGAGCGCGGTGGCCTGCGACGGGGTGGATGCGGGCCGCACGCACGGGATGTAGCTGGGGCCGATGTGTTCAGCCGTGGTCCACGTACCTCAGCGCCCACATGTAGAGGGCTAGCGACTGGACCCCGCTCATCGTCCGATCCTCGCCGCGCCCGGAGGCATCCTCTCATCCCGCTCCCGGACCCGAACCCGTGCCCGATTCCTCGGCGACCGTCGCCGGCTCACCGCGCGCCCTCGTCGCGCTCGGCCGCGCAGAGCGCAGGGTCCAGGGCGAACCCGTTCCCATCCGGCGGGAAGTGGAGGTCGATGAGCCGCCGCACGTCGCCGGCGGTGCCCAGAGTGCCCGCATCCCGCCGGAAGCGCGCGCCGCCCCGGCGGCCGCGGGTGTACCAGAGCAGGTGCTTGCGCAGCTCGCGCAGCGCGCACCTCTCGGCCTCCCGTGCGTCCTCCGTCGGTGCCTGCTGCGACCGGTGCTCGATCTGCAGCTGGACGTGGCGCATCACCACCTCGGCCCAGGCGTCGCGCGACGGGGGAGGCGGAGGGGGCTCTCCGCGGTCGGCGGCCTCGAGCTCGCGGAAGATCCAGGGATTGCCGCAGGCGCCGCGCGCCACGAGCACGGCGTCGCAACCCGTCTCGCTGGCCATGCGGAGCGCGTCGGCGCTGGTCCACACGTCGCCCGATCCGAGGACCGGGATGCGGACCGCCTGCTTCACGTCTCGTATGAATTCCCAGCGCGCCTTACCCGAGTACCCTTGCGCGCGCGTGCGGCCGTGCAGGGCGACGGCGCAGGCGCCGCCGTCTTCGGAGGCGAGGGCGACCTCCACGCAGTTGACGCTCGCTTCGTCCCACCCGGCGCGGATCTTCACCGAGACCGGCACGCCGGAGGCGCGCGCGACGGCGGCCACCGCGCTGCGCACGAGCCGGGGGTCGCGCGCCAGCGCCGCTCCGGCGCCGCTCGCGCAGACCTTCCGCACCGGGCACGCCATGTTGATGTCCACGATGCCTGCGCCGTGACGGACGGCGATCTCGGCGCCCCGGGCGAGCACGTCCGGTTCCGCGGCGAAGATCTGGACGGCGAAGGGCGTCTCCTCCGGGTCGCGATCGAGGTAGCTCTGCGTCTGGTGGTTCCCGTGTAGCAGTCCGTGGGCGGAGACCATCTCGGTGTAGGTGAACGCGGCACCCATGTCCCGGCAGATCTTCCTGAACGGACGGTCGGAGACGCCCGCGAGCGGGGCGAGGAAGAAGCGCCCGGCGAAGTCGTAGGGGCCGATGCGCAATTGATTCACCTCGGAGCCACGGTCGCGAAAGCGGGCGGTTCCTTAAGCCCCCCCGCCAGGAGATGCAAGGGCGGCTCCGGGCGCCGGGCCGCAAGGGGGCGGGATTTCAGGGCCCGGAGATCGCGGTACAACGCGGACACAGGCGCCCTCACAGGCGATTTCCTTTCGGTGGCCCTTGCCGGTACCATGCCCCCCAACGAGGCCACTGGCCGGTCCGCGCCTCGATTCGCAGCCAAGGAAGCGCATGAACCGAACGATTGCCATCGTACTCGTCGTGCTCGCCGTGCTCTTCGGCTCGGCCGCGAGCGCCTCCGATGTGAAGCGCGAGCTCCCGGGCGGGCCGGCCCGCGACGCTGCCTCGCCCGTGCCGGTCGCTGCCTCCGGAGCGGCTCGTCCCGCGGCGGCCCCGTCCGAAGCTCCCGCCGCGCACCGGGAGCTGGCCAAGGCGGCCGCCAGCGCCGACGGCGACG
>Ga0214473_10007691_pt1 | contig 12764 bp, 8 predicted proteins | sample RVTome_7_FD_203509 | JGI IMG/M metagenome (GOLD analysis project Ga0214473, IMG submission 203509) | Soil microbial communities from uranium-contaminated site in the Upper Colorado River Basin, Wyoming, United States - RVT98D197 | ecosystem: Environmental > Terrestrial > Soil > Contaminated >... | reverse complement strand
AAAGTAACTGCATCTATGGATGAAAAACAGATCGTCAAGAACATAAAGAGAATTCGCCAAAACAAAAAAATGTCTCTTATGCGATTAGCGAAACTTTGTGGCTTAACGAAAGGCTATGTCTCCAAGATAGAAAATTCTGATAAAGCCCCTCCTTTTTCGACACTAAGCAAAATTGCCAATGCCCTTGATACGGATATCAGCCTCTTGCTGGCGGATGAATCCGAGGGTCCTGAAAACCTAAGCCTTTGCATTGTAAAGAAGAACGAAAGAAAGGAAGTGGTATCAAGGGGCACGCTTTATGGTCTTAGTTACGAAGCGCTGGCTCATAAGAAGTTCGGAAAGAATATGGAACCATATGTTATTTTACCCCCTTTTCGTGAAAAGGGTATCTTCTCCCATGAAGGTGAAGAATTCATCTACGTTCTTGAAGGACCGTATGAATTTTCTTATGACGGCAAGAAATATTTACTGAATGCGGGAGATAGCATCTATTTTGATTCCGTCATCCCCCATAATGGTAGAAGTCTTGGAAAGAAGAAAGCCAAAATCCTGGCGGTCATTTATTCCTATAAACGCCGGTAGTTTTCAATGTTAAGCTTTTCTATTATGGAAACACAAACCATTTTACCCCTCCACCTTCTCTCTCTCCCTTTAAGAAAGGGGAGAAGTGATGGGAAAGGCGCAGGAAATTCGGTTAGCCAATGGGGTTCTGCAAAGGAGGTGATACTCATGCGGGTTGAAGGAAGAAATATAGTATCCTGTGCGTGTTAAGCAGAGGAGAGAAATGAGGCTCTCTCGAAATGCAGAAACATATCTGGATGTAGGTTTTCAAGTTTAACATTATAAGCAGGAAAGGAGAATCAAAGTGTATGAAATTTTAATAGACACAGGTGGGACTTTTACTGATGGTGTACTAGTAGATGGAAAAGGAAGTATCAGTGTGGCTAAATTTGAAACTGACCCTGCCAACCCGGCAAAAAGTATTATGAATTGTATCTCAAACCTTGCTGATGAACGGAAAACGACAAAAGAAGTTTTATTAACGAACACTAATACAATACTTATAGGGACAACCTTGCCGACGAATTGTATACTTGAGGAAAAAGGGGCAAAGTGTTGTCTGATTCATACGAAAGGATTCAAGGATATATTCGAGCTGGGTCGCACAATTCCAAAAACTGATATTTACAACCTGAAGGTACTTCCCCCGAGAGTTCTCATCCCCCGGCATCTGCGATTCGGAGTTGAAGAGCGTATTCAGTATGACGGGAAGGTAGTCACACCATTAAATGAAGACGATGTGATGGAGGCTATAAGAAAGGCGAAAGAACATAATGTTGAAATTCCGGTTGTTTGTTTCCTACACTCATACATTAACCCAGAACATGAGGAGAGGGCAGCAGAAATCATAAAGACAGAATACCCTAATGTGGTACTGTCTTCAGATATCGTGCGGCGATGGATAGAATATGACAGACTCAGCACAGCAACTTTTGCAGCCTATGTGAAGCCTATGCTGACCCGTTTTGTCAGTGACATGGACAAACAATTGAAAGAGGCTAATTTTGCTGGTACTTTACTCTTCAGTACAGGTTTGGGTAATGTTGCAAGGGCTGAATTGTGTTTAGAGAATCCTGGACATTTAATAGGATCCGGCCTAGCCACAGGAGCCCTCATGGGTCGATTCTTGGCCGAAGCGGGTGGTTTTGAAGATGTGGTTACGTGTGATATAGGGGGAACGAGTGTCGACATCGGCGTACTCAAAAACCGAACGATTGCGACAACCACTGAGTCGATCATTGGAGACCAAAAAAATGCTATTGAAACAATGGATATACCAAGCATTGGCGCGGGAGGAGGCGCTATTGCTTGGATTGACAAACTTGGTGTTCTTCGTGTTGGACCGTTGAGTGCTGGAGCTGATCCTGGTCCGGCATCCTACGGCAAGGGTGGGAAGGAACCGACCCTGACCGATGCTAATGTGCTTCTGGGGTATATTCCCACTGATTACTTTTTGGGTGGAACAATTGCGCTAGATCGAAGTTTGGCGAAAAAAGCTGTTGATGTGAGGATAGCCGGTCCACTAGGCATGGGTACAATTGAAGCAGCTTATTCAATCTCATCCCTTGCCGAAACTCTTATGGCTGAGAGAATTTTCCTAACAACTGTTGAAAAAGGATACGACCCTCGCGATTTCGTACTTGTTGCGGCGGGAGGAGCTGGTCCTGTTCATGCGATTGCTTTGGCAACTAAGCTGGGGTTGAAAAAGGTTTATATTCCCAAGCATGCTGCAGTATTTTCAGCCTTTGGTGGTGCGGTAGCCGATTATGGACATGTTTTAAATCGCTTTTATTATAAAAGAGACGATGAAGTGGATGTTAAGGAGGTGGCAAATATATTTCGTTCTTTGGGAAAAGAAGCCATAGATATCCTGGGGCGTCAAGGCGTCAAGGAAAGGAACATGGCTCTAGTGCTGGGTGCCGAGATGCGTTATTTTGGACAGCTACGTGATATCAACGTGGCTCTTCCAGAGATAAAAAGAGGAAAAGAGTTCACAGACAAGACGTTTAAGGACTTGATTAAGAACTTTCATGAAAGGCACGAAGCTCTTTATGGTTGGGGGGATCCGAGGTTGCCGGTCATAATAGCCATCCTTAAAGTACGAGGCATAGGGAAAAGACCTCCTTTTGTCCTAATTAAGCAGCCTTTATCTAAAAAAGACCCGTCTGGAGCTCTAAAACGTAAACGGCAGGTCTACTTTAAACAACTTGGAGGATTTAGAGATGTCCAATGCTACGATGGAGACAAGTTAAAACATGGAAATATTGTTAAGGGGCCTGCAATAATAGAGGAGAGAAAGACAACTGTAGTAATACCCCCAGGAGCTGAGATGGTAGTTGACCCTTATGAGAACTATCTGGCAACCCTGTTGCAAAGCCGAGGGCGGATCAAATAGGTTGAGACAAAAAAGGAGGCGGAAAAATGAGTGCACGTAAAGGCATTAAAATAGATCCCTTGACGCTGGCTGTTGTTGAGGCAAGGTTAAATGCTATGAATTTAGAACTGGGGACAAGGTTGTTTCGCCAATGTTTCTCTGTCCCCACCTCACATGTCCGTGATTTGGGTACGGTCCTGTTTGACAAGGATGAGCGAACACTGAGCATCGGGAATTTTATGCCCGTCCACACTGGAGGAAGCTCTAATTCTTTAAAGGAAATGTTAGACTGGATAGGACGTGACAACATACGCCCAGACGATTTTATCATTGGAAACGATCCTTTTGTTGTGCGATTTGGGCATTTGGCGGATTGGTCGTTTCTCCGTCCAATATTCTACGAAGGCGAGCTTGTGTTTTATCATTTTGCCCGTACACATCAATATGATAGTGGCGGAGCCTATCCGGGTTGTTACTTCCCCAGGAGTTATGACTGCCACGGTGAAGGCTTGATCATCCCTCCCATTAAACTCGTAGAAGAGGGGAAAATCGATGAAAAGGCGTATTCCGTTATCCTTCGGAATCTAAGGGGCTCTGCAATGGTACGAGCTGATAATATGCTTTTATACGGTTCGATGAGACAAATTGAAGGAAGAATCATCGAATTGCTCAAGAGATATGGCAAGAAGAATGTCATGGCGGTATGCGATGAGTTGATACGCAGAGCAGAAAAGGCTACTCGAAAACTGGTTTCAACCTGGCCAGGTGGCACGTACCATGCAGAACGGGCAGCGGATTGGGATGGCACGACTGACAGACCGGTGTGGGTGAGATTGGCTCTCACCGTTAAACCAGATAAGGGGAAGCTGATCTTTGACTTTTCAGAGAGTGATCCACAGGCAGATTTCATTAATGTACCGTTGGGTCAGGTTTGGTCATCCGTTGTGAGTGGCCTGTTGTGGTGCATGCCACCTGGAATGACACGGAACCAAGGGTTTTTCAACTGTATAGAAATCATTACCAAAGAAGGGACAGTCCTGAGCCCCGTGTATCCAGCCACCAGTTCATGCCAAGCTGTCGTATTGGGCCAAGAAATCACTGAGTGTGTCCAAATTGCGATGAGCCAAGTGGCGCCAAAAGAAACGCCGGCAACGTGGGGCAGGCATGTCAACCCTCTTTATGCAGGGAAGCGCCGTGATTTGATTGACCCAAGAACTGGATCCATATCAGAATATACAGCCCATACATTTCATGCATGCCCCTCAAGTGGTGCAGCTTACGGGTTTGATGGGGTTGACGGAAGTGGTTCTAGCCCTTTAGGCGGTGCGCTGGTGAGGGCTCCTGTGGAGGTTGAGGAATGGTACATTCCTTACAGGTGGCTCCATTACGAATTTAAAACAGACTCCTCTGGTGCCGGAAAGTGGCGGGGAGGATTGGGCACTCATGTTGAGGCTCTCAATGTCTATGATCCGAAGGTGTGGCAACCCCTCGACTGTCTCACGATGACAGGCAATGCTGATGGCGAGAAATTTGAATCTGTTGGCTTTATGGGGGGCAAGGGTGGAACCAGGACCAAGCTTGGAATCCTGAGAAAGGGAGAACGATTAGAGTACCGCACCTTTGATCTGAAATATCTTGAGCCAGGAGATATACTTATTTCCGATTCGGGAGGCGGCGGTGGGGTTGGTGACCCTCTCGATAGAGAAATTGAGAAAGTGAGGTGGGACGCCCTTAATGAATATATTTCGGTTCAGGCGGCGAGGGGCATCTACGGAGTCGTCATAGATCCAAAGACGTTCGAGGTCGACGAAGAAGCGACAAAGTCCCTGCGCGCAAAACTCAAAGAGGAAAAAGGAAAGCAGACTTAGTCCTTGTAAGGATGATACTTGGCTGACACTTGTCTGGATGACGTGGATGTTTAAGGCGGGAGCGGAGAAGAGATTCAGGATGGCGCTGCACTCTTGGTGGGAGGAGGTGAGAAATCGCATAGAGGGGGGGTAGAATCGAAAACAAAGAAACCCAGCAAACGGATAAGGAGGTCGAAATGAAAAGTAAAGCTCTGTGCATCGTTTTGGCTATGGTGATGTTGATGGTTTTCTTTACTGCAGAAGTGCAAGCCGCAGAAAAGGAAATAAAGGTAGGGTTTGTATCAGACTTTACCGGCGCACTTGCTCTGCATGGCGTAGCCGGTAAGCAAGGCGCTATTTTAGCGATGGAGGAAGTCAACAATACAGTTGCCGGTATGCCATTAAAATTAATAGTAGAGGATGATGGCAGTGACCCGGCTGCTGCTATGGATAAAGCCAGAAAATTGGTGGAAACGGATAAGGTATGCATGCTCCTTGGTCCCATTCACGCTGGCTCCGTTGGGGCTATAGCCGGCTATGCTGCTAAAGTCAAAATCCCTCACATAATAAAGTGGTACAGTGTTGCCAATGATGCAATAATGAAGTCTCCCTGGACTTGGGCACCCTTTGGAACAGTATCTCAGGTTACCTATCCCATGGGAGTCTATGCCTACGAAAAACTTGGCTATAGGACATTGTCAACTATGGGCACAGACTATGTAGCTGGCCGCGAGTTCATTGGTGGCGCTGTGACTGCATTCAAAGAAAAGGGCGGAAAGATCATTCAAGAACAGTGGGTCCCTATGGGCACTAAGGATGTCTCTCCATATATTACCGCTCTAAAGGAAGCCGATGCACATTTAGTCTGGTTCATGGGTGTTACTGTTATTCCAGGTCTTAGGCAACTTAGGGAATACAAGGTCAAGAAGCCCATAATCATGCCCCAATCTGGGCATTCAACCAATCCCAAAATCATGAACGAGATGGGCGACGCCTGTGTAGGTATAATCACCTCTTGCGCTTATGCTTGGACCATTGATTCCCCGGAGAACAAAAAATTTGTCGCTGCCTACCAAAAGAGGTGGGGGGAGCTGCCTGCTGGTGTTGCTTATGGTGGTTATAGTGCGGCGCGAATAGCTTTGGCAGCGTTGAAGAAAACCGGTGGCGATACCTCGCCTGATGTATTAGCCAAGGCTTTGGACGCAGTCAAAGTTCCAGGTATTTTAGGTAATTTTGCCTTTGGCAACTCACGTGTGGGGGTTGGTAATTACGTTATTTATAACCACGCAAAGGTAGACAATAAAATCGTTCCAGACGTGCTTGGGAATTCTACGGTGGCCAGTAAGCGGGTCGGCGATAAGCTGATCCATAGCCTGGTCAGGAAGAGCTGGTAAGCAAACCTCACAGTTGCATTGGGCAGACCCACCGGGGACACTTCCAAAGGTTTGTAATGCGGGGTTGGTTGACATGGAAGGGGTCATAGAGAACCTCACCAAGAATGAGGTCCAGTAAAGTTGGTGTATTGCCGTGCTTCGCATTCGAAAGGTTCCGCTACAAGCCTTTTCCAGTGTCCCCGGTGGGTCTGTTCTCGCGTCTTTCTCGCAACATTAAGGTAAATAGTTGCGCTGGGGGGCTGGCGAAGTCCCTCAAACCGTAATGCTTAGTAGTCTAACATGGGTGTGATATTTCTCCGGGGTATAGAGATTTCTTGGAATTGGGTGGATGCCCCTGCGGGAGAGGTCGCGAAAGTCATGTTTGTATGCTTTCTAAACGGCTCGTGCACTGAGAAGTCCGTTGCCGAGGAAATCTGTGAGTAATTAATTCTTTCTGATGGAAACAGTAGTCATAAATCTCTTAAATGGCATTGCATACGGTATGGTCCTATTCCTTATAGCTGCCGGACTATCGGTGATTCTGGGGCTCATGGGGATCGTGCACCTAGCCCATGGTGCAATATTTATAGCCGGGGGATTTGTGGGCCTGACCATAGTCAAGGGGACAGGGAGTTTCCTGCTCGCTGTTTTAGTCGGTGCTGTCACTAGCGGATTGGTCGGTCTGATAATAGAGCGGGGATTCTTGCGCCTACTTCATAAGCAAGAGCTTGAACAAGTACTGGTAACCTTTGGCTTCGTGTATATTATCGGTAACCTAATTCTGTGGATTTGGGGTGCGTGGCCGAGAGCCGCCTTTGTGCCCTCATATTTTGCTGGCTCTATTGCTATTATGGGGTCTTACTTCCCTATTCATCGCTTTGCGGTCATAGCCATTGGGGCAGCGATATGCCTCGGGTTGTGGTGGTTACAGGAGAAGACCAGAATCGGCGCCATAATCCGAGCAGGAATGGATAACGCAGAAATGGTGTCCGGATTAGGAATCAATCTCACACCTATTAACATTGGCACCTTCTTCCTTGGCTCGTTTATCGCTGGTGGCGGTTGTGTTATTGGAGTACAATTATTCGGGAGCATTGCCCATAATGATGGTGTGAACATGTTACTTACGGCAATAGCAGTGTGTATTATTGGTGGAGTAGGTTCGGTGCAGGGGGCTCTAGTGGGTGCTCTTTTAATAGGCATTATTGATAATTTTGGCAGGGTTTACTTCCCAGTAATGGCTCCATGGACGATGTACCTACTACTGATACTTGTTTTAATGGTCAGGCCTTCGGGACTCCTCGGTAGAAAATTGTAAAACGGGAGGGAAGTCCAACGGCAATGTTATATAAAAAATATAAAAGGCATGTGTTTCGCTTTGCTCCGGTTATTATCATTGGATTATTGCTAACGACATTACCTACTTTCACAGACCTAGCTATTATAGGCTTATTCACTAAGATTCTTATTTTTGCCCTGCTCGTCATGAGCCTGGATCTTCTTGTTGGCTACACAGGGCTTATGGCCTTCGGTCACGCTGCCTTCTTTGGCATCGGAGCTTACACGACCGGGATACTCATAAAACATTATGATATATTAAGCTTTTGGCTCTCAGCACCGGCTGGGGTTTTGATGGCGGTGCTTGCTGCCTGCATCTTTGGCGTGATCGCACTCCGAGTGTCGGCTATATACTTCCTACTCATCACCCTTGCTCTGGGCCAATTGGTTTTTGAGCTTGCCAATACAAGTTTAGGGAAATTGGGAGCATTGACTGGAGGCAGCGATGGCTTAGGGGGAATACCCTATCCAGAAATCGGTTTTTCCTTTTCTTTTTCACCAAATAGCTTCTACTATTTTACGTGGGTAACTTTCATCATATGTGCCTTGTTGTTATACTGGATCACAAAATCTCCTTTTGGATATAGTTTGCAGGGGATTCGGGAAAGTGAAGTCCGAGCACGTGCTTTGGGTTATAATACCTGGCTCTATCGATATATCGCCTTTATCATTGCTGGGTTATTCTCCGGGATAGCTGGAGTTTTGTATGTCCATTATAATGGATTTATTTCGCCCGAGGGTGTCGGCATGGGGGCTTCTGGGTTACTTTGGCTTATGTTGATCATAGGTGGCAGCGGAACCCTTTGGGGAGGCTTCATCGGGAGCGGGATCATCTTATCTCTGCAATATTTCATAAGTGGATTTACACCGCAGCGGTGGCCTTTAATCTTAGGGGTTTGCTTTGTTGGAGTCATTATGTCTTATCGAGGGGGAATTATGCCTCAGCTCAACATTCTCTGGAAAAGGATAAGTCATGATGGAAGTCCTTAGAGTTGAGCACTTATCCCAAAGTTTTGGCGGTTTATCGGTGCTCGAAGACATTTCTTTCAGTATAGGAGCTTCGGAGAAAGTTGCATTAATCGGCCCGAATGGAGCAGGAAAGACCACTCTCTTTAATGTGCTGACTGGGTTTATACCTCCAAAAGCTGGGCGGATATATCTTCTTGGTCATGACGTTACTCACATGTCTTCTCACAGGCGTATCTCTCTCGGCTTATCCCGCTCCTTTCAAATCAATACCCTGTTCTCTCACCTCTCTCTCCTCACCAACGTTTTGCTGGCTATCCAAGGTGTTCAAGCGACTCGTTACCAATTGATTCGGCCAATCACAGCCTACAAGGGAAATTTTGATAAAGCCCGGGAGTTGTTAGAATTAGTCGATTTATGGGGAGAAAGGGATTCTCCTGTCACTGCCTTGAGTCATGGGCAGCAACGGCAGGTAGAAATCATTTTGGCTCTTGCCTCAAAACCCCGGCTACTTCTATTGGACGAGCCAAGTGCTGGGTTGACGAGCGGTGAATCCGGGAATTTAGTCCGTATGGTTCGTAATTTAATGGGAGATTCTACAGTTTTTTTCTGCGCCCACGACTTAGACCTAGTATTTTCTCTGGCCGAACGAGTGGTGGTGCTGTATTATGGGCAAATCGTGGCTCAAGGAACGCCAGAAGAAATCCAAAATAACCCGAAAGTCAGGGAAATCTATTTGGGGACTGAGCGGTAAAATGCTTGAATTGGTTGACGTCCACACCTACTATGCTGAGAACCATATTCTCCATGGTATTTCAATGGAGGTGAAAGCAAATTCTGTGGTCGCTCTCCTGGGACGCAACGGGATGGGTAAGACGACGATTGTTCGTTCTGTTATTGGTTTTACGCCGCCGCGCTCCGGCGTCATCCGCTTCAAGGAAAAGGTTATTTCAGGCTTACCATCTTATCAGATTTGTCAAATGGGTTTAGGTTTGGTTCCCCAAGGAAGAGCCATTTTCCCGTCGTTGAGTGTGGAGGAAAATCTGACCATTGGGGAGCGGTCTGGCAAAAGAGGTGGCGCCTGGTCTTTAGAAAGGGCGTATTCCTTCTTCCCAATTCTCAAGAGGCGAGCTAAGAACAAAGGCAATCTGCTTAGCGGCGGCGAGCAGCAGATGTTATGTATCGCGCGGGCCATGATGACCAATCCTGATTTCCTAATAATGGATGAGGCATCGGAGGGGCTTGCCCCATTGATTGTCCGAGAAATTGGCGAATTCATACTCCAACTTAAAAGGGATGGGCTTTCAGTCCTTTTAGTGGAACAGAATCTTCCGATGGCTTTAAGGGTAAGTGATTATGTGTATATAGTAAACAAAGGCGAAATAATCTATCAGTCTACAGCTGAGGAACTGAAAAATAGCAAGGAAATACAAAACAGGTACCTTTCTGTAGAAGTATAAAGCACTTATCCTGGTACCAAAAACAATATAGATAATCTGCGCAAACTCCATCCTGTTCCACATCAGTACCCTCCTCGCAGACTGTGACAGATAGAACGGAATGATTATGTCTACAAGCTTTTCTTAAGGAGGAACCATTTCATGGGCTACATCATTGGGATCGACACGGGGGGAACATTTACGGACATCGTTGTCATTGGCGAGAAAGGCGCAGTGACCACGGGAAAAGCTTTATCTACACCCCCGACTTTTACCGAAGGCATCCTAAACGGGCTAAAGACGACAGCTCTTTCGTTAGGAACAACCATTGATGCAATACTCAACGAAACAGAGGTATTCGTTTTAGGCTCAACCATTGCTACAAACACGATCATCAATCGCTCAGGGGCTAAAACCGGCCTGATTGCAACGGTAGGACATGAGCATGTGCATCATATAGCCCGGGGAGGGCTTTCAAAATGGGCTGGGCTTTCAGAAAGTGAAACCAGAGAGGCGTATAGGACAAAAAAAGTAGAGCCCTTAACTCCAAAGGCTCTGGCAAAGGGAGTCATTGAACGTATTGATTGGAAGGGATCTATTGTTTGTCCCCTTAATGTTGAAAACGCAAAGCAAGTGATCAAAAGTTTAGTGGAAGAAGGCGTAGAAAGCATTGCGGTTTGTCTTCTTTGGTCGTTTAGCAATCCAGTTCACGAAGAAGAGCTTAAAAAAATCCTATCGGAGAACTATCCCCAGATTTATTCTTCCATTTCACACGAACTGGCTCCCACGCTCGGGGAGTATGCGAGAGCCAATACGACGATAATAGATAGTTATATCGGTCCAGAGGTTAAGAAATTCCTGACATCACTGGATGAATTGCTCTCAAGCAGAGGACTTAAACACCCTATGTTAGTGATGCAAGCCCATGGTGGTTGTGTGATAGGGCGTGAGGCCAGGCCCTTTACTACTTTCAGCTCAGGGCCAGCTGCCGGTGTGATTGCATCGAAGTATCTGGGCGAGTTGCTGGGCCACGAAAATATTATCACCACGGATGTCGGTGGAACCAGCTTTGATATTAGCTTGATAGTAAACGGTTTTTTAACGTATGCCCGGGAGCCTGTGGTTGCGCGGTTTCCGGTTTCCTTTCCCATGGTTGACGTCATTTCAATAGGTGCGGGTGGGGGCAGCATCGCTTGGATTGACCCATTAACAGGTCTGTTGCGGGTAGGGCCTAAAAGTGCTGGAGCCTTCCCGGGGCCAGCCTGCTATGGATTTGGTGGGACGGAGGCGACTGTAACCGATGCTGATCTGGTTTTGGGCTACTTGAATCCGGATTATTTCCTCGGCGGCAGTATGAAATTATATCTGGATAAAGCCCATGAGGCTATCAAAAAGTTGGCAGACAAGCTCGGCTGGGACGTTACCAGGACTGCCGCTGGGATATACGATATCGTTAACGCTAAGATGGCAGACTTGGTAAGAAGTGCTACTATTGAGCGTGGTTACAATCCGAGCGAATTCGCCCTATTCGGCTATGGGGGAAATGGGCCCATGCACGCAGCGATTTATGCAGGCGAGTTGGGCGTGAGTAAAATTGTAATACCCTCGGTTGCCTCAACCTTTTCGGCCTTCGGATCAGCGACCTCAGATATTCTGCATAACCATCGCATGTTCCACTTCAGTCCCATGCCCATGGATGCCGACAGATTTAATAAAAATTTTGAAACCTTGGAACAATTGGTCAATGAGGAGCTAAAAGGAGACGGAATCAAAGAAGAGAACAGGATTTTCAACTATGCAATCGATATGAGATATGGAGCTCAGTATTACGCTTTAAGAATGCCGATTGAGAGGAAGAAGTATGATGCTGCGGCTATAGAGGGAATATGTAACCAGTTTGATAAACTGTATGAATCTCTCTATGGCAGGGGGTCAGAGTACACCCTACTCTCAGGGAGATTTGTAACCGCATTTATGGTGGATGGTATTGGCAAGATTCCAAAGCCTGTGTTGTCAACGTATGAGTTAAGAGACGTCAGTGCCTCCAAAGCATTAAAAGCGAGGAGGGAGATATTTTTCAGGGCTTATAACGAGTATCGACCAACCGATATTTATGATTATGCAAAGTTGGAGGCCGGGAACATTATTCCAGGCCCTGCTATCATAGAAGCGACACAGACCACCATCGTCATCCCCCCCGAGCGGAAAGCAACAGTGGACGAATATCTGAATGTAATTATCAAATAAATGGAGGTAGGGCCGTGGAAAAGAAAAAGTTGGACCCTGTAACCTTTGAAATACTGGCACATAGATTGGAGCAGATCATTGCCGAAGCCTATTACACCATCAGTCATGTTTCGGGCAGTGCGGTCGTAATGGAAGTGGGTGACCACCAGGAGGCGATACTTGATAACAAGGGGGATTTAGCCCTTTTTGGCGGAGGGCTGGTCCATTGGACGGCATCTCTGGCTCTGGCCGGGAAGTACATCGTCCGGGAATACGAGGAGGATCCAGGCATCTTCGAGGACGATCAGTTCATATGCAATGATCCATATACCGCTGCAAGTCATGCGCCGGATATCGCGCTATTGGCCCCCATTTTTTTTAAAGGAAAGTGCGTTGGCTTCGCTGCAGCTGATTCTCACCAGATGGATGTTGGCGGCCGAGATCCGGGTGGAATAATGGTCAGACCGGAATCCTGTTATGAAGAAGGCTTACAAATTCCTGCGATGAAGATTATTGAGAGGGGAAAATGGAGAAAGGATGTAGTGAATCTAATACAGGGGTCAGTGAGGACGCCCGTTTTCTCCATAGTGGAGATCGCTTCAAAAGTGGCAGCAAATAATGTCATCAAGGCCAGGGTAGT
>Ga0214473_10007690_pt1 | contig 12766 bp, 16 predicted proteins | sample RVTome_7_FD_203509 | JGI IMG/M metagenome (GOLD analysis project Ga0214473, IMG submission 203509) | Soil microbial communities from uranium-contaminated site in the Upper Colorado River Basin, Wyoming, United States - RVT98D197 | ecosystem: Environmental > Terrestrial > Soil > Contaminated >... | reverse complement strand
GTGCCGTCGCGTGGCGCGATGCCGGTGCCACCGTTGACGATAACGGCATCGACGTTTTCGCCTGCCAGCGCTTCGTTGAGCAGCGCTTCGATCTGCACGGGCTCGTCTTTGACGATGCGATAACCCGAGGTCTGGTGGCCTTCGGCGTTCAAGAGCGACTTGATCGTCTGCCCGCTCGTGTCGGTCGCGTCATCGCGGGTATCGCTAACCGTGATGACGAAGCAACGAATGCTCTTCTGCCCCTTCCCTTTGTGCTCGTGAACCGACATCGCTGGGCGCTCAAACGAATTCCAGAGAGAAACTATAACAGCCAGGTATGGCGCTTTCAAACCTCCCGACCATCATGAACTTTGCCCACGAGCAACACTTGTTGAACAACTATGCACGCCATTTGTTGGCCGACAGAATTCCAGACGTGATACCTTCGGCTTATCGTTCAGGGTCGGCCAAAACGCCTTGAATCTGTTCTCACCCACCGTCCTACCGGAGCGGTGACAAGTCCGACGATAGAGCGAGCTACGAGCTGATGCGGGAGTTCTATTCCAACCTCATGACGAAGTCCGAAGCCCTACGTCAAGCGCACCACATGACCATGAAGGAATTCCCCCAACCCTTTTACTGGGCCGCGTATTCACTCACCGGGGAGCCGTAGGAGTTTGCGTGCTGAAGCCGACTGTTATCGAACAGCGGCTGTTTCGACGTTGAGAGGCTCAAGGTTTTCGGCCGCCGCCGCCCGCAGCAGGCGCCCGTCGGCAGCGGCGAACGTTACTTCTTCGCCGAGCGCGTTCTTAAGGGTGAGCGCTGAGGCTAGATGAACGGCGTCGAAGCCTCTGAGCGGATGGCGTCGGACGAGATCGCGCGCTAAAAAAAGCACATCGTCCTGCAACTCCACTCGAACATAAGCCTGCCAATCCCTTTCAAATTGCCGGCAAGCCAGTTCATGCAAAGCGCTGGGAATATGGCCCTCGCGGAGCTTTCGTGCAAGGCCGGCAAATATCTCGGCGTAGGCAATCTTCGCAGTGGCGACAGGTTCCCTTTTTTGCACAAGGGATGTAACTAGAGGCGATCCCTTCTCGTTCACGAAGCGCTTGATGAGAGCGCTGGTGTCGAGGTAAATCACCGCCGCTGTTCCACAATGACTCTTGAGATCGGTTTGCCGGAAACTCTTACGAACCGGACCCGCTTCAGGGGCTTTTGCGTGGGCAGCGCCACGGCGCCCCGCGCGGCAGCCCTCGCCAGCCTCGCCTCCAGGCTCGCGGCTTTATCCGCGTTTTTAATCGGCTGGATCAGTGCTATTGGCGTGCCCCGCTCAGTAACAATGACCTCTTCTCCCTGTTTGGTGTGTCGAAGATATTGGGTCAGGCGGTTTTTAAGTTGCTTGACGCCGACGGTGCTCATGGGGTTCACCTCTAGGTAGCCATCGTAGCTACTTCGAATCTGTTGTCAAGGCGTTAGGGATCGAGGTTGCTATTTAATATGGCCCGATGTGTAGGAAAATCCGTCTGGGCCCTTACGCCGGGGATCCAAGTTGACGCAAGGCCGCCTTGTCCGATAGGCTCTGCCCGAAAAAGGCACTGGGAGTCACCCGGTTTTTTGGTGGAACTTTGCAGACCCTGCTGAATGCGTATTCCGCGCAAATCGGCCATGAGGACAATTTTAGTTCATCGTAGCTGACCTTCACAAAGGAAATTTCTCCAAGTGCAGCTCAAAACCATGAAAGAATTTCTCCAGTCCTTTTTCTGGGCGGCCTACGGGCTGACGGGGGAACCGTGAGCGATGAGAGTGACTTTGGCGCACTCGTCGGTCTGGCAAATGAAGGGTAAATTGGAAGGCCGTTTAGGATATCCCTTTTCTTCGACCGCGTTGATTCTTCACTGTGCCGAGGCATATTTGATTAGTTCAATATTCCTCGCGCCGCCGCCGTCACGTTCGGGTGTCGGCGAGGTCAGCCATCTCAGTTCACACGCCAAGTTCACTGGCAGGAAAACATCCATTTCTCGCGCCAACATGCTAATCAAACCCCAACAAAAGTCCGAGGCTCCCATTCCGAAACCCTAAACCCCTTTATTTGACCTGAATCCGGCGTGAAAAACACGTCTTTCAGAGTTTAAGTTTATTGCCGAAAGCTAACCAAAAGGTAGCTTTCGGCGCAAGCCAAAAATCACCATCATGATGCCGTCACCGATGAATTTGTCGGCCGTTCCGCCATGCTTGAAAACAATCTGTGTCATCTCAGCGAAGTATTGGCTGAGGAAAGCAACGACCTGTTCCGGGCCGATTTGTTCTGCGATACCCGTAAAGTCCCGGATGCCGGGAAACAGCACCGTAAAATATGGCGGCGCTTGCCGCCCAAAAGCGTATCGAGAGAATTAGCTTGGATAATGTCGTCTTCGGTCCAAAGTCACTCGGCACATCGGCAAGCTCGGCACCGAGAATGACATTACCCGCCTCTTTGATCGCGCGAGCCAATTCCTGATCCTCGCCCGGATCAGCCTTCGGCTCGGTGAAAAGAATGTCCAACGCGATGATTGACGCCCGTTTTTCGCCGGTTTTCGAATCATTTCCGCGTGCAGACTGCTTGGCCAGGGCCGAGGCAAGTCCAATTCATCGAAAGAATCCTGATCGATTTTGACCGGAACAATCGGAGCACGCGGCGCAACGGGCCCGCGGATACGAAATCTCAAGTCCAGGCTCTTGAGTTCCGGGTGTTCAACGGACCAAGCTGATAAGCGAGAACTGCAAAGGTAGCCAGAGCGGCTCCAAGGACGAGAGGCCAGTCATTGCGCCAAGATGCCATTTAACTCCTCAACGAAGGGTGCGAAAGATCGTCCGGGTCTTAATAAATAATCCTTCTCTCTCTCCCGGTTGCAATCTGAATTCTGCTGCCGTAAGAGACCAAGAATAAGAGGGCGACGAATTTGCCTATTCTTATCGTGCGCAGAACGCGGCCTATTTGCAGTCCTTCCGCTGTGCCATTTCGACCCTCGGATTATAATCAGCGGAGTCCTATCGCAAACACTTCGATTCCGGACGTGGATCAGTTGACATGGATTCCGCCGCAGCAGTAAGTTCGCTTTGACAGACTGACAGGAGGTTAAACAATGGCAGGACCGGTAAAAGAATTTGAAGTTCATCCTTATGTCCAGTTCATGCTGGACAAATATAGTCCCTACAAGAAGTGGATCGAGTCGGAAGGCGTGCCGATTATCGGCGGGGCTTTCGTGCGGGATGTGCGCACGGAGAAGCTCGCTTATTGGAAGCGTAAAGACTGCAAAGGCGCCATCTGTACTTTTTCCGATCAGATGGTCGCCGACGCCTATATCGCCGAGATCGACCCCGGCAAAAGCACCAAGCCGCAACGCCAGCTCTACGAGGAGATCGTCACCGTCGCCGCCGGGCGCGGCGCAACGGCTATTTGGTATGAAGGCACGCCGAAGCGGACTTTTGAATGGGAACGGGGCTCGACCTTCGCGATCCCTCTGAACGCCTGGTTCCAGCACTTCAACGCCAGCGGCACCGAGCCCTGCCGCTACTTCGCGCTGACCAGCCAGCCGGTCTCCTTCGAGCTGTTCCGCGATCCGGAATTTGTCTACAACACCAACTACATGTTCAAAGACCGCTTCGACCCCGGCGACGCCGAGTTCTTCTCCAAAGAGGGAAAATATTTCACCGAATATTACGGCGGCATCCTGCACTCGAACTTCATTCCCGACATCCGCAAGATCAATCTGGTGCCGCGGGAAAAACGCGGCAAGGGAACGCGCAACATGTACATCCATATGTCCGGCAGCGCCATGCTCGCCCATGTCTCGCAATTCCCCGTGGGGCGCTACAAAAAGGCGCACCGCCACGGCCCCGGCGCCCATGTCTTTCTGCTCGACTCCACGGGCTATACGCTCATGTGGAACGAGGGAGAAAAACCCGAGCGCTACGACTGGCACGAGGGAACCTGCATCTCACCGCCGGCCGGCACCTGGCACCAACACTACAATACCGGCAATCAGCCCTGTAAATTCGTCGCGCTCCACGCCAACACGGCGGTGCAGAAGGAAGAAAAAGGCATCGAGCAGATCGAGTTCGAAGATGAAGACGATTCGATGCGCAAGATGTACGAAGAGGAGTGCGCGAGAAACGGCGTCAAGGTGGATATGGGATAACTTTCATTTTGGATTGTAGATACCCACGGGCTTGCCCGTGGGTATCTACAGAGCACGTTTCACATCTACGATAACACGAGGTATCGTTCGATGAGGCGGCGGCGGTCTTTTTTGATCCTCTTGCGGTAAGCGGGAGTGATCCTGATCATTGAACGGACGCATCCCGCTGCATTACATTTGGTTTGTCTTCACGAGGTCGGCTATTAGCTGTCAGCCGCACGTACATGGAGCGGGGAGCGCGTCTTAGAATTACCGGATGGTGCGACCGTGACCGGTCGGAGTTAGCAGCCCAAGAACATTCAACCCACCGAGCGCGTCTCCGCTAGAGTTTCGCGCGCCGACTCGGCCCACGTCGCGATCCGGCCAGAGCTTTCCCGTTAGGACTCAGCGCCCCACGAAGCCCGCGAAATTTCGATGGTGGTTGCGGTGATTCCAATGGCAGCCCGTAACGGTTACGAGTCCGACGGTCAAGGCAAACAGCAACACTAAAGTTTTCATTTGCTCCTCCTGTTATTTTAGTCTTCTACTCTGCACGTCGTTGATAGACTTTTTACCTTTCGAATCGAGACCATGGGCGGTCCCGTCGATCGTCGAAGCGATCGAACCGGTATGCCGGATGCCAATGGTACAAGCTCTGGTAACCAGGACCGTGCCGGCGCGGGACGCGATGCAGATGCCAATAGCCGCGCGGGTTCGTCTCGAACCAAGGGCGTTCGCGGTATACCGGTTCGTAACGGGCATCTCTGCGCCCGGGAAAAAAGTCGTGAGCGAAACTCGTAGCCGGCAAGAGTAACGCCGCGGCAAGCCATCCAAATATCGCCTTTTTCATCGTCATCGCCTCCTTTCACCGGTTTAGACGACGGCAATTCTGGAATGTTAATGGAAGACGCGCGCATTCGGTTGTTCATATTCGCCGCTCGTGTTCGTAGACCGAGCACGATCACGTATCACAAACGCGATGGCCCGCGAGGCGATTGGCCGCAATGAAGCAGATGAGGTTCAGAAGCCGTCTAGAAAATGAAATGTCGGCGGGTGATGTTCAACGGTGAAGAATGCGAGCTACTCGCCCCTTCCGTCATCTGACCGGCGGAATCTATTGCCGTCTTGCTGAGCGCGCGGGTTCTTGCGATCCCCGCGCGGCGGTTTCTGCAGGTCGTCGTACCGGCGGCGCAGCTTATCGCGCCGGTCCTGGGGCAAATTTTGCCAACGATTCCAGTCTTCGCGCAGCCGCTCTTTATCCTTCGGCGGCAAGTTCTGCCAACGCTGGTAGTTGCGCTGGACGTTTTCTTTTTCTTTGGGAGTGAGATTACGCCAGCTATCCGCGCCGTCCAACGCCCAACCGGTAACCGGCAAAGACAACAGCGAGCAAAGACCGATGACACCGATAGTTCGCTTTAGCATTTCAGTCGTCCAATATGTTTTGGCATCCACCGCTTTTTTGTTGCATGGACTTTTCTTATCCGTTTCGGCCGGCAAACGGCTCCGCTTTGCCGCCGTCGAGCGCTTCAAGAGCGGGTAGCGACTCAATCATATCCATCGAATTGAAAAACTCCAGCTGACTGGCGTCAGTTAAAATCTCCTGAGGGATGTTCGCCCGCGGTCGGACCGCCTGGGGACTCCAACCGCCCTTGCCGATGAGCAGCCCGACCGCCAGCACCGCGACGCTTGCGGTGGCAAAAACAGGCAAAGCCCAGGACTGCATTGGCGCTAGAAAATTTCGCCACCAAGGACTCCGGTCCCGCTGCGCCGCAATCTTCGCGACGGTCTCTCGATAGTAACCATCCCAAAAAGATTGCGGCAGGCTCTCGGGTTGCGCCATCTGCGGCAGCAATTTGCGCAAATCATCCAAGAAGCGATGGCAGCGCGCGCAGCTCTGAACATGGACTTCGACGCGGCCGCGTTCCCCCCCCGAGGAGTCGCCGTAGTAATAGATCACCAAATCTTCTTCAAAATCCCGGCAGGCGGTCTCCAGCGTTTGCTTCCTTTCCATCATCGCAATTCTCCTTAAACGAACTCCAACAGGCTTTGACGGAGTGTTGCCACGGCGCGGTGCAGGTAGACCCGCACTGTCGCTTCGGTGGTCTTCATCACCTTGGCGATGTCCGCAATCGGCAGGCCCTGGTGGTTGCGCAGTAGGAATGCCGTCCGTTGTTTATCGGGCATGGATTTTAGCGTTGACTCCGCTCGGCGCTTGGCCTCGCCGGCCATCGCTTGCTGCTCCGGCGCGCTGCTGCTATCCGCCAGCTCGGCACGCTCCGGATTTTCTTCGACGATCGCGTCGAGGCTTTGCCAGCGCACCCGCCCCTTGCGGCGCGCATTGTCCAAACAGAGATTCACAACCAAGCGGTAGAACCAAGTATAAAAAGTCGACCTGCCGTCGAACTGTTTGATGCGCGAAAAGGCGCGCAGAAATGCTTCCTGGGATAGGTCCTTGGCTTCCTCCTTATCCCGGGTAAAATCGAAGGCGATGCGAAAGGCTTTTTCCATGTATTTGCGTACCAGAGAGTCGAAATACTGGCCCTGGCCTTGCTGACATAAAGCCACCAGTTCTTCGTCCCGAAGCTCCTGAGGTTTCTGATCGTCCATTGGACAGCTACCGGCTCAATCCGCCCTCACTGCTTTAGACGGCGGAAATTGCGAAAGATTAACAGGGGATTAGAGATTCCTGCTTACGGACCTCAAAAACGTGAGAATCCGCCTGAGAAATCACGAGGGTGGAGCTGGGCGGGCTTTGAGCTGCTTCTAATTGGGGCGGCTAAGACAAATGGCTTTGGAGGCTAATAATACCGTCTATCGTTCAGGGCTCAGTGCTTGGCATCCCCGCCCAGTCCGGTGATCTTGATGCTGCCATGCTTCGATTTGTACTTGCGGTTGAGATGAATAATCACGCCGGTTAACCCTTCGATCACGTAAGCATTGGCAGCCGGCCCGCCGTCATAGGCGGTGGCGCCGATGCGCTGGATGATTTCCATCACTTTTTGTTTCCCTTCCGAGTTATCGCCGCACACCAGAACGTCGCCAAGCGGCGAATCCACGTCGCCAAGATCGACGGCGGAAATGTTGTGCAGCGCGCCGATCACGGGAGCCTCATCGCCCAAGATCTGCTGCGCTTCCTGCAAGGCAGAGCCGGCAGCCGGCACGAATGGCCTCACTTTGTTGAGCGGGACGACGGTGTCGATAACAATTTTTCCCGCGAGCTGCCCTTTGAGATCGCCCACCATCTGCGCATGCCCTTCATAGGGGACCGCGATGACGACGAAGTCGGCTCCTCTCACCGCTTCCTGATTAGTCATCCCTACGATTTCCCCCGCGCGCAGATTCGGCTTCAGGGTTTCAACCGCCTTCTTGGCTTTCTCCGCGTCGCGCGAGCCGATGACGATTTTTACACCCGGCGCGCCGAGGCGCAGGGCCAAGGCGCCCCCCAGATTTCCCGTGCCTCCGACTATAGCCACGCTAAAATTTTCCATGTTTCCTCTTGGAACTAACGAAAAAGATCCTCGGCTGCCGGCCGAAGCAACTCCTTCACCGATCCTTCCTCCTTTTTTTCTATCCGGCAGCCGCGCACGATGACAACGGGAACGCCGTCTTTTTTCCCCATCACCAGTTCCGCAGCCGCCGCGATCTCATCGGCAATCGCCGTCACGGCCGCCCGGAGTTCATAGCCGTAGCCATCCTTGGTTCCTCTTTCATCCTTAATCGCCTTGATACCCGCGATTCCCACCGCAATATCGACGGTGCCGAGGCGCCAGGGGCGGCCGAAGCTGTCGCTGATGATCACCGCGGAAGCCTTGCCGCTGTGCTGGCGTATCTCAGCGCGGATCGTTCGCGCCGACGCATCGGCATCCTTCGGCAACAACGCCGCCTGACCCACACCAACGTTGGAACAATCGACGCCACCATTGGCGCTGACAAAGCCATGGTGCGTCTCGACGATCAACGCCCTGCCGCCCTTGCGCACGATGCGCCGGCTTTCACCCAAGATGACTTCCACCAGTGCCGGGTCTTTGTCCAACTCCCGCCCCAATTCACGCGCTTGTGCCGAGGGCTGAACCTCGTTCAAGTTGACCAATCGCCCTTCGGCCTTGGAAACGATCTTTTGCGCCACCACGAGCACATCATCATCGTCCAGCTCGATGCCTTGCCGGGCGCAAGCGGCGCAGACCAGCTCACCGACGCAGTCGCCGGCGCGAACTTCGCCCATGCCTTCAAGGCCGATGATCTCGATCCGCTTCATGCGCCTCCCGACCGCCGCAGGCGGTCTTCTGCCTGCACAACCAATCCACTTGCCAATCGATAAGTCTCGCCGTCATCGCGACCGACAGCGAGAAACCGCCGCAGATCCCACGGCTCGTCGATGTCCAAACCGATAGCCTCGTTTTCAAAGAATCGCAGCGGCAAACCCAGCACCGACACCTGGCTCAAATGGTAAGTGAAGCTGTCGTAGCCGAAGCGCAGCTTGATCACGTCGGGCGGCGCCAACAGCAAGGCATTCGTCCCTAGACGATCATGGGAAGGAACCAGCAATGCAAACGGCGCCCCGGTGTCGGCGGGAACCTGAGCTAATACCTGCTCGATGTCCGACGCGCGCACCAAGGGCATATCGCCGGGGAGAATCAAAACGGCTTCGCAACCCGCGCGTTTCAGTTCCAGCCGGGCAAAATCCACGGCTCCTGTCTCGCCGGTTTCCACCGGCTCGCGAATCACCTGCGCGCCCAGCGCCGTCGCGATCTCGGCGACTCGCTCGTTGCCGGTCACGACGAAGGTGGCCTCCAATCCGCGCGCCCGCGTGACCTTACGCAACACGTCGCGAAACATCGCTTCGGCCAAGAGTTCGCGATCAGCCGCGCCCAGCAGTGGGCTCAAGCGTTGCTTGGCGTTACGAAAACCTTTGACGGGTAAAAGAGCAGATACCTTCATGTCCGCGTTAGGAAGAATTTTCTTAGCACTATTTCTTGACCAAGGCCAAGACCTCGCGGGCCAGTCGCTTCTTATCGGCAGGGAAGTTCATGCGAATATCCGCCGTTACCGCTCTGATATTCAATTCCTCGATCCCGGCTTTCAAGCTCTCGTCCTCATTCGCAATTACGAAAACGTCGAGATAGTCCGCGTAAGCTCGCGCGACACCGAGCGCCGACGCCTCCCATCCGCTGGCGCTCATAAGCTTGTGCGCCGGGCCGGTGATCGCGGCTGCGCCGATGACGGGACTTACGCCGACGACGGCGGCGCTGGTTTTTTTGAGGGCGTCCCGGATTCCGGGCACGGCGAGAATCGGCCCGATGCTAGTCACCGGATTACTCGGACAGACAACGATCGCCGACGCGGAACCAAGTGCGTTAAGCACTCCCGGCGCGGGCTTACTTTTCACTGCGCCGGCGTAGTAGACCTTCCTCACCATCGGCTGCCAACGTTCCTTGACGAAGTACTCTTGAAAAGTAAGTTCCTTGTCGCCGGCCCTAAGTCTTGTCTGGACTCGGTCGTCGGACATAGGAAGAATCGCCGCTTTGATGCCGAGGGTTCGGCGAATGAGATCGGTTGCCTGCGAGAGCCTGACTCTTTCGGAAATTAGCCCGGTCCGCCAGATATGCGTCGCGAGGTCCTTATCACCCAGCTTGAACCAGGTGTCGGCGCCCAGCCGCTCGAGCTGCTCTAACGTCGTGAACGTGTCATCTTTGATGCCCCAGCCTTTGGCGTCGTCAATCAAGCCGGCAAGAGTATATATAATCGTATCGATGTCCGGAGAGATATAGAGCCCGTGTAGAACACAATCGTCTCCCGTGTTGCAGATGATCGTCAACTCGGCGGGATCGATTTCCGCGGCCAGCCCTTCGATCAACTTGGCGCCGCCGGTGCCGCCCGTCAGCACGACGATCATGAGGACAAGCCTTGCGCCGATGACGCGTCTGAACGATGAAGTGTTGGTGAAACGCCGAGTGGTCCGCCGCCCTTGACCAAACCGTGAGCATCCGAGAGTCGCTCCACGTAGGAAAGCAGAGATCGAGGAAGAAATCTTTCGGCCTGAGCAATAAACTCCGGATAGATCGGCAAGCGGGCTTTCAGTTCGAAGCCCGCCTGCGCGCTCTTTTGCCGCAACAACTCTAACGCCGGCCAGGGCGCTTCGGGATTGATGAAGTCGGGCGTCAGTGGCGAGATGCCGCCCCAGTCGTTGATGCCGGCCTCCAAATAAAGCTCATAGCCGTCCGGCGTCAGATTCGGTGGCGCCTGAATGTTCATTTCGCCACCGAGAATCAAGCGCGCAATCGCGATTGTTTTCAGCATGTCCTCTCGCGTCGGGTCCGGATGGTCGTGCATCGGGATTTCCGGCTTGGCGCGAAAATTCTGCACGATGACTTCTTGAACGTGGCCGTAACGTTCATGCAGCTCGCGGATCGCGAAGAGCGAATCGATTCTCTCGTCCCAAGTTTCGCCGATGCCGATCAGGATTCCGGTGGTAAACGAAATTCGTTGCCGGCCGGCCTCTTCGATAGTCCGCAGCCGCAGCGCCGGCTTTTTGTCCGGCGCGTCGTCATGCGCGCCGCCAGGCAGCAGCAAACGCTCGCTGGTGCTTTCCAACATGAGTCCCAGGCTGGCGTTTACTTCCTTGAGCCGCTGCAAATCGGCCTTGCCCATGAGCCCGGGATTCGAGTGGGGCAGGAGTTCCGTCTCCTCTAACACCGCCCGGCAGGCTTCGTATAAATATTCCAAAGTGCGTTGAAGACCGCGCTGGCGCAAAAACATTTTCATCTCGGGATAGATCGCTTCCGGCTTATCGCCGAGGCTGAAGAGCACTTCGGTGCAGCCAAGAAGTTTTCCTTGTCGCACGACGCTCAACACTTCATCCAGGCTCATCGTCTTGGCACCGGGTTCGCCCGGCGCCTTGCGAAAGGTGCAGTAACCGCAGAAATCGCGGCAAAGATTGGTCAGCGGCACGAAGATTTTCGGCGAAAACGTAACCACCCGCCCCTTGCACCGGTCGCGCAACGTCGCCGCCGTTGTGAGGAGATCTTCAAACGCTTCGCCCTGGGTCGCAACCAGAGTCGATGCTTCCCGGCGGCTTAGCAACTTCCCGCTCAAACAGGCTTTCAAGATTTGCCGCATCGCTTCTGCTTCAATAGCCAATCGGCTCGCCGGTTTCAAACGCGACCGGGGCCGATCCGAAAGAAGGGCCGGCGATGGAAGTTGCCCTCGATGCTTTTGCTGTGGTAGGTCTTGAGCGAATAGTCAAGCCATAAACCAGCTAAACCGGAGGAAGACGATAGTGGAAAATTTCGATAACGTGCTTGTCATTGACGCCGACGGCCATGTCTATGAAGGCAACGTCGACCTCAAGCCCCGCATGCCGGAACATTGGCGCTCGCAGGCGCCGATTCGGCTAAAGGACAACGAAGGGAATTCGCGAATTCTGCTCGAAGGACGCCTTTGGTCCGCCTCACAGGGGCTTGGCCCGGGAGTCTCCGGACCGATGACGGAAAAAGCCCGGGGCTTTCGGCCCGGAATGGTCGATCCGGGTGCGCGGCTCAAAGACATGGATCAGGAAGGTATCGACGTCGCGATTCTCTTCGGCACCCAGATCGCGCTGACGGTCAACGGCCTGATGAACAAGGAATTGGCGGCCGTGCTCTGCCACGCGGTCAACGATTGGCTGATCGAGTTTTGTTCCGCCGACAAGAAACGGCTGCTCGCCGTCGGATTGATTCCCTGCCAGGACCCGCCTGCAGCGGTCAAAGAATTGGAATTCCTCGCCAAGGCCGGCGCGGTGACGGCGATGCTGCCGACCAACGTCTACGGCCTCAACAACATGGGCGACCGCATGTTCGATCCGATCTACGATTGCGCGCAGTCGCTGGGCATGCCCCTGAGTGTTCATCCCCAGACCGGCCACGACGGCGTGCTCGGCGTCTCCGGCGTCATGGGCGCCGGCAGCGAGCGTTTGCGCAAGTACGCCTACGTCCACATGACCGCCTTTCCGTTCGAATTGATGATCGCGATGATGCACATGATCGGCGAGGGCGTATTCGACCGCTATCCGAAGCTGCGCGTGGGCTTCATGGAAGGCGGCGCCGGCTGGCTGCCCTACTGGGCGGAGCGCTTCGACGAGCATATCGAAAAACTCGCGCCGCAGATGCCGGACCTCAAGCGCCGGCCCAGCGAGATCATCCGAGGCGAACAGATTACCTTGACCTGCGAATCCGAGGAGACGGGTCTCGACCGCGTCTTCGCGGCCAATGGAGAAAACACTGTCTTGTACGCTTCGGACTACTGCCACTGGGATTGCCATTTCCCTTACTCCGTGAAAGACATCATCGATAGCAAGGACCTCTCATTCGCTCAAAAAGAGAAACTCCTTAATCGCAACGCCATCGATTTTTTCAAGTTGAGAGACCTACCCAAGCCGAGCGCGCTAAAGATCGCACTGAGCTGGTCCGATGGCAGCCAACCAAAAGCGGCTACCACATGATTAAAAGGAGCGTTGTCATGACACGAGCAAAACTTTTTACCGCTATTCTCGTTACGGTAATCCTGCAAGCATTGACGCTCGCCTGGGGCGCCGAAAGCTTGCAGAAGATTCGGGTCGGCTTTCCCTCCCTCGCCTTTTCTTACATGCCGTATTA
>Ga0214473_10007689_pt1 | contig 12767 bp, 13 predicted proteins | sample RVTome_7_FD_203509 | JGI IMG/M metagenome (GOLD analysis project Ga0214473, IMG submission 203509) | Soil microbial communities from uranium-contaminated site in the Upper Colorado River Basin, Wyoming, United States - RVT98D197 | ecosystem: Environmental > Terrestrial > Soil > Contaminated >... | reverse complement strand
CAAGAAGGTCGACATCCCGCAGATCGCGCCGGGTGAGGTCCTCGTGAAGATGAAGATCGCCTCGATCTGCGGCACGGACATGCACATCTACGAGTGGGACCCGTGGTCCCAGAACCGGATCAAGACGCCCCTCATCCAGGGGCACGAGTGGGCGGCGGAGGTCGCCGAGGTCGGCTCCGCGTGCACGTGGGCGAAGGTCGGCGACTACGTCTCCGGGGAGGGGCACATCGCGTGCGGCCACTGCTACCAGTGCCGGACGGGAAACGCGCACGTGTGCAACAGCGTCACGATCCTCGGGATCGACCGGCCGGGTTCCTTCGCGGAGTACATGGCGGTGCCGGAGAAGAACCTCATCAAGAACGACCCCGGGCTGCCACCGGAGTACGCGTCGATCCAGGACCCGCTCGGCAACGCCGTCTACACGGTGTTCAACGGGGATTGCGTCGCGAAGGACGTCGCCGTCTTCGGCCTGGGCCCGATCGGCCTGATGGCGGTCGCGATCTGCCGCCACATCGGCTCGAAGCGCGTCTTCGCCGTCGGGCACAAGAACGAGTACCGCGTGAAGCTCGCGAAGTCGCTCGGCGCGACACGCGCGATCCGCTCGAGCGAGGAGGATCCCGTGAAGTCGATCATGGAGGGCACGGACGGGATGGGCGTCGACGAGGCGCTCGAGATGTCCGGGAGCGGGGAGGCGCTGAACCAGGCGATCCGGGTGCTGAAGCCCGCGGGGAGCATCCAGATCCTCGGGATTTACGGGAAGCCCCCGACCGTCAACATCTCCGAGTTCGTCACGAAGGGCGGCGCGATGTACGGGATCCACGGCCGCCGTATGTTCGAGGACTGGTACCGGATGGCGGGCCTGTTCCGCTCCGGGATCGACCTGAAGCCGGTGATCACGCACAGGTTCCCGCTCGACGACATCGTCGAGGCGATGGAGCTGATGCGCTCCGGCGACTGCGGGAAGGTCGCGCTGATACCGTGAGGTGGTAACCATGATGAAGAGGGATCCGGAAGCGTTCATGCGGGAGGAGTACCAGAACCTGGTGAAGCAGGGGTTCGACTGGAAGCTGCGCTCCGTCCAGGGCCCGACGGGGCCGCGGGCGGTCGTGGACGGGAAGAAGGTCATCGTCCTCTGCTCGAACAACTACCTCAACCTGGCCGCGCACCCGAAGGTGATCGAGGCGGCGATCAAGGCGACGAAGTCCCACGGGGCGGGGAGCGGTTCCGTCCGGCCGATCGCCGGGAACATGGACCTGCACGAGGAGGTCGAGCGGCGCATCGCGCACTTCAAGCACCGCCAGGCCGCGCTGTTCTACATGAGCGGCTTCGCGGGGAACCAGGGGTTGATCCCGCAGCTCGCGGGCGAGGGCGACGCCCTGCTCACGGACGAGCTGAACCACGGCTCGATCATCGACGGCGTGCGGCTCACGAAGGCGCAGCGGTTCATCTACAAGCACAGCGACGTCGCGGATCTGGACCGCTGCCTGAAGGAGGCGGACCCGAAGTTCAAGAAGCTCCTGATCATCAGCGACGGCGTCTTCTCCATGGACGGGGACGTCGCGCCCGTCGGCGAGATCGCGAAGCTCGCGGAGGAGTACGGGGCGATGGTGTACATCGACGACGCGCACGGGGAGGGCGTCCTCGGCGACGGCGGCCGCGGCGTCGCCTCGCACTTCCACGTCGAGGACAAGGTCCACGTGGAGCTCGGCACGTTCTCGAAGGCGCTGGGCGTCGTCGGCGGGTACGTCGCCGGCACGAACGACCTCCGCCTGTACGCGCTGAACAAGAGCCGGTCGTGGCTCCTCAGCGGGACCCCCACGCCCGGGACGACCGCGTCGTGCATCGCCGCGATCGACGTCCTCGAGACGGAGCCCCAGCACGTCGAGAACCTGTGGAAGAACACGAACTACTTCAAGAAGGAGCTCCAGTCCCTCGGCTTCGACATCGGGAACAGCACGACGCCGATCACTCCGGTGATGTGCGGCGAGTCGCACGTCGCGAAACGGCTGAGCGACCGCCTCTTCGAGCTCGGCATCTTCGCGCTCCCGATCGTCTTCCCGATGGTCGCGCGGGACAGGGCGCGGATCCGGACGATCATGAACGCGGGCATGACGCGGCAGGACCTGGACGAGTCCCTCAGGGCGTTCGAGAAGGCGGGGAAGGAAGTCGGCCTCCTCAAGTAGCGCGGCGGTCGGCCTCCGCGCGAACGGCCCGTCACACGCCCGGGTGCCGTTTCTTCCGCGCGTACGTGATGTTCCAGAGGTCGTACCCGAGGCTCCGGAACAGCGCCCGGGAGGTCCGGTTCCCCTCGTCGATGACGGCGACGAACATCTCCATCCCCTGGCGGCGGAAGCGGCGCTCGACCTCGCGCACGAGGCTCGTCGCGATCCCCCGGCGGCGATACTCGGGATGCACTGCCAGGCGGTTGATCCACGCCTTGCGCACGTCGTGCGTCCCGAACGCGCACCCGACGAGGCGGTCGCCGTCGAACGCGCCGAGGTACGTCGCCGGGAACGCCGCCAACTGGCGGCGGTACGCCGCAGGGCTCTCGCGTCCCCGCGTGTGCGGGTCCATCTTCGACACCGCCAGGAGCGCGATCACGCCGTCGTAGTCCGTCCGGCGGAGCGGCTGGAGCCGGACGCTACGCGACCCGCGCGCCAAGCTCCCCCTCCTCGTCCGGCCTCAGGAGGACCACCCGCCCGTCCGCCTGCACGCCCCGAGCACGAGGACCTCCGACCGGAAGTTCGCGATCTGCTTCGGCGGGAAGTTCACGACCGCGAGCACCGGGCGGCCGACGAGGTCCTCCTTCGCGTACCACGGCCGGATCGCCGCGGACGTCCGCTTCACGCCGAGCGGGCCGAAGTCGACCGTGAGCTTGTACGACGGGTTTCGCGCCTCGGGGAAGTCCTCCGCCGCCAGGACGCGGCCCACGCGGACGTCGACCTTCCCGAACTCGTCCCACGCGAGCGGCACGTCACGCCTCCCTCGCGTCCACGCCGAGGCGGCGGCACAGGCGGCGATGGTCCTCCGGGGACGCCCACTCCACGAACAGGTACTCCGCGACCTGCGACTCCGACATCCCGATCCGGCGCGCTTCCTCGACGACGAGCGCGTACGCCTCGATCTCCGTCGGGCGGTCCACGTACCGGTAGCGGCGGTCGTACAGGTCCTGTCCCTCGTGGAGCTGCTTCACGTGCACGAGCTCGTGCAGTACGTCCAGCACGACGACGAGCGGGTCCGCGGTCCGGAGGTGCTCGTGCCCGAGGTAGATCGCCCCGTCCGCTTCGTCGACGTACCCGTAGACGTCCTCCGGGGTGACGACGAGCTTCGCCCCCCGCAGCGCCGCCAAGCGTTCCGATTCGTCCGGGTAGATCGTCGTCAGCGTGTGGGAGTCCTCGAGGCCGCGCACGATGTCCGCGACCGTGTACGTCCCGGGCTCCACTGGCCGGACCGACCAGTCCATCCGGCCGCCGAACGCGGCGGCGGTATTTGAGGGCGCGGGGAAAGCAGCGGCGGGCGCCTCTCTCCCGGGAGCCCCGCGAGCCGAGCGGACCTCGATTGCCCTGTCCGCCCTCTTGACGCTGGCGCGGTGCGTGTCGCGACGGTCCTCTACTCCATCGCCACGAGGCGTCCATCTTCCATGAGGAGGAGGCGGTCCGCTGCGTCCACGATTCGGGAGTCGTGGCTGACCATTACCACGGCGGCCTTCGCCTCGCGCGCGGATCCCTTCAGGAGGCCTACGACCTCCTTCCCGAGTTTGCTGTCCAAGTTCGCCGTCGGCTCGTCCGCAAGGATAACCCGGGGCCGATTGGCAAGGGCCCGTGCGATCGAGGTTCGTTGTTTCTCGCCGCCGCTGAGCTTCTCCGGAAGGAAGTCGAGTCGATTCCCGAGGCCGAGCCGCGCAAGCAGCGTTGCGGCCCGCGCCTCCGCTTTCGCGACGGGGACGCCAGCGAGCTCCAGCGGCACTTGGACGTTTTCCTGCGCTGTGAGATTCGCGAGGAGGTTGAAGTCCTGGAAGACGAATCCGAAGGTCCGGAGGCGCACCCCCGGGAGCTTCCGCTCCGGCAAGGCCGCGAGGTCGTGACCGTCCACCCACACGTGCCCGGCGGTCGGCCGGAGGAGGCCGCCGAGGAGGAACAGGAGGGTCGTCTTCCCGCTCCCCGAGGGGCCCATGACGAGGGTCACCTCCCCCGTCGCCAGGGTGATCGAGACCCCGTCGACCGCACGGACCTCTGCATCTCCCTCTCCGTACACCTTGTCGACGCCCTCCGCTCTCAGGACGTCCATGGTCAGCCCCTCCGGAAGTTCGAGGCGGGGTCGATGCGCGCGAGCCGACCGAGCGGGAGGGCCGTCGCGACCACGCTCATGCCGATGGCGGCTGCAAACACAAACGCGATCTGGTAAGGCGTGAAATACAGGTACATCTCGGGGACGGCAAAGCCAATCAGCGAGGCGGTGGCGGCGGTGATCGCGAGTCCGGCCACGAACCCGAGCACCGCGAGGAGAAGCGACTGCGCAAGGACGATTCGAGCTAAGGTCCCGTTCCCCGACCCGATCGCCTTGAGCACCCCGTACTCCTTCTGGCGCTCCATCGTGGCGGTGTACACGGTGAGGCCGATCACCGTGATGCCGATGACGAAGCCGATCAGGTAGAGCGTGAGGAGGATCGGCAGGAACAGGCCGGAGATCACGTTCCGGTTGTTCGCCGTGATCTCGTCGAGGGTGAACGCCTGCACGCCGGGGAAGCGTTCGTTGATATCCGCCTGTACGCGGGCGATGTCCGCCCCGGGCGACAGCTTGACGAGGAAATACGTCGCGGCCGCGGGCGGCAGAACGAGCCCTTCGATTTCCGCATAGCGGACGAACGCGTACTGCATGATGAACATGTTTGTCTCCGCGCTGATCCCCGCGACGCGGAACTCCTTGCCGCCAATCAGGACGTCGGAGCCCAGGGAGAGGCCGTTCTTCCGGGCCATGATCTGGTCGACGACGATCTCCCCGGGACCCGGCAGCCGGTCGCCCTCAAGGATCTTCCACGGTCCCGCCGTCCCGTGGCTCTCGTTGTATCCCACGAGAATCGCCTTCGGGTGGTCGGAGTCCCCGACGTGGAGCTCGACGGTCCGCGAGATGATTGCACACACGCGCTCGACACCCGGGACTCGCGCGAGGTCATCCGCAAGGTTCAGGGGCAGGATGGAGAAGCTGTGGAGCGTGTCGATCACTCCGGCCTGGCCAACGAACAGGTCTGCACCACTGTTCTCCGTGAACAACCCCGCTTGGCGGTAGAAGCCGTCGTACGTCCCTGCCAGGATGAGGACCAGCATGATCGAAAAGCCGACGCCGCCCGCGGAGACGGCGACCCGGGTCCGGTCGTGCAGCAGGTTCCTGGCGGCGATGGACACCATGTCACTCACCCATCCGGCGGTTTCCCGCGGTCCACACGCGAAGGGCTCTCCGGAGGCACCAGAGGGAGCAGTACACTCGGGCGTCCTTTCCTCTCTGCTCGCGGAATCGGCCCCGTGCGATTCCCTTGCCGCAGACGGCACAGGTGGGCATCGCGAACGAATCAGCCAGGTAGGGCATCTGGATTCCGATTCCCGTCTGAAAGGAATCGCTTGGGTGGACCTTCCGTCTGGAAGCGCCGCGCCAACGCTTAAGACGGAACACTACGGTATCGACCGCCGATGGAGCTGGACCGCACGGACGTCAAGATCCTGCGGGCTCTCCAAGAGGATTCCCGGCGCTCCTTCCGGGACATCGCCCAGCGCGTCGGGGTCAGCGTGCCGACGATCAGCGCACGGGTGGCGACCCTTGAGCAGCTCGGCATCCTCGCCGCCTACCCCGCGGCCGTCAGCCCGGAGCGTCTGGGCCAGGTGTCCATCCTCCTCGTCGTGCGTTGCCAGACCGCGAAGGCGGGCGGGGTCGGGAAAGCGCTCGCCGCGATGCCCGAGGTCCGGTGGGCCGCGCGCTCGAGGGGCTCACGGATTCTGGCGGAGGCCGTGCTGGCGCGCCAAGAGGAGGTCGACGGCTTCCTGGAGCGCGTCGAATCGATCGCGGGCATCCATGACTACGAACACCACATCGCGACGGAGCGGCTGAAGGACGCGCCGCGGGCGGTCATCTCCGACCGTCTCTCGACAACGCTCATCTGTTTCCAGTGCCACAAGGTCATCGAGGGCGAGCCGATCAAGCTGACGATGGACGGCCGCGATCACTACCTGTGCTGCCGCTCCTGCGAGAAGTTGTACGTGGAGAAGTATGAGAAGCTGAAGGCCGCGGCGAAATGAAGCGCGGGACTAAGTTGCGGTCTCTTCCAGGCAGCACGCCACGAGCTCGATGCCGTGCCCCGTCTTGCGCACAAGGATGGAGTTTCCCGTCTTGTTCGTCACGCGCACGTCCCCGATCAAGGCCGACCCCTTCGACCGCACCCTGACCTCGGCTGTCTTCGCCATGACGCCGGGTAGCCGAATCACCGGCAAGAGCCTATCGGCTGACAGTCGTTCGATGCCCGTCTCCCGGCTCGGCGGCAGGCGCCGGGGCCCCGCCGAGCGCAATTGTCGGAGGTGACGGAGGTCGGACTGCCCCCGATTACGTCCGTAAGTCGCAACGTACTTGAATGGCCCTGCGGTCGGTGCGGGGATGAACGCAGACGCAACGACCCCGAGGGGAAGGGGCCGCGGGTTGGCGGCCGTCCTGCTCGTGGCGGGACTCGTGACCGGCCTCGGGATCGGCTACACGGTGGCCCCTCGCGCGCAGGCCCCGTCAGGGAATACGATCACGACGACCGGGTCGACGATTCACCTCGCGGTCGTGGCCGGCCCGATGCCGGACATGTACAGTTTCGTGATCGGCGGTCTCAAGAACCCTATCGTGCAGGTGCCCCTTGGCGCCGAAGTCATGGTGCATTTCGCGAACATCGACACAGACCTGCCGCACAGTCTTGGGGTCGTGGCCGACGGCCCGCCGTTTGCGGCGGAGCCACCGGAGGCGGCCTTCCCCGGGGCCGAAAGTCCGGACGCCCACATGGGCTCGATGCCGGGCGAGAACGCGACCTTCTCGTTCACCGTGTCGACCGCCGGAACGTACTGGTACGTGTGTCACGTTGCCGGGCACGCGACCGGAGGGATGTTCGGGAAGTTCGAGGTCAGGGCGTAGGCCAGCTCCCGGGCTGGGGCGCGTCCTGCGGATCAAGCGAACAGGTCGTGGTGTCCGCACGGGCACTTCCCGATTGCGTTCGGGTTGTTCACCGCAAATCCCGACTCCTGGAGCTTCTCCACGAAGTCCAACTGGACGCCCCGGAGCCGGTCCACGCTCGTCGGGCTCAGGACGAGCGTGATGCCGCGGGACTCCACGACGACGTCGTCCTCACGGCGGTCGTCTGCAACGTGGAGGTCGTACGCGTGGCCGCGGCCTCCCATGCAGTGACTCCGCACGAGGGAGAGCCGCAGCGGCGGCACCTCGGGCTCGCCCGCGAGAAATCCTCGGATGCGTTCTGCGGCCTTCTCCGTGAGCTCGATCGGGGGCGCCTCGGTCATGGCGGGGCGGAGCGGGACGGAGACTCTTGTGCCTTCGGAATGTATCGTACGGCCCGGGGAACCTACTTCCGCTTCTTCGCGAGCGCCTGCACCTGGCCCTCGAGCTTCGAGAGCCGCTGCTGGAGCTTCAGGTTCTCGTCCTTCACCTTGTCGAGGTCCGCCGCGAACTCGTGCTTCTTGGCGGCGTCCGCCTGGCGGTCCCGGATCCGGCGGACCGCGCGCCGGGCAGCCTTCTGCGTGCCGCCCTGGATGTCGTGGTCCGCGACTTTCTGCATCTCCCCGATCGCGGCCGGGTCCCCGAGCGTCGCGAGGCCCGCGCAGGCGGCGTTGCGGACGTGCATGTCGTCGTCCCGCAGGAGGGGCACGAGGATCTCCCGCACCTCCTGGCGGCGGTTGTCGTGGTAGTCCCCGAGCCGCGCGAGGGCGTCGATCGCCGCGGTGCGAACGAACACGTAGTTCCCGCGCGCCGCGTGGGCCTTGCACACCTCGATCCCCTTGGGGTCTCGGAGCTGCCCGAGGCCGGCGAGCGAGAGCCGCGTGATGATCCCCGCGTGGCTGTCCCGGTCCATGCCCCGCCGGATCGCGGCGGCCGCCTTCGGGTGGTTCGTCTGCGCGAGCGCCTGACCCGCCGCGGCCGCGACGTAGTACTTCCGGTCCTTCATGTACAGCCGCACGAGCGTTCGGAACGCGACATCGTCCTCTCGGAACTTCCCGAGCGCCTCCGCGACACCGCGCCGCACGCGCCCGTCCTTCTCTTTCGTCCCGTCCCGCACGAGGACCTTCCGCGCCTCCGGCGTCGCGATCTCCCCGAGCGCCTTGGCGGCGGCCCGGCGGACGCCCCAGAACGCGTCCGTCGTGAGCGTCTTCCGGAGGCCCTCGACGACCGCGTCGTCCCCGAGGACCTTCCCGAGGCCCTCGCACGCCTGGATCCGCGCAGCGATCGTGGGCGCGTGCTCGACCTGCTTCAGGAGCTCCTCCTTGCCCTTCTCGAACGTGAGCTTCTTCAGGACCCAGTTCTCCGGGTCGAACGCGACGAAGTCCGGCTTCACGGCGAACGGGACGTGGAACACGTGGTCCTTCTCCCGGACCTCGACCTTCTCCGTCCGCTTCGCCTCCCCGTTCGCGACGTAGATCTCCACGGGCGTCCGGAACAGCGGGGTCAGGTCCTTCACCTCCTGCTTCTGCTTCACGCTCACCGCCACGAGCTTGGCGGCTTCGTCGTACGTCCAGGAGACCTCGAACTCCGGGTGGCCCGCCTTGTACACCCACTGGTTGAAGAACCAGTCGAGGGACTTCCCCGTCGCCTCCTCGATCGCGACCCTGAAGTCCGTCGTCTCGACGTTCTGCCGCGCGTGCTTCTTCACGTAGTGGCGGATCGCCTTCCACCAGAGGTCGTCCCCGAGCACGTACCGGAGCATGTGGAGCACGCACGCGCCCTTCTGGTACGTGTGGGAGTCGAACATGTCCTCCGGGAGGAGGAACTTGTTCGTCACGATTGGGCGGCGGTAGCTGCCCGCGTCCTCGCCGAAGTACGGCTCCGCCTCGTTCAGCATCATCCGGATCTGGAACTCGTCCTTCCCGTACCGGTCCTCGAACCACAGCTCCTCGAAGTAGTCCGCGAACCCCTCGTTCAGCCAGATGTGGGGCCACGCCTTCATCGTCACGTAGTCCCCGAACCACTGGTGCGCGAGCTCGTGGGACAGCAGGCCCTCCGGCTCGTAGTTCGGCCGGGCCCGCTCGTCGTGGAGCGCGACGTCGATCAGCGTCGTCATCGACGTGTTCTCCATGCCGCCGAACGTGAACCGCTCGACGACGACCTGCGCGTACTTCGGGTACGGGTACTTCACGCCCGTGACGCGGGAGTAGAAGCCCATCATGTGCCTCGTCTCGCGGAACGCGAGGGGAATCCGCTTCCCGTCGCCCTTCGGCACGTAGTACGTGAGGGGCACGCCGTCCCACTTCTCCGTGCGCACGTCGAAGTCCGCCGCCGCCAGGGCGATCAGGTAGTTCGAGTGCGGCACCTCCTGCCGCCAGTGGAACGTCGCGCCGTCCGTCACTCCGACGAGGCGGCCGTTCGAGACCGCCTTCCAGCCTCTCGGGACGGTCACGATGACCTCGGACGTCATCTTGTCGTTGGGCGCCTCGTAGCACGGGAACCAGTGCTTGTTGTCCTCGGACTCTCCCTGGGACCACACCATCGGCTGGTCCCGCGGGTAGTGCCGGTCCGGGGCGATGAAGAAGAGGCCCTTCCTCGGCTTCCCGTCGTAGCGGATCGCGAGGTCGAACTCCTGGTCCGCCCGGTACGCGCGGGGCAGCGTCACCGCCAACTTCCCGTCACGGTGCTCGAACGCGAGAGACTTCCCGCCCCCGCGCACGCCCCGGATCCGGAGGTCGACCGCATCGAGCACGATCTTCCGGAGGCCGTCGTTGATCGGCGCGAGCGTGAGGGTCGAGGTCCCCGCCACGCGCCGCCCCGGCACGTCGAGCGCGATCTCGAGGCGGATGTGCTTCACGTGGAACTCGCGGTCCCGTGGCCCCTGTTCCGGCGCGGACTCGTCCGCGAAAACCCGGTCCGCGAGCGCGGCGTTCGTCTGGCGGCAGATCCAATTCTCCTCTCCCGGCATCGCACGTCCCCCGAAGGTAGGCCGCCAAGATTCGACGGCCACTTAAGGATTTGCGCGACATCTGGTGTGCGAATCCTTTTGCGGGCGGTTTCGATGGCGCCGCCATGGCGCGCACGACCCCCGCGGCCGCACGGGCGAAGGTCGCGAAGGAGATCCTGCGGGCGCGGTGGGAGTTCCACCCGACGGTCGCGGCGGGGGCCGGCCTCCACCGGTACGACGGACGCCTCCCCGACTACACGAAGGCCTCCGTGCGCCGTCGGGTCGCGCAGATCGACCGCCAGATGCGCGCGCTGGCGGCGATGGAGTCGCGGTCGAAGGCGACCGGCCTCGCGCGGCTCGAGCTCGGCGTCCTCCGCGGGATGATGATGTCCGAGCGGGTCGACCTCGCGGACCTCCGGGAGCACGAGACCCTGCCCCCGTACTTCCTCTTCCGCGCAAGCGTCCTCAACTACCTCCTCCGAGGGTACGCGCCGCTCGACCACCGCCTCCGCGCGGTCGCGCGCCTCCAAGCCCAGGTCCCCCGGTACCTCCGCGACTTCCGGGCGACCGTGCGGCGACGCCTCCCGGAGACGTACTACGAGATGGCGGAGATGGCGGCGCGCGGCATCGCGGACCAGTACGCGCGGGAGCTGCCGGAGCACCTCGGGAAGGCCTCTCCGGCGGTGCGGCGCCTCGTCGAGCGGGCGAACGGCACCGCCGCCAACGAGGTGAAGATCCTCGCGAACGAGCTCGAGGCGAGGTACAAGCCGCGCGTGACGAAGGCGTTCGCGATCGGACGGCGGCGGTACGAGCGGATGATCCGCGCGGAGCAACTCGCGCCGATTCCCGTGGAACGCCTCCTGTCGGCGGGGCTGGCGGACCTCGAGGCGAACAAGCGCGCGTTCGTCGGGACCGCCGCCAAGATCGACGCGTCCAAGACGCCGCCGCAGGTCGTGGAGGTGATCTCGGGGGACCACCCGAGCGCGGAGGCGCTCATCCCCGACACGCAGCGGATGCTCGAGGAGCTCCGCCAGTTCCTGATCGACCGCGACATCGTCACGGTCCCGTCCGAGGAGCGCGCGACGGTCGTGGAGACGCCGCGGTTCTACCGGTTCGCGACCGCCGCGATGAACTCGCCGGGGGCGTTCGAGAAGGTCGCGAAGGAGGCGTTCTACTACGTGACGCCCCCGGAGGAGACATGGCCCCCGGACAAGCGCGAGGAGTGGCTCCGCCATCTGAACTACACGAGCCTCCGGAACATCTCCGTCCACGAGTGCTACCCCGGGCACTACCTGCACTTCCTGCACCGGAAGCTCGTGAGGTCGACCGTCCTGAGGTCCTACTTCTCCTACGCGTTCACGGAGGGGTGGGCGCACTACGCAGAGGAGATGATGGTCGAACAGGGGCTGGGGGGCGGGGACCCGCGGCTCCGGATGGCGATGCTCCAGGACGCCCTCCTCCGGAACTGCCGGTACGTCTCCTCGGTCCGGATGCACACGCAGGGGTGGACGTGGGAGGACGCGACCCGCTTCTTCATGGAGAACGCGTTCCTCGAACAGCTTCCGGCGGAGCGGGAGGCGAAGCGCGGCACGTGGGACCCCGGGTACCTGAACTACACGCTCGGGAAGCTCATGATCAAGAAGCTGCGGCGCGACTACCTCGCGCGGCACGGCGAGGCGACGCTGAGGGAGTTCCACGATGCGCTCCTCTCCCTCGGCGCGCCGCCGCTCGGCCTCGCGCGGGAGCACCTCCTCGGCCCGGGCGCGGGCCCCGCCCTGTGACCCTCACCGGACGAGCTGCCCCAGCACCTCGAACCCGCGTTGCGCGAGCACGGGCTCCGTGATGCGCCGCGCGAGGTCCTCGAACGCCCGCGTCACGTTGTCCCCGCGCTTCGCGCTCGTGAACAGGAAGGGCATGTCGCGCTCGCTCGCGAAGGCGCGGACCTCGTGCTCCGGGATCGCGGGCTCGAGGTCGGCCTTGTTCACGAGGAGGTGGACGGGCACCGTCCCCGTGATGTCCGCGCACCCGTCGAGCCACAGGTCCAGCTCCCCGAGGGTCGGCTCCTGCGTGACGTCGCACACCGCCAGGATCCCCTGCGCGCCGTGGAAGTACGCGGCCCGGAGCAGCTCTCGGAAGCCGAGGTGCCCCATGATGTCCCACACCTGGATCACGGCGTGGATCCGCAGGTCCTCCCGCGGGACGAAGAGGTCGATCTCCTTCTTGCTCACCTTCGTGCCGAGGGTCTGCACGTACTTCTCGGAGAACGCGTCCTCGACGTAGCGCCGTATGAGGCTCGTCTTGCCGACGCCGTGCGTGCCGAGCATGCAGACCTTGAGCTTCACCCGCTCCGTGCGCATGCAGTTTCGAGGACTCCACGCGTCGGCGGCCGCTTAAAGCGTCCTAGAACATGTTCCGTCCCGATTCCGCCGACGACGAGGCGGGCCGTTAGTCCCGCCGGAGCCACGGCTCCGTGTCCCGCGCGAGCCACGCGAGGGCGCCGAGAAGGAAGAGAACGAGGCCGGGGACGAGCGCCGCCACGACGACGACGGCGGAGACCGGCGCGAAGGAGGCAAGGAACGAGACGAGGAGGAGGGCGATGCCGAACCCGCGGGCCCAGGGGGCGAACCGG
>Ga0214473_10007688_pt1 | contig 12768 bp, 6 predicted proteins | sample RVTome_7_FD_203509 | JGI IMG/M metagenome (GOLD analysis project Ga0214473, IMG submission 203509) | Soil microbial communities from uranium-contaminated site in the Upper Colorado River Basin, Wyoming, United States - RVT98D197 | ecosystem: Environmental > Terrestrial > Soil > Contaminated >... | reverse complement strand
GCGCCCACCCTGGCCGGGCGTCCAGCCCAGGATCACGCAGTCCTGCGTGTTCGTGAGCTTGATCTTGCGCCACGTATCGGAACGTCTGCCGGGCAGGTACTTCGAGCCCTTCTTCTTGGCCACCACACCCTCCAGCCCCAGACCGCGCGCCGCCTCGGTGAACGTCTTGCCCTCGCCTTCCACGTGCGTCATCAGCTGGAGGCGGTCGTCCTGTTCAACGATCAGCTCCAGCAGCTCCCGGCGTTCCTCGAGCGAGAGGCCCGTCGTCTCGCGGCCGTCCAGCCAGAGCAGATCGAAGACCACCAGGGCCACCGGGAGCTGCTTGGCCATCCGCTTGATCTCGCGCTCGTTCGCCAGGTTCATGCGTTGCTGGAGCGCCTCGAACGAGTTCTTCCCCTCGGCGTCGAACGCCACGATCTCGCCGTCCAGCACGGCGTTCACCTGGTCGACCAGCTCGTGGATCATGTGGATGTCGGGGTACTGCGACGTCACGTCGCGACCGGTGCGCGTGATGAGCTTCGTCTCTCCGGTCGTCATCTCCGCCAGGCAGCGGATCCCGTCGAGCTTGGGTTCGAACCACCAGCCGTCGTCGTCGAACGCCTGCCACCCGCCCTCGGCGAGCATCGGCTGGAACCGCTGTGGCGACTCGATCAACGGCGCGTCCTGCGCGCTCGCCAGGAACGCCAGCCAATCGGTCCGGGTCTTCACGAAGTGGAACTCGATCCCGGGGTAGCGCCGGCCGTGCAGCCGGAACGAGACCTTCTTGTCGTCCCACTCCACGGGCTCGTACCAGCCGTCGTCGAAGATCCGCACCTCGCCGGCGCCGTAGTGCCCCGCGGGGATCGTGCCCGAGAACTTCCCGTACTCGAGCGGGTGATCCTCGGTGCGAACGGCCAGCCGCTTGTCGCCCTTCACGGTGGGGAGCCCCTTCGGCACGGCCCAGCTGGGCAGGGCACCGTCGCGCTCCAGACGCACGTCGTAGTGCAGCCGCGTCGCGCGATGCTTGTGGATCACGAACGAGTTCCCCTGGCCCTCGACGACGCCGGGTGCCGGTTCTGGGGTGCCTTCGAAGTCGCGCTTGCGGATGTACTCGGCCAGGTTCGGATCCTTCGACGCGGCGATGACCTCTTCGGAGGTGCGTGTTCGCGAGGGCTTCGCGTCTCCCTCCGTAGCCATGCCGACCGCCTCCAACGCGTTCGTCAGGTCCATCGCCTGGGTGCGCACGCCTTCGAAGAGATCGCCGACGCGCGCGAACCGCTCGCAGACGTTGTCGATCCGGAAGTCCTGCGGCTCGAACCCGCCCTCGAACACCTCGTCCCACGTGAGCGGCGTGGAGACCGGGGCGCGTGGCTCCGGCCTTAGCGAGTACGCGGCGGAGATGTTCGCGCCGGAGCGGTTCATGTTGTGGTCGATGAACGTCTTGCCGGTGCGGTCGGCGATCTTCCACGCCATGGTCACGCGGTCCGGATCGGCGTCTCGGATCAGCCGTCCGCATCGTCCGACGAACTCGCGCACTTGCTCGTAGGTGTAGCGACCGCGCTCGACCGGGATGTAGATCTGTAGACCGGTGGCACCGGAGGTCTTCGGGAACGCGGTCAGTCCGAGCTGATCGAGCAGCACCTTGATGTGCCGGGCGACCGTTAGCACGTCCTCATAGGTGTAGGGCGGGAACGGATCCAGGTCGAAGAACAGGTAGTCGGGGTGCGCGACGTCGTCGCAACGCGAGTGCAGCGGGTGGAACTCGATGCAGCCGAGGTTCGCGATGAAGAGCAGCCCGGCGGTGTCGGCGATCGTCATGTAGTCGATGACGCCCTTCTTGCTGTCCTCGCTCATGACCGGACACCGTCCGATCCAGTCGGGGACGTGCGAGGGCGCCGATTTCTCGTAGAAGTACGGGCCCGTGATGCCTTCGGGCATCCGCTTCAGCGTCAGCGGTCGCTCGGCCAGGTGCGGCACGATCAGGTGCGCGACGTTCAGGTAGTAGGCGACCAGGTCGCCCTTGGTGTAGCCCTCGTCGGGCCAGAAGACCTTGTCAAGGTTGGAGAGGCGGAGCTCGCGCCCGTCCACCTCGAACCACCAGGCGTCGCCATCCCGGCGAGCCTCGAGCGGGTGCGGGAGCTCCACCGTGAAGACCCGAGATGAGGTTCGCGCGCGCTGGCGTTTCGAAGGCATGCGCCGATGGTATCCGTGCGACGCTAGACGACCCAGAGCTGATCCAGCAGGACCCCCCACTCGGGATGGAGCTGGTAGTTCCCGGTCCTGGCCGAAACGAGACCGGTCTCGAGACGCACCACGAGTGGGACGAGCGCAGCGCGGTCGACGAGGCGGTGTTCGATGACGGCCCAGGCGTCGGCTGCGCCGGCCGGATCTTCGACCTGCAGCGCGCTCGCTCGATCCATCGCGTCGTCGATCCCGGGCTCGCAGAAGAAGCTGAGGTTGCCTCCCGCGCCACACCGGAACTCCGGAGGGAGCACGCCGCCGGGGGCTGGGTAGTCCGGCGACCACCCCAGCAACGCCATCTGCGTCTTCCCCTGGTAGAGCAGGGAGAAGAACTCGGCCGGATCCGACGTCGTCCTAAACGTCGCGCGCAGCCCGAGATCGCGAAGCAGGCCAGCGAAGTATTGGACGACAGCCTCCGGCTCAGCGGGTATCCCGGTCCAAGCCATAACCTCGACCCTCCGTCCCACCGCGCCAGCGCGCGAGATGAGCGCGCGGGCTCCCTCCGGATCGGGCCCGTTCCAGGTGGGACCGGGGTCGAGCGTGAACGGGCAGTACGGTTCGTACGCCGGGAAGTTCGGCGTGAGGATCTGACATGTGGATCGGCCGGCCCCACCGTAGATATCGGCGATCCGGTCGCGGTCCACCCCGAGGTTCACAGCTTGGCGGACCAGGACGTCGTCGAACGGGGGCGCGGTCGTGTTGAGGATCATTTGCCAGATCGCGCTGGTTGGAGCGGGATGGATCTGGCCGGGTCGCTCCGTGAGGAGCTCACCGATGACCTCCGGCGACGGCTCGGAGCGGGTCCAGTCGAGGGAGCCGTCGAGTACGCGCTCGACGGCGGCATCGCCGTCCTCCGAGACCTCGATCACGATCCGATCGGGGAACCCATCCGGACGGGCGGGGGAATTCCATGTTCTGAACTCGGGGTTCCGGTCGAGCTCGACGGCGTCCTGGTTGCTGGTCGTGATCATGTAGGGACCCGTCGCCGGAACGGGATCGAGGTGCAGGTTGCGCTTCGGGGTGTCGGGTGGCACCGGGAACGAGAAAGGAAGCGCCAACTCGTAGAGGAACTCGGGATCCGGCCTGCTCAGGTGGAACGTGATCGTGTTGTCCATGGGATCCACGACGATCCCGTCGGACAGGTCGCATGCACCCCCAACGATGCACCGGTCGGCTCCCACGATCGCCTGATAGAACTGCCGCCCGTCCGACCTGGATGCCAGCACGCGTTCGATCGCGAACCGGACATCGGCCGGTTCGAGGATCTCCCCGGTCGAGTACCGGATCCCGGGCCTGAGCTGGAAACGGTACGTCGTGCCCTCGTCGGTCGGGGTCGGCAGCGATAGAGCGAGGTCGGGCACGAGCGTCGTGCCGCCGATCCCTCCGACGCGTCGGAATCCGACGAGACCGTCGTTCGTGAGGGAGAGGATCTGCCACTCAGGACCGTAGGCGAAGCCCGGATCGACGATTTCGATCAGGGGCATACTGATCCGTAGCGTGCCGCCCCGGTGATCGCCGGCAGCGGTGCCTGCGGTCGCCCAGATCTGCTCTCCGGCAGTGGCGATCGACCCGGTCGTCTTTCCCATACCAACTTCCCGATCGATCCGGTTCGTTCTGGTGTCGATGCCTACGACGCGCCCTTCGAAGGCCGTCGCGACCCAGACGGCGCCGTCCGTCGCCGCGAGGGCGCTCGGGTCGCGCCCGACCTCGATCGTGACACGCCTGCTGCCGGTCTCGGGGTCGAGGCGGTCGACCGTGCCGTCGAGCCGGTTCGCGACCCAGATCGCTCCGGATGCCGCCACGAGGGCCTCGGGCCCGTTGCCCACCTCGATCTCGCTCACGACCTCGAAGGTCGCCGGGTCGACCCGCACCACCGTGGCCGAGGTCGTGATGGACACCCATAGGGCTCCATCGGCGATGGCGACCCCGCTGGGGGTCCCGGGGAGCCGGACTTGCCGGGTCTCGCCGGTTCCCGCATCGATCCTGAGCGCCAAGGTGTCGAAGGCACAGGTGACCCAGACGGCGCCGAGCCCGGTAGCGATCGCGTTCGGGCCACTGCATGTCTCGATCGTGTCCACAACCTCGTTCGTGTCCGGGCTGATCCGCGAGACGCTCGGCCCTCCCGCGTTGGCGACCCACACCGATCCCTCGCCGACCGCGATCGCAGATGGGTCGGCGCCGACCCTGATCGTGTCGGTGACGGCGCCCGACCCTGGGTCGATCCGACTGACGCGGCCCTCGTCGGGGCTCGCGACCCACACGGCGCCTGCTCCGGCGGCGACCGCGCCGGGGCGGGCGCCCAGCGGAACCGACGCCTCGACCAGCCCATCCGAGTCGATCGAGACGAGCGAGTTCGTCTCGATCACGACTGCGTCGCTCTCCAACGCTGAACGGACCACAGGGATCCCGATCGCGATCAGTGCGATGGACAAGCCCCCGGCCACGAGGATGGTGCGGCGTCTCCGTCGTGGTGGCTGGTCGAGGGTCGGCGGCGGCGGCGCGAACGCGGCGAGCTCTTGGGCAGGATCGTGCTCCTCGGAGATCACGCGAACCACGGCGACCGGCTCGGCGAGCCCCTTCAGGCTGAGGGTTCCTTGCTGTTGGTACCGGATGCCGTCGACGTGTCTCGCCAGGTGAACGACCTCCCTCGACGCCAGGATCTCGCCGGCCTTCGCCTGTCCGCAGAGCCGAGCGGCCAGGTTGAGCGCGCCACCGCGGTAGCCACCCTCGACCGCCACGGCCTCGCCGGCATCCAGGCCGATGCCGACGGGCAGGGGGAGGTCGGGGTTGGAGACGGTTTCCTCGAGGAGCCGGTCCTGGAGGTCAACGGCGCCTCGGATCGCTTGCCGGGCGGAGGAGAACACGCAGAGCGCCTCGTCGCCTCGAAGCTCCAAGACGATCCCGTCGCGCCGTTCCACGCAATCGCGAACCACCTGGGCGAACCGCGCCGCGAGCTTGGCGGCAGCTTCGTCACCGCGGGTTTGGGTGAAGAGGGTGTAGCCCCGAACGTCGACGATCAGAAACGTCTTGATCGAGGCATCGCTGGAGCTAGGTTCGCCCGCGGGTGGAAGAGAGTCATCCTCGCGAGTGCCGTCCTGGGGACCCCCCCCGTCCATGGTGGGAGTATGGGTCCTCGTCAAGACCCACGCCAGGCGCGTGTACCGATCCTGGCCGGGGCAGGTCGGGCGAGATGCGAGCGCGAGAAGGTCCGATTGGAACTTGGCGAACACAAGATCGCCTTGCTGATGTGGTTGGTCGCGTCGACCTGCCTGATCGGTTGCAGCAGCGCTCCCGCCGGCCGTCCATCGAACGTTCCGTCGAGCACCACGCGTGCCGTCAGGCTGGTGCTGACATCGGGAGCGGGATCGAGGGCCTGCTGCGGCATCGTCACGGTGAATCCCGGTGATCGCGCCGTCCAGGTCACGTGCGAGCTGGATGTCTTCGATCAGCAGGGACGACTCGTGTATGCCGGGATCGTTCCGGTTCTTCCTCCTGGTCAGCGACGCAGCCCTCTCGCGGGCGGGACGACCGGGTTCACCGCCGGCCCCGGGCGTGAGTCGCATGGTCGGATCGATCTGCCGATCGATCTCGATCGCTATACGTACCGGACGATGTGTCGCACACCTTCGTGGCACGGAGCGCCCCCGATCTGATTCGGACGGAGGCGCGTCGGCGGCTCGGGGTAGAATCCGGTTCCCGCAGCGTGCGGGTCGAGTCCCGTGGAGGACGACATGCCCAGATCCATGTGGAAGGGGGCCATCAGCTTCGGCCTTGTGACCATCCCGGTGTCGGTCTACCCCGCCACCGAGGAGAAGACGCTCCGCTTCAACCAACTCCACGATGAGGACGGCGGACGCATCCGCATGAAGCGCACCTGCTCGGTGGACGGCGAAGAGGTCACGTTCGATCACATCGTGAAGGGGTACGAGTACGAGAAGGACAAGTACGTCGTGCTCACCGAGGACGACTTCGACAAGGTGCCGGTCGAGTCCAGCAGGGCGATCGACATCGTGCAGTTCGTCGACCTCGAAGAGATCGACCCCATGATGTACAAGAAGTCGTACTACCTGATCCCGGAGGAGACCGGCGCGAAGGCGTATGCGCTGCTCCGTGAGGCGCTCACGCAGGAGAACAAGGTCGGCGTCGCCAAGGTGAGCTTCCGGGACAGGGAGCATCTGGCCGCGCTCCGGTTCAAGGGCGACGCGTTCGTGCTGGAGACCATGTACTGGCCCGACGAGATCCGTGCCGCGGAGTTCGGCGACGTGAACGTGGATGCGAAGGTCCGCCCCCAGGAGCTCGAGATGGCTAAGACGCTGATCGAGAACCTCACGTCCGATTGGAGTCCCGAGGAGTTCACCGACGAGTACCGCGACGCGCTGCTGCGGATCGTGGAGGCGAAGATCGCGGGTGAGGAGATCGAGATCGTCGAGGCCGAGCCGACCGCCAAGGTCGTCGACCTGATGGAGGCGCTGAAGGCGAGCGTCGCCGCCGCCAAGAAGAAGCCCGAGCCGGAAGCCAAACCCAAGGCGCCGGCGAAGAAGACGGCGGCCAAGAAGCCTGCGGCACGCAAACGCGCGTCGGGGGAGTGAACCTCCCCGAAGGGTACGCGGCACGTCCCGCCGTGCCTGACGATCTCGACGCGGTCGCCGCCCTGCTCGACGCCTGGGATCTGGCCTACTTCGGCGACGCCAACGCGAACCGCGAGGGCATCCAGTACGAGTGGGGATCGCCGTGGGTGGACCTCGTCCGGGACGTCCGAGTGATCCTCGCGTCGGATGGGGCGCTCGTCGCGTACGTGGCGCACGCGACGCCCGACCCAACCGCTCGGCATGAGGTGGACGTGTTCGTGCACCCGGCGCACCAGGGTCGGGGCCTCGGCACAGCGTTGCTGAGGTGGGCGGAAGACAAGACGCGCTCGCAGCTCGCATCGGGTGCTGGGATCCCGTTGTGGAACTCCACCGGAGCGCCGGATGTGAGCGGGCTCCAGCTGCTGGAGACGAACGGCTTTCAACACATCCGCACGTTCTGGCAGATGTTGATCGATCTCGATGGGACCTTCGACGCGGGTGAGGGGCCTGACGGCGTGACCATCCGCCCACACGAGCCAGGAGCCGACGACCGAGGCGCGCACGAGACGTTGGACCAGGCCTTCTCCACCCACTTCGGCTACTTCCAGGAATCGTTCGAGCAGTGGTGGGAGCACCAATACGCGGACGAGTCCTTCGACCCCAGGCTCGGGTTCGTCGCGGAGGCCGACGGGCAGGTCGTGGGCGCATCGATCAACGGGGTGATCGACGGGATCGGGTGGGTCTACGAGCTCGGCGTCCGGCAGGCATGGCAAGGACGAGGGATCGGTCGGGCTCTGCTCCGTCACACGTTCGCGATGTTCGCGGCGAACGGGGTCCGGGCGGGTCGTCTGGGTGTGGACACAGAGAACGCCACCGGAGCGTTGGAGCTGTATCGGTCCGTGGGGATGCGGCCCGTCCGCGAGTGGCGCGTCTTCGAGAAGTATCTGGAAGCCGACTAGGCTACTGTCCCCGTTCTGGAGGACGCGCCATGAAGCTGATCACCGCGATCGTGAAGCCCCATCGGATCGAAGAGGTGAAGGAAGCGCTGCGCGACATCGGCGTGAACGGCCTCACCACGACCGACGTCGAGGGCTTCGGGCGGCAACGTGGCCATACCGAGGTCTACCGGGGTGCGGAGTACCAGGTGGACTTCGTCCCCAAGGTCAAGGTCGAAGTGCTGGTGGCCGACGATGACGCGCAGGGCGTGATCGATGCTATCGAGAAGGCCGCGCGCACGGGCAAGATCGGTGACGGCAAGATCTGGATCACCGAGGCCCAACAGGTGATCCGCATCCGGACCGGCGAGCGCGGCCCCGACGCGCTCTGACGTGAACGCGGGCAGTCGTTCCGCCGCCGCACCGGCGCCGATCGCGCGACTGAGAGACGAGCTGAGCGCGCTCGAGCGCGCGTACTCGCCGGGTCACCACGGGTTGTGGTCGGCGCGACGGCGTGCGGAGCTGGTCGACGCCGCGCTCATCGAGCTGTACGCGACCGCCGCGCCTCGCGACGGCCGGGCGCCGCGCACGGCGTTGGTCGCGCTCGGCGGCTACGGACGCGGCGCCCTCTGCCCCCACTCGGATATCGATCTGCTGGTGTTGCACGACGGTGCGGATCCGGACGCTGTGGGCGCGCTCGCCGAACGGTTGCTCTATCCGCTCTGGGACGCGGGCTTCACGGTCGGTCACGCGGTCCGCACACCCGAGGAGACCGCGCAGCTCGCGGGCGAGCGGCTGGATGCCGCCACGGCCGTGCTGGACGCGCGGGTGCTCGCGGGCGACACGGGCCTCTGCGGCGATGCCCGCGACGCCATCCTCACGCCGCTCCGCGCCGATCCCGACGAGTTCGCGTCCAGGCTCGCGGAGAACGCGCGCGAGCGTCGCGATCGCTACGGCTCTACGACCTACCTGTTGGAGCCGGAGTTGAAGGAAGGCGGCGGCGGGCTTCGCGACATCCACGCCTTCGGCTGGCTCGAGATCGTCCGAGGCCGTCCCCTGGAAGAGGACGGGCTCCTCCGCGCATCGGAGCGGGAACGGCTCGATGCGGCAGAGGAGTTTCTCACGCGGGTGCGGAGCGCTTTGCATCTGGAGGCGGGCCGCCGGGCGGACCGGCTCCTGCTCGAGCAGCAACCGAGCGTGGCACGCGCCCTCGGGTTCGAAGACGAACCGCGGCTTATCGCCGTCGACGGGCTGATGCGCGCGGTGTTCGAGCACGCGCGCGCGGTCGACGCGCTGACGAGCGACGTGATCGTGGGTCACGGACGATCCGGAGGTCCGCCGCCTCCGCCGATCCGGAGCATGGCCGACGCGGTCGCCGTGGTCGCCGATGCCGCCGAGACCGAGCGGGTGCTCACTGGGCCGGAGGTCGAGGCGATCGAGGCGGCCGATCTCGGCGACGACGTGGGGTGGACCGACGACGTCCGTGACGCGTTCCTCCGGATCGTTAGGGGCGGTCCTCACGCGGTCGCCGGTCTCGAGAACCTCGACCGCCTGGGCCTGCTGGTGCGGTTGATCCCGGAGTGGCGCGACGTCCGATGCCGTCCGCAGCGGGACCCCTACCACCGGTACACCGTCGATGTGCATCTACTGCGCGCGCTCGGAGGGATGGCGCTCGCGCTCGGGGCGCCGGATGCTTCCGATCCGGTGGAGGTGGCCGCGGTCGCGGAGATCACGGACCGCGATGGCGCGCTCCTGGGTGCGCTGCTGCACGACGTGGGCAAGGTCGGGGAAGGCGGCCACGTCCAGATCGGCGGCCGGGTGGCGTCCGCGGTCCTGAAGCGGATGCGCCTGCCTGCGCCCACCATCGAGTTCGCGCGGTTCATCGTCGGCGCACATCTGCTGCTCCCCGACACGGCGACGCGCCGCGACCTCACCGACGACGACCTGATCCTGGACGTCGCCGCGCGGATCGGAACGCCCGAACGCCTTGCCGCGCTGTACCTCCTGGCGAAGGCCGATGCGCGCGCCACCGGGCCCGCGGCGTGGACCTCGTGGAGGCAGACCTTGATCCGCGAGTTGGTGGCCAAGATCCAGCGCGTCTTCGAACGCGGCGAGATGGGCGTGGAGGTCGCCGAACGCCTCACGGATGCGATCGGCCGCGTCCGAGACCTCCTCGCGGATGAACCGCCGGCAGACGTCGAACGGTTCATCCTGCGGATGCCGCGGAGCTACTTCCTCTCCGTTCCACCTGTGCAGATCGCGCGACACTTCGCCACGATCGCTCCCGACATCGGCCACAACGATGTCCGCACGGCCGCCGGCGCGGGGTCGCGAGCCGGGGCGTACGAGTTGCTCGTGGTCGCCGCCGACCGCTCGGGGCTGCTCTCGTGGATCGCCGGCGCACTCTCGCTAGCCGGCCTGTCCATCCTCACGGCGAAGGTGTTCACGACCGAGGACGGCGTGGCGGTCGACGTCTTCGAGGTCGCCGGCGCGTTCGAGCCCGACGTGGGGGAGGAGCGTTGGCGCGAGTTCCGCGGCTTGCTGCGCAGGGCTATCGAAGGTCGGGTCTCGCTCGAACACCGCATGAGCGAGAAGCGCCGTCACTACCCGGCGCCGGGGGAGACGCCGGTGACGGTCACGGTCGACAACGAGGTGTCGGACTTCTTCACCGTGATCGAGATCGGCGCGTCCGACCGGATCGGGTTGCTGTACGACATCACCCGAACGCTGAGCGAGTTGAAGCTCGATGTGCACCTGGCGAAGGTTGCCACCTACACCGACCGTGTGATCGACGCCTTCTATGTGCGGGACGACGTGGGCAGCAAAGTCACGGACGACGAGCAGGTTGCAGGCATCGAAGAAGCGGTGCGCTCCCTGCTGGGGAAGGTTCCGGAGTGATGCCTGCAGATGTGCCGGTCCTCGGGAGCGTCGACATAGTGCCCAGGCTGGACCCGTGCTCCGAGCAGGGCCGAAGCGCCTGCGGAGCACTCCTTCCGCACGATCCGCAGCCGGGCTCGATCTTGGGATAGTTTGGAGCACCGCTCGGGGGTAGCTCGGCCGAGGCAACCTGCCTGTTGCTTGCCGGTCGGTCGCACCGAAGCGCAGAATGGGGCGCGGAAGGCGGACTCGTGGTTGCCCCGAGCCATAGGCGGCGGCTGCGCCCCCGAACCGTCGCGCGTACGTTGCCCCGTGTCGGTCGGCTCGCACTGCGGAACACCGTGGCTCAAGCGGCAAGCCCGCAGCCGCCGAGCGAGACGAGCAACGCTATCTCCCGTCCACCGCGTTCCGCGACAGGTCGGATGACGATTCGACAGGCTCGAGCACAAGGACTACCGGGTCGGGTATAAGCACCACGGGTTCTGGCCAGGTCGACGATCCATGATCCAGAGTGGTAGCCAGGCTCGTCTTCCTTGCTTTCGGGTCCGTCTTCTGGATCACCTCGAAGCGGCGAGGATTCCCCTTGAGGAGTGCGGCGATCTGGACGCCGATCGCGACGGCTGACGTCACGAAGGCGAGAAGTACCGCCACTACCACATCCCTGACCCGTCGGATACCTCTGGATGCGCCGCCTCCCGAGTTGATCACTCCACTGAGTGCGAACATCGAGAGCCAGATCGTCATCGAGGCCAACAGCCACAGGATGGTGCTGGACTGAAAGTGGAGCGCGCCAGTTAGGGCGAGCACGATCCCGATGGTGGAAGCGACGAACGTTAAGAGCCCATAGACATACATGCCGATCAGCAGGATGCTCGATCTCAGCGGCAGTACGTGCCGGACGGCATGGATGTTTCCCCAGAACCACCGTCGTCGCTGCGTGAGGAAGTCTCCCCAGGTGAACGGAGAGGTGATCTCCACATAGTCCCACACGAATCCCCAGGTCCTGCTCTTGAGGACGGCCATATGTCCGAAGACCAGATCCTCGGAGGCGAACATCTGATAGTCCCACGTCACGAGCGCCTCAGCTGAACCCCTGACGCATAGCCCCTCGCCGTGCACATGGATAGGATGACCGATCCCTTGGAACACGGAGCACATGTAGAGGCAGTTGATCGTCCGAAGATCATCCATGTGCGACAGGAAGCGCCCATATCCGGTTCGAGGAGCGGGGATGCCCTCACACACGTCGAAGTCGGCCATGAACACCTTCTCGATGTAACTCTTGGTCGGCACACCGTCGTCATCAACAAACAGAACCTTGACGTAGAAATCATTCAGTCCTCGTTCGACCCTCAGCCGCCGTGTGTATTCCAGAGCCCTTGCCTTGTATGACGCCTGACACTTGAAGTCCTCAGGAACCACGATGAGTTCGTCCGACCCTTGGTAGTTCGTCTCGGCCCAAGGCTCAGTCACGACCCATATGCGGTACGGGATGGCGAGTCGGTATCCGCGGATCCTGCGGATGATCTCGTTCACGGTTTCTTCGTTCCCCACGGTGGTGATCTGGATGATCAAAAGCCTAGGGGGCGGGATGAGCATTCGCTTGCCAGTGTGGCGAGCGCGCAGGGCTCCCGCCAGGATCATCGCCGCGCAAAGCACGGGGGTGAACCAGGCTATGAGGATCAGCGTGGGCATGGGATCATCGTGCTTGCGCGGGATAGTTGCTCTGCCTGACGGCGGACAATAAGGGGAGATCCAGACCTCGCCGATCCGCCCAGGTCAAGAACGCTTCGAGATCCTTCGGCAGGCAAGCTCCTCCATAGGGACCCAGATCTCGCGTGCCGTACTCCGCATTCCACATGGCCTCCGAGCTTTGCGCCACGAGCGCGAACACACGCTCGGCGTCGACTCCGATGGCGATCGCGACCCGCCGCATTTCATTGAAGAATGAGATCTTCGAGGCGTTGTAGAGATTGTGCGCGTATTTCTGAAACTCAGCTTCTCTGATGGGAACCCGATACACCGGGCATCCGAACGCAGTGTTCAGTCGCTCCGCAACATCGCCTGAACGATCATCGAGCTGTCCGATGACGACGAGCCGAGGGGCGACCGAGTCGCTCACCGCTTTCCGCTGGCGGATGTACTCAGGACTTGCGCACACGCCGAAG
>Ga0214473_10007687_pt1 | contig 12768 bp, 9 predicted proteins | sample RVTome_7_FD_203509 | JGI IMG/M metagenome (GOLD analysis project Ga0214473, IMG submission 203509) | Soil microbial communities from uranium-contaminated site in the Upper Colorado River Basin, Wyoming, United States - RVT98D197 | ecosystem: Environmental > Terrestrial > Soil > Contaminated >... | reverse complement strand
GCCGCCATCCTCTCGGCCGCGATGCTGCTGCGCCACTCGCTTCGCCACGAGTCAGCGGCGACGGCTATCGAAGCAGCGGTGGGCCAGGTGTTGGCAAAAGGGTACAGGACTCTCGATATCCGGCAACCCGGCGCTGATCTGCTCGTGGGCACGAGGCAAATGGGCGACCTAGTGGCCGAACGCGTCGTGAACGATTAAGGGAGGTCAGGTAAGTCTGAGATCAGGACCGAAGGGAGGGGGAGCCGGTGGTGTCGCGCGAAAGGCTGGCCTCCAGCCGTCCCTGACTAGATGGTGACGATCGAATCCGGCGGCGGACCAGATACCACACGATCAAGGCGTTGACCGCCAGCGCGAGGGCGTAGGTGAAATGGGGGGAGCTGACTACCTCGTAGATCTCGATCGGGATGAAGAATGCCGTCGCGACAATCGTCAGCCACTCGGCCCATACCTGTCTCAGGTGAAGCCCCCAGGCGATGGTCAGCAAGAGGCCGGAGGTCAGGATAGTGCCGAGCCCAACCGCGGCAATCTGCTTTGGCGATACCCCGGTTAAGGACTCAAGCAGGAGGAGAAGATAGCGATTCTCCGGGTCGATTCCCAGCGAGTCCGCCGCCTGCTCTGCGAGGTCCGAGACATCTTTATTGACAAGGGCAAATACCCCGAGGCTCACCAGGAAGAAGAGGATACCGTAAAAGGCTTTGAGGACAATGATGGCCCGCAGGCCGCCGTCTCTTTCTCTCCTCACCTGACCTGGCTCAACCGCTCCTTCGCCCACTTCGCCTCCTGTGATTTTGGAAATTGCTTCAGGAGATCGTTGAGGACCCTTCGGGCTTGCGGCTTGTCCCCCATCTCCAGGTAGGCATACCCCTGCTTGAGCAGGGCGCTGGCCACCTTTGAATTGCCAGGATGCTCCTTGACAAGGAGGTCGAACTCCCGGACCGCCCGGTTGTAATTCTTCATGCTGTAGAACGATTCACCGAGCCAGTAGCGGGCATTGGGGATCAGGCTGGTCTTGGGGTACAGAGCGATATAGTTGACGAAGCCGGTGACCGCAAGGTCGTAGTTGCCTCGTGTATAGTCGTTCAGGGCGTTCTTATACAGCTCATCCGGAGCCGCCGCGCTGACCACCGGTCGAGGAGGGGCAGGGGTGGCGGCAGCGGGACCAGCGCTCCGAGGGGGTGGTGGCTGGGTCGGGCGCACAGGCGCTGAGGTCGCCTCTGTGACCGGGGCTCGGGTAGGGGGTTCTGACGCCACCAGCTTGGGTGGCACGACCACGGGCGCCGGCGTCGCGGGTGGTGGTGGAGATGCGCGCTGGGCCGCAGGGGCGGGCGGGGGCGGGACGGCCGCCGGCGGCGGCGTCACCTTCGGAGGCACAACCTGGGTCGCTGTTTGCGATGCCTGCGTCGCGCTGGAAGCCGAGACTGTCGGCTGAGTCGTCTGTTTGGCGCTGGCCGCTTTTCTGGCTTCCGCCAACGCAAGTTGCGCCGTTGCGTTGACCTGCTGAACGGCCGCGTTCGTCTGCTGGGCCGTCTGCTGGAGGGCGCTTGTCACCTGCTGCGCCGTCCGTTGGGTCACGGTCACGGCCTGCTGCGCCACATCCATCGCCTGCTGCGCGGAAGCGGCCGCCTGTTGCGCGGCGGCGGTCGCCCTCATGGCCTCGGCGAGGGCTTGCTCTGCGGCCGTGTGAACCTGCTGAACCGCGGTGTTCGTCTGATCCGCCGTCTGCTGGAGCGCGCCCGTGACCTGCTGGGCGGTCTGTTGGGACGCTGCCGTGGCCTGCTGCGCCACCTGCTGGAGCGCGCCCGTGACCTGCTGGGCCGTCTGTTGGGACGCGCCGGTTGCCTGCTGGGCAACCACCACGGCATCTTTGGATGCCGCCGCAGCCGATTCGCTTGTCGTCTTCGCCTCCAGGGCCGCCGCTTTCGCCTCCTGAGCTGCGACAGCGGCTTGACTGACCTGCTTCTCAAACGAAGCCACTCGGCGTCCGAATTGCTCGACCTGAGCGGCCATGTCGTCGATTCGCCGACTCGATTCGGAGATGCTGTGGCCTATCTCCTCGGATCGACCCTGAGCCAGGCGCGCCTCCGTCGTCAGTTCGTCCAGCTTCGTGCCAAGGTTCGCCTGGGACTGAAGGAATCCCTGGACGTCCTCCTTCCTTTCCTGAGCCGCCTTCTCCAGTCTGGCTCTCAGGTCCGCCTCTGCCCTCTGGTGGCGGGCCTTGAGATCGGCGTCGGTCTTCGCGAACTGACTCTTGAGGTCCGAGTCCGCCTTCCCAAGCTTCTCCTCCAAGGCCGCCCGCGCTCGTTCGCTGCGCTCCACCCGCTCCTGCAGGCTGATCCTGGCGTTGTCGCTCCGCTCCAACCGACCCGCGAGGGCGGCCTCCGCCTCCCCGAGCCTCTTCTCCAGCGCCATCCGCGCCCGTTCTTCTCGTTCCACCCGGCCGAGGAGGGCGAGCCGGGCGTTCTCGCTCCGCTCCAGCCGACCCTTCAGATCCGCCTCAAGCTTCCCCAGTCGCTCTTCGACGAAGATCCTCGCCCCTTCGCTCGTCCTGGAGACGGCCGCCACCTCGCTCCGCACCGAATCGACATCGCGCTGCACCATGCGGATGGGCTCCCCCTGGCACCCTATAACCACGACAGCGACGACGGTGACAACCGCCAGGGGAGAACGACTCGTCCCGCTCCTCCTGCACTGTGCACGCATCCCACTCCTCGACGCGCCGCGGGCGACCGTGGACCCTGCCTCTTCAGCAAGCCTCTTCATTTTGGGCTGAGCATGAAATGCGCCCGGCGGTTCCACTTCCAGGCCGATTCATCGTGCCCGAGCACGAATGGCCGTTCCTTCCCGAAGCTGATCGTGTTGACCCGGTTGGCCTCTATCCCGGCGGCTACCAGGAAATCCCTCGTCACCCTGGCTCGCCGCTCCCCGAGCGCCAGGTTATACTCGCTTGAGCCGCGCTCGTCGGAATGGCCCTCGATGGTCACCTTGGCCGCAGGATTCGTCCTGAGCCACAGGACGTTGTCAGCCAACGTCTTCTTGGAATCGTCCCGAATCGCCGCCTGATCGAAATCAAAGAAGATATCCTTAACCGCTGTGAGCTCAGGCGCCTTCGGGGCTTGAGCGACCGCAGAGGCGGGAGGAGGAGATGGCGGTGAATCGACTGCAGGGGCGGCCACAGGGGGGGCAGCTACCGGCTCGGCGGGGGCAGATGGCGACGTGTCACCAGGGGAAGGCTCGGCTCCGGACGGGGTCGCGATCCCGGGAACCGCGCCCACCTCAGCCCCCTGCGCCTGGGGCTCGCTTCCGGGTGCCGCCTCTGTCTCCTTAACCTCTTTAACCGGTGATGTTGTCTCCGGCTTCACCTCGCTTTCTGCGGCCGATGGCGAAGCTCCCGGCATGACGTCGGTCTCTTTCACGCCGGCCCCCGGCGTGACCCCAGCCTCCGCTGGCCCAGGCTCCGGAGCGGTCGGAGCACCTGGCGGCGCTTCGGCGCCCTGGTCAGGCTGCAGCTCGGCCTCTTCGACGCGGCCCTCCTGTGCCGCCTCGGTCTCCTGGGACTGGGCCGCTGTCACCTCCGGGGGTGACTTCTCTTCCGGAGCGGGAACTGTCGGCGGCACGGCGCTCACCGTGGGCGGCGGCGGGAGGGCAGGACCGGGCATCGCGATCGCGCCCTGTGGTCCGATCGCCTTCGGCGTCGTCTCCGCAATCTCCGGCCGCTTGGGACATCCTACCAGAAGGAACGGCACAACAAGCAGTGTGGTGACAAACAAGCCGACCCACGTAGGTTGCTGCCGCTTCATCTCGAATCCCTCCTTGTTCTCCGGGAAATCCCTTCCAGAAGATCCCGCATGCTCGCCACTGAAACCCTCGCCATCTCGCCGGAACGGTGCTCCGGTGGGCCGGCTACGGCGACCAGTCAGCGAGGTAATTTTCCCTTCCATTCTTGGTCAGTCGTCGTTGATTGCTTCCATCGGCACCCATGATGTACAGGTCACGTCGACCGCTCCGCGTCGATGTGAAGAGGATGTGCCGTCCGTCGGGTGACCACGACGGCTCCTCATTATTGCCGGAGTTCGAGGTCAACTGCAACGCGCCCGTCCCGTCGGGATTGATGAGAAGGATATCGAAGTGTCCTTGCAGCCGCCCCACGAATACGACTTTGTCCCCTCGCGGGGACCACCGAGGCGACACGCTGTACTCCCCCACCCCGAAGGTCAGTCGCCGGACATTGGTCCCTTCAACATCCATGACATAGATCTGGGGGGTGCCACCTCGGTCCGAGTTGAAGACGACCTGTCGGCCATTGGGGGAAAACGACGGGGAGACGTTGATATGCGGACCAAGCGTCAGCGGACGGAGCCCGGTCCCGTCGCCGCGGCTGAGAAACAGATTCGTGCCCCTGTCGTTGCTCATCGAGAAGGCCAGCCATTCCCCGTCGGGAGACCAAGCGGGGGCGATGTTCAGTCCCGGGCTCGAAGAGACCTTCTGACGCCGCCCGGTCTCCAGATTGACCACGAAGAGGTCAGGGTTCTGATCCCGATACGAGGTATACGCGATCTTCTTGCCGTCCGGAGACCATCTCGGAGAAAGGTTGATGGAGCGATTGCCTGTGATGAGGACGGGATTATACCCGTCGTAGTCCATCACATAGATCTCTTTGGCGCCGTCCACCGATGACACATGGGCGATCCGCGAGGAGGCGATCCCCTTCTCTCCGGTGAGCCGGAAGACGATCTCGTCCGTCAGGCGGTGCACCATCGTCCGCAATGTCCGCTGATCTCCGACGTACCGTTTTGCCGAGAGCCGTTCCCCCTTCGCCACCTCAAAGAGCTGGCCCTCCAAGAACAGCTCGCTCCCGCGCGAGGAGAGCTTCCCAATCACAAGGGCCTGGACCTTGAGGGAGTTCAATGCCGGCATGATCCCTCGTTCCTGTCCAACGCCGACCTGGGTGGCCTCGAACGGAAGGAAAGACGGCTCGATCACATCGAAGATCCCGGCGTTCTTGAGATCATCGGCCAGGATGCCGCCGGCCTGCGTGCCGAGGTCCTCGCCCTTCACGCCAAACCTGAAGGACGGAAAGCCGACGATGGCGATAGCGATCTTCTGCGCCTCCTTCTTGTAGATGTCTATCGTAAATCTCTCCTCCGCGGACCACGCTGACAATGGGACGAGAACGGCAGCGAGGGTGAGGAGTGAGAGGCCACGGCGCAAGCCACGGAGCGATCGCATTAACTCTTCTCTCCCACAAAGGTAAATCGGAGCTGGAGGTAGAGCGTCTCGGCCCTGAAGAGCGGCGGAAGCGGCGGCAGCGGGATTGAGAAGCGTAGGGCGCGAAGGGCCGAATCGTCGAGGGCGCGGTCACCCGACGAGGCATCAACAGCCAGGTCCCGAACCTGGCCGGAGCGAAGAATTCTCAGGGAGACATTGACGCTGGCGGTTGTGCCCTGCCCCATCTTTGGAGGGGTCCAGTTCCCGGTGATCTTATTCTGGATCAGGACAAAGTAGTAGGCCAGGGCAGGATCGGTGTTCCCCACAGTCACCCCGGTCTCCGCGGCCATCCCGAGCCCTTGAGCGGCAGCCGCCCCCTCCTGAGCCCCGAGCGTTGCTGCAGGTGCTGCAGGCTTTATTCCCCTGGCATCCGATCGCGACGCTCGGGCTCCGGTGGACGCCACCTTCGGAGGAGTGATGACCGGCGGCGTGATCACCGGCCTGGCGATATCCGGAGGAGCATCAACCCGAGGGGCGATCACGGTGAGAGGATTGACGGGAGCCAGGGGCGGTGGAGGAGCGGCACCGCGCACATGAGCAGGCCTGATGACCGCCAACGATGGCGGCGGCGCGACGGTGGGCGGAACAATCGGTACGACGGGCGGAGTGATGACGGGGGCAGGCCTCGCCGGGGCGACAATCGGAGGAGGCGTCGATGCGACGGGGGCGGGAGGCCGCCGATCCGGGGCCGCCCGCTTGGACGGCAGGGTCATCTCATCCGTGCGCGCCGGAGACGGCTGAGATCGTACCGCCGCCTGCGGCACGACGGGCCTTGGGCCCGACGGCAACGTCAGGACCTCCCGCGGTTGGACGGCAGGCGGAGGCGGAGCGGATGCCTTTGCCTGTGCCGCCGCGACCTTCGGTCCCGATGCGGGAGAAAGACTCGACGGTGGCTGGCTCCCTCCGCCCGGTAGGGCCACCAGCGTCACTTCGTACGTGACCGGCAACTTGAACGGCTTGACCCGCAACCACTGCGGGGCAAACACCACCGCGATGGCCATCAGCCCATGAAAGAGGAAGGAGAGTCCGACCGGGTACGTCACCTCCGCCAGGGGAAATCGCCGCCCCATCGCCGCCAGCATCCCGCTATCGCTCCTCACCCTTGGAAAGAAGCGGTTCGGTCACCATACCCAGCCGCTCGATGCCGGCCTTCTTGACTGCATCCATGACCTTGACGACAACGCCGTAGGCCACACCCTCATCCGCCCGAAGGAAGACGGCGGCCTTGGGATTGCGCTGCCGCAGCCCGGTGAGAACTCGTTCCAATCGCGGGAGCGTCACAGGCTGGTCATCCAGATAGATCCCCCGCTCCTTCGTCACAGTCAGCATCAACCGCTCTTCAGGCCCCACGTTCTTGGTCTCGGTCTTCGGCACCTTGACGTCGATCCCCCTGAGCATCATCGGAGCCGTGATGAGAAAGATGATCAGCAGGACCAGGACCACGTCCACGAACGGTGTGACGTTGATCTCGGAAAGGGCGCTGCCGCCGGGTCGCTGATCCGATCCGACGCCAAACGAGGTCACCGCCATCACCGGCCCCTCGCCAGGATCCGCTCCGCCAAGGTCAGGAACTCCAGACCGAACAGTTCCATCTCCGTGGCCAACCGCCTGGTCCGGTTGACGAAGTAGTTATAGGCAATGACCGCCGGGATGGCGGCGCCCAGCCCGGCCGCCGTCGTGATCAGGGCCTCCGAGATGCCGGGCGCGACCGCGCCAAGGTTCGCGGAGCCCGCCTGACCGATGCTGGCGAACGCGTCCATGATCCCCCACACGGTCCCGAACAGGCCGATGAACGGCGTGACATTGCCTGTGGTGGCCAGGAAGATCAGGTTGCGTTCCTGCTGGGCGATCTCCTTCATGCTGGCGTGGCGGAGTCCCCGGCTGATCAGCTCCAGCGGCTCCTTGTGGATGGCCATCTCGGGCACCGTCGCCCTCGGCTCATTGGCAACCGGCCCCGGGTTGCCGTGGCCGGGGTTTCCCTTCACCAACTGGCTCAGCTCGCGGTATGCCTCCTGAAAGACCCCCACCAGAGGGCTCTTGGCGAATCGCTTCGACTCTTCGAAGGTCGAGTAGAGGTTTTTTGAGGACCGAAACAGCTGAAGGAACCGCTCCGACTCCCGCTGGCCACGGCGGAACATTTTGAGCTTCATAAAGATAAGGGCCCAGCTCACCAAGGAGAAGAAGAGCAGGGTGAGCAGAACCCCTTTGGCAACGATGCCCGACTGGGCGATAAGATTGACAACATTCATCTATAATCTGTCCCTGAAGCTTTTATACCATCATCGCATAGGCTCGTCAAGCCATTTGGCCTGCTGACTCGACAGGAATGAAACGAGCTGATGCGCTCAATCAAGGGCCAGGCCGCTTGCCTTGGCATCAGGTCTTGTGGCATGATGGATCGAACCTGAGGTCGATCAGGGCGGGAGGGATCAAGCGGGGTGAAGATGCGATTGGGGATCCGGGGAAAGGTGATCGCCTCAATGATGGCGACCCTCATCCCATTCCTGGCCCTCAGTCTCTACTGGTCGTATCGCGAGCTGCAAGCCGAACGGGGCATGATCCAGCTCGAGACCCTTCGCTTCGCGTCATCGGGCGCAACGATCGCCGACGAGTTCGTCACCGCGACCGAGCAGGTGCTGATGACCGTCGCCGAGACCCCCGCCGCCAAGGCCGGGGATCGACGGCTGCTCAATCTCCTGGTAAAGAATCTCAGACTGAAGTTTCCCCACTTCCTGAATCTGATTGTAGTGGACGATCGAGGGGACCTGATCGCCTCAGCGATCGATCCCTCTCCAGGGCAGCGGGTTTCCTACGCAGACCGTCACTGGTTCGAAGAGATCTCCCTCACACGCCGCCCAGTGGTGAGTGAGCTGATCACCGGCAGACTCACCGGCCTCATACACGTCGTGATTGCAGATCCCATCCGTGACGCCAACGATCGGTTTCGCGGCGCGGTCGCGGCGCCCATCGACCTGCAGGGGCTTCACAACGCCTTCGGCCGGCTCATGCTCCCGACCGACGCAACGATCGTCGTCCTCGATCGACGCGGCACGGTCCTGCTGCGACTCCCCCCGAAGACGGAATGGATGGGCCGGCGCGTCACCGACCACGCCCTCTTCCAGGAATCAACCAGGAGCGATCGCGGATTCGTCGAGGGCCCCTCGCTGGACGGCACGGATCAGCTCAATGCCTTTGCAGCGACGAGCCGGGCGCCCTGGTCGATCCTGGTCAGCATCCCGCTCTCTCGCGCTCACGCCGGCTTCATGCACAAGATGAGACAGGCCGCCGGCCTCATCGCCGCAGCGCTGACCATCGCTTTCATCCTCGGCACGTTCCTCTCGCGGCGGATCGCCGAGCCGGTCCGGCGCCTGGCCAAGGGGGCCAGGGCGATAGGCGAAGGGCGGCTCGACGCGCGGATCGAGAGAGTCTCCAGCGACGAAATCGGCGAGCTGACCGAGGATTTTAACCGGATGGCCGACAGTCTGCAGACAACGCAGGCACAGCGAGAGCGTCACACGACTCAGCTTGCCACGCTGAACACCATCGCCTCAGCGATGAGTCGTTCGCTCGATCTGGATGAGGTGCTGCGCGAGGCGCTGTCCAAGATGTGTGAGGTCTTCGACGCCGATGCAGGCGCCATCTTCCTGCTTGGGCGCGAAGGACTGCTCCACCTCACACACCATCAAGGGCTCTCGGACCGCCTTGCGGCACGGGCGAAGACCCTGAAGGTCGGCGAGGGGGTACCGGGCCAGATCGCCGAGTTGAAGCAACCTGTGGTCGTCCGGACTGACCAGCAGCCCATGGCCTCTGAGTTCCCGCTTCTCGGTCAAGAGCGGATCGAAACAATCGCCGGCGCCCCGCTGATCGCCGAGGCGGATATCCTCGGGGTGATCGTACTGGCCAGCAAGAGCCCCCGGTCATATTCACCCGACGAGATTGAGCTGCTGGCGACCGTCGGCAAACAGGTGGGGGTGGCGCTGCAGAACGCTCGGCTGCACGAGCAGGTCATGGACGCCAAGACCTACCTGGAGCAGGTAATCGAAAGCTCCCACGACGGTATTATCACCGTCAATCCCGATCTCACGATCAGGACATGGAGCCGGGGCGCGGAGCAAATCCTTGGCTGGCACAGGGAGGAGGTCGTCGGGCGCCCGGCACGTTTTGTCCCTGAGGAGCTGTGGGAGGAGGCAAGAGCCAAGGTCGCGCAGGCGATGGAGAGCAGGCAGACCGTCTACCACGAAACGCTCCGATACCACAAGGATGGCCGCGCCATTGATGTCAGTCTTACCCTTTCTCCGCTGTTGGGGCCTGATCGACAGGTGTTGGGCGCCATGGCCATCCTCAGGGATATCACCGATCGGAGGCGATTTGAGCGGGCCCTGAAGGCCTCCGAGGAGAAATACCGGACCCTATTCGAAAGCGCCAACGATCCGATCTTCCTCATCGATCCCGAGACCGCCGCGATCCTTGACGCGAACCAGCAGGCGGTTGCCACCTCGGGGTACTCGGCCGATGAGCTTCGTCGCATGAGGGTTCCCGATATCCACCCCATAGAAGAGCGGGAGAAGGCAGAAGCCATCGTAAAGGGGGTTCTCGAGCATGGCGCTATTGTCAGCTTCGAGGGGACGAACCTGCGGACTCGGGACGGCCGGCTCATCCCCCTGAGTATCAGCGCTCGCCTGGCGGAGTTCAGCGGGCGCCGGGTCATCATGGGAATCGCGAGGGACATCACGGATCTCCGTCGTGCGGAGGAGGAACGGGCGACGATCCAGCGCCGGCTCCTACAGGCGGAGAAGCTGGCCTCATTGGGGCAACTGGCCGCCGGTGTGGCTCACGAAATCAACAACCCCCTGGCCACGATTGCCGGCTGTGCCGAGGGGCTGTTGGATAGAGCCTCTGACCCGTCACTTCAAGCCCAGCCCGCGTTCCAGGAATTTCCCGATTACCTGTCTGTGATCGAGGAAGAGGCGTATCGATGCAAGGAGATCACCGGGAGTCTCCTCCAGTTCGTTCGCGCCGAGGGCGGCGATCGGGAGCCGACCGACATCAATCATCTTCTGGAGAAATCGTTGGAGCCGACCTCCTACCAACCTCGATTCAACAATCTTGCGCTCCATTTTGAACTCGCCCCTAACCTACCCTATCTTCAGATCAATCAGAATCGGCTACGCCAGGTGTTCCTGGCATTAGCGGTGAATGCGCTGGAGGCCTGCGGTGGAAATGGCCGGCTGACCGTGCGGACACTCAGACGCGCCACTCAGGCGGGCAACGAAGTCGCCATCGAGTTCGAGGATACCGGTCGTGGAATTCCTCCAGAGCTTCTCGGAAGAATCTTCGAGCCGTTCTTCACCACCAAGGGCGAACACCTGGGGACCGGGCTCGGCCTGGCAATCTGTCACAGCATTGTGGCGGAACACGGGGGTCAGATTGAGGTCGAATCCGAGGTTGGGCGTGGAAGTCTGCTTCGGATCACGCTTCCGGTGTCTACAGGGGGCGCGTGAGGAGTCGCGTGTTGCCATCCACCATTCGGGTCCTGGTCGCGGACGATGAAACGAATTTTCGGAAACTCCTGGTCCGAGAACTGGAGCGCCGTGGGTACCAGGCCTGGGCAGCCGAGGACGGTGTCAAGGCCCTTGAGGTTCTCCAACAGCGGGACGTGGACATCGTCCTCCTCGATCTTAAGATGCCAGGTTTGGGCGGAATCGACGTGATGCGCCGCTTGAAGGAGCACCCTGAGCCGCCGGAGGTCATCGTCATGACAGGCTACGCCAGCATCCCGACAGCCATTGAGGCCGTGAAACTGGGGGCGTACGACTATGTGACCAAACCGTGTAAGATCGAAAAACTGGATCTGCTCATCCGGAAGGCGTTTGAGAAGCGACGCCTCGTCGGCGAGAATCTTGTTCTTCGGTCAAGGCTGGAATCCGCACAGGAGGTATCAGAGCTGATCACCGAAAGTCCCAAGATGTTAGAGGTATTGAAGTTGATCAACCGTGCGGCTCCGACCGACTCCTCGGTCCTCATCCTTGGAGAGAGCGGCACCGGCAAGGATCTGCTGGCGAGGGCGATTCACCACCGGTCGCCACGGAAGGACGGCCCGTTCGTCGCAATCCACTGCGGAGGGCTTCAACGGGAGATCCTGGAGAGCGAGCTGTTTGGCCACGAGCGAGGCGCCTTCACGGGCGCCCACGCCACAAAGCCAGGCCTCTTCGAGATGGCCGATAAAGGGACAGTCTTGCTGGACGAGATCGGCGAGATGCCGCTCGACAGCCAGGTGAAGCTGCTCAGGGCCCTTGAGACGCAATCGTTCTACCGCGTCGGGGGGACCCAGCCCCGCCAGGTGGATGTCCGGGTCGTGGCCGCCACCAATAAGGACCTAGCCGAGGCGGTGCGCCAGGGACAGTTCCGACAAGATCTATTCTTCCGAATCAATACGATCACGATTATACTCCCACCCTTGAGGGAGCGACCCGAGGACATCCTGCTGCTTGCCGGGCATTTCCTTGCCGATCACCCCTCACTTTCGCCGATGCAACTCTCGAAGGATGCGGCTCAGGTCCTGACACACTACTCGTGGCCGGGCAATGTCCGGGAACTCAAACACGTGATTCAGCGCGCCCTCATGCTGGCCCCTGGAGAGCTGATCGAGCTGCAGGATTTGCCGTTAGATCTCCAGGCAGGCAGCAAACAAGAGGAATCGGAACCCCGCCGACTTGACGCGAAGGAGCGCAAGCATATCATTGACGTGCTGAAGCAAGTCCGAGGTCAGCGTGGAAAGGCCGCCGCCATCCTCGGCATCGACCCGAAGACCCTGTATCGGAAGGTCCTGACCTACCAGATCCGCCCCGAAGAATACCTCGCCTAGCGCCGATCCGATTAACTGCGCCTAGCAGCCAGGCCCTACCCCGGGGGCACTCCCTGTCCGAGATCCCGGGACGGGCTCCCGGACCGGGACGACGTACCCGGAAACGTACGCCTCGATCGGCCCACTGGGGCCGCGCCTTGCTATGCTCGTTTCTTGGATCGGCAAGGTATCCCCCAATTTATAGCGAATTACTTGGAGGGGCACTGATCGGGATTGCACGACAACCTGCCCGATCAAGAGCATAACCTTCGGGCAATTCGCCCTACTTCGGGACACCGCCCCGGATCCTTTTCGCATGATGACCCCTTTGGAATTCACCACTTCAAAGACGAAGTCCGCTTGGCACTCATTTTGCCCTTAGGAAAGGCATAATAGACGACCTGGGAGAGAGGGATCATGCGGGTCCTACTGGTGGATGACGATTATCACTGCGCGGAACAGGTAAGCTCCCTTGCTCGCAGAGAGGGAATCGAGGTGCGCGTGTTGAACAATCTCACAGAAGCCGTCCGGACCCTCATGGCCGAGGAGTACGATCTCTTGCTGCTCGACATGCATCTCCCCGGCCTTAATGGCGTGACGGCCCTTCCCCTCCTGAACGAGGTCGCCCCTCGCACCCCGGTTATCCTTCTCGCCATGCA
>Ga0214473_10007686_pt1 | contig 12771 bp, 11 predicted proteins | sample RVTome_7_FD_203509 | JGI IMG/M metagenome (GOLD analysis project Ga0214473, IMG submission 203509) | Soil microbial communities from uranium-contaminated site in the Upper Colorado River Basin, Wyoming, United States - RVT98D197 | ecosystem: Environmental > Terrestrial > Soil > Contaminated >... | reverse complement strand
AACAAGCAACCGCAGCGAATGGGGCATTACAAAGAAAAAAAGGAGTTGCCTTTTGGGTAACTCCTTAAATTCTCCTGGTGGGCCATGAAGGGATCGAACCTTCGACCTACTGATTAAGAATTTTTCCCGGCTTCTCGCCCAAAACCCCAAATAATTCGTAACTTTCGAATATCATATTCAAAATTCATGGGAAAAGTCAAGAATATTTTTCCAGATAAAAGAGCATTTGGGAAACTTTTCTTTAGCCAATCTTTATTCGCTTGCTGTTTCTCCTTTGAACTTGACACCTCCCCATGCTCCTTATAGAATTGCTTACCCATTCTAACTTTGTCGGAGTAGAATAAGAGCTTAGAAATTTAGGAAATTATTCTTGGTTTGGGGGCTTCGCATTCATGACGAACAGCATTGTAATGAGGAGAACATTCCAAGAACAACTCCCGCTGTTTTATTCAACAATTCCTTCGCATGTCCTGCCTACAAACGCCACAACGGGTCGCCATCCGTTTCATAGATGGTTCAATTTTGTGGCTGGTTTCTCCCCCGAATTTGTAATTGAATGTATCCGGCAGGCCGGATTAAAAAGCAATGGCTGTATTATTGACCCTTTTGCCGGTTGCGGTACCACGAACGTTGAGGCGAATTTACAAGGTATTAGATCAGTTGGTTTTGAGGCTCATATTTTCTTAGCAGAAATTTGCAGATCAAAACTTCTCGCTGATGCTGACGTGGCGGTCATCCAAGAAATCTATCAAGAGCTTTTAGAAGTCAAACCGCGAGAGAGCGCTTCCCAAAAATACTCTGTACCGGCCCTTACCTTTTTAAAAAAGTTAATCCCTGATCCCCCATTGAGTACGCTCCTTTCAGCCAGAGAAAAGGTTGATGGCTACAAGGGACAAAAATTTACATTCGCCTACACGATTTTATCAAAAGCCCTCGACCTGTGTTCTCATTCTAAAACAGATGGCATATATAAAGCCCCAACATCCAAAAAGAGCTCTTTGGAATACGCTGAATCCCTTCAATCCATTTGCAATGTTATCATCGAGGATTTGAATTTTGCGCATCAAAACAAAATTAGAAATAAAGCCCGTCTCCTTTTCCAATCTTCTGAAGATATGTCGGACATTAAAAATGATATGTGCGATTTGCTAATTACCTCTCCGCCCTATTTAAATAATTTCGATTATGCCGAAATGACACGCATGTACCTCTATTTTTGGTTGCATGCGGCAGATTGGGGGGAGATAACAGATAAAATTCGCAGTAAGTTGATCGTCAATACTACTACAGCCTTGAAGGGCCAGAAAGATAAAATTGGAGTTTATAGGGCAAAAACTCCAAGTTGTGTCCACGAGGAGCTTGATAATTACCAAAAGGTGCTCCGGGAAAATCGCAAAGTGAAAGCAGGAAAGAAGGAATATGATTTTTTGATTTACCCTTATTTTTCGCAAATGACAAGTGTTTTAAATAGTGCCCATTCGAAATTAAAACCCCAGGCCCCGGCCCATATAATCGTCTCGGACGCTGCCCTTTATGGCGTCCATATTCAGACAGAGAAGATTTTGGGTGCGATTATGGAGGATATTGGCTTTATGAAGGTCAGTATTAAAAAACTACGAGAGCGAGGTACGCGATGGATTCTTAATAAAAGAGAAGGCTCTAAAGAAGGATTGGGTGAATTTCAAATTACGGCTTATGCGGGCCCAAAAAGGAAAAGGGTAAATCATGAACTCTGATCCCGAAGAATATGAATCGCTATACAACATAGCCAAAACGGAAATCCAGAGGCTGATTAAAATTTATCTGAGACTTGTAGAGAATACGAATAACCTTGATAACGTTACGGTCAAATCGCTTTCCTCGCCCGAGACAATTGTAATTTTATTAGCGGGAATCGGCAGCAATTTGGATCCAAGAAAGGCTGATCCAATAAGAGCTGTTAAAGAATGGGAAAGGCGGCGCGCGATCCCATTTGATATTGAAACGAGTGTTACTACCGGGGTCTATTTTAAACTTCGGGAAATTTCAGAAATCTATTGGGATGAACTCACAAAAGAGACAAAGAATTTTTCGAAGATTGACTCGGAGTACATAAAAAACAATCCTCAATATCTGCCATTTTTACAGCATGTATGCGGCATATTTAGTAAATCGAAGCTGAAAGAAATTGTGGGCTCGGTCAACGATGTGCAAATATCCGCACCAGCAGCCAAGCGTCTTGCAGAATGCATATCGGAAAGAGTTGATCCGCGAAATATCCGAAAAGGGGAAATTTTGACCCGCCTTGGTGGAACACTCGAAGGGATAGTGCGAGATTTAGTAGGCCGGATACTTCTTGAAAGCGTAGTCGCGAATGCTCTTGAAGCTGAAGGATTGCCATTTGAAAGAGAGGAGGAGTACGAGACCTTAAAGGGCGTGGTATATGATTTCCGCGCCGACTTTGTCCTGCCCAATTCAAAGAAACCACGAGTGTTCATCGAAGTCCGGAAATCCTCAAGCCGCCATGCTTCCCTTTATGCCAAAGACAAGATGTTTTCAGCCATAAACTGGAAAGGGGAAAACAGAGATCTTTTAGGGGTTTTGGTCGTTGATGGGCAATGGACGAGCGCAACACTTAACATTATGTCTAAAGTCTTCGATTATGTTATTCCTATAAGTGGCTCCCCGAAACTCGCCAAAATATTGTCTGCCTATATTAGTGGCGACCGATCAAGATTGAAGTGGCTTATTGATTTCCGGATTTCTGAAAATCCGGAAGCGATATAATAAGCCTTATCCACGTGCAAGAGGCGGTGGAGCGACATGGGTACACCCAGCGGGTGGTAGCGGATTTTCTCGGCCCGCACTTTACGTCAGTAAGCAGGATCATGAATCATAGAAGTAAAATGCAAAGAAAATAGACCCTAGCTGCTATATGGCATCATGGTCTTCCTGCTGTGCAACTGGAAAATCCCCTATTCGGAATGCCTGAAGAAGCTCGACCTCCTGAAGGTGTGGAACGTCCAGGTCTGCGACTGCTATTTCGACAACCAGATAAGGAACATCCAGCCCGTTTATTGGTCAAGCCCCAGATAGACGACTTCAACCGCAGGTGCAGGAAGCACAACCAGCTGGTGAACTTCAGGATGGACCCGGAATGCAAATAGGTTCCTATTGAATTATTGAATTATTGCCTTGACAACCAAACCATTTCTTGATACTCAGAATGCGGATAGAGACCAGCCAAATCGACCCCAACCTTCGAAAGGAGGTAGGATTCATGCCAGACCGCTCCCGCCTTGTAAAAATGCGCATACAAAATCTTGGGTGTATCGGGCCAGAAGGTTGCGAGGTTGCCCTCGACAACATTATCTGCCTTGTGGGGCCAAATAACTGCGGGAAAACAACTATTTTGAGGGCATATGAACTCGCAGTGGGCACTGCAAGTTTCAATTCTCAAGACGATTTATGCAAAAGGTCCAATGGGTTACCGGCATCGGTCGAGATTTGGGTCCATATACCAAGAGGGACGGAAAACATCGCAGAAAAATGGAAGGTAGAGGAAAAGGGTCTATTACTAGTTCGGAGCAAATGGGAATGGAGCCCCGAAAGTAATTATGCGAAGGTGCGCTCGACCTGGAGCCCAGAGATTAATGAATATTCAATTGATGATAAGGCTAGCGGCCTTGATAATGTTTTTTCTAGCCGTTTGCCGGTGCCGTTTAGGATTGGGTCTTTGGAAGATCCAGAAGAAGAGCATAGAAAGCTGCTTACACTCGTTCTTCAACCTATTGCAGACAAGTTGCGGCAACACATCGCAGATGAACAATCCGACTTGAGGAAGGCTATCGCACAGATAGCGACACTGGCGCAAAGCCCCGTTGAAGAAGAAAAAGGGCGATTGGAAACCCTGAAGAAGGACCTTAACCAGCATCATAATGCAATCTTCCCGGACCTACAGATTGACTTTGATATAGGAATTGGTGAAATCGAGATAAATCCGATACAATTGCTGCTTAAGAACTCGCGGCTGAAGTTTCGGGAATGGGAGGACGAAGTCCTGTGGTCGCAACAGGGAACAGGTTCACAGAGAGCCTTGTTTTGGACTATCCTCCAAGTCCGTTCCCGGCTAAAGACACTGGCGGACCTGTTGGACGATAACAAGAAGGCGATTGTAGAATGCGAAAAGAAAATCAAGAAACTCCAAAAGGATGCTGATGGAGCCAAGAAACAGGAAACAAAGGAGAGCAAGCAGGCAGAAATCGTTGGATTGAAAAAGGAGATAGAGTCCTTATTCGCGCTCGACCCTGAGAAACAGATAGCGGGGCAAAAAGGGGACCTGGCTTTGCCAGGCTACATGCTCCTGATTGATGAACCTGAGATTGCCTTACATCCCAATGCAATCCGTGCTGCAAGCAGTTACCTTTATGGACTGGCCGAAGATAACACCTGGCAGATTATGCTTGCTACGCATTCACCACTTTTTATAGACCCACTACATGACCACACTACTATAATTAGGCTGGATCGGACCTGCGCAAACCCATCGCCAAGACCTTATCGGAGTTCTTCGGTAACCTTTTCGAACGATGACAAAGAGAACCTTAAAATGCTCAACCGTTTCGATCAAGGCTTAGCAGAAATGTTTTTTGGGCAAATGCCTTTTCTTGTCGAGGGAGATACGGAATATTCTGCGTTCGAAGTGCTTCTAAATAAATACCCGGAGAATTTTCCTCTTTCAAAAAAACCGGTTCTCGTGAGGGCACATGGAAAGTTCCCTTTTTTACTTATTATGAAAATTCTTTCGGAATTCAAAGTTCCCTTCGCAATTCTTCATGATGCGGATTCACCTTATAGAAAGGACGGTTCGCATAATGGAGCATGGAAAGCAAATGAGCAGATAAGTTCTATAATAGATGAGATTAGAAGTAAAGGAATCCGGGTAGTGCATCGTATCTCAATTCCCAATTTCGAGTGGGCACATCTGCCGATATCCATTGGCACTGATGGATTTGCTGAAGATGCTGATTCAAAGGATAAACCCTGGGTGGTTTTCGATAAGGTTCGTAGAGAAGAGGCTGTTGAAGCTTCTATCCTTGGAATATTGAGCGATATTGTCAATCCAGAAGCTGAAGAGCAGCCATTCAGTGGTCCGTTTATGTGCGGTTTGCTAGAGCGGGTTCAGGAATGGGCAAAAAGGAACTGCCCAGAAGATAAGAGATTCATAATTTCTAAGTAAACTAACTTGGTAAATTCAACGCATTGTTAACGATCATGGATTGGATGACCTTCAGGCACCTTTTGCTATTGGTGAGCGCATGTCCCGAAGGTCGAGCCTATGGGAGACATGTTAGCCACTTATTCCTCTAACTGCACGAGCCCATCCCATGAAGCTATCCAGCTCATAATGATTGGCGCCTGCAACATTAAACAGAACCAGCCATGCCCGATCTCTATTCAGTTTGTCGCAAGTCCAGATAGCCAAAACCGATACATCAAAAATAGGGTCTATATGCAGAATGGGACCTGCTTTGACACGATTGACAAGGGACACCGCCTCCTCAAGAGTAGGTAGCCGCCAGTCCTTGTATCCAAGAAATCTGTTTGCGTTTAGTTGTTTTATATATTCTTCAGCTTCCATAAATGATTTCGTGGCGAAAATTGATCCCCTTGTCTGCCACATTAATCCGGATGCCAAATCTATAGCTGCTTGTCCTTCATGGTGGATGACAAATTTATTCTTGAATTCCTGCCCTGTAGGGTTCCTCCATATCGTCGGATTATGTCCCATGCTGTAAAAGTTATATTTATAAATCATATCCCTGACGTTCTCTTCGGACAGGTTTTCGACTGGGGTTGAGCGGAATACTGGCTTGTGGATAACCATTGGACTTTTCGGCGATTCAATAAGGAATCGTTGCCCCAAAAAATAGACTGGAATTAGGATTAAAAGTCCAGAAATTATCGATTTGGCAAGAACCCGTTTTTTGGAGAGCCCTTTTTTATTAAAATACTGGAATATGGCAAAAAGCAGCGCAATTAAAGTTATCCCTCCCCATATGCAACTCGTATTCCAGTCAGTGAATTTCATTTTCGGCTCTCCCGATTATAAGCAGTACCAGTTGGTGAATTTCCCGATGGACCCGGAGACCTAATTATTCTCCCTTATTGTTATTGCCTCCTCAACCCATTTTGCAAAATTCTCCTTGATGTGGTTGTATACGTTTGTGCTTGTGGAAAAGGGAGGGTCATATGCCTTGACTATGCTGGACATATCTTTCCCGCTGACGGTAAAGCCGGCAAACGGATTCCCGCCTTTTGTGGATTGATTCTCCGCCTTATCCTTCAGGTTGTGGACGTATATCCCGAGAAGACCTTTTTTGTCGTCCCATGCCTTCTTTATTTCATAATTGATCCATTTTCTCTCTGCCGTACTCGTCCCTATTGGAACGACTGCGCATGACTTGCCGTCCAGCTGGCCGTTAATCCATCTCTTGATCGCCTCATCCCCGCCTCTTGTGATTTGTTCCCAGTCATTGTCCGATGCTGGCCGGTTCCCCTCTATCACCCCCATATTCCTTACCTGACCGGCACGCCAATTGTCGGGCTTGTAGTGGAAGCTGTAAAATACCCTTCGAGTCATTTCACTTACCTCCTTTTTATGAGATTTTTACTAACATCACGATTACGATGGCAGCGAACAGGGTCCCGTGGAATGCAACGGGGGTCTTTGAAAAGAATACCTTCCTATACTTGCAGCTCTCCTTGGTGATGACAGATATGTCCATGCAGAAATCTATCTTGGATTCCTCCATGAGCCGGACCTTGTCATAAAGGGCGCGGAATAGCCTTTCCTGGCAGAGGAAATATGCGTCCAGGAACCAGAAGATTATGAGAGGGAGATAGGCGAGCATTACGAAGGCATGGTTCTTGTTATGGGCCGAGAGGGCCAGCAGGGCGGATATGAGGATGACGGACCATCCCTTTAGGAGAAATGAGTTCTGGAAAAGCCTGTTCACAACCCCCTGTATCATTTCGAGGTGCGAACGCTTATTCTCCATTATGGTATTTTTGTACATCCAAAATCAAATTTAGTCAATAGAAAAAAGGCTTACTTTCTCCAGGAAATAAGAGGCCCGCCCCCAGATGAGGTTGGGCCTCGAAAAGGGTTCAATAAAGAGATAGGTAGTAGCGGTACAACCTGGTTCCTACCTGATTGTCCCTCCCTGCAATGTTCCACCGCTGAGAGTAGTGCCGGAACGGACCTTCTTCACACACCTTGCTTCCATCCGGTCTTTCTTTTCCTTGCAGCTCACGATGACGTTATCCCCGACCGCCAGCTTATCCAGCGGGACGCAATCCTTCCCGCCTTCGTGCTTCAGAAAGAACTCCATGGGACCTTCTTTGGTCTGCATGGCAATCAGGTCGGGCTTTTCGATTTTCGTTATTTTCCCCATATACTCCAAAAGTTTGGCCTGCGCTTTGGAATCCTGGGCTTGCGCCGTAGCGGTGAGAACAACACAAAAAGCGATGGCCACAATGACGGCTAATGCCTTTTTCATCTGATATGACCTCCGTTGTGTATCCGGCGGTAAAGCCTCCGCCTGTCAAAGGATGGGACGCATCCCTGAAAAGGGAGGGATGTGCCCCTTGGCCGAATCTTATCCAGGATACTTTCTGGGATCGTTGCCGTAGGTCCTTTCTTCCTGAATCTTGCCGTTCATTCCGTGGACCTTCACCTGGGAGTTCGGGGTGTTTCTGCCCCTTTCGAACGCGGTTTGAGAAGCATCGGCCTTGGTGTCATGGGAGCTTGATGCCCTTTCCGAACCCTCTTTCCTGATTTTCCAGCTATCATCACTTTTGTCATGAACTACGTGAAGAACCCTCCTTTTTGCCATTCCGTTTTCTCCTTGTTGAAGCTGAGCCCGGCGCCCTGGAAGGCGCAGGGGTAGGGGTTGATTTTTGGAATTTGCCGGAAATACAAGCTGATATGGCAGGAGCTATGGTGGAGCAATCGGCGGCATGCACTTCACCCCCCTTCGTGTGGATTTGGGGTTGCAGCCTCGCCACCGCCGATTTTGCTTGACACGGGATTTCAGGTAAGATAGAAATAATAACCCATCATCAAGGTAGCAGGGGGCAGTGGATCGACCGCGAGCCCCACAAAAAAGCCCAGGTTGCCGCCGCTAACGGCTCCCTGGGCTTTTCCTTTCATATGTCGGTCAGGTACTCGTTGCCGGGCACCTCCGAAAAAACCACTATATGGCGCATCTTGGAAATCAAATACCACAATATATAGTTTTTGTCAAGAGGTTTTTTGGACTTCGGCTTGGTTAAACCCTTGAAAATTTCGGCCAGCCAAAAATCCCCAACCGGCATCTTTCAGAAAGAATATAACCCCTCTCGCCCAATGCTTTATCACGGCAGCTTCTTGAGAGGCAGCCTTCCTTCCCTCCCATCAGAGATATTCGCATCACAACCCCGAATCCCTGAGGGGTGCCGTGGATATCCTGGACGGCAATAACGGAGGGCCTAGGCGCATTCCGGGCGCGCAAAAAAAAAGGAGTTACCGATAATCGGTAACTCCTGGAATTGATTGGTGGGCCATGAAGGGATCGAACCTTCGACCTACTGATTAAGAGTCAGTTGCTCTACCAATTGAGCTAATGGCCCACATCAAGTAGGGGCGACCGCCGGTCGCCCCTACGCCAGGGAACATGGAAAAAATTTGTTGCCATTTTGCCTGAACCATTTCATCCGTCAGGCCTAAAGTTGATATAAGGAATTTACCAAGAGAATTTAATTAGCATCTTTCCTTGAGGTTGTCAAGGCTGCCACGGGTCGGCAGGGGGTTAAAACGCCAAATCCAGCTCCGCGCGCAGCTTCTGTTCGAATTCTCCCAAGCAATCGTTGCAGAAAAGCGTGACTCCGGGGTTGCCATAATATTGGATGGCCAGGTCCCCCCCAAAGGGACGCCTCTGCCCGCACTTGATGCAATAAAATTCAGACTTGGGAGTGAAGGTAGAGCTGATGATCTGTTCCCGGATGTTCCGGGCATAGACGACAGTGTTTAGAAGCTGACGTTTATCAATCTTCATGACACCCACTCGTAGCTCGGATTTAAGGGGCTTCTTCTTCCTCCTGTTCCTCCAGCATGATATTGCCGATAACCTCTTGGAATTCGAGCCACTCCTCTTTTGTGAACAGCAGGGTCACGCCGCGGTCGGTCATGCTCAAGGTGATATTGTCTTTTTCGGCATCCACCCAAACTTCGAATTTTTCATCGCTGTACACCAATGAGACCGCCGGTGTTTCCATCCCCGCGCTCCTCCCGCCTGAAAGGCAAACCCTTTTCCGTCGAATGGGTCATCGCGGCGTCGCCGCCCGCGAATCCCGTCCCGCTATAGCAGGAGAAATAATCCCCCTTTCCCCCTTTAGGAGACGGGGGTTGGGGGGATTTAAATGTCATTTTTGATTTTCTCGTGAAAAGTCGTCACTCCGGTGGAAACCGGAGTCCAGACGTCGTCCCGGCGAAAGCCGGGAGCCATTCTAGAGGCTGGATCCCGGTTTCCACCGGGAACCCTGGATTCCGGCGCCTGCCCCGGACCCGATCAGGGGTTCGCCGGAATGACGGGAATACCTCTTTTCAGACTTTTTACGAGATCATCATCTTTTAATGAATATAAAAAATACCTCTTTTCTCCTTGATAGTCAAGAAAATTGGCACTCCATTGGCCGAACCTTATCGCAGGAAGATTACAACTTCTTGATTGCGGCCGTGGCTTTTCGCCGGGACTTGGAAAGTCGGCGGGAAGGTCCCTTCTTGGTCGGAGCGATGGATCGATCGGCGGATAGGGGTTCGTTCTCGTTCCCCTTCATGTCATAGAACCGGACCATCTCCATTCTTTCGGCGAAATCGGAGACCGGGATGGAGATCGCGCCTTTCTTCTCGGCGAAGAGCGCTACATCCCGGTCTGATGTCACCACTGTGACCCCTCCTCTTTTTTCTGCGGCGAGGCGTTTGAGAACGTCGTCTGCCTTCTCACCGGGTTTTGAAAAAATTACTTGGATTCCCCGGGAATGTTCCCGATGCCCGCCCCCTGTTCCCTGCGGCCCGCCGTCGAACACCACGGTGATGGCATGGCCTTTCAAGCGCTTGTAATGAGCCAGGCGCTCGATCAGCCCCTCGCGGGCCTTCCGGAGCTCCATCTGCTCAAGCCTGCGCAATTCCGGGGATTGCTTGATGAAGTTATAGCCGTCAATGGCGAGGAGCATAAAGAGTGCCTAAAGTCAAAAAAAGGCAAACAATCAGATGGATAAGAATTTATCGGAGGATTTCGATCTTTGTCAAGACAATAAGTTTAGAGGGCCCAGGGTGTCTAGGGGCCGAGGGTTCAAGGGAGGGAAAATGTTGAGTGCTGAGCTTTAACGCCTAACGACTGGCGACTTACGACTTACGTCCTACGCTTAACCCCTTACGACTTGCGACTAACGACTTACGACTTGCGCCTTGTTCAAAAAGGCAATTGTGAAGGTTGGAACGTTCTGTTATACTCTTTCCTAATTCCCGTCCTTTCCCCGCTGAAAAGCGGAAAGCAAAAAGGATCGATTCAAAATTCTTCTCTAAGGAGAACAAAACATGAGTCCCAAGAGAACGCCTGGAACCCCTGTCCCACCCGTGCGCAGCGCCATGGGGATCATTTTTTTCATTGGGGTTTTGCTCGTGCTCATGCTCCTCTGGCGGGGCATTGAGGTCGTTACCGACTGGTACTGGTTCCAGGAGGTGGGCTACGAGAATGTTTTCACAGTCACCTTTTTCACCCAGATGAAAATGGCCGCTCTCTTTGGCGCCGCCTTCTTCGTCATCTTCTACCTGAACCTTTTCCTGGCCAGCCGGTTTTCCTCCCGGGGCTACTGGGTGGATGAAGACGACCTGATCCACATTCCTCCCTGGGAAGCAGGCAACCAGCCCCTCGGGCCTCTGATTTTTTTCGGTTCCCTTCTTTTCAGCCTGTTCGCCGCCCTTCGGGGATCGGCTCACTGGGAAATCTTCTTGCGGTATTTTCAGGGCACGGCTTTCGGCATCTCCGACCCCCTTTTCAACAGGGACATCGGCTTTTACGTCTTTCAATTTCCTTTCCTGCAGCATCTCTACGGCTGGCTGATGACGGTCCTGATCTTGACGACTCTGGCCACGGCCTTGGTCTATTTTATCCGCCGGTGCTTCCAGTTTACCCCCCCGCGAACCGTGCGGGTGACCCCGGCAGCCCGGATTCATCTGGCCATATTAATCGCGGCTTTATTTTTTGTGGGCACAGGGGGAGCCTGGCTGGAGCTCAATGAATTGCTCTTTACCAAGCGCGGAGTGGTCTTCGGGCCCGGTTACACGGATGTGACCACCCAGTTGTGGATTTTAAAATTACTGATGGGGGTCACCGTTTTTTGCGGGTTGGCCATTCTCTCCCTGGTGGTCCGTAATGCCTGGCGGCTCCCGGCTGTGGGAGTGGCGGCTTTTCTGGCCGTGCTCATCCTGGGAATGGGGATTTATCCGGGCGTGGTCCAGAGATTCATCGTCGTGCCCAACGAAATCGTCCTGGAGAAACCCTTTCTCGAACGGAACATCAAATACACCCGGCTGGCCTACCGGCTGGACTCGATCAAAGACCAGGAATTTCCGGCCGAAGAGAGCCTGTCCCGGGAAGCCCTGCGGCGCAATGACCTGACCATTAAGAACATCCGCCTGTGGGATCATGCCCCCCTTCTCTCTACGTACGGCCAGTTGCAGGAGATTCGCACCTATTACAAATTTATCGATGTGGACAACGACCGCTACACGGTGAACGGCGAGTATCGCCAGGTCATGCTTTCCCCCCGCGAGCTTTCGTACCGGGCCTTACCCGCGCGCACCTGGGTCAACGAACACCTGAATTACACCCACGGCTATGGGGCCGTCCTGGGCCCGGTGAACCGGATCTCCCGCGAAGGATTGCCGGAATTTTTCATTAAAGACATCCCGCCGGTCTCCTCCGCGAACATCAAGATCTCCCGGCCGGAGATTTACTACGGGGAGACTTCCAACGAGTACGTCTTCGTCCGGACCAAGCGTCCGGAGTTTGACTACCCGGTCGGTGACAAGAACGTTTACGCCCGGTACGAGGGCAAGGGCGGTGTGCCCCTCTCCTTCTGGAAAAAGTTGATCTTCGCCGCCCGGTTCGGGTCTTTCACCATCCTCCTCTCCGATGACATCACCGCTGAAAGCCGGGTCATGTTTTACCGTAAGATCAACGAGCGGGTCGCCCGGGTCGCGCCTTTTGTGCGGTTGGACCCGGACGCCTACCTGGTGATCTCTCCGGAAGGCCGCCTTTTATGGTTCTTGGACGGCTATACGGTGACCGACCATTTCCCCTATTCCGAACCGATCAGCGAGCTGGGGAATTACATCCGCAACTCCGTCAAAGCCGTCGTGGACGCCTATGATGGGACGGTGAAACTTTATATCAGCGACCCCACGGACCCCATCATCCAAACCTATGCCAAGATATTTCCGGGCGTTCTCAGACCCCTGGAGGAGATGCCCGCAGAGCTGCGCGCTCATATTCGCTATCCACCGGGGATGATCAACATCCAGGCCCGGATGTACAGCACCTACCACATGCAGAATGCCCAGGTCTTTTACAACAAAGAAGACCTCTGGTCCATTCCACGGAAGTTCGGGACGGGCGGGGACCGAGAAATGGAGCCTTACTATACGATCATGAGGCTGCCCGACGGGAAGAAAGAGGAGTTCGTTCT
>Ga0214473_10007685_pt1 | contig 12771 bp, 11 predicted proteins | sample RVTome_7_FD_203509 | JGI IMG/M metagenome (GOLD analysis project Ga0214473, IMG submission 203509) | Soil microbial communities from uranium-contaminated site in the Upper Colorado River Basin, Wyoming, United States - RVT98D197 | ecosystem: Environmental > Terrestrial > Soil > Contaminated >... | reverse complement strand
GAGGCTGTTCGTCACCGCTTCGGGGGCGCCGGCGAAGAGGCCGCGGACCTTGACCCGCTTTTCCTGGTAGACGACGGCCTCCTCGTCGAGAAGCGCCCCGATCGTCTCGGCGTTCTTGTAGCGGTAGAGGCGGTCGGCCAGGCGCTCGTCGTTCTCCCCCACGCCCGCGGCGAAGGCGAGAATGCGGTCATCGGAGGGCGGGTAGACGCGGGCCAGGCTTCCGGCCGGGGCGGCGCCGTCCTGTCCCGCACGGCTCGTCCAGATGCGGTAGGCCTGGCTCACGGGGGCGCGCGAACGGCCCCGGACCTGGCCGTCGGGCAGGACGGCGAAATCGCCTTTGAGGCCCCAGGGACAATAGTGGACCAGGGTGACCCTGACGTCTTCGGGGCACACGATCCGGCCGATGACGGTCCTTTCGTCGCGGCGGGACCATTCGATCGTCAGCGCCATCCGGCGCGGCGAGGGCTTCATGAGGATGGGCGTCGCCCGGCCCAGCTTGAGCGGCAGGCCGAGGTCGAACCGCGTCCGGGCATAAAGTCCGTCGGGGGAATGGGCGCCGACCTCCGAAACGAGGTAATAAAGGTCCGCCCCTTCGGCGGCCTCCCCTTCCCGCTCGACCCTCAGGACGAACGCGAAGGCGGAGTCCCCGGTCGGAGCAAAGGCGAGGCCCGGCCATCCGGCCGCGTCCAGAGCCCCGATGTACGTGCCCGTCCACGGATAGAAGATCTCCGGCGAAAGAGGGCCGGCCGCCATGACAAGGAGGCCAAGGAGGATAAGCGTTTTCTTCATCATTCCGGGGATCCCTGACCGCGGCCTCCCCATGTCTACTTTATGGGAAAAAAACGTCCAAATCAAGATGACGGGGGTGCTTTTCCGTTCCGACTATGATAAAGTAACACTTCTTGATCCGGGTGGAGGGACCCATGGACTTCCGGCTCTATTTCCGATCTCGCCAGGGCGAGATGGTCCACCTTCTCAAGCAGCTGGTGACGCTCGAATCCCCGACCCAGGACAAGAAGGCCGTCGATGCATGCGCGTCCTACGTCGCCAAGGAGCTCAAAAAGGTCGGATGCAAGGTCACGACGCATCCGCAGAAGGACACCGGCGACATCGTGGTCGCCGAGTTCGCGCCGGGCAAGGTCAAGGACGCCGATGACGAGATCCTCGTCCTGACCCACGTCGATACCGTTTGGCCGGTCGGCAAGATCGCCAAGATGCCTTTCTATGTTCAGGGCGACCGGCTCTACGGGCCCGGCGTCCTGGACATGAAAGCCGGCATCGTCATGCTCCTGGCCGCCCTGCGGGCCCTTCACGGGCTCAACGTCAAGCCGCAAAAGAGGATCACCGTTCTCGTCAATCCGGCCGAGGAGACCGGAAGCGACGGGTCAACGGATCTCATCCGCAAGCTGGCCCGCAAGGCCTCGCTCGTCCTCTGCCTCGAACCGGCCCTTCCCGGCGGGGCCCTGAAGCTCGAGCGGAAGGGACGCCTCGTCGTCCGCATGGACGTTCGGGGCCGGTCGGCCCACGGCGGAACGCCGCAAAAAGGCATCAGCGCCGTCGAAGAGCTGGTCACCCAGATCGGCCGCTTCAGGCGCCTGAGGACCGGCGAAACGACCGTCAATGTCGGCCTCGTCGGGGGCGGCGAGAAGGCCAATGTCGTCGCCGAGAGCGCCTGGGCTGTGCTCGACGTCCGTTTCTGGAAGGCCGCGGACCGCGAGCGCGTCCTCAAGATCCTCCGCGAGTCGGTCCCGGCGCTGAACGGCGCCCGGATCAAGATCACCGTCGAGAGCACGACGCCCCCGATGGAAAAGACCAAGGCCTCGGACAAGCTCTTCGTCAGGGCCCAGGAGATCGCCGGCGGGCTCGGATTGACGCTCAAGGCCGGCAAGACGGGCGGGGGCTCGGACGCCTCTATCGCGGCGGGCCAGGGCGTCCCGGCCCTCGACGGGCTCGGCCCGGACGGAGACGGCCTCCATGCCGAGACCGAGCACCTCCTGGTGTCGTCCTTCGTGGAGCGGACCGCGCTATTGACCGAGCTGCTCAAATCGCTATGATCGCTCTGTCCTTTATTATTAACATACCAAGGAGCCTATCGTGATCAAGAAGTACTACCTTCTCTCCCCCGGCCCCACCCCGGTCCCCGAGCGGGCCCTGTCGGCGGCGGCCGAACCCATCATCCATCACCGGACGGCCGAATTCTCGGCCATCTTCATGGAGGTCACCGAAGGCATCAAACAGGTTTTCGGCACCAAGGAAGACGTCTACATCCTGACGTCTTCCGGGACCGGAGCCATGGAAACCGCCGTCGTCAACCTCCTGAGCCCGGGCGACAAGGTCCTGACGATCAACGGCGGCAAGTTCGGCGAGCGCTGGGGCAACATCTGCAAGGCCTACGGCGTCGCCTATAAGGAGATCGTCCTCGACCCGTGGGGCAAGGACTTCACCAAGGAAGAGCTCGAAGCCGAGCTCAAGGCCATGCCCGACTGCAAAGCCGTCTTCGCCACCCTCTCCGAGACCTCCTCGGGCGCCATGTTCGACATCCAGGGCTTCGGCGAGGTCGTCGCCAAGACGCCCGCCCTCCTCGTCGTCGACGGCATCTCGGGCGCGGGCGTCACGCCCTGCCCGATGGACGAGTGGAAGCTCGACGTCCTCCTGTCCGGCTCTCAGAAGTCGTTCATGATCCCGCCCGGCCTGGCCTTTATCGGCCTGAGCCAGAAGGCGTGGGCCGCGGCCGGGAGCGCCAAGCTGCCGAAGTTCTACTTCGACCTCAAGAAGGCCAAGAAGAATTTGGTCGACAAGACGACACCCTGGACGCCCGGCGTGTCGCTCATCATCCAGCAGAAGCACGCCCTCGACATCATCAAAAAGATGGGCCTCGGCGGCCTCTACGACCACCATCGCATCCTCGCTGAGGCGACCCGGGCCGGTGTCAAGGCCCTCGGCCTGGAGCTCCTGTCGCATCGGCCGGGCAACGTCCTGACCTGCTGCAAGGTGCCGGAAGGCATCGACGGCGGCAAGCTCGTCAAGACGATGCAGGGCAAGTACATGGCCTACATCGCCGGCGGCCAGGAACCTTACAAGGGGAAGATCTTCCGCATCGCCCATCTCGGCTATATGGGCGGCTTCGACATCATCACCGCCCTGTCGGCCCTCGAGATGACTCTCATGGACCTCGGCTACAATTTCCAGGCCGGCGCCGGCATCTCGGCGGCCCAGACCGTCCTCAAGGAGAATTGGCAATGACGAAGATCCTCATCGCCGACGGCATGGACAAGGCGGCCCTCGAGCTGCTCAAGGCCGTCCCCGGTTTCGAAGTCACCGTCAACAAGGGCATGAGCGAGGCCGACCTCGTCCAGATCGTCCCCGGTTACAGCGCCATCGTCGTGCGCAGCGCCTCGCGGATCACCCGGCCGGTCATCGAAGCGGGCCAGGACCTCAAGGTCCTCGTCCGGGCCGGCATCGGGCTCGACAACATCGACCGGGACGCCGCCAAGGAGAAGGGCATCTTCGTCGCCAATACGCCGGCGGCCACCTCCATCACCGTCGCCGAGCACACCTTCGGGCTCATGCTCGGGGCGGTCCGCAATCATTGGAAGGCGATCCTGACGATGAAGGCCCATAAATGGGAGAAGAAGGCGCTCGAGGGCACGGAGCTTTACGGCAAGACCCTCGGCATCATCGGCTTCGGCCGGATCGGGGGCGAGGTGGCCAAGCGGGCCCTGGCCTTCGGCATGACCGTCCTCGCGTACGACGTCATCCCCATCAAGACCGACCTTGCGGTGAAGCAGATCCCCCTCGACGAGCTCCTGGCCGCGGCCGATCTCATCACCCTCCATGTCCCCAAGCAGGCCAAGCCCATCCTGGGCGGGCCCGAGTTCGCCAAGATGAAGACCGGAGTCATCATCGTCAACGTCGCCCGCGGCGGCGTGGTCGAAGAGAAGGCCCTGCTCGAGGCCCTCAACTCCGGCAAGGTCCGGGCGGCGGCCCTCGACGTCTTCGACAAAGAACCGCCCGAGGATTTCTCCCTCGTCGATCACCCGAACGTTATTCCCATTCCGCACCTCGGGGCCGCGGCGGCCGAAGGCCAGCAAAGGGCCGGCCTGGAAGCCGTTCGCATCCTCAAAGAAAAGCTCGCCTGATCTTTCAAGGGGGACCATCCCCGTGCGGGGACGGTCCCCCTTTTTTTATGCCGGCATTCTGTTAGAATACGCTCATGATCTACCTCGATCACAACGCCACGACGCCCGTCGACCCGGCCGTCGCCGAGATGATGGCCTGGTTCCTGCGCGAGCATTTCGGCAATCCGTCTTCGCTCTATCCCATCGGACGGCGCGTCAAGGAGATCATGAACGGGGCCCGGGAGCGCGTGGCCGGGGCCCTCGGCGTCGACCGCGGCGAGATCTACTTCACAGGGTCGGGCACGGAGGCCGACAATTTCGCCATTTTCGGGACCTTTGACGCGGCCCCGGACAGGAACGAATTCGTCACCTCGGCGATCGAGCACCCGGCCGTGATCGAGGCGGCCAAGACCCTGGAGAAGCGGGGCGTCAAGGTCACCTTCCTGCCCGTCGACGAATTCGGAACCGTCAGCCTCGATCACCTCCGTTCGGCCCTGACCCCGAAGACCGGCCTGGTGTCGGTCATGCACGCCAACAATGAGATCGGCACCATCCAGCCCGTCGCCGAGATCGTCCGCATCGCCCATGAGCGGGATATCCCCGTCCACACCGACGCCGTCCAGAGCTTCGGGAAGATCGACGTCGACGCCCGCGAGCTCGGCGTCGATTTCCTGACGGTATCCGCGCACAAGATCTACGGCCCCAAGGGGGTCGGCGCGATCTACATCCGCCGCGGGTCGACGATCTGTCCCTTCGTTCACGGCGGCCGTCAGGAGCGGGGGCTCCGGGCCGGGACCGAGAACACGGCCGGCATCGTCGGCTTCGGCGAGGCCGTCCGGGTCCTCGAAGAGAAGGGCCGCAAGGAGCGGGCCCGGATCGAGAAGCTGGCCGAATCCCTCAAGCGCGGCGTCGAAGAGCGGATCCCGTGGGCCAAATTCAACGGCCATCCCCGGAATCGCGTCAAGGGCACGCTCAATTTCGCCTTCCCCGGTCTCGAGGCCGAGGCCATTCTCCTGGCCCTGGCGACCCAGGAGATCTATGTCTCGACCGGATCGGCCTGCAGCGAAGAATCCGAGGAGGTCTCCCACGTCCTCCAGGCCATCGGGCTCCGGCCCGAGATCGCCCGCTCGTCGATCCGCATGTCCCTCGGACGCTCCAATGCGGAGGAGGATATCGCCGTCGTTCTTCGGGTGCTCCCGGAGATCATCGCCAAGCTCCGGGCCATTTCGGCCTTCCATCCCGAAGGCTGAGCCCGGGCCTCAATCCCCGCGTTCACGGATCTGCTTCAGGTAGAGGTCCCGGACCGACCGGAAGTAGGCCTGGCACGGGCTGCGCCTGAGGTCGGGATAGGTCCAATCGAGCGTCTTGACGCCCGTCTTGGTGAACAGGAACTCGAGATGGGCAAAGATGCCCCGGGCGAGCGGGATGCGGTGGGCGAAATCCTTGGCCGTGGCCATGACGAGAGCCGAGGCGCTGAGGCAGCCGGGGTCGACGTTGACGCGCCGGCTGGCGGCGCCGCGGTCCTTCCGTATCGCTTCCTCCAGCTCGATGGCCCGGATCTTCCGAGCCGGCAGCGTCTCCGGGGCGACGAGGGGTTCGAAGCTCATAAACCGCCGCGACAACCCCTCCCCCATCTCCGCCCCGTAATAATCGGTCAGGTCGAAGGCGAACGGGGCGCTCTCGCTGTCGACGTTCCCCCACTCCTCGACGAGCCGCCGCCTGACCTCGACGTACAGCGCATCCTCTTTATAGATCACCCCGCAGATCAACTTGACCGGCGCGAACCCTTTCGGCTTTGCCATCGTCCGGCGCTTATTATATGCCAAATCAACGCCGCCTGGTGGTTCTGGTTCGTCCTCGTCTGCCCGGGCTATCCTGATCGCGCTTGAGCAGGCAGGCCACGATGGCCGAACCGAGGAGGGAGCGTCGTGGCGGCGAGGAGGTTGGTCGAGCCCGATTTGGAAAAGTTCAGCCGGACGGCGTGGCGGGCGAGGGAAGTTTCCATGGAAACCGCCAAAACGTGTTTGAGCGAGGCTTAGCGCAAGCCGAGCGAGTTGTTTTGGCGCCGAGACCGACGCACCGGCCGGCGTCTTTGAACTTTTCCCATGAGGGAGAGACCGAACTCCGAGCCGGCGAGTGACCGACGGAGGGTAGGCCCGCTCAGATTGCACTATAGAGGCAATATGCCTATAATGAGCGCATTATGAAATGGGTTTACATCGAAGATATCGCGGCCCACGACGGGCAGGACGTCGAAATCCGCGGCTGGGTCTACAACAAGCGCTCGTCGGGCAAGGTCCGCTTCCTCCTCGTGCGCGACGGCACGGGGACCATCCAGGCGACGGCCTTCAGCGCCGAGAAGGACTCGCTCCTCTTCCAGCAGTTCGACCGGCTGACCCAGGAATCCTCCCTTATCGTCCGCGGCCGGGTCCGCGAGGACAAGCGGGCCCCGGGCGGTTTCGAGCTGACGATGTCCGAGCTCGAGATCGTCCAAGTCGCCGCGGAATACCCGATCACTCTCAAGGAGCACAGCACCCCGTTCCTGATGGAACACCGCCACCTCTGGCTCCGGTCATCGAAGCAGCACGCCGTCCTCCGCGTCCGGGCCGAGGTCATCAAGGCCATCCGGGATTTCTTCGACGACCGCGGCTTCCGCCTCATGGACACGCCCATCCTGACGCCGAGCGCCTGCGAGGGGACGACGACCCTTTTCGAGACCGAGTACTTCGATCAGAAGGCCTATCTCAGCCAGAGCGGCCAGCTCTACAACGAGGCGACGGCCATGGCCTTCGGCAAGGTCTACTGTTTCGGCCCGACATTCCGGGCCGAGAAATCGAAGACCCGCCGCCACCTCATCGAGTTCTGGATGGTCGAGCCCGAGGTCGCCTTCGCCACGCTTCAGGATATCATCGGGCTCGGCGAGGACCTCATCCTGTTCATCATGGAGCGGGTCCTGACCAAGCGGCGGCTCGAGCTCGAGACCCTCGAGCGCGACCCCAAACCCCTCGGAGCGATCAGAAAACCTTTTCCCCGCCTGACCTACGACGAGGCCGTGCCGGTCCTGCGCGAGAAAGGCTCGACGATCGAGTGGGGCGGCGATTTCGGCGCGCCGGAGGAGACGATCATCTCCGAGCTCTATGCCTCGCCGGTCTGCGTCACGCACTTCCCGACGGCCATCAAGGCCTTCTACATGCAGCCGGCGCCAGAGAACCCCGACGTCGTCCTCGGCGTCGATTTCCTGGCCTCGGAGGGGTACGGCGAGGTCATCGGCGGCGGCCAGCGCATCCACGACCTGGCCCTGCTCGAGAAGCGGCTCGAAGAGCACAAGCTGCCGCGCGAGGCTTACGAGTGGTACCTCGACCTCCGCAAGTACGGGAGCGTCCCCCATTCCGGCTTCGGCATGGGCATCGAGCGCATGGTTTCCTGGATTTGCGGCATCAAGCATATCCGCGAAACCATCCCCTTCCCGCGGCTCCTCTACAGGATCTATCCTTGACCCGGCCGGCGCGCGGCGCCCCGGGCGTCCGGCGGGCCTCAAAAATGATCGCCCTCGTCAGCCTCGGCTGCGCCAAGAACCTCGTCGACAGCGAAGTGATGCTCGGCGCGCTCAAGAAGGCCGGCTATGGCTTCGTCCCGACGCCTGAAGAGGCCGACGTCGTCATCGTCAATACCTGCGGCTTCATCGGACCGGCGCGCGAAGAGGCCGAGGAGACGCTCGCTTCGGTCCTCCGGCTCAAGGACTCCCAACCCGGCAAGCGCGTCATCGCCGCCGGCTGCTATGTGGAGAGGGACCGGGCCGGCCTCGAAGCGAAGTTCCCCGGCGTCGACGCCTGGACGGGCGTCCGGAGCTTCGACGAGATCGCGGCCATCGTCTCGGGCCGTCCGGTCTCCGTGCCCGACAGCACGTTCCTCTATTCCGACGCTTCGCCGCGCCTCGTCTCCACGCCGGGGACCTGGGCCTACATCAAGATCTCTGAGGGCTGTTCGCATCGCTGTGCCTTTTGCGCTATCCCCCTTATCAAGGGTGGCTATGTCTCGCGGAGCCCGGCCTCGATCGTGCGCGAAGCGCGCGCCCTCGCCGGCCTCGGGGTCCGGGAGATCGATCTCATCTCCCACGACACGACGTGGTTCGGCCGGGACCGGGGCGTCCGGGACGGACTGGCCGGTCTTCTCGAGCGTCTTGCCCGCGTCCCCGGCATCGCGTGGATCCGTTTCCTCTACGGCTACCCCGAGGAGATCACCGGCCGCTTGCTCGACGCCATGGCCGGGCCGAAGATCTGCCGTTACTTCGATATCCCCTTCCAGCACGCCGACCCGGGCCTGCTCAAGGCCATGAAAAGAGGCCTCCACGGAGCCCGCGCCCTTCGCCTTCTAGAGCGGATCCGGACGAAGCTGCCGGACGCGGCCGTCAGGACATCGCTCATCGTCGGCTTCCCCGGCGAAGGAAAAAGCGAGTTCGCGGCCTTGCGCCGCTTCGTCCGCGACGCCAGCTTCGACCACCTGGGCGTCTTCGCCTACTCGCCGGAGAAAGGGACGGCCGCCTGCAGCCTTCCGGACTCCGTTTCCCCCGAAGAGAAAGAGGACCGGCGCCGGGAGATCATGACCATCCAGGCCGGGATCTCGATGGCGCATAACGAAGCCCGCCTGGGCCGGACGATCGACGTCCTCGTCGAAGGCCCGGACGCAAGGACCCCCGGACTCTGGACGGGTCGCGCCCGCTTTCAGGCGCCCGAGGTCGACGGCGTCGTCCGCTTCATGCTCCCGGCCGGCCGCCTCGAGCCGGAGGCCGCGATCGTCAGGGTCGAGATCACTTCCGCCGACGCCTACGATCTTGGCGGGAGGTTTGCTCGATGAAGATCCCATCGCGGATCCCGGCGACGTTCTTTGGGATCGGCCTTTTCCCCATCGCCCCTGGCACCCTCGCCAGCGCCGTCGCCGCCCTCGCTTGGGCGTTCTTTCTCCGTGACTTGGCCTGGCCCTGGTATGCTCTGCTGCTTGTCGTTCTCTTCTTTGACGGCGTCGCGGCGTCCGCATCTTATGCCGCGGAGATCGGCCAGTACGATCCGGGCCGCATCGTCATCGACGAGGTCTGCGGCCAGCTCGTCGCCCTTGCCTTCCTGCCGGCCGGCTGGCTTCCCGTGGGCATCGCCTTCGCCCTCTTTCGCTTTTTTGATATCATCAAGCCTTGGCCGATCCGGAAGCTGGAAAAGCTCCCGGCCGGCTGGGGCATCATGGCCGACGATATCGGCGCAGGGCTCGTCGCGGCCGCAGTGGCCCGCGTAGTCCTGCTCCTCGTCTGAAGCCAGGGGAAGGACCATGAAGGTCGAGATCATCGCCGTCGGCACCGAGCTCCTGACGCCGGACTTCCAGGACACGAACTCCTTATTCCTGACAACCGGCTTGAACGCGATCGGGCTCGAGGTGTCTTTCAAGACCATCGTCGGGGACGATGACCGCGACCTCGCCGGCGTGCTCCGGACCGCGCTCGGCCGCTCCCGGATCATCCTCTGCATGGGCGGCCTCGGTCCAACCGCTGACGACCGGACCCGCGAAACCCTGGCCCGACTCCTCGGCCGGAAGCTCGTCTATCACCGCGAGATCCAGGCCCGCATCAGAGACAGGTTCAGGCGCCGCGGGGCGCCCATGACCGCCTCGAACCTCAAGCAGTGCTACGTCATCGAAGGGGCCGAGGTCCTGGACAATCCCAACGGCACGGCGCCCGGATTATGGCTGGAGGCGAAAGGCAGGAAGATCGCGCTCCTCCCGGGACCTCCCCGTGAGATCCGGCCCATGTTCGAGAACCGCGTCCTGCCGCGGCTGGCCGCCCTCGGCCGGGGCCTTTCGGTCCGGCGCGTGATCAGGCTCACCGGGCTGGGAGAGTCGGCGATGGAGACGCGGCTGAAGCCCTTTTATGCGGCCGTGCCGCCGGGTGTGACCGTGACGACCCTGGCCAGCCCGGGCGACCTCGCGATCCACCTGACATACTCCGGCGCGGGCCCCCTGGCCGAGGCCGAAACCCGGCTCGACCGGCTCGAGCGCGTCATCGGGAAGGCGCTCGGACCGAGGATCTACTCACGGAATGGAGACAGCCTCGAGGAGGTCGTCGGCGCCCGGCTCCGGGCGAAAAGCAAAACCGTCGCCTGCGCCGAATCGTGCACGGGAGGCCTCATCGGGCACCGGCTGACGAACGTTCCGGGGAGCTCGGGATACTTCCTCGAATCCGCCGTCGTCTACAGCAACGAGGCCAAAACGCGGCGCTTGGGCGTGCCGGCGGCCCTGATCGAGCGGCACGGCGCGGTGAGCTCGCGGGTCGCCAGAGCCATGGCCATGGGCATCCGTAGGACCTCGGGGGCGGATTTCGGCATCGCCGTAACGGGCGTTGCCGGGCCTGACGGCGGGACCGCCCGCAAGCCCGTCGGGCTCGTCTACATCGCCCTGGCCCACGCCCGCGGCGCGGCGGTCGTGCGGAGCCTTTTTTTCGGCGGACGGGCCGAGATCAAGTTCCAGGCTTCCCAGAAGGCGCTGGATCTCTTGAGAAAAAAGCTTAGCCCGGGTTCGGGAATGGCTTTATAATAGAAGATGGACAGAGCCATGAGAGCCTTCGTCGCCGTCGACCTCGAACCGGAGATCAAGACCGCCCTTCTGGCGCTCGTCCGGGACCTGCAGTCCGCCCGCGCCGATATCCGCTGGGTGAACGCCGGGGGGATGCACCTGACCCTCAAGTTCCTCGGCCCGGTCGACGACGGGCAAACGGCCCGGATCCAGGATATCCTGACCGGGATCGCCCGGCGTCACGCGCCCTTCCCTCTTCGTCTCGAAGGCACGGGCGCCTTCCCCGGTGAGAAGAGCCCGCGCGTCCTTTGGGTCGGCGCGGCCGCCGAGCCGGCGCTCCTCGCTCTCCAGGACGAGATCGACTCCGCCGTCGAGGTCGAGGGATTCGAGCGCGAGAGACGCGCCTTTACGCCCCACCTGACCGTCGGCCGGGTCAAGGGACCGGACCGGCTCGGCAAGGCGATGCTCGAGCTGGAGAAGCACAGGACGGACGCCTTCGGCGCCATGACCGTCCGAAAGATCGCTCTCTTCGAGAGCCTCCTCCGTCCCGACGGCGCCGAATACAGGATCGTCTTCGAGGCCGCCCTGTCATGAAGATCGTCGTCGCTCTCGCTTCCTATCTCCTCGGCTCGATCCCGACCGGGTACCTGCTTGTCCGGTTGTCCGGCAAGAGAGATGTCCGCACGTTCGGGAGCGGCAGCACGGGAGCGACCAACGTCCTGCGGGTCAAGGGTTGGAAAGTCGCCTTCCCCGTCGCTGTTTTCGACGTTCTCAAGGGCTTCCTGCCCGCGTTTCTGGCCTTGCGATGGTTCGAGGATCCCGTTTTCGCCGCGGTCTGCGGCCTCCTCGCGGTCGTGGGACACTGTTACCCCTTCTCCATCGGATTCCGGGGAGGAAAGGGCGTGGCCACGGCCCTCGGCGCCTTCGCCGCGATCGCCTGGGCCCCCTGCCTCGGCAGCCTCGGGCTGTTCTTACTCGTCGCCGGCTTGACGCGCCTCGTTTCCCTGGGCTCGATCTTGGGCTCTCTCTCGTTCCCCGCGATCCTCCTGGCCTCCGGCGGATCCGCGTCCGTGACGGCGGTGTCTTTCGGCATCGCGGCCCTCGTCATCATCCGTCACCGGACGAACATCGGGCGGCTCATCCGAGGCACGGAACGGAAGATCGGAGAGAAAGCATCATGAACACGTCTGTCATCGGCGCCGGCAGCTGGGGCTCGTCATTCGCCAGGTACCTCGGGACGATCGGCCTACCGACCCTGCTGTGGATCCGCGAGGAGGACATCTACAAGCAGGCCCTCACGACCCGGGAGAACACGACCTTCCTGCCCGGGTTCCGCTTCCCCGAGCCCGTGAGGTTCACGGACGATCTCCGCGCCTCGGCCGAATTCGGCGACGTCCTTTTCATCGCCGTCCCGTCCCAGTTCTGCCGGGCGGTCTATACACGGATCGCGCCCGTCATGCGGCGGGGCCAGATCGTCGTCAGCCTGACCAAAGGGTTCGATATGAAGACCCAGATGCGCATGAGCCAGGTCATGGAAGAGGTCTTCAAGCCCCGCATCCGGCCCCGCGTGGCGGTTCTCTCCGGGCCCAGCTTCGCCAAGGAGGTCGCGGCGGGCCAGCCCACGGCCCTGGTCATCGCTTCCCGTGATGCGGGCGCGGCCCGGGAGATCCAGCATCTCATTTCGAGCTTGACGGTCCGTGCCTACACCTCGTCGGATGTGACCGGCGTCGAGGTGGCCGGGGCGCTCAAGAACGTCATCGCCATCGCGGCCGGCATCGCCGATTCCCTGAAGTTTGGCCTGAACACGCGGGCGGCGCTCATCACCCGCGGGCTCGTCGAGATAACCAACCTCGGCTTGGCTCTCGGCGCGCGGCGGGAGACGTTCTCGGGGCTGGCCGGGATCGGCGACCTCGTCCTGACCTGCACCGGAGAGCTCAGCCGCAACCATCGCGTCGGCCACGAGCTCGGCAAGGGCCGGTCTCTCCGGGAGATCCTGGCCGGGATGAAGATGGTCGCCGAAGGGGTCCATACGACGGTTTCCGCACGCCGTCTCTCCCGCGCCCTCGGCGTGGAGATGCCTATCTCCAACAGATCTACCAGG